>Ga0335072_10000296_pt1 | contig 105106 bp, 109 predicted proteins | sample Lox_Sample_21_FD_206725 | JGI IMG/M metagenome (GOLD analysis project Ga0335072, IMG submission 206725) | Soil microbial communities from Loxahatchee National Wildlife Refuge, Florida, United States - Lox_Sample_2.1 | ecosystem: Environmental > Terrestrial > Soil > Wetlands | place: USA...
TCAATCTCAGCGAACATCTCCGCGCTGCAAATCCTTTCCGGAGCAGGTGCGTAAGTGCCCATCCCGCCTGTATTGGGACCTTTGTCGTTGTCGAATATGCGTTTATGATCTTGTGCTGGTGGCAACGATTTGATGGTTTCGCCGTCGCAAAGTGAGAGAATACTGATTTCGTCACCTTCCAAGAATTCCTCTATCACAACTTCATCACCTGCTGATCCAAACTGCTTCGAGAGCATAATCTCCCTAAGCGCCGTGTGTGCCTCATCCTTGGAGGTTGGTATGATGACGCCTTTTCCTGCAGCAAGACCGGATGCTTTGATCACTACGGAATGAGAAATCGAGCCAAGATACTCCTTTGCAGATTCATAGGAGGAGAAGTTGCTGTAGGCCGCGGTGGGAATGTTGTTTCGCTTCATGAAGTCCTTTGAGAATGTTTTTGAGCCTTCCATCTGCGCCGCTTTCTTGGATGGTCCAAAGCATTTGATTTTCGGAGCCTTCTCTCTGAATACGTCGACAATGCCATCAACTAGAGGTTGTTCGGGTCCCGGGATAAGAAGGGTAACGTCGTTGTCTACGGCGAACTTCACCAACGCCGAGAAGTCAGACGCATCGACGTTCGCGATATTCGTAGTCTTCGGAAGAGATGCTGTGCCGCCATTGCCAGGACATACCCAAATTTTTCCGACTTTGGACGATTGAGACAGCTTCCAGGCGATTGTATGTTCACGACCACCGCTGCCGACAAGTAGAATATGTGTAGTCGAAGCCATGTTGATATATTTCAAAAGTCTTCGCAGTCGCATAAAATTCAACCTTTTGAATTCAATGTAGTCGGTGCTCGAATATTCCTCGGATTGAATGTTATGGGGAATTATATCGAGGCGATTCCTTGAAAGGAAAAGGTAAATTTTTCAAACCCCGAGATCACCTCTCAACTTAAAATTTTGAATCCGTCGAATACTCTCAACTTTCCACACAACGAATTTACGCCGGCGAGTGTCACATTGCAGAGCATGAGGAACGAATGTGAGCTTGCATTTACTCAAGATGGCCAGAGCTACAATATTCAGCGTCTATCCTCCACTGACAAATTCGCAAAACCTTCAGAGTTTCGATCTTTCGGTTAGTTCCATTCCATCATTGATTCCGGTTCTATGATCTGGAAGCTGTTTTCTCAATATCTTCGTATTAGCGTTTCGCGGTAGTACGGTGTTCTCCCAAACCCCCCCTCTCAGCTTCTTATAACCGCTTACTTTCGAGTCCACTTCCTTTCGAATCTCCTTGAGTACACGGACTTTGTGATCTCTAGTTTTCACAGAAGGTCGAAGCACCACGAATGCCGTAGGTAGTTCTGTTAGTTGTTCTTGATCCCACGTGGCTCCCACTGTCCCTTCTTCAACATCAGGATGAGAATTGATGTACACCTCAAGTTCCGCCGGACTAACTTGGAAGCCTTTGTACTTGATGAGCTCTTTCGTTCTACCGACAACCTGTAGCCAACCTTCTTTCGAGATGGTGCAGACATCACCGGTATTGTACCAACCGCCATCTTTGAATGCAGCTTTGGTGGCAGCTTCATTGAAGACGTAACCAGACGTCATGTTCGGTCCTCGAAGCCACATTTCGCCTGGGCCTCCCTCTGGTGCTTCTTTGCCATCCTCTGTCATTAGTCGAGCTTCAATTCCGGGAAGGAGGTTGCCAATCTTCTCTAAAGGGATGTCTTGATCTAACCTCTGAAACACAACGTAGGGAGCGGCCTCCGTCATGCCATACAGAGTGATCACCTTCCAATTTCCTCTGCTCAAGAGCCGCTGGTAAGTCTCTTCGTCCATTGGTAGTCCACCAACGATCAGGTATCGGACGCTCGAAAAGTCGTACTGTTTGGTCACATCTGTGTTCGCAAGAGCCAATGCCACCGATGCCACTGCCTGAACGTGGTTGGCTTTATTCGCAACTATCATCTTAGCGAACGTTTCGAGATTGTATGATGGCATTATACAATGTAGTATCCCGGTCCATGGTCCTAGAAACAGTGGTATAGTTGTGTTGGCGATGTGCACAAATGGCGTGTACGCTACAATTCGGATATCTGAATTCCAATGCTCGGGATCGTCCTCGAACAGCTGCAGTACGTTCGCAACATAGTTGTAGTGGGTCAGTGCAACGCCTTTCGGGTTGCCAGTGGTACCACTTGAAAGATGAATTGAGGCAAGTCGAGACTTCGTATCCGGATAATGTGGAATTTGCAACCTTTGAGATGCTAGAAATTGCTCTATGTCCGGATGGCTGTTGGCTTGAGCGAGAACGGTTATTATCTGAGGATCTTGAAAATCCAGGTTTTCCTCCTTTGCCCTTTTCAGAGCCAAGTCTCTTGCTTCGAGAACATTTGGGAGTACAGGGCCATACGCAATGATGAACTGTGGCTTTGAGGTGATGAGCGCATGAGCTATCTCTGCTGGTTTCAAAGCATGATTGATAGGACACCCAACACCTCCGAGCCAAAGGATCGCATGGAAAACTTCGATATAATTGACGCTGTTGGGTAGAATCACTGCCCAGCGACTCTGATCGACTGGATTATAGTGGTCCTTCAATCCTTTCGCTAGTCGTCCCGCACGATCTCGTAACTCTTCAATTGTGATTTTTCGGTCCGTCAAACAGTCGTTTGCGATCTCATGGTGGCTATCGAGGTTTGGTCGAGCCGAAGAATGGAGAAGCTCCGTTAGATTAAGATCTAGAGGAACGTTGATGCTGCCGGTCATGTAAATGCGCATGTTGATTTATGTTTCACTTCTTTAGAGTAGCCGATCCCATAGAGTATAACTTCACTCGCGCGGCGTACTTATACGTTCACCGAGGCTTTAATTTTAGCCTTTCGTCCGCATGTTACAGTACCAAAAGAGGGGTTTCGGTAAGAGAATTGTCAACATAAGTGGTCGTACTGCCCGATATTTACACATATTAGACAATTCCGAGACGAAACAAAGATTCCAGACGGTCATCTTCGTCATTCAGAACATAAATTTGTTGAGGCGCTTCGTTGATTTAATACGGACTGTTAACGCTCACTTCTGTTCCAATCTATTCTCAGTTGACGGATACGCTCGAACCAATACATTCACCCTCGAAGCGCTAGGAGCCGCGAACTTTCATAATGAACGATTTCAAAAAACTGGCTACTAAGGAGCCAGAAGGTTTGACGTTCCTCAAACTTTCGTATCCTGCGGAAAGAGTCATTCTTGTTACGATGTCACGTCCAGACGCTCTCAATTGCATCAATCAAGTGGCATCTCAAGATATGGAAACAGTGTTTAAATGGTTCGATGATGAACCAAATCTCTCTGTGGCAGTTCTCACGGGCGCGGGACGAGCGTTTTGCGCAGGTGCTGATCTAAAGGAGTGGAACACCTCAGTGCAGTCAGGTGCCGATAGAGATAAGCGTTTTGCATATCGAGGAAAGCCATTTAGTCGAAGGCTTGGGAAAAAGCCTGTTATCGCCGCTGTGAATGGTCTTGCAATGGGTGGAGGCATGGAATTTACGGCAAATTGTGATCTCGTGGTCGCTTCTGAAACTGCAGTCTTCGCACTTCCGGAAGTCAAGCGTGGTCTCTCGCCCTTTGCGGGTGTTCTCCCTCGCCTTATTAGGATCGTTGGACTTCAAAGAGCTTCTGAGTTGGCATTAACGGGTCGGACAATTGATGCTCAAGAAGCTTTCAGCTGGGGATTCATCAATAAGGTTGTAGCACCGGCAGAGTGCGTGCCTGAAGCAATTCGATATGCGGCAATGATTGCCGAAAATAGCCCTGATTCTATCATTTGTACAAGGTCTGGTCTTAGACAAAGCTGGGAGACTGCATCTGTGGAACGAGCAGTAGATATCACCCTTGAAGGTCCATGGGCAGAATTGCAAAAGGGAGAAAATATGCGGGAGGGCTTAAAAGCATTTTCGGAGAGGCGTAAGCCAATATGGAGGCCGAGTAGATTGTGAATGTCGCAGTATGAAGTAGTGATACCGAGTGCCCCAACATTTTCGTTGCCCTATAGCGGCAGTCATCGCTACCAGAAGCTTAACACAACAGTTCAACCAAGAAGGATGAGATCCTAGAGATAAGTTAATGACTGCTCAATATGTACCAATAAGGAGAGTCAAGATGGTTGACGACTTCACGATGATCAATCTCTCTGAATTACGTGATGAGACGCGACATGTCCGCAAATATGTCTCTGATCTGACTGCTCGATCTGTGCTGGTCGGCGATGGATACTATCGATGTGGAGATCATAGATGTTGAGACCAATGACGAATGAGATTATACGGTAAAGGTTGACAGTATTACTGGCGCCAATTTACCTTCCAATGTGTCCTAGTGTTGTACGGTCAAGGTGCAATGCGTCCAATGCAGAGTATCTAGCTCCTATTAAGATACTTGCGCGCTGCAGCCTTGAGCGCCGTCTGATCCAACCCAAACGACCGCAAAATTGGCAGTGCGCGGCTTCCTTCACACTCACCGCCATCGCGAATATGCTGTATCAACGTCCTTTTCTTGCTCACTCCGATCGACTCTGGCGTGTAGCATGCAAACTGAGCCTGTGCAGAGCGCAGCTGGCAGAGCTCGTTGGTTTTGCATACTCCAGTGCAAGGCGTAACGTCAAAGCCTTCATTCATTACCCGTTAGCACATGTACGACTAGTCACCGCCAGGGGTGATTGTGAGAACGAACGATCTTGTATGTGGAGAAATGACAAAGAGAAGAAGAATAGTAACTTACCGCGGAATTTTCTGGAGTTGTATTCTTGGAATACGTTGTCGTCGTTCGCAAACAGATCCGTGACGTTGTTCAAGAATGCTGGTGAGATCGGCAGGTTGGGCGCGATGTACGGTGGGTTCATTTGTGATCCATACGCCTCTTTAAACGAATAAAGGCTCTGCCATTGCGGTCTGACCTGGAATCCCGGAGCCGACATGTTCGTATAGTAGGAGGTGTAATCCAGAACATCGTATGTGACAGGGTCAACGCTGTATACGCGGAATGAAGGGTAACCGCTTGTCGGTGTTACAGAAGGAGCGATAAACCCGGCGGCTATGGCATTTTCGGCAATCTGGTCACTGTAGTTGGAGTATGAGATCTCGAATTGATCGCGGTGGACATGACCCCAGAACATCGCTGCGATCGTACCGTGGTATCGCTGGACAATTGCGTCAAAGGATGCGGAGAAGTCGTAAAGCATGTCATCCAAACCAGGAGCTATATGCCCGAGGATCCAAACGCGCTGACCACATTCCTCCGCCTCGTCAAGTTCTTGTACAATGAATTCAAAGACGCCAGACGGATCCTGCTCCATAGTTGTCTCGTAGACCCAGAAGTTTTCTTTCATGCCGAAAATGGTGTTGAAAGAGATAATTTTGAGATTGCTGTTGGGATGAATTATAGAGTACGACCCTGAGTTGGTATCAAATTTCATTGCAGCCGCGGAACCAATTGATTGACTGAGTCCTTCTGCGAAGGCGTCGTAGGCGTATTGTATTGACGTATTGGTTTGTTGAACGACCTGTTCAGGTGGAAACTGGTTTACAGGAGAAGAATCGTGGTTGCCAACTGCTGAATACACAACTCCGAGACCGTTCATGCGACTGAAGGTGTCGTTGGTGTCGAAAACAACTACTTCTGGGGTCGCTAGCCAGTCGGTACTGGAAATATCACCAGCTAAAATGGAAGTCAGCATATTATTCATTCCGTATCGAAGAAACATACTGAAGATGCTGAATGCCCTCTCAGGTACAATTTCTTTGATTGCATTGTACATGCTTTCCTCAAGAGAGACCGGCAAATCACAATTGTGGTTACCAAATGGACCGGCGGGAAAGGAGGTATTTCCAGGAGCTTCCGGAGGTGTGTATGCATGACAGCAGAGAGGTTCGCTGCAATTAAAACTCGCTCCGACCGTATAATTTTGGTCGACATGAACGTCGCTGATATGAACCACTTTTAAGGGTTCTCTGATGTAACCACTGGGTTGGTGCTTCAGTGGTCTAGGTTTCGTGAAATTGAATGCCAGTGGAGCGACAGGGGGATATGGGCAAAGTCCAAAGACCGTAAAACAGAAGATTTGAGCCGTCCGGGATGGGAATTGCATGCTGGTCACGGCATAAACAAATGCGGGAGCTTCCATAGGCTGGAGGCTTTCACACACGTCAGGCGATGCCATCTGTTTCGAATTCAACTTAGCATGTGAAGTAGAGTTAATTAGAACCTACGTCGGTAGTAATGCAGAATTCAACGAGCGCTTCGGCCATGACCTCAACACCAAGCTGTGCGATACTGTGCAGTATTGGGAGGATGGTAGTCTGAAGGACATTAGCGTAGGACATGAGAAAGGGATCGCGTTCAACGTACCTGGCATACTCCACAGGGATTTGAGGAAGTCGCAGCCTCTTCAATATCTTCAAGAATCTCTTCAAGAGTTGCATTGAGTGATGAGGCATTCGATTGTCTGTTGACTAAACGTTGATCTTCGAAAACATCGGAGACTGTGGCCACGACGTCAGTCACCGCAAATAGAAAGAGACTCCATATTGAGGAGTACATTGTGAGGGTGATGGTTAGGAAGAACGGTAAAATTGGAGATGTCGATACGATTCAAAAGACGAAATGTCGGCGATTTAAACTAAATGAAGGCGGCATGAGTTTGATGACGGTCACGTCTCAGCTTCACCAGCGATTGGCTCAATCTACCAACAAGCATATTAAGCCGGGATCAGATCCCGACATCATGGAAGGAGAGCCAACGCGCTCGTATAGTCTACCGATGAAGGCATTTGGAAGAGCCACGCAGAGTCTTTCAAGTTACGGTGACGCATCTAGGTTACGCTGTGACGCTATTCTCAAATATGGAATTGAAAAGGGGATATAACGTCAGCGCGGCGTTGAAACAAATGAGGGTAACTGAATCCTACGATACAAATGGCAACTAAGCATAAGTAAGCTCGCCGCATATACATAGGTATGGGTTACGTGACGAAAGATGAGCTGCAATTCGACCATCGATATCGGAATTTAATGTTATACTAGCGGACAGAAAAGGGAGATATAAAGTCATAGAGCAACTACTCGATAGAGTGGTTATATGCGAGGTTGTTGCATTCGATCGCACCGTTGCCAAGCAAAAGGCGCATTTCGGCCAAACCTCGGAGCGAGTGGAAAGTTTTTGCGTGCAACTTTTTGAGTCTTTTCTTAAGAAACAACACACCAAATCTACAGACTTCAGGACGGTAGGTAGGAACCAGATCTACTTTTCTGTCGTCTCAACTTCTTAAGGTGAGCGTTTAAACCCCTTTATCACCCTTGCTTGAATGATGATTCCCACAAAAAGTCTTCTTTTCCCAGCTGATTCGACCTTGAAGAAATCAGTCTTTCCGGGCCAAAAGGCCTGTAATACTAGCCAGTAACATTTCGTCTGACAATGGCTTTACGTCTTGAAATACTAGCTTTCGTTGCAGTGATTTATACTAACGGAACCAGAGCAGGACTTCTGAGAATGTGACTGTCGTGTTCCGTTGCGCGAGTTCCCAACAGCATCACCTTCCATAGCATCACTCACGATGCCAGAGTAAAAAGTAAGTCAATCATCTCTTCACGCACAAGTGCTGGCCAATGATGATACCCAACCCAACATTCGCAGTTTCCACCCTAGCCCGTCGATTGAACCCAATTCAAGACGGTGCATTGAGGGCCAATTCTTCCTTGGATGTCTGAGCCACTATGTTCGAGCTTTTGCGGAACTTGTATCCTCTTGAGAGCGATTGAAGCTGACAAGCAACCTGATATAGGTCGGAAAGTTGACACTCGCATCTCACACCGCGATGCTTTTCAATCTGCAAGCAACTTGTAGTCTTAGATGGGGGCGCTTGTCGTTTGAGCGAGTCAGTATCACTTTGCTCAAATATTCTGCCTCATTATTTTCATAGAACCGGCAACAAACGGGCCGCCTTTCAGTAGCTCAGTAGCAATGTAAGCTTTTCATCTGTGTTTACGCATTTCCCGCCAAATAGGTATATGGTTAGAGCTACAACATTAAGTTTCAATTTGTGGCAAAATTCGTGACAGTTACAACATTTAATACATAGTGTGAATATCCTCATCATGACGTTTTTCTTTCACACTGCTGTTAACTTTGCTAATCACTGCCATCATTTTCGCCTACAAATTTCTTCCACCCAACATCATCACGATGCCATCCGGAGAAGCACCAAAAGGCGACCAGTCCCCTTCGGCGGCTGCGAAACTCAAAGATCTACAGAAAACAGTGCGGCGAAAGGAGTCAGTGGTCACAGCACCTCTTCCTCCGGATCCTGGCGTTCCTCATCCGGTGTACAGTTTCTTCTGGTTGAACCCAACTTCCTCCTTCGCATGCCTGGTCCTTGAGTTCACCCGCGAATCAGACGCTATCGCCTTCGAACTCGCTGCTCCGCCGAATTGTGAGTGGAATACAGAGCCATCACTGACAACCAAACAGGTGTTCGTCACGATTCCGGGAAGCTTCCATAGTGCGCATTGGTCACCGCTACCAAACCACAGGATGAGGTATGCCTTCAAGAGCGCTGGTGACGCAGATAAATTGAATGCGGACATTCTTTCCATCGGGACGAGGTCACTGTGGACACTTGAGGGCATGGGAGTCTTCTATTGCGTCGACGTGTAGGGGCACACCATGGAGACATGAAGGCGGAGTACGATGTAGATCAAGGATTGCATTAGTTACATTTACTCAGAATGGATATACCAATTTTACCACATATATCTTCCCAGATTTGTGGATGCTTGCATGAGTTCTACATCTAAGTCGATATCTGCAGAGCAGCGAAGGTGCTTCATGAGTGATACTAAACTAAAAATTCACATATTACACATAGAAACAATGGTGCCATGAAATTCTCGAAAATCGTTGCATTAACATAGGTGAAGCCAGAAAAACAAAACAATCTATCGTCTATGCAAGAGCTTTTGGTCATCAGGATCAAGTAGTAATCAAATCTCCACACCACCATCGCAATGCTGCAACAACAATACCACCCATCATTAAGCACCCGATACGGTACTGCAGACATAGATCACGTCATGTCGATTCGTAAAGCCGTTGAAGGCCGTGGCGGAGCACCTCGTATAAGCTCCCATATCCTCAAAGTACAACCAATCACCAATATCAATGACGTCGCTGAAAGTGCAGCTCTGCGAGATGCAATCGATTCCATCACAAGTTGGGCCCCAAATACTATACTCGATGACACTTGGAGTGTCGATGCCGGAGCTTGAGTTGCGCGCGTTGTATAGGAAGCGATCGCCGCACTTCAGAAGCCGAGGAATAGGATGCTGGTGGTCGAAGATGATGGACGAAAAGTTGCCGTACACGCCGTCATTCATGTACAGCATGTAGGAGCTCGTGCCCAGAGTCGGATCGTTGACCGCGCGGCGCGCAATGACGTGGCACGCTAGCGTGAACGCCGACGACACGTAGTAGCGGCCCGGCTCGGCGATGATGCGCACCGACGGTGGAAAGTAGGCGTCGAGCGCGTCCGAAAGCACGCCCGCCATCTGCTCGAACGTCTCGCTGCAGAAGCCGCCTCCCACGTCCAGAGTGTGCATGTTGAAGCCCAACTCGTCCGCCTGGTCGAACACCTTACGACTGTCTTGAACGGCTTTGAGGAATGCTTTGGGATCGGACGCGCCGGAGCCGACGTGGAACGCCACGCCGACTACTTGGAGTCCGAGTTTCTTGGCAAGCTCCAAGAGCTCTCGCGTTGTGTCGAGCGATGCACCGAACTTCAAACTGAGCCGACAGAGGCTGGCGGAATCATCCGTGAGGATGCGAAGGTAGAGCTCAGAGTCAGGAGCTAGCTCTTTGATCTTGTATAGTTCGTCGGCATTGTCAAAGGTCATCTGCTTGACGCCATGACTAGCTGCGTAGCGGAGATGGGATTTTGTCTTGCACGGCTGCGCATAGATGATGCGAGACGGGTCTACTCCCATGTTGATGACTTGTTCGATCTCGGTCTTAGAAGCGCAGTCAAATCCTGTGCCGAGTCCAGCTAGAAGCCGAAGAACTTGTGGATCGGGATTGCATTTAACGGCTTTGGATTGTTAGTGACTATAGAAAGCATAGATTTGACATAAGATGAACATACCATAATGAGGCTTCACTTGGCTAAGATTGCGCTTCCAACGTTGGTGCTGTCGGTATATAGCACCGAGATCAGCCACGAAAAAGGCATCTTCGCTTCCAATATCGCATGTATCTCCATTGATATCGTTGACACGCCTCCTAAGAGCGTCTTCAATCAGTTCATGTGCTCCATTATTATTCCCACTCTCCTCGGGAATAGCCAGTTGAATAGGCAATTCAATGTCGTTGGGTTGGTTGCTTTCGTCAAAGTAGATTGCAGATGGTGCCATACCCCGGCCGAGGGAGTGAAGGATGACAGAATAACAATGATGCGTCTAATTTGAAGTTGGATGAAAGGTATTAGGGTGGTTTGAAGGGCTCGAAACTGTGGTTTAATTGCTCTCGAGGCCTCTTTGACTCTTCCTCGCGAGGAGGAAGAAGTCCGCAGAGGGACCTATGCGGCAGCTGAAAAGGGAATGGCGACTGTTGAATGGGTGTTTGGTGCAGGTTGAAAGGTACGAATTCGTATTCAGCTAGGAACGCCAATGTCTGAAAGTAGGTTGTGGGAGCTGTGGAGAGCTGAGTTGGCGCTGCAGGTACGACAGAAAACAGCCGCTCACGTAGGTGTGCAGCGTGGCGATGAGCGTATTTATAGCAGTAAAGCTGTGAGAAAGCGAGCGCTCGTCTAAAGGAGGTCGTGGAGGATGAAGAAAGGAGGAGAAGGGGGAGGCAATGCGCGGTGAACACGATTAAGTGGGAATTTTGCGATATTTTTTGGCGAACGTGGCGACGTCAGGTGGAGCCGGGTGGGTGTGGGTGTGGGTGGCCATTTGGTCAACCTCCGTACCTGCAGCCGGTATGATCCGCATGTGACTATCGTCTAGTATTCCATAGGTAGGTAGCTATGGTATTCTACAGCCCTGCGACGAGCAATTTGACTGAAAATCCCACGGTGGATGATATGGACGACATTTAGTTGGTAGAGGAACAGCTATTTCATCCGACCTACTCCGTACCTATATCGAGTTGATATTCTAAAAACATGAGCTATAATCGCCGGAGAGCGAATAGAACATTCTCAGTGGAAACTGTCAGTTCAGCTAAGTCCTTGACCGTCATCGCCCTAAATTCAAGGTGAAGCTTGGTATGAGCAATGCTGATGAGGCCTCGTTGGCGATGTATCGTTAAGATAGAGCCATAAGCGATAGTTGCAATTCATATTGCTCCGGCTGCTCCACACCATAGCTGGCCTCCTCTATACCATTCACGCTGTCCGTCCACGTCAGAACATGTCTCGTCCTCTGCAGCGGGAGCAATCTAGACACTCGCTTCCAAGGACTCAACCGCTTGCTCTAGTTTCGCACCAGCTATCATCTGGTACTCAGTGTCTTCCTTCGCTATTTCGGAAATTGCCGCCTTCTCGAAGTGGTTCAATCCGGCCCGCTGCATTGTAATGCTCTCCAGAGTTTCCACAAGCTTCGAGCTTAGGATGTGCTTGTTACGCTCCAACTCTTCGATGGTCGACTGTGTGTGCTGCCGGAACTTCGTCAGTAACGACAGGCGTGCTTTGTCTCCAAGCAGTGTAGCCAGCAACTCAGCATTGTGGATGAACTCTTCTACTTCCTTCGCGCTTACTCGGAGGCGATGAACCACCGTATGCCGAATGTTAATGATGGAGCGATAGAGGTTGTCGAGTGGATTTGCGATATTTGTGTCCTTGCTTGCAAATTGACTACGATGCTTTAGAAATTCTTTCGCCCAGGCATCAAGCTCAGCTGATTCGGGGCAGTCCCATTGCCTCCGTATCAAAACTTCCGGCATGGCCTGCTGCGCGAATTCAAAGCAGGCCTGTTCCAGGATTAGTTGCACCTTTGTTAGAACGCGATGTTGAGTTCTAAAGGGCAAATAGGCCGGATAGAGAGGTGGCATATGGTTTGACCTGTTTGCGGTCGGGTATATAGGCTCAACGCAAGTCTCCACTATGACCGGCAATTTTTTAGTCGTCAATTCCACTGCATCAAGAGGCCAACGCTTACCGCCACCGGTATCAGTTGTCCATCCGATCTGAACCCCTTCTTGAATGCTCTCCTGGCGGTGTTGTGCGGTATCCCTAATCTCACCCTCCTTGAGCCTTGCTGTTTCAGCCTTTGGAGCCTGTCTCACTGGGCCCTTCGCCGTCGACGGAGCGAACAGTTCAGGAAATCGGTTCTTGGCTTTGAGCGTCGACTCGAAGATTTCTTCGGCCAGCAGAGTACGCACCGTATTACATACTGCGTCAATGTTGTACGTCCGGATTAGGTTTGCTACGTCCAGTTGCTCTTGGTACTTTTCGATGAGCTTGAGGATAGCTCGTGGTTGACGCAATTTGGCCTCAGGTCCTGTCAATATTTTCCTTAGAGCCAGGTAAACTACTTTCTCATCTGGGGTGCTTCTGGTTTTCATGTTGCGGTCGCAGCTGGTGAAATGATCCCAAAGGTGGGACCCTTTTGCTTTACCGATGGTCGACAAAATGATTCGAATCTTAAGCCCTTAAGAGTTAGAGTGCGCGAGTGCGAAAGCTTTGGAGTGAATGAGGTGGAAAACTGAGAATGTTGTCATGGCAGGACAACTGAAAGTTTCAGTCATGTGACGTGGGAGTGCCAAAGGTGAAGACTGAATGCGAATTTTACGAGAAAGTCATTTACTTCTAGTCGCAGAAGGCTTAGCGTACAATATGCGGTGGAATTCAATCCATACCTATTGAATTTCATGGAATAACCTAGAGAAATCTATCCTCATGCGATGAAACATTGGTCCCAATATCCACCGTTCCTTGCGAAAGCCAGACTTGTCAGGAAATCGCTCAGCTTGCACGAACCGGATTTCGCACCACCACATGCGGCCAACGGTATAACACGATCGTTGATGAGTATACGCACAAGCTCTTCATCTTCACCCGTGCATTGCATCTTCTCAACATACATCCGCGCTGCGAATGGAACTGTCCATGACGCCGAGTATCCATCCATCAGTTCCTGTGAGATCATGGTATCTAGAGGAGGTTGCGTGGTGAGGTTGTAGAGGCCGAGAGCGCCCATGATACCGGTCATGTCATTGTCATGACTAAAATCAGCAAAGATGTTATGATTGGCATCGACCGGGAAGCGAGTAGAATCGTCATCGAGCGTATGGTTCACACTGGTCTTGTCGTCGACCGGACTATGGGTCATGCGAGCAATGAGTTCATTCACCCAGCCTACGCCTTGTGTTGATCCAAGTGGATTGCCTGGCCCGAATCCATAGTATTTGCCAAGCGATTGGTAGTAGTCAAACTGGTGCCACTCTGTTTTGGTAAACAAAGTGCAGAATTGTGATAATGTTCCCTTCGGAGTGGCGACAGTCTCAAATGGACAGAGATCCATGAAATTTACAACATCAACCTTGGAGAAATTCGCTCCTGGGAGGTCGGTATTGAGACGAGATTGAATCGGTGGAACGAAGACATCCATCCATGTGAGTTGCGCATTGCGACCGATCTTGGATGCCGGTCCAGATTGGAATGCAGTGCACAAGTCGTGGCTAAGGCTGTTATTCGTTCCACTAATCTCTGGAATGATCTCAATTGCGTATGGAAAGGTGTCCTTGCCGTGATGCTTGTCGCCAAGAAAAGCCTGATGAAAGCCCTGAGTCCAGTTTACTGCCGAATCGACGACTCTCTTCTGACCTGAAGCTCTCACGAATGGAGTTTGAGCTCTAGAAAGGTGGCGATATCGCTGGTAGAAGTTAATACCAGAATATACCAAGTGTTGCTGCCCAAGGAACGACAACTGATCTGCTCCTAGTTTGTATTCATAATCTTTGAGAAAGCTGTATTTTCCTCCAAATTTGTGCACGTTGTTCTTCAAATTGCGCACCAATATTCCATAAGCGATGGTTTTGGCGAGGGTAGGATCTCGTGCGCCATGCCGTGAGAGCACTTGTGCGAAGGTAAGATTGCAGTGCTTTGGAACTGCACTAGATATTTCTGACGGGACACGATAGTATGGCGAGTATTGGCCCCAATAATGGCTGATATTCGGTTGACAGACAAAGCCTTCGTTGATGGTATAACATTTGGAGAGTGAAGCAGAAAGTTTTGCTCTGCACTGATCAGCACTGCTCGCAACTACTCGTGTCTTGTTCACTTACCCTCTCCATCCAGAGTAGAATAGTAGGGCGGTGAGGATAAGGGAGAGGCCCACAGCGACGTGACACGAAATTCTTCGCCGTGGACGCCTTCGCTGGACCACAAATTCTTCTCCCTCCTCTTCTGCTCTGACCAGTTTGTAGCCGGCTTCGTTGCGTGTAGACATTTCCCCTCCTTTTCAACCCATTATGATGTAGGCTTCGAATTGGAATGGCATCAATTCGGCGGTGACGAATAGAACACGGCTTTGAGGAAAGTGCGGTGAGACGAGTGAAGAAGAGAGGTATAACGGGATCGCAGGTTCAGTTTAAGAACCTATGACCAATTCGCCTCAATTGATGGGACAGTTAGATGCAGATCGATTGACGTTTTGTCCAACTATCAGTGAAGTTGCTTCGCCAGGCGATAAGGCGACAAAGTGGTTACTCTACTCTAATGGTACGATAATATCGTAAGCGTCAGGAGATTTTACCGTAACGCGACTGCGGCAAGGCTGCGCCTATTCCTGCTACTCGCCCTTTTCTGTATTTGCTTTTCCGCCGCCTTTGACACCACTAATCACAATTTTCTCACACACAAGCTCCTCTATCAAACATGTGAATGCGTCTTCATTGTCTCCTGAACTTCAGCTCAACATGGGTTCTAAGAAGACCAAAACAAAGACCCCGCCCATCAGCCGCCAGAACGATATCATCTCAAACAATTCTGCATCCATCGACTCCGTAGAAGAAGACCAGTTTATTGTCAGTCATATCCTTGCTGAGAAATCTAAGGGTGGAAAACCACTCTACTTGGTGAAATGGGAGGGCTATCCCGAAGAAGAGTATAACATGTTCCTCAAATATTGGTCTTCACACGTGACTGACAGCTCCGCAGGTCGACTTGGGAACCTGTCGAGAGCTTCCTTGATCCCAAAGGTATTCTTGCACAGTGGAGGCAGACACAGGATCGAATTAAGAAAGGATTTGATCAAAAGTTTGATGTTGCAGCCTGGAAACTTAGGAGAGAAGAATACGAGAAAGCTCAACGGCGGCAAAAGCAAAATCATTCTAAGGAGCCGGTGGCTCAGGATAAAGAGAAGGCGGCAAAAGAAACTCAAAAGAAACAGAGTCAGCAACCAACTCCTGCACCGTCGGACAACAAGAGAAGGCTGGTGATTACCCCGGACGATGATGCACCGGAAACCGCGAAAAGACAAAAGCCACTTGATGAGCCAATTTTTGTTAGCGAACATGAAAATCACGTTTCAGAACACTCTACCATTGACAAGATGGTCCCCAGAAGCGAAAAGGAAAGCCCGGTGATTCGTCAACCATCGAAACAGCTACTCAATGCACACACGAGGACAACGCCTCAAAAGCCTCCTGAAGCGCACAAAGATGGAGCGATAAATGGACCGAAATCTGCTTTAAACTCCCGGACATCACTGCAAGTGAAACAAAAGAAGCAGGAAATCCCATCAGGGAATTTTGAATCTCCTCAAGCCTCAATGATTGACGACGATGCCGGTACAAATCTACGTAAAGGATCCTTAACGGCTAGCAGAGACGCACAGCAGGACGCAAACATATCTCGGCGGGATTCGCGGGATCAGAGTAACTCAACCTCTCATGTATCGGCAACCATAGCGAAGAGTAGGTTTAGCAAATCAAAATCTCTAGTTGCGATAGAGTAATGCTAACAAGTAATTCAAGAACCACCGGGAAGCAATAACGACATTGTCGTAAGTTCGGATACCCAACCAGTCACCCAAAAGCGCCGGATGGAAGAAGGAAAGTTGTACAGCATCTCACACAGATATCGTCTGGAGATGCAAGGTCGGAACGAAGCGGAGCCGAACATTGATGATATTACGCTCACCGAGTTGTCTACCGGCAAAATCGTTTCAGAGCCGAAGGCTAAGTCGAGTCCTCCTCCGCAAGCCCCTAAGGCACCTCGCGCTTTGCGTCAGACTAGGCCAAAAGACGTGGATGGGCTGGTCCCTCTGACCTGCCCATATTTCCGCCGTAATATTGGCTGTGAGTGGGAGCCGTGCCCATTCTTGCACAAGTTATCGGACGAAGTAGCATCCTATGCATTGTACGAGCAGTACGTGAATCATCAAACGGGAAAAGAGATATGGCCAAAGTTCAAGGAACCCCCAGAGATGTGCCCGTACTGGTTCGCTCGTAGGAAAAAGACAATGGGATGCACTCGCACTATCGAAGACTGTTGGCATGCACATTGGTTGGTGCAAGGTGGTGCGGAGCGTCTACCCACGATACATATACCTTGCCCACACAAGTTGAAAGGCGTCTGCAGATATGGTGCCGAATGTATCTTTGCACACTCTGATGCTCAAGGGGTAGTATCAAGCCCATTGCGAAGGGAAAGTGGAACGGAAGATATGCCGACAACCAAATCTCAACACGAGATTAATGATCTTAGCCATAGTGCCGACTCTTCTCGACGGACATCCCTCGCAGGAAAAACCTCAACATGTCCTTATTGGTATCAAGGGAAATGCAAGAAGAGCGAAAATGAATGCAAGCATGCACATGTGTTGTTAGAAGGTGGTATATCCTGGCTACCTTCCAAGAACCAAACTTGCTCCTATTGGCGAGAGGGTCGATGTCGATGGCCAGAAGAAAAATGCTTGTATGCGCATAAGAACTTCGGTCCCTCAGGGCCATATTATCCTATGGATGAACGCCTTAGCATCGGTAAGATGAGAGACATGCTGTCCTTTCCTCACAACTCTAACAATCAGTCGCTCACATTTCAGTACAGATTCCGATTCAAGTCATTTACGCTATCAACCCAGATCCAAATCACGGCATGCTAATTGTTGGCGACCAGAAGAAGATATCCACCCCGATGGTCTGAGAAGCTTTAACTCTCTCGATTCTCGTACCGCTCTGACATCGATTGATGACGGTTCATGGGAGCAGCAACTACTCCTTTCTCTTCCAGACGGCAACGAAGATATGGCTTGCGCAATCATCGAACCTACAAAAGAGCTCAGAGAGATTCTGGCATCTACGGCATCCCAAAGCATCCAAGTTCAAGGTCTTGTCCCAGCATGGCTTTTGAAACAAATGCGAAAGTCTAATCCCAATTTCATCTATACTGAACTCCGAGCTGCTAATCGGAAGGTATCAGAGGCTCTATCAAGTTTTCTGAAGACAAACGAAACTTTGTGCTTGGTAAAACTACCAGGTGCGTTTCTCTTCATATACTTTGAAAGTCAACCTCCAGCAGCTTTGGGACAGCTTGCGGGATATCATGTGGCAGCACTTACGACCAATGAAGAGAATGGCTTTTCCTCCAAACAAAACCAGCTGATACTATTTGTCCGAGAAGTCGAGAAAGCTCTTAGAATTACATCCGATCAGTTTTTCTCTTGGAGTTCGGGAAACACTAATCAAGCACAATGCCAGAAATCAGTTTGTCTCATGTTCGATGACAAATATGATACAGAAAGGAAGCTCTGGTCGATTTACTTTGATAGCATTGGAGCTACAGTATTTTCGTACGACATCAAAGGGTCATGGGATCTCTTCTGTAGAGGGGAATCTGGAGCGATCATAAGCCATCCCGAGTTTGCCATGTACAATATCATTCCCGACTTTGGTAAACAACTTATGGGCAGAAGAAATGTCTTTCAACTGGGATACGATTTCCGGCAAGACGGACCTGAGGCACGCTTCGAGGCAACGCAACTCTTCCCTTATGGAACGACAGTGCTAATGACAGACGGCATCTACATACATCATCCCAAAGCGGCTCTGCGGATCCTAGAGGACATAAACAAACACAACGGCGATAAGCCACCGATTGTTTGGACGTGGCGCCTCGCGGGCCGCCGCGGAATCAAACATTGGCTCATGGACCTGGCGGTCAAGCACGAGCGCGAGCTGCAAGCCGGCGACAGCACTCGCTTTGATCTCTTCAACGCCCTGCTCGCTTTGTTTCCGGATGAGTTCATGGACGAGGACGACCCGCAGCATCCACGCCGTAATGCGCCGCTGATCACCATGGACGAGATGCTGATGGAGGACTACACGGAGCTGTGGAAGACAGAGCCGCAGAGGGCGCTGGAGCGCATTGTCGATTGGTTTGCGTACACCGCGCTGACGATGCGACATGTGTGTCGGCGGTTTGTCGTGGTGCACGATGGTGTCGTACCGCTGAGGTGGAGAGAGAAGAACCAACATGTTCTGTTTTATACTCCCGAGAAATATTTCGAGAGGTTCAATGTTGGGGATAGGAGGGCGAGTCTAACTGACAAAGCCGTGGGTGAAAAGTCTCGACAATGAATTTCGTAAGAGGTTGGGTTGCATAGAGGTTGAAGATGCAAAATTTCTTCAACACTGACAGAAACAAATTAAAAACAGACAGTTATCTCGTAGCGGACTAGTAAGATATCAAATGGCCAAAAGGATATAGAAACAAAGTTTATCGCAGTGGTCTGAATTGATGAGACTAACGGTATTAGGATTAAGGGGATGATATGATGCTTTGATGGCAGCATTCGAGGAAAGCAGCCTAGGTGGAGGATTACAGCGTATGAACGCTTCTCAAATTCCTTCCTCCGCTTCTGACCATTGGATTAAGGCTCCTTAAAGATGCGTAAGTCCTTTCCACTCCGCCTTGCAGAACTCCCTTACCGGCAGGCGTTTGATGCGTGTGCTCCAATGTCGATGCATTCGACGAAACTTCAGATTGTTGCTCGTTCTGCATGTCAGGCGTTTCGAGTCTCCGCTTTTGAGCCCGAATCAAACCGGTAGTCGAAATTCCAAGATGATCAGGCTGTGTGTTCGCAAGTCGGGTCCCTAGCGTCATGAACGAGTTTCGGTCATCATGGGTGGCTTTGCATCGTCTATTTGGACTGTATGATAGGAGTGTCCAAAGAACAGTAAAGATGAGAAGTGCGATCAGCACGAAGAGGAAAAAAATATTGATGAAGAAGAATATGGCACCCATGATGCCTATTCCAAGATCCTATTATATTCCGTTAACATGGTGTGATGAAATCTCCGAGAGAGGTTCATAAGAAGTACCGGCAGTCCAAAGTCGCGTGTGAAAAGAGCCAGCAGGATTGCATTGATAAGACCAATCGTAGCTATTGCGATATTTATAGCATTGGTTCTGCTGTCCATGTATGGCTTGATAAGAGCCATAAGTGTTAATTTTACCAATTCGATGATAAGGATGGCAACCGCTTGTGAAGTAGCGCTCTCTTGGGCAAGGCCGATGAAACTGGCCTCGAATAGTGAAAACACTAGCAAAAGGAATCCGGAGAAGTACCAACTCGTTCTGAACGGAATGTAGAATACTCCGTAGTTGACAAGCGCTTCAGGGTTGGAGTAGAGAATGTAAGCCGGGTTGCTGTGAAGCTTGATTGATCGTTGACCGAGGCGAATAACTCGGAATGCCGCCCATAGGATCAGTGAAACAACAACTAATAAACTGAGAATTGCCAACACCAGTTCACATGCAGAGTCTCCCTTTGTGAATTCCCATAAACACATTGCGACCATCGATGGAAAGGTCAGGACAAGCTAAGTCAATTTAGTTAGGTCTTTCAAAGGGCTGGAATTTCTTACTATGAGGAACAGATTGCCATTCATAGTAACCTTCCAATCTTTGTTTCTGGTAGACATCGTATTATCCTCGAATATGCCTCGCTTTAAACATTCGTGGTATACGAACCTGGCTAGTGCGGTGACGGCCATGGCAGAGAGGATCGAGATGATGAAGAAGGTATATACGGTGAGGAAGAGGTTCGACTTTTCAATCCCAGATAGGAAGCCGACCTTTTCAATTCCGCTGACCTTGAGTGACTTGAGCAGGGTGACTGACCTGGAGACTTCGTTCATGCGGCTGAAGAGGTCTCGCCTTTCCACATGCACAGAAATGGAGTTCAGTTTTGCTCTCAAGGTCGTTGGCGTTCCACCCGTTGCTCGTTGATACCAAGTCGCCAGGTCTTGAAGGAAATCTAATCTTATGATTCCCACACTCCACTGAAAATTTTGTGTCCATGCTCGAACTATAGGAGTTGTCCTGACACTGGTCATTCCAATAAACGCGAGAGATTGATAATAGCCGAAGATGGAGAGCGAGTCCGATAGAAGGTACGCAGCTGAGCTGAAATGACCTAGTGTGAAGCTAATTGATGACAACGCGAGTGCGACAAATGCGATTATTGCCACAACCCAAGAAACAGCTACTTGATGTACTGTTCGCCCGTTCGATAGGGTCGCTTGAACACAAGCAAGAGGATGATGATCTGTTGAGTTTATAAATATGCGGATAGTTGCGTCAAGGTCTGGTACGTTGTAGATTGAAGCTTTCATATTTAGTATTTCGTAAGGAAGGAACTGGTATGATTGATGTACTTACTGGGAATCATCTTAAGGTGCTCCTTGGGAACCTCGGCGTTGAAAGGAAGTTCGAAAGGAGCTGGATTCATGGGACAGAATCCACGCAGAGTTTTGCCATCGCATGGATCGATCACTTTGCGGAATACTGGGTATCCGTATGCCAGTACCTCAGTATCTAGAAGAACCTTTCCTGAAACACCAGAGTTGCCTTTGATTCTGACTGTTATCGAGTTGTTGTTCGGAGTAAATCGAACATTGAAATAGGATGCGGAGAAAGCTGAATGTTCCATACAAGTGTCGAGGGATTTTGATTCAAGAAGGTTGATGGCATCAACTGGTGAAATGAGCCAGATGCAGCAGGTGATGAGAACGAATAGGTACGTCGGCGGACGACGGGACGATGATTGCTTCATGTTTAGTTTCTAGTCGATGAATAGTCCTGGACGGAAAAGACAGCAAATGAAAGACTTTTTATCTCTCTTTGAGAAGAGATTGGTGTAAAGATGTCTTTCTTACCGTGTTCCTTTGGACTCCAGTATCATCCAAGAGGAAAGCACGATCAAAAGAAAGTTGACCATAGTTCGATGGCTTATGCTGAAGAAGTCGCAGAGTCATGAGAAAGGAAGGTTGGAACAGAGCAAACAAATTGTAGATTCAAGCAGCGAACAAACAAGTTACCCAATGTCGCCGTTGAGAGCCAAGGGTTGGCATTCGGCTCGTCTGCTCCTCCCATGGCATACTCAGCTCTAACTGGAATGTCAAGGCCTTGGTAATAAATCCTCCGATACCACCGTCACCACGGCAAAATCTAATTAAAGCCATTTAGAAAAATTCAACTTAATTCGACATGGATAACTTTCTCCCAAGTTTAGAGCTACGTCGACTTTCGGTGAAAGAAGCCATACAGCGTATAAAGCCACGAATAGCCATGTGATCTTGACGTGAACGAAGCTACAATATTTAGTAGCAGATTTCAGAAAGCAGCGGCTCGTGTAGTTGCGATTGGAAAGCCATCAAATAGTTCGTATTGACTGGTAGTTGAGGATGGATGAGTCGAAGATTCTTGGCGGTTCCGCATGAATCACGTGCAGCCGTGGATTACAAAGAAATTCCGCTCGCGGCTCGCCTTCCAACTCATAGCCCGCCGCTGCCAGCCGTCTTACACTTCATCCTATCTCTACTCTCATCCTCTCCTTCAACACCTCCTTCCACTGCCTACATCTTGCCGAATCTCTCGAATCCTGCTGAGAACTTGGCAAAGATGTCGCTCTCCATCATGAGCCAGCCAGAACTGTCTCCCGGCGAAGTGCGCGAGGCTGCAGTGCCTACTGAGCCCGAGGAGTGGAAGCAGGACCTCAACATCCACCTCATCTGCCCTGAATGTCGCGAAGTCCCTCCGAATATTGTCGAAGAGTTCTCAGTCGGTGATCTGGTTTGCGCGACGTGTGGTATGGTCCTTTCACAGCACATCGTCGACACGCGCTCCGAGTGGCGAACCTTCTCGAACGATGATCAAGGCAACGATGACCCTTCGCGTGTTGGAGACGCCGCCAATCCTCTGATGGAAGGCGAGCAGCTGTTTACGAGTATCGGTCATGCCACCAACAGCGCCATCAGTCGCGATCTGAACCGTACACAGCAGAAGGCTACGCACTCGAAAGAGAACCGTGCTAGGACGGCGGCATACAGCCAGATTGACGCACTCTGCGCTTCGATGGACTTCTCTAAGCAGGTTTCTACTACGGCTCAACAGCTGTATGAGAAGACGTTGCACACAAAGCAGTTCAAGGGCAAAGGCCAGGATGCCATCATTGCGTCATGCATCTTCATAGCTTGCCGGCAGAACAAAACGGGTCGGACGTTCAAAGAGATCACTGCACTGACACGGGTGCCGAAGAAAGACATTGGCAGAACATTCAAAGCGCTTGAGAAGTTCTTCCAGCGTCATTCGATGCAGCGACCAACGGCATTGTCGGGTGGCGCCATCGTCGCGCAGCAGGAGTACAGCACGACTCCGTCCACCAAAGCTCAGGAGCTGTGCAGTCGCTATGCTAGTCAGCTTTCTCTTTCCGCCAAGATCGGTCTCATCTCGGGCGATTGCGCAACCGCCATGGTCGAGCGCGGCTCCTTGGCTGGTCGCAGCCCGTTGACCATTGCTGCCGTCAGCATCTACATGATTTCGTACCTGATGGGCGATGGCAAGAACCCAAAGGAGATCTCACAGGTTGCCGACGTTAGCGATGGTACTATCCGATCTGCGTACAAGCTGGTGTATAACGAACGCAAGATGCTGGTCAAGCAGGACTGGCTTGATCAAGGTGGCAACTTCGAGAACTTGCCTCATCCGTGAGAGTTGAACTTCGTTGAGGGTTGGAGATGATGCTATCTTGCTAGCACCTCCGACCTTTCACTCTTCATTTTCTTATTCAAAAGTCAATCAGACAATCTATACCCCAAAATAGCATATGCATGGGAGAGGCGTTACCGTGGGAATTACGACCAAGAGTGTACGCTGCTGGCTGAAGATGCCTCTTCAGATAAAATAATCGTGTTTCGGTTGCCCTCAAGACTAAGCTTTGGCATTAGGTCGGGTCTGTCCTTAAGCATGATTGAGGTGTTAATGAATCACACTTAGACTAGGTACTTAAAGAGAAGGGTCTTCACTATCTTCTCCGTAGATGGCTGGTTATAGAATGCAGACCATCTACCAACCTAACACCATTTCACTGAACGCGAATTGTGCTTGAACGGCATTAAGAAAACATCTCTGAACAAGGAAAACGAGCTCGAATTTAAGAATGATTCATTCTCAGCTATTGACTAAGGGGTATAGTGAACCCATGTCTATCGTGTTAAAGCCAACGCCGATATAGGGAAACCGACAATCACCACCCATCATCATAGAGTTGCAGTCTTATCCGATAGGAGACAGCCCGTCAACTCTGCCTTCTACTGCTGCGCATCGGCCTGCTTCTGCAAGTCGTGCTCCACGCCACGCTGCAAAGTCTTGCCAACATCATGTTTGTCCTGATACTTCTGCTGGGCCTCCTTATCGCCCGTCACTCCTGCGTAAGCCGCACCAGCAGCGCCCGTGATCCTAGAATCGAGTCGTTAGCGCTATTATCAAACATCCACTACAGATCGTAACATACCGGTCGCCAATGCCACTTCCGAGATCAGAGAGCTGACCTTGGGCCTCGGCTGCCTTGCCGTCTTGGTTCTGCTTGATGCCTTCTTGCTTCAAGCCCTCGAGACCGAGCGCACCACCAACCATCTCCTTGCCGGCACCAATTGTCTGGTCCCAGGAGCCCTGAGTGCGGTTGGGATCATCCTGAGCAACGGCGCCATTCGGGGACGCCGTGAATGGGCCGAGCTTGGCGGATGTGTGCGACGCATCGTTTTCGAACTGTGCCTTATCTTTGTATTGATCGGCCTTGGACTGAAGCGATCGTTAGTTGGACTTCAATGCGCGGTTGTATGGTGGTCACTAAGTGAGGAACTCACCTGGTCGGCCGACTTTCCAGTGACGGCAGCGATACCAGACTGCACAGCTCCCTTTGCCGAATCGACAACGGACTGGAGAGTAGAAGTATTATCCTGAGAAGACATGTTGATTGAGGTACTTTGATATATGAGCTGAGAGAAGTTCGTAGGGTGTTAAGTTTTGATTGATGCTTGAAGATGAGATGTTGATTCCGAGATGTTAAGGTAGTGGCACTGTTTATATAGACACAATCTGAAGGCTCCACTTGCGCATACACTTTGTGTATCCAAGGAAATGGCAACTTGAGAATCGCATAGAATCGGGCTTTGACGTCATAAGGCTGGAGGCTGTAGACAGGTACCTCCGTAATTTGGCACATATGACGCAAACGCACACCGTAATCAGGTGGGATTCCCCTTAGCGTGTGGCTTGATCTTGGTGTTGTGGCGGAATTGACGTCGATCGACATTAGGAGACTCCTACTTTGAGCTTCGCTTTTCACTTCCTTCCGTTTCTGACCGATTCGCTCTCTGCTGTTTGGTGCTTCATCGCCGCTTGTGGCTGCTTTCATCGCCGAGGCCCAATACCACGTTGTCGGGAGACAAAGCGCCTTGACGTTCGCAGCGGAATTTGACTATTCCCGGCGTACCATTAGAAGAGTTTGCATTTTGTGCCGCATTTCAGCCAGCATCAGACCGAGCATACGTACATAGGTGTTCAACATGAAGACCAGTCCGCATTCTGGTCTACCAATCATCAAGGCCTGCATCTTCGACATGGATGGCCTTTTGATAGATTCAGAGGACTTGTACACTATTTGCACCAACGAAGTTCTTCGCGAGTACGGCAAACCGGATCTACCTTGGCATATCAAGGCACAGCTGCAAGGAAGGCCGGGCCCAGAGGTATTATTTGATGTTCCGAAATGGCTTTCAACCGCTCACATATATTAGGCTGGCCGCATATTCCAGGAATGGGCGCAACTGCCCATAGCTCACGAAGAATTCATAGCCAAAACACGTGAGCTACAGGCGAAACACTTTCCCAAGACGAAACCTCTCCCTGGCGTTCCTGAGCTTCTTGAACGCCTAAAAGTATCGAATCCAAATGTTCAAACTGCACTTGCAACTTCATCGCACGCACACAACTTTCGTATCAAAACCGCCCATTTGGAAGACCTTTTCTCCATTTTCAACACCTTCAATCGAGTACTTGGAGATGATCCTCGAATACCATCAGGTCGTGGAAAACCAGCACCAGATATTTACTTACTAGCGTTGCAGACCATCAACGACAGCCTGAAAGCTTCCGGTCAATCTGAAATACATCCCGAGGAATGTCTTGTCTTTGAGGATTCGGTACCGGGTGTTGAAGCTGCGCGGAGAGCGGGTATGCAGATCGTATGGTGTCCTCATCCAGGCTTGCTGAATGAATATCGCGGTCGGGAGAAAGAAGTGCTGGCCGGACTGACTGGTGAGCATAAGGACGATTTGGATAGAGAGCCTCCTGCCGAATCGCTAGATGCGGAAAACCGACCACATGCTCGTGTTGTTGGGTTACCTGGAGAAATAGATGATGGTTGGGGTCGTTTGCTGCATACATTGGAGGGATTCCCGTTCGAGTGGTACGGTATTCAAACTCAGGCCAATTTATAAGGCGCCTCGCTCAATATCTTGGTATTTCATTCTCATCAAAGTCTCCTTTACCGATAGGAGATGCAATCCTCATATTTTGGACTTGCCATACGCGATGTGCGTTCCTGTCACAGGTCTGGGGTGTGGGCATCGAATGCGTTTGAAGTGTTTCGGAAAGAAAACCAACACAACTAACTTTCAGTAGAAAACAATGTATTTTATACAATCTGCAATACATAAACAAGGCAGACGCGGTGCCACGAGGGATTTATGTATGCGGAAACACCGCAAACAAATACGTCCATTTTAAACACTGTACTTTGATTCTCTTCTACAACCCAGCACGCACAAAACTTGAACTTTTCTTCTTCTTCACGTTGAAAACGATTTGATCTCTTTCCTGAAGATATTCGTCTCATTTCGAGCTGCTTCAAAGTACGAAAGTCATACGCAACGATGGATGTCGCCGACGCCATCAACCGTCACCTCCAAATTCTCGAACCGCCTGAACCCATGTATCACTGCTTCCCATGTAAACGACTCTTTAAAAAGGAAGCCTCCATTTGGCAGCATCTTGAGAACGCTCCTCGCCATCGCCGAGAAAATGATGAGAAGCGTCAGGGACACATACGGGAGGAATTCTATTGTGACGACTGTGACAAGGGCTTCAAGACGGCCAACAATCTGATACATGTGAGTTCATTTTTCTATCCACACCATGCAGAAGTTTTAATCTTCGACATAAGTCGAATCATATACAGCTTCAGACTGACTTCTTCAGCGTACGGCATATGTACAGCTCTCTGTTGAGTTGCAGAAACTGTGATTCACTGTCGATGGCTTGACATTTGTTTGTGAAGTCCAAAGTTTTAATTCTTAATACTAGAAGACAGTCCGCTAACATTTCTCTAGCATCGCACCGTTCACCTCCCCTCGGCCATTGAATGCGTTCGCTGCGATCGAAAGTTCACCTCTTACGCCGGCATGATCCTGCACCTCGAGAACGGAATTTCTTGCCCAAGCGGCAGTAATCTTCGTTCAGTCAACTACGCAGCTACTAAATGCATCATCTGGGATGAATTCTTCATTTCAGATGCTCGAGAGGTCGCCCGGGAGCGTCAATTTGTCCATGAGTTGGACTACTTCCCTTTCTTTTGCCAGGAGTGCGACAAAGGCTTTGATAGGCTTTCTGCGCTTGTAATGCATGCTTGCAATTCGAATTGTGCGACTACAATTGGTCCTCAACTCATTGCACATATTCATGCCAGCCTAGTTTGCCACCTTCCCTACTAGTGCGGAAGGATGAAAACGGAAGAGAATCAGACGTATTACGAATTCGAGATGGGACACGGAAATATGTTTACCAGATTAACATTAGAGAACAGGTACTGAACAAATTGAAGTAGAAATAATGCAAACAAGAATCATTTTATGTGGATGTCCATTCGGTCCAATGTGAAGCTTTCCCTGTATCAGCGAGTTTCAAATCCTTTGACGTCAAAGATCGATCGCACTCTCTTTTGAACATCGAATTCTGGCTAAAAACCACAACTCTTCCTCCAATGATCAAAATGGCAGCTAAACCCAAACTTAACGTCCACAACTTCCCTCGTCCACCGTTACTAGAGCGTACGCCACGCAAATTGGTGATCAAATGGGCAGAAAAAGAGGTCCTCTCAACAACATCCGCATTCTGGGTCCTTGAAACGACTCATCCGCCAACCTACTACATTCCCAAAGTTGATATGAGCAACGCATTTACACTCACCCAAGTGCCTGGTAAAACTAGCCTTTGCGAATGGAAAGGTCGTGCTACGTACTGGAGCATAAAGAACCCGGATACCGGTGAAGAAGTTCATTCACGCATTTGGAGCTACGAAAGTCCGACGAAAGAGTTCACAGATATCAAAGGATATCTCAGCTTCTACGCATCCGGAGTACCATGGGATTGTTACGTGGATGATGAGAAGGTCGAACCTCAACCAGGTGATTTTTATGGCGGGTGGAAGACGAGTGATATTGAAGGTCCTCTTAAGGGTGGACCGGGTACATGGGGTTGGTGAAAACATAGACACAAAATTCATCACGCAATGGAAGTTTCTTTCTATGTTCCAGGTAAAGAATGTGAATTGTCCGGAAACGAATGACCACCGAGAAGACTTATATGTACAGATGCTTTGAACATTTAGAGTATATTGCTTTACACACAACGACCACCGTCGACCTAAATTGATTCGTTAAATTCCAATCATAACTTCGAATTGTTAAGAGTCTTACCTCCAATTCAATTCCAGTGATGAACTCAGCTTCGTCACTTGCTAGATACAAACATGCGCTGGCCACGTCGATAGCCGTGCTAGGTCTGCCTAACGGAATTGTGGATACAAAGGCCTTCCGATTTTCTTCTGTATCTGGCTTTCCGAGGAAGAGATGTGTCCTGCGCTAGAGCATTAACGCGACATAATCTTCGAAAGAATGGTGGGACTTACAGCGCAGTTGAGCCCACCACAGGACAGATAGCATTGAAACGAATCTTCTTTGCACCGTATTCGACAGCCATAGTCTTCGTCGCATTACTGACAGCCGCCTTCGAAGCATTATACCATGTCAAACCTGGTCTAGGGCGAATGGCGGCCGTAGACGATATTTGGATGAAGCAGCCTGGTCTGTTGTGTTCCAAGAAATAAGGCAACAGAACACTTGAACTGAGGTAGATGGACTTTACGTTGACTTCAAAAGTCATGTCGAAGTCCTTGTCCGTCACTGTCTCAGTAGGTTTGTTCTTATATGTCGTGCCAGCATTGTTTACTATGATATCCAACCCACCGTATGTTTCCAAAGTTGCCTTCAGTAGATTTTCCCAGTCTTGCCGACTTGTTACATTTGTAACGGTCGACTTGCATCCTAGCTCATTTGCCACAGCTTTACCGCTTTCTGGAGAGAGCTCTGCAATCATAACCTTGGCTCCTTCTTTGACAAACTTCTCCGCAATCCCTTTGCCAAAGCCGCTTCCTCCGCCCGTCACGATAGCGACTTTTCCTTCGAGCCTGCCTGGCATGTTTCGACGACTACGATATGAATTTGAAAGACAATGAATATTCCAGTTATTTTGATGGAATATGTAGCCATTAAGCTTCTATTTTATATCCGCTGCGGAGACACAACCAGTGATCTCGGCATTCTATTAGAGGGCGGATTGAATTCCGGAAATGGTCGTAGTGACGTGGAGTTACTTTACACTGACCCGACAATCTCCACCACAGGAAGATTCATTCTCATCATCTGGGACTACACTTTAAAATATCCAAATACTCACGGTTTTCTGAAGCAACCATTGATGCTGAAGAACGGCAACTGTGAAATGCGACTACCACTCAACAATCAATGTATGTATTAAGTCACAACGCTTCGAACTCCGTAGAGCTATGGAATGACGCACAGAGCTCAAAGATCTAGAGAACGGCACAACTGCCCAAAAACGAGCACCGATAATCATGACGTGGCCGGCAAAACTACCAAAATTCTCCAACGCGTCCTTCTCCTGCAGCGGATTTCCATCGCTATCTACAAGATCCAACAATCTTGTAGTCTCTTCGAGCTCACTTCCGCTGAATTTGCTGTCCATAAAGGCCTTGAGTTCATCACGGTCTTCCAGTGTAAATCTCTTGTTCCAAACAGTCTCAACTGCCTCCTGTCCTCGTCGTCGAACCTTCCTTCTAGAAGGGCTGCGAGACGATCGAGTCTTCAGCAGAAAAGTGCTTTCTCTCCTTTCTTTTCGTATCTTTACTTTGGTCAGTGAGACTAGTGAATGGATTGAGAACTAGTTACTCTATCTTCGAGATTGGAAGCTGACGGTTGCTCAGGGAGTGGCACAGCCTGAACACTGTCATTTTCAGAGCTTCTGACGTTGAGTGTCGGCCCAATTGGTCTCAACGTCTCCGCTAGCAGTAAGTTGTGCGCAGATGCCACCTGATATGATTGTCGCACCGGTTATTGCAGTAGTAAGGTGCGCAACTTTCATTTTGGTGATTGGCTGCTTAAATTTGAGTAAACGTGGACTTTGACCGAGATCAGGTGTGAAAATGAAACATATCTTGACCGTCCCTCAGGATTTAATTTTCTATTCATGGCAATCCGATTCGCTCAGCGGTCCTTGATCCGCGGTTGCGATTACATTTGCCAATCGAGAGCATTTCTGAAGGCGCCTAAGCGATGTCTTTATATTGCCGATGTAAAATGTGAGTTGAACTCTGGTAGATGAGCCCATAATCGTTCCCTACGTTTCGTAGGACATTATAATGTCCGCAATTGGTATTTTGTTCCGTTGATATGACAAATGACCAGTTGATAGTGATGCTTCCGAGTTTGTCACCATAGATTTGTTGGGCGCGTGTTGCAGCGACTCCACAAACTCCGCTCCCATCAATTTGAGTTAAATCGTTGTCGCTTAGAGACAGCGTTCCAAGCATCTAGATGATTCACGACGCATGTAAACTTTCATCAGGAAACGTCAAGGTAGCCTTGTTGGGCCTGCTCTTGCACAACTTTGCGGAAAGAGGCTCGTGAAGGCCAACAGAAATCCCGATGACACCTAGCCATAGTCTTAAGTATTCTTGAGTAGTTATCCGACGTCCATCTGCTGCTTCCTGGAGGGCGGCTGCCGTTTGGCAAGGATGGACCAAAAATACCGGCACGTCGGTTAGGGGATGATTGACTGTGGAGGTTGCACCCATAATTCCGACATCTCGCATTTGGCTATGGAAATCCGGAGGTACAATTGTTCCGTAGATAATATCGACGTCCGTGATTATATGATTGTATCCATCCTGGATGCTAAAATAGACCACTGGCACAGCATAAGAATGCGATAAGATGAGGTCATATGCTATTCGGAAGGTAGTTGGCTGCTGTCGGGTCTGTAAGGCTTCCTAGGTGTAGACCATTAGATTGAATATTATAAAAACAACGAAAGTGGGAATAAACCTCGTCTTGATCATCTTCAATGTCGAATGCGTTGTGTTCTGAAGTTGACGGTATATTTCGGTCCGTGCTATGCTTCTCCTCTGTTGTCTTAAGCACTCGCACAATTTTCACAAAGCACACCCCATCCTGAAAGCCGTTAGCTGATTGCAAAGCCATCAAAGCTTGCCGCTCGCACCTTATTTAAAAGATCTATTGATTCCCAGTCGGTATTATTAAGATCTACTTCTCCAAAGGAAGAGCAAAACTCATGACAGGTGGCCTCGAATTCGTCCTGGGTCAGAAAAGGGTAATTATCGATGAAGGACATTGCTGTGATGGATGATCAAGTGCGGAATCCGCACCAGTTTCTTTCCTGATCCGAACTTCCGTAGGAGATCTGCTGGATCAGCAAGAATCCAGAGCAGCAGCGAGATTTGCGTAGGGAAAGACGAAGCTGCAAGCTGCTGAGCTGCTGTCTGACCTTGTTCCTGACCCACCCCGCGTACGCTGCCGTATTCCGTCATCGGGGAATTGTATAATCAAGTTTCGATTTTTTTTATTTCGTCCAGTCACAACTTGAAGCTTCAATTTTCTCTCCAATATTCTTCTATATCCGCCGCTCCTTTGCCTTCGCAATGCCTTCTCGCGAAGAGATCAATTATTTCGGAGCCGGGCCTGCTCCTCTGCCTACGAATGTCCTCGAAGCTGCCGCCAAAAACTTGCTGAACTACAAAGACAAGGGAATCGGACTCTGTGAAATCTCACACCGCTCTTCGGATGCCAATGGAGTACTGGCAGACACCAAAAAAGCTCTCAGCTCCCTCCTCGATATTCCTGACACCTATGAGATTCTTTTCTTGCAAAGTGGTGGCAGCGGAGAGTTCAGTGCCGTTGTGTATAACCTGGTCGCATTGTGGGTTGAGAAGAGAAGAGCTAGAGCTCAAGAAGATATCATGATCGCAATTGCAGACGGCAAAGAAGACGGTGACATTGGAGACCTGCAGTCCAAGGTTCTTGCGAGGTTGAAAAGGGAGGTTGAAGAAGAATTACGGCTGGACTATCTAGTCACTGGCAGCTGGAGCTTGAAGGCCAGCCAAGAGGCTGCCAGATTGGTCGGCGCAAACAAAGTGAATATTGCCTTGGATGCGAGGACGTTTAACGACGGCAAGTTCGGCAAGATTCCACCGGAAAGCGAATGGAGTTTGACTAAGAGGAGACGAGAAGGTGGCACCGGAAGCGCACTTATTTACTTTTGCGACAATGAAACAGTTGATGGTGTCGAATTTTCGTCCTTTCCTTCAGCTTTGGAGGCTTATCCAGAAGATGAAGTCGACGATGATGCACCGCTAGTGGTAGCAGATATGTCGAGTAATTTCATCAGCCGGAAGGTCGACGTCAACAAGTACGCCGTCATATTTGGCGGAGCACAGAAGAACATTGGCTGTGCTGGTATCACTATCGTCATCATTCGAAAAGCACTCCTTCCACCAACGAGAACACTTGCAACTCCAGATCTCCTCCGTCAATTGAACTTGCCAGTAGGACCCGTTGTATTTGACTGGCCCACGATCGCGTTTTCGAACTCACTCTACAACACGCTTCCAATCTTCGATGTATGGATAGCCGGGCAAGTTATTGCAGGTTTGTTGCACACCTACGGTGCAAAGAAAGTATCTGGCCAGGAGGAAGTGTCGGCGAAGAAAGCCAAGCTCCTCTATGACACTCTCGACAAACACCCTCAGACATACCGTGTCGTAACTGAGAAGCCGGTTCGCAGTAGAATGAATATCTGCTTCCGTGTTGGTGGTGGTGATGCTGAGCAGGAGAAGACTTTCCTTGCTGGTGCTGAGAAGAGAGGATTAACTGGACTGAAAGGACATCGAAGTGTTGGCGGCATTCGGATCAGCAACTGTTAGCTACACACCGTTCCTTGCTCTAATTGAAGTGTTGCTAACCACTTTACAGACAATGCTGTGTCTCTCGAGGGCGTTCAGAAGCTGGTGAGATATCTGGAGGACTACGCGACAAGTTCATGAAAATTGGATGGCTTCAATTCAACATTTACGCAATATTCAAATCGAGTAGTGAAGGGAGGATATCTCGGTTAGAGCGCAGGATACCTTGCTGAGACTTTCCCTTGTTTCTCTTAAAAAGACATTGGTGAAGCGTCAAGGTTGTGTTCCTGGAGGCGAGAATTTCAATCATTGTGAATACTATATCAAGTGGCAGAGATGTTATTATCATTGCTATGGAGCCAAGCGAGGCATTAAATTAAAACCTCCAATTCGAGAAAAACAGAATCGAATACACTGTAGATCTTTATGATATGCTGTATGATTCGATTAATCAGTCGTTAGGCTTAAATCGCATGCAGTGGAGATCTGGCGTTGATGATCCTGAGCAATGAACCCCAGAATTTCGATCTCAGGCCGGAGACGGAGTACTTCAACCACGACATAATCTTACGCGAGATAAGCCCGGCATTTAGAATTTGTTTTATATGAGCTTGGTCGTTATCATGCCACTATAGGAGTTTTTATCAACTTATCTGGACGAATGGTACTCGGTTTCCGATGACGCGCACGTCAAATCTACAGGAATGAAGAGCGGAACTCCAAACCCGAAGACTGAAGTCACCAGGTGGCTTCTCGATACACGATCATTATGGCCAGGAGACAAAATCACCGATTCCGCATCCATGTATCTTAGTCTTGTATCTCAAGCTGAGCAAAACGCTATCACTCGCAAGTATCACATCGCGGACGCACGCATGTCGCTGGCCTCAGCCTTACTGAAGCGCGCTTATATCCACAAATGCACAGGATTCTCTTGGTCAACGATCACTTTTGAAAGAAAAGGACATCCAGTGCATGGTAAACCTGCTTGGAAACACCCGGATGTGGAGTGTTCTGGCCAACCGTGGCCCAAAATCGATTTCAATGTTAGCCATCAAGCCGGACTTGTGACGCTTGTTGGATCGTACACGCCTCAAAGCAATATTCCTGCCAAGTCAGCATGGGAAGATGATGTTGCCCACGACGGAGAGATCGAAGAAGAGGAGGTAATTGTTGGCTGTGATATTGTATGTCCAAACGAGCGTCAGGATCTGGAAATCATCCGAGAGACGAATTTTGAGGACTGGACGTCAACTTTCAATGAAGTCTTCTCCGATGAAGAGCTCTGGGATATCACATATAATCTCCCTTCACACTCCTTGACCCTATTGAATGGCGAATCCGTATCATCAGATGTGCTTGGCCGCCTCGATAGAGTCATTCTTTGCGATCAGGATGTTGAACTCGTGTTTGACGAAGGAAGACTAGAGAAGTTCTCCAGCGATCTCATAGTGGAAGCAAAATTGCGGAGATTCTACACCTTCTATGCACTAAAAGAGGCATATATCAAACTTGTTGGAGAGGGTCTGCAGGCTCCTTGGATCAAAAAATGCGAGTTTCGGAACGTGAAAGCACCCAAGCCTGGAACTGTGGCGAGATGTTCAACCAATGGAGTTTGGGGGGGTATAATCACTGGTGGAGTACATTCTGGTCACGACACTGTTCACGCGCATAGGCAAAGCAACGGAGTGCCTAATAGTGAAGAGCAATTGGAGATCTGGCTGCACAATGAGGAGGTCATGGATGTTAGAACTGAAGTTCAAGCCTTCGAAGACAACTTCATGATCGCGACGATGATACAGCCAGCTTCAATACTAGGTTTCGATGGGTTCCCACCGTGGCATCGGGTCGATCTCGAACATGATATCATGGGGCGAGCAAATGCACTAGGAAAGTGAAGTCAATGCCAACAATGGGTATCTAATCGCCAGCTCAACCACGATAGGGCAGTTATGCTCATCTGTGCGACTAGTTCACAAGGCTTTCCTAAACTTGATTTTCAGGAGGGTCGTAGTTATGCAAGTACAGTCTTGGCGAACTTGAAGAACGTGTTGCCTTGAACATTGTGAAATCAAAAAACTGCCGCTGCAGATGCTACTTAAGATAATTGGACGTTTTGTTGTTTTATGCGGCATCTCAGCCTTGTGCCTCGTCCAACCTCGGCTGCGACCCATCCAGAAATTTTGCTTCACGTCATGAGCTCCGTGAGTACTCTATCCAGCCTCACTTTTTTCATCTTGATGCGATTTATATTTTTACAGTTCCAATTAACATTACCACGCATACTCCTTTTATCGTCTTTGCTCATCCTGGCCCTCAGCGCACTTCTCCCGTCGACATTCCCTTCCCTCCGCATGCGCCTTCTCCTCCTCACCCAGCACCTCTTTCCTTCCACCCGCAACATGGCTTCGAGCAGCAGCGCAAACGTATACGCAAAAGAACTCCAAACGGCACTGCTAGCGGTGCAGCGAGCCGCGCTGCTGACGCGCGCAGTGTTCAACACGACAGCGAAGCGCACGCTCTCCAAATCCGACCACTCGCCCGTCACGATCGGCGACTTCGGCGCGCAGGCGCTCATCATCGCGGCTCTGCAGCACGTCTTTCCCGCCGACGCCATCGTCGCCGAAGAGGAGTCCTCTGCGCTGCGTGAAAACATCGACCTCCGCGATGCCGTATGGAGCTACGTCCACGAGACCCGCCTGGCCGACGCGCGCGCCGAAGACGCCATCGGCGGCCCGCTGAAGGACACACAAGCTATGATCGAGGCCATCGACAAGGGAGACAGCGTGGGAGGCGCGAGCGGCCGCATCTGGGCCATCGATCCGATCGACGGTACTAAGGGCTTTCTGCGCGGCGGCCAGTACGCAGTGTGTCTGGCGCTGATGGTGGATGGCGACGTTAAGGTTGGCGTGCTCGGCTGCCCGAATCTGCCGGTTGACGATGCGGCGCGCGTCGACGCGGCCACGGGTCGCGACCAGCGTGATGAGGAGGGGAAGGGTGTGCTCATCAGTGCGGTGGTGGGTCACGGAGCGACGTCGAGGCCGCTTGAGAGAGGTGCGCTGCAGGATGGCCACGCTATTGCTATGAAGCCGGTTGAGGATATCACCAAGGCTACCTTTTGCGAGTCTGTTGAAGCGGCGCATTCGAATCAGGGTGAACAAGCGGAGATTGCAAGAAGGCTTGGAGTCGTAAAAGAGCCGGTCCGGATGGACAGCCAAGCCAAGTACGCAAGCATTGCACGAGGAGCAGGTGATATTTATTTGAGGCTACCAGTAAGGAAAGACTATCAGGAGAAGATTTGGGATCATGCTGCTGGCGACCTGATTGTACGAGAAGCTGGTGGTTCCGTAACGGACTCTGACGGCAAGAGACTGGATTTTAGCAAAGGCCGGACTCTGGTGGAGAATAAAGGTGTTGTAGCTGCACCGAAAGCGATTCATCCGAAAGTGCTTCAAGTTGTGCAGGAAGTGCTTCAGGAAACAAGTAGACGGTGAGAGTTTACAAGAGATAGACGAGCACGCTACGAACCTACAGCGAATAGTCATGATCGGTTTTTTAAAGCAAAGGCAGTTCGAATTGAACTTTATAGACATAGACGACGCTCGAGAAGAGCATATCAACCTTTAGGGAGGATTGATGTCTAGGAAGACGACTTATATGACCTTCATCCTGTAGCTAGGGCACTCATGCAATGAATAAATTTACAATTCCTGCATAAAGGACAAATGCTCGCTCTAAATGAGGATAGCAAGATATCAAACATAGAGGCACAAAGGCGAGGACTAGTCAGTCCACGCCTTGCATGCTCAAGCTGCTTTAAATCCTCGTCCACATACCACAACCAACAGACAGCAGTACACTTCAGAGCTCACTTAATCTTCTTGTTCTTGAGCTTGATCGTCTCATCATTGACGAAGATACCTTTTCCTTTGTATGGCTCCGGCACTCTCCACTTGCGAATCTTGGCAGCAAAGCTCATAACGACCTCTTTCTCGACGCCGGTGAGCAGGATGCGCGTAGGCTGCGGCGTTGATGCCGTGACGCCCAGCGGCACCCCCAGTTCGATCGGATGCGAGTATCCGACCTTCAGATTGACGAATTGCTGGCCTGCGTATTCAGGTGAGGTCGTGACCGGGTTGCTGATGATTTCGGCGCGGTATCCCACACCCACGAGGCTGAGGATCGCTGTGTGGCCTTCGCTGACGCCTAGGATGTGGTTCGCGAGGTAGGCTCGTACGGTTCCTGGTGTTGCGAGTGTTAGCACCGTTCTTCGACGGCGGAAAGGTTGAGTGGAAGTGCGCTCACCCCACATAGCCTTCTGGAACTTCTCTTCGGGATTTTGAATGCTCAGTATAGGAGAACTTTCAGCGGTTGCGCGATTGATGGATATGAAGTCTGGAATCTCCATTGATATCTCTCCTGCGCGTCTTTGTTAGCTCTGCGAAGTCTGACCTACGGCAGCAAAAATGCACACCTAATGGTCCTTTTATGTGAACAGTCGGCAATGATTGTTTCTGCAGAGCCGTACTTCTTTTCCTCTTGCCAATTACCGGAGGAATGACTTCAAATATGACGCCTGGAGGGATTGAGAGAGGAGCTTTCCCGATTTTCGAGTTCGGTATGGGAGTTGCAGAAAAGTTTCGGGATGGGAATTGAGACGGAATTCGTAGCCATGGAGCTGCATCTGAGATTCGCGAATGTCTTTTGAAGCTGCACTCGAGACAGCGCCATCGCGCTCGTGCGAACATTGTGATTTCCAATGTGTTTGCTGTTGAAGGTTCGAAGTTTGGAAGCTCAAGCATAAAATTTGGAGTATGTAAGGCAAGGCAACAAGGCATCAATTTCTACCAAAATGACCGTCGTCGACGATATTACTTATATCTTTCAATTGAATGGAGGCTTTCAAATTTCCAGTTTGTATTGTAATGGCTATATCAAGTACTTGAAAGATACTGACTATGTATCCACTGCCTCTCGTTGTCTGGTACTTAGTAGAGTACGCTGATGGCCGATTGCAACCCGGAATGTTGAAGATTATTATCATTAAGTAACTAGTTTGTCTAGTTATGTATAGGAAACTTCTATATCTCTCGAGAGGAACGTGAGAGACAATTAGTATTCTGCATCACAGCATCAGCTACTCCAAAACTCCTTACGCACGGCACCAAGTATCAAGATGCTGTGTCCCGGTGCAACTCAGACATCATGCAACGAAAGCTTTATGCCTTTTCAGAGATATTTCGTTTCTCCCATTCGATTATGGCTGGAGTGAGCGGTCTTGAGAACAAAGACTGATCCAGGTGGTTAGCAATTGCACTTCAGCAAGATATATGAGCGTTGGTAGAACTCACCGAATAATCCGTTTCTACAAGTGGCTGGCCTGGCAAACTCTTGAACTTGAACATTCTAACCATTTGAGCCAAGATGGTTCCGAGTTGGACATAAGCAAATTGTTCACCGATGCAGCGATGCCTTCCTGCGCCGAAAGGGAGATATGGCGAGCTGGCACCCTTGGTGACGAGACCGTATCCATAGTCAATCTTTTCTTCTTCTTCTATTTTAGGCATGTTGGTGCCGCCTGAACCTTCATCCCAGCGGTGCGGTTCCCATGTCATGGCGTCTGGGAAATTTTCTTCCAAACGGGAGGACACGCCGGGTGCGGAAAGGAGGACGTGAGATGTCGGAATGACGTATGGAGTGCCTTCGATCGACATTGGAGACTTGACTTTGCGAAGGATACTATGGATGGGAGCGTGCAAACGTAGCGTCTCTTTCACGACTTGGCTGTGAAGCGGCAGACGCTGTAGGTCGTCGTAAGTTAGTGGAGGTAGATCTTCTCCAAGAATCTTCTTCTGTTCGTTCAATAGATCTTCTGTGATGTCGGGACGAGTTGCAAGTCGGAGGAAAATCCAGCTCGAAGTACTACTTGATGAGTGCTGTCCAGCCATTAAGAGCGCGATCATCATGTGTGCCACTTCGTAGTCTGGTACCGCACCGCCATCCTTGTATTGGCATCCCATAAGGTTCCACACCATATCATACTCCTTATTATTACCATCGGCCTTTTCACCTGGCTTAGAAGCCTTCCGAGCACGAATGATGTCGGTATAGGTATCGACCATGACCTTGTGTGCCGCGTCGCGCTTACGGTTATGAGGAAGAGGAGCCCAAGGCAGCATGAAGTTGATGGGCGAGAAACCCATATCAAGATCATGATAGAGATCGGCGAAGGATGAATCAAATTTCTCTCGGACTTCTCTACCCTGAAGTGATCGTGAAGCCGTGTAAATTGTGAGCTCTGCCATTGATTTGACTATGTCGATCTTGCCTGATAGCTTGCCTACAAAGCTTGGACTACGATCAAAGTACTCTTGGACTTCGCCTGTAATGAGCGTCACGTAAGAGCGGAGCGCTTCAGAAGTGAGACCGAACTTGACAAACTATGGCTACTTTAGAAATGTGTCGAGGTAGATACGAAGTTGACTGACCTTCTTTTGTTCCATCAGCTTGGAGTTCGGACAGTCGTATACGACGTCCTTTCCAAAAACAGGTGTAGTGAGAGGACTGTAGATTTCTTCTGCATTGACATCCCTAAGCTTGCCATTGAGAATGAATTCGTTTCCTTTGGTTCCAAGATAGACTGTAGTCTTTCTTCCGAGGAGGATAAAGGTAAAGATATCGCCATACTGTATACTTGTTAGTTCCAATGGCACGCGACTGGCAGAAAGGGATGCCGTGAGCACAGTACCTTTTCGCGACAGGCAAAGAAGAACTTGTATGGGTCAATGCCGTATGAAATGGTGCTACCAAGAATGGGCACCCAATGGAATACGAGAGGAGGTTCAGTTGGATTCTTGAAGAGAAGTTGTTTCAATACATTGAGGAGGATAGCGACGACGATGAAAGAACCGATGGCGGAGACGATGAGAAGCGGCGTAGAAGTGTTAGAGACTAGGTGGCTAATTGGAGCAGCTATGTCGGCGAGAATTCCCATGGCGAGAGCGTACAGAGGTAGAAGGTCAAGAAGTGAGAGGGAGCAAAGAAAGGACAAGATTTGGTAGGTAGTTGAGGATTTGAGGATTGAAATTGTCGAATTGCCTTCACCGCCATGCAGGGACGCGCATTAGATTGTGAGATCGGAACGGAAGAAAGACGCAAGCTGTCATACGATTCACTGATCAGCCTGGCGCTACTACGCTACTCTTCCATTTTGCGCCACCTGCGACACATTAAAATTACTTCATCCCGGCAGGCTATGTGGAAAATGGTCCATTCGATGAAGGCAAATACAGACTTACGCAAGCTGGCTCTGATGTCTCATAAATTTGCATGTAGTTCGTATTGTGAACACCACATAGCGAAAGTATCTACTCAAAGTTCGAAGCAATTACGTTTATGGTGAAATTGAATCACTATTGGGCGTATATTATCTTACAAATCGATCAATGCTACAATGTTGATTTCTATGTCCCAGAGGCAGCGCATATCAAACCCTAATGCAAGGTACGTTGCAAATGCATAAGGTATGGTAGCAACCTCGGAATAAGCCCCTCTCTTCAGCGCTGGGCATGAACAAGCATTCATCCGGAAATATAGAATCTACAATTGAACTGTGAGTTCAAAATTTTCGTATTATTTTGGGATGGTAATATCACGTTTGGCTGGCCAATTCGACATAACATTGTGGACTCCCAAATCCAGCTCCATCCACCATGACCACTGAAGAACTACAGACTGTTGCAAACACCTTCTTCGACGCCATCCAATCCGGCGATATCGAAACCATGTACAACTGCCTTGCACCTGGCGCCGAGATCTGGCACAACACCGACGAAGTCATCGTCACGCCCGAATTCACCAAAACGATCCTGTCGGGCATGCATACGCGCATTCGGGACGTCGACTACGCCGATCGCCGCTTGGAAGTCTTTCCGGGCGGCTTCGTGCAGCAGCACGTTCTGAAGGGCGTGCGGAAGGGTGATGGAGGCGAGGTGCGGTTGCCGGCCGCAGTGATATGTAGGGTAAAGGACGGGAAGATCACCAGGCTTGATGAATACTTTGATAGCGCCCATCAGGCTACTTTTCGGAAGTTTGCGCCAAAGGTGCCGAATGACAATCGAATTGGAGTTGATTGATATGTGCGCTAACGGTAGTAGGTGTGATGTCGCCGCTAGATACCAATTGTAGAATGAATTCGTGTGCCAATCATACCTTACGACTTCAACTTTTCGAAATTTCCAGTTCAAACTTCACCGGTGTGAATCTTCCTGCCTTTCAGTCGTCCTTCCAAGCCGATATTGGCAGTCTGCCTGTGCAAGCTAGCTTTGAACATTCCCTGGTCCTTTTCGCGCTTTTCATCTTCGGCAGCCTTTTGACGGACATCTCGTTCCTCCATCTCCTTCAATCGCTTGTTGCGGTCTTCCTCAAGAGCCGTAGCATTGGCTTGCATTGCAGCAAGTTTGGCAGCTCGAGCTGCTTCACGATCCTCATCTTGTTGTGTCTTGGGTGCTGGAGAACGTGCCTTTCTTTCTTCACGTCTTTCGTATCCATTGCTTCGGTCGCGTCTAGGAGATGGTGACTTGCGTCGGTATTTGTCTCGTAACTCCTGATCAGACTCGTCTCGAATGGTGGCGGAAGAACGTGGAGATCGATCTCGAGGGCGGTAGCCGCGGTCTTCTTTATCTTCGTAGTCTCTTCTACGATCTCGCTCCTTATCGTCGTAATCCTTTCTACGAGATCTCTCACCATTACCATAATCACTCTTGCGATCTTTATCATAGTCATCGTGGTCACGCTTTGACCGTTTTCGGTGAAAGCCTTCGTCGTCCGACTCTTCGTCTTGGAATCTACGCTTGCGTCGGTATCGTTCCTCTTCTGAATTGCCTTCATCTCGTCGCTTGCTGCGATACTTTTCCTCACCCAACTCGTCATCGTAGTCTTGCCGTCTTCTACTGCGGTACCGATCTTCCTCAGACTCATCTCTACGATCACGGTGGCTGCGACGACTACGGTGGTGACGGTCTCGATCATCGCGCCTGTCACGGTGACGATGCTTCTTCTCGCGCTCTTCTCTCAGCTTTTGCTTGCGAATCTGCTTTTCGATCTCTCGTTCCATCATCTCCTGCTTCTGTTTCTCGATGGCCATCAGCGGATCCAGTGCAACGTTGGAGGCGATGGTGCGAGCGCTGACTGTTGCAGTAGCGTCGGACGCTGCCGAGCCAAGTAGATCAATGTTCGACTTTGTCTCCTCGCCTCGTTCCTGCAAAATCAACTTGTCCACTCGACTCTTGCCCAGCAAATACTCTTCGTTGGCTTGAGAGCCGCCCGGTCCACCGGCCTCGCCCGCAGAGCCTTGATACATCCACTCCAAGCCAGTGCGCTTCGTGCCTTGCAGATCTTGAAGTTGCTGCATCGCCCGCTCTTCTTCCAGCTCACGGCGGCGCTCCGAAATCTTCTTCCGCTCTCCGATCATGGTCTGTCGAGCATTCCACACCTTGCCCTGGTTCTTTAGAAGAGTGACGTGCCATGACTTCTTGAGGTTGAGATCGCCACCCATATTGACGGTATTTTAACTCTGAGATATCTAGAGGCTCGAAGGATGTTACGATTTGGAGGCGGAGGGTTTGAGACGAAGTCTTTGCGAAGAGGGCCTACAACTTTGTGAGTGGCTGTTTTGTGAGAGTAGTAAAGTTGTGGAGTGCACACTTCGCAAGACAAGACCGTGTGACTCAAGGTTTGAATATCACGACGTCGAAAGGTTAGCAGTTAAAAAGAGGTGTAGGCAGATTGAAGACTTGGTGGAAAGTTGGTGGCGAGTATTGAAAGATGGTGGATTACTGGTCCGAGCGCAGGGACTCACCAGCCACCGACTTCACGGCCCACCAAGCCACAACGATTGGTCACGTGACTCTCTTCTTCCTCAATCCAGTACTCCGTACATTATTAAGAAACGATGGAGATTGAATAGCTTGGACATACAATGAGTTGAAATCTCAAAGCTAAGAATGGTCCATTTTCTCCTCTACACTCGTGCTATCTGAACTCTCCACACTCGCTTAGTACCAGGCGAAAAGCGCACCAGACGCTCTAAAGATTTAACTATTCCAATCCGATTCGGAATGTGGTATCTTGCTCCGCATACCCAGTACCCAAAGTTCCGCTGCAAAAGAACATCCAAAGCGGAGGAGGTGTGAATGTAAAGTTATTTTCCAAGCTCTGCGGTGCCGAACACAGCAGAAGCTTCGGTGATGAATCAAATCGACGGCGGTAAGAAAAGCCCGCCGGAACACAAACCACCCTCTCTACAGCAAGTTAGGTGTCGATTCCAGAGGAAAAAGAGTGTGAACGCCGGAAGACGCCTCGTAAATGCCCACTGGCCGTATGACAACGATCCAAACCGACTCCCATTTTCTCCCACGATCCAACGCAAATGCCGCTGTCTTGCTCGCACATGTGCCTCTCATGCAATGCTCTTCTCTGATATTAACTCATTAGTCGAAGCCCAGATTCATGCCCAAGCCCATGTCGACGCTACCCATGGGACTGAGCGGCTTCATGGGACTAATCTGCGGCGCCTTTCCGCCCTTCTCATTGTTGGTAGCTCCAAGCACTCTTCCTCGCTCGGCGGCAGCGTCAACGCCTTTGCTCGCGCCAGTGCCGTTCTTGCCGGTGCTGTCTTCGCCTTTGTCGCTGTTCTTGCGGCTGCTGTTGTTCTCGCCGGCCTTGCGGGACGCTTTGGACTCGCCTTTCATGGCCGACATGATGTGAGCGTTGGACGACGACGGCGTGTACTGCTCGTGCGGCGGATACTCCGCTTTCAGCCGCGGCGTGCTGCCATCCTTATCACGCGTCTGGCGCTCGCGGCTGCGGGAACTTTCCTTACGCGGTGTGCTGGCGCCGCTACCCGCGCGTCTGCCCGTGCTTTGAAGCGGCTTTTGCGGACTCGATATGTCGCGGCCGTTTGTTGAAATTTCCGGCGTACTGCGGCCATCGTAGCTCGTCACGCTAGGCTTTGAGCTGCCGCTGCTGGAGATTGCTCTATTCATGTCGTCTTTGTCATTGCTCTTTGGCATTGCTGGCATGGGTGGTGCCTGAGAGGTATCAAAGACTGTGGATGAGGAAGTCGATGTGTACGAAGTTGAAGGACGGACAGTGCTGCTAGTGCTCGTGGTACTTGCAGCTCGCTGTTGTTGTTGCTGCTGTTGAGCAGAGTGTGATGGAAGTGAGAATTTGTCGTATTGCTGTGTTGGTCGACGATCTCCTGCGTTTGCTTTGGCCTCTTTATGACTTGTCTTCGGCCGTTCTTTGTCGTTTTCTCGCTCCTCTCGTCGGTTTCCAGCTGGAGTAACGGATCGAGCACCGGTTCTCTCTTGTGCCTTCAGGCTTGCTTTCTGCTGTGCAATCTCCGCTTGCTTTTCGAGCCACTCATACTCTTTCTCCAAGTATTCCTTCTCAGCGAAACATCCCTCCCAGCAATTTCGCCAGTCTTCAATCAGCCACTGGAAGAATGGACCGCTGAGTCTCAGAGAAGGTTGCAGACAAATCCGGAGATTGTTGTAAGTCATCTTTGTTATCTCGCTGTGAGCATTCAGCAAGCTGAGATGACAGGTAATGGCGAACAGGAGATAGTAGTTAAAAGGTGGAAGTTTTGAGAGTGCTTTCTTGAGTTCCTTTGGTGCTTGGTTAGGAGGAGATCCGCCGTCTGGACAAACGGCCTTGATAACCTCGTTCTGAACCGAATTCGGCACGATCTCGTCAGGTAGATTTCGAAGCCAGTTCTTGAATACAGAAGCCACTGTATTGATGTCGTATATTGGGATATCCGGACCTAGTAGGTCGATGTCATGTTCGGTGTCAAACCGCATCTCCCAATGCTCCACCTCGCGAGTGCTACCAGGCACGCGATAAATACCTTCACTCTCGACACCTTTTGCGTTAAGGTAGTCTATGCACCGCCATGGAAGTGCTGGCATCCAAAATTCAGTTTTGTCCTTGCTATTTTCTAACCTCTTTGATATTCTGGTTATTCGAGTTTGCTCCACCAAAGGCAAAGTGATGATCTTAGGAGTGTGCGGTTGTCTTGGTAGCGAAGGAGGTAGTTCTTTGTCATGTGCACTTCCACTTCTTCCTAGCTTGGCGAGAGCTTTGCCAGCACGTCCAATGCCATCTGCTGCACGATTGCCAAAGTTTGAGAGAAAGCCGGAGCCTGATTCCGTAGCATCTCGGACGTGTCCGCGTGTTGAAGACTTTGGTTTCAAGGTCTGAGAGGGAGTTACAGAAGTGTTGTCGTCTGAGGATTCGTTCTTATCGAGGTAGCGGTCGGCGGAGTGATTGCGCAGGGTGGAATTCATCATATCTCGAAAGCCACGCTCTTGACCCATAGGTGCCGTCCTCAATGGAGCATCATCTCTGAGTTTAGACGGTTTGCTGGACTCCTTGAACCGAGATTCGGGTCTTTGCTTATCAGGGTTTTGTACGTCTTCTTCTTTGTCCTTTATTGAGCCTTTGCGGCCAATGCCAAGGAACTTGTGTCTCTTGTCGTCTCGCCGTCTCTCCTTTTCCTTTGTTGCTGTAGGTGCGCTGGAACTCATATGTGGTACGCTACTCGACTTGATAGTCTGTACGCCAACGGTAGGTTCGGTGGCATCTGGAGAAATAGGAATAGGATCTGGATTGGCACAAGTTAGCCAAATCGTTCAATGCGTGGAATGTCCAATGGAGAACAAAGTGGTGACATACCACTGCGAGGTACGCCATCGTCTGCTTGCAATGTGAGCTCAGGCGTTGATCCAGGACTTGCACGATACGCGTAGACTTGCGACGTAGAACCAGAAGTGGTGGACTGATCCTCGGTATTTTTTGAGGGAGTGTCGGCCTTTGTGACTTTGGCGGATGATTTTGAAGCAAGCTTATTCGAAAATATCGACTTGGTCCTCTGCTTCGGCGATCGAGGCGAAGGAGGAGGAGGAAGTGAAGTTATTGGAGAGTGTAAATGTGCATCGTATCCTTCGCCGTAAGTGTCGCCATTGAGATCACGACCTGGCAAGGGAGGTGGAGGAGAGTGAGGACTCTTGGGACTCTTCAGACCTCCGTCGCCCGAATCTGGACCGGGACGCGGGAGGTTGATGGATAACGAATGTGACTTAGGCATTCTACGTAGATGTGGCTGCTGCTCCGATGGAGAGCTGAGGCCGGCCTTGGACAATGGTTAGAGGCGGATCTGCGGCTGAGTGTAGTGTACTGGCGTTGCACGACTCGAGATACATACCTCAGGACTGCTGGGATCAGACGATGGTGGCAGCGATGGACGACGTCGTCTTGAGGGAGTGCGAGTGCTCAGCGTTCGCGCAATCGACGTCGACGCACGCTCCACATGCGGACGAAGCTTGTTCTTGATCGATCGCTGTCTCCGGACGGCTGACGGAGCGGTTTGGTCAGCCATGATGGTGGTGAGCGAGTGAAAGGGGAAGTTGCGCGACGTGCGGGAAGGCAATGGTAAGAAAGTCAAGCGTGCATGGCCGAGGGGAGGGAGAGAGAGACACACCGCTTTCCCGCCGGGATGGGTCTGTAAGTGCTGAGGCAAAGGCAAATGGACTTACTGTGCAGGATCCAGGTCCCGTGCCAACTTCGGGCGTTGAGAAAATTGGTGCAGGAACCCGCAGCGATCGGAAAGGGTTGTGCGACAACGGCGTGGGCAGCGGAGAGAAAGAAAGCAAAGTCCGGTGTGCATAAGACGACGATGTACTCTGTATGGCGTGTGGGATTCAGAACAATGGCAAGGAACAGGGACCGGGTCCGGCAAGAGGGAAGGAGAAGCAGCAGATCTCGTGAATGGTGGGGGGTTGAGTACGGAGTAAAGTAGACAGTGAGAGAATTGACTGGGATGCTGGCGACACCAGGAACGTGAGCAGGATGCGGCGGTAGAAGCGGAACTGCGAGACCGCGAGGCTGCTGTTGGTGGGCGGCAGTAGTACGGAGTAGCAGATGCAGCAATAATCAATCAACGGACAGTCAGTGGGTTTACGGGTTATGGCGCGCAGAATTGGCGGGAAAGCCGGTGAAAAAAAGGCGACCGGGTCCTAAATGGCTTGGCCAACGGGCTGTTCGTCGTACCTGAGCTGCTACCAATCCAATCCAGGGTCAACGACGCAGCGGCATACAAAAGAAAGCAGACCGACGACGACGTTTCGCATTCGCTTCCGGCGACGCAGGCCGTATCAATCAACCCTACGCCTTCTTGCACACTCCATCCTCGCTGCTCAATGCAACATAAGCACGTTGGCGGCTCGGAAATTGAAGAAATTCCACTTCTGCCTAATAAACAGCGGGTGGAAGCCTCTCAATAGCACGCCAAAGTCAGCCAAATCAGCTCCATCTTGGCAGGAGGAAGCACAACGCTCTTACGTCAGAACTCCTTCCCCCACGATAAACTCACAGCTCTGCCTGGAAAAGTCGGCGAGAGCCGGCTAATATCCGACCTGGACTCCCTCAAATGAAACGGCTGTACCGTATGTCGTCTTGGGACCTGACGTTTTACGGCTGGCTCTAACCGTCAAGGTTACCGCTTTGGCAATTGGTCACAACAGTTAACGAGGCTGTGTGTTTCTGACCACCTGATAGTACTATTTTTGATAGCGTTCGGTCCGCTAGTCAGGAGGAATCCTGGCTTCCAGTTTGCTACTCTAATTAATAATTTGCGAAGAGAGTGCAGTTACTCGTGCAAATCGGCAACCTAAGACTGAAACGTCGTCTGCGGCGCAAGAGCAATAGCAAGAACAAGGCATGCAACATAGAACTCTCCGTGCTCTGTTCCTACATTTGCGAAATAAGAGGATGCTGGTGTGTAGACTCGCCGCATCGAACATGGCTATTGATGGATGGCCACGGCCTGCACGGGCTGGTTGATGGCGCCCATGGCTTTTAGGCGCATTTAGCGCCATGCATTAATGCATATCATTGCTGACTGGCTACCGAAAGCTCAGTCAACCTCGCCAGACACTGAAATCCAGAGCAATATATTCTCCGACGAGCAAGCATATACACCTTCATCTACTCTGCCTTCTTGACATGTCTCTGGCTGCTGGCCCAGGTCGCGGTGGAGGCTCGTCAACCTCCAAACCACTCTCCTCCCTTCCGTCCGAGCTGCGACTTCATGTCGATCAACATGTTGCCTACATCCAGAGCCTTGACACTCGCCGGGATGAGTATGCATACTGGTTGACCGAACACCTTCGAATGAATGGCTTGTATTGGGGTCTCACCGCGTTGCACACCCTCAGGCATCCAGACGCTCTGCCACGAGACGAGGTGCTTGAATTCACAATAAGCTGCCTACATCTCGATGGTGAGGATGTCGGTGGTTTCGGTCCAGCACCGGGCCATGATGCACATATGCTCTCTACTGTGAGCGCAGTGCAGATCGTGACCACTTTGGATGGCTGGAATAAGCTGGAGCAGAAGATACCTGGCGGAAAAGACATGATAGGAAAGTGTAAGTGGCTTCCTCAAGCCGTTTGCTCTTCGTCTTTTTCTTCCACCACTACTTGGCTGATGAACTCTAGATATCGCTTCCTTACAAGAAACTGAAACTGGTACCTTTTTCGGCGATCGATTTGGCGAACGTGACACCAGATTCCTGTACGGTGCGCTCAATGCTCTCTCGCTCATGAAACTCCTTCATCTCGTCGACGTAGACAAAGCCGCTCAATACATTGAATTATGCCGGAATGCCGACGGTGGTTATGGTACTTCTCCAGGTGCCGAATCTCACTCGGCACAAATCTTCACATGTGTTGCAGCTCTGGCTATCGCTGAGCGCCTAGACCTCGTAGATGTCGATACTCTTTGTGGTTGGTTGAGTGAGCGCCAAATTACCGAAGGAGAGGGCAAAGGTGGTCTTAGCGGCCGACCGGAGAAGAAGGAAGATGTCTGTTACAGTTGGTGGACGTTGAGTAGCTTAGCCATTCTTAAGCGTATACATTGGATCGATAGGGAAGCTCTAGTAAATTTCATCCTCAAGTGTCAGGATCCCGAACTTGGAGGATTCTCAGATCGACCGAACAACATGGTTGACGTATTTCACACTCATTTCGCCCTCGCTGGCTTGAGTTTACTCGGTTTCGAGGGCTTGGAAGAAATTGATCCCGTCTAGTAAGATGCATACCAAATCACAAAACCAAACTAAATCACTGACAGAAACCAGCTGTATGCCACGAAATATCACAAAGAGCGTTACTGGCAAATAGATTGCCTTGCTCTCAATAATACCTCAATGAAAATAGACCGGGCTCAAAACCAATACTTCGTCGTGTACGCTCCATATCTCAACTTCCCTTACCGCTGGCATCCAGCTTGCACCACGTGCAAAATACAAGAAAACTTTGATTCAGAAAATCAAATTCTAAGCTGTAGATGCCTAAATACTGAATCGAAAACAAACATTGCAAATCTTATATCGATCAGCACAGCGGCGAGTCACATGATGCTAAAGCATTCTATACTCGTTGCCAATCTCCTTCCTCACTGTTCCTTCCTCATGTAAGTCCAACTCTACGGCATCAATTCAATCCAGACAGCGACGAATTGGACAACGTACCTTCCCGTGCCTATTCCATCAAAGATCCATAAACATTTACTCCGACCTCGAGGTAGAGGACCTGCTGCGGTCTTCTCACAGACTCCTTCTCACCATCACTCCTTCAACCGCCGTTGCCTCTCTTTTGGCTGTCATTTTGCTTGTTTGCTAGCCTGCACTCACTCCTTTGGCTGAATTGGCCCTGGAATCACTCCACTTGGACCTGCACCTCACTGGTTGTCGACGGTTTCCTTTCGACATGTCGACTATTCCGTTGCTCTGTAATATCTGTCCGAAGAAAGACAAGAAAGATCAAGTTCACGTATTTAGCGATGTATCTCACCTACTCACGCATATTGCGAGCAAAGGACATTTGTCCCATTATTACAAACTACAAATCCGCTCAAGCACTGATACCGCTTCAAGACAACTCATTGAGGCATATGACCAATGGTACGCGGAATGGAATGTTCAAGATCTCATGGCGGAAAGGATGAGTCTGAAAGAAAAGAAACGTCCAAGGCAGCGGATGACTGGTCTGTTACTTCAATTACTCTAATAAATCCTCTCGAAGACTCACAAGTAGCTAGCTGCTTCTAGAGCTTCAAACACAACTCAAAGAATGTCCAATTCAAAGATTCAACGGAGCAGTGTCAACCGTCAAGCCAGTATTGCTCGATCAACGCCTTCGTACAGGCCGTCTCCTGCTCCTGGTATCGTCGATCCTCTCCTCACAGACAACCAAGTCAAATTCGAGCCTCTTCTTCATCACCAATTGCACAACTTTGACCTCACAAACCCAAACCATGTTCGCATGCCACTCGTGTATCCATACTCTAGTGGTGGCTATTTCCAAGGCGTGCCAACGCAAGCTAATATCCAGAACTCTTACGATATTAGACATGACACCTCAATGTTGGAAGCCGCAAAGGAAAACTTTCGTACCTCATACCCTTATCCCGAACCGAGAGTACTCCCTCTGTATGGTGATCCAGCTACAATCAGTTCGGAGTCTGGAGCGAAGTCTCCGACAGTTGCTGACAACGAAGATTTATTCGATTTGCCTGAGAATGATACAAGCAGACTCAAAGGAGTTCTTTGGCCTGGTATGTCAATCTTCGATAGTGCAACTCCTACCGCTCGCCGACGCCGTAACCAGAAGAAAGACATCAGCATTATTGAGCAACTGGAAGCAAACAGCCTAGATGTGGAACCAACTGAGATGGTGTGGACTCCAGATGGTGATCTCAAAAAAGAGAAACGCATCAGTGGTATGGTCGACAGTAGTAGTTCTCCTTGGAGATCAAGTCCAGTCAGACAACCTCGTCCAGCGTTGGCAGAGATCAACATTCCTCGTCCATACTTCAACAACCACCAGACACAACATTACGATACATGGACGAACGAACGAGTTGAAACGGCTCTAATGTACGATGATTTCTCGGATAACTTGACTGGCCACAACAAGAGAAAGAGAGCATTCGAAATCTGGCAAGATGAAGATAATGGCGGTCGTGAAGATGATCATCAGAATGTTGTTCTTTCGCAGCCTATGGGCTTCAACATACTCACCCGTGGGTTTGATGTTGATGTAACACATCAATCCACTCGACTCTGTACCGAAGCGCATCATTCAAACACGCTCAAACTTCCAGAAGATCCATTTGTCTCCTATCCTCAACTCGGTCATACTCGACAGACACAGCCAGCTACATTTGACAACAATGCAAATCTTTTGGCAACACAACAATGTGCGCCACAGCACCAAGGTTCAGGATGTCATTTTCGTGAAGCGATACGAAATCGCTTGCCAATAATCAACAATACAAACATTAACGGAACCGCACATGCTTCAGGCAATTTTACTGGAGTTGAACATGATTCTGGTCACTGTGTTCCTCAGCAACAGCCGCTTCAACCACCTCACGTGCGAGCTCATTCGCGATCTTTGTCATGGGCAATTTCGTATGCACAAGTTGATCAGCCCGTCTCTTCTACAGCCGCCTTAAATGGCCGGATGCCTGGAATGGATATTGCGTCGAATGACCAACAAATTCAAGCTACCGGTCATCTTGTTCAGAAAAGTCAAGATTTCCATGCACTCTTCGGAGCAGAAGGATTTTGGGGCTTTGGAACTCACAACCAGTCTCCAAAACCGCTTTCGCTTGACGGACCTCAGAGTCTTACTGATGTCGACGTTGGTTCTATACCGCAAGACAGCAGGAAGAGTACAGATTACGCTGGTGATGTGCAGCAAGATCTACAGCAAACACATACAGACGCTCGCGATTGTGAAGGAATGTGCGAATTATCTGATGCTGCAGAAATCTCGGCCTACGCAGATATTCAAGATGAGCCAGTTGTCAAAGTGGAAAGTAATGTTACGAACGAAAGCATTCAACCACTCTCAGTAGTCAGGAATAACACACCGGAGAAAGATGATGCCAGTGTCTCTGACGGTCGAACAATCACAGCACCCGGTACACCTCGTTGAACTATGGCCTCATTGTTTCTCCGTGGCTTCCGATGCGCTTGAACATAACGACATGGGTCGACCAGGGGGATTTTGTTCTTCAAGTTGATGCTATTTGCCAGTAGCACAACACCTGTCCCTACCATATTCACTGCTTGTCTTTCAGTCGCTCCATTCTTGATACTAGCTGCTCCATCCGGCGTTGGTGTTGTTCGGAATCTTCAGAGACTGAGAACCTTGATCATCACCAGTCACAACACTACATGGCTTGTATTAAAAAGGTATACGAGCTGGCTAAATGTCAGAATCTCGGATTTGCTTTGTAGCTGCAAAAGCATGGTATCACTGAGTCGGATGAGACGATAGCTGGAAATTCTTCGGTCCTTGTTTTCGCTCCACAGCAATGGCTGAGGATATCATGATCATGTATAGCATACGAATGATTAGGACGGATAGATGCTACGTTGCTATAAATAATCAACTCATTTACTCAGCATTATGATCAAGTCATTATTCATTGATACACTCAAATTGTTGCTGCCTTCCGTATTGGAATGTAAGCAGTCTGGGTTTTAAACTCCGTCGATATGCTTCTGGTATGTCTATCTAGCCAGATAGGCAGTCATAAAAGTCGTTTGACTAGGACCGAAGATCGTCCTTACGCTTGCTAGTTATGTTAGACGCCTCAGAGCACGCTTTATCTCTCGTGAGCTGGCTCCATCCGTAGAGGACAACGTAGTTTGTCTCTACGACTCGAATTGTTGCTTCAACCTCTTCTATGCTCTTCGCGTTCAGCTCAAGCAAGTTTTGTCCAGATATGTATCATCATAACCGTCCTCAATGCTCATCCACTTCCTTTCGAAGCTCTCCTCTCGTTTGCTCTCATCCTCCTATCCTGCCTCCTAATCCTTTCCTTTCTCTCCACTCTACGCTCCTTCCTTACATCTCCAGCCTCTCCCATCCTCGCTTCCTTCTTCTCATCAACCTCAACCAACCAGTCTTCCTCGCCGTCCTTATTTTTGCCCTTGTATCCCCACTTGGGCACCCACTCGCCCTTCTCCTTGTCGTACACCAGCTTGCCGTCCCGCAGCTTCGGTGCGATCCCCTTCTTCGCCGCAAACCGCTCCCACTTCGTCTGCTCCTTGGCCGCCGGCACCGGCTTCTCGCGAGGCAGCGGCGTCGTCGCCGCTGGCAGCTCGATATGCACGCCTTCCGGCGTGCTGCGGATCACGCATGTTGTGAGCAGCTGGTTTAGCAGTGACTGCGCGCAATCTCGTGCCGTGGAGTGTAGGTCTGAAGGTGAAGGGTTGGGCGGAAGCGGGTTCGTGTCCGAGCAGAGGAGGTGGCCGAGGTCGAAGGTGTACGGAATTGGCTTGGTGACGGTGACCGATGGCTTTTTGGATGACCCGTTGAGATCGATTTGCGATGTTGCTTCGGCCATTTCTGTGTCTGTCATTGTACTCATAGTCGTGGTGGAGGAAGGAGAATTGGTATGCGGCGTTCAAAGAAATTCTTGGTGTTGACCTTTTTTTGGTCGGAGAAATTTTCGGAACGCCGATTCCAAAACAACAGCTTCAAGTCGGCTCAAGCTGCAATGCGCAACCACCCAACTTCCCTCATTTCTCCATCCTTTCAAGTAAAATCGGATGCTGCCATCATCAATGGCTTCAATTCCTCCTCGAATGTGCGTTCGATCCGCGCAAACGTGTTCGAGATGCGTCTCCGTTCCTCTGCGCCAGACGACACACTTTTCAACCTCAGCGTCGCTATCGAAAAGTATTCTGGTTAAATCTCGCAAAACACCTACAGGTACAGCTTCGAAGATGAGGAAAACTTTGAGACTCTCAAAAAAGAAGGCTCCTGCAAAAGATACGCGGCCTCCGGCTCCCGGCGAAAGGAAGGCCATCCGCAAGAGAATTGTCCTCAGCAACACAAACGCTTTGGTAGTACCCGGACTCCAGGTACTGAATAAAGACAACTGTTCAAAAGAAAGCATTAAGAACAACGTCGTAGCGCTACCTGATGAGTTGGTGGATTCACTTAGGGCGTTAGAGGCATTCAAAGTGGGACAAGCTTGGGGTTTCTTCAGGAGACCAGCAACTCTGATACGAGAAGAAGCATTTGAACTAGGCACAAAGATGGATACAATCACTACAAATGGGAATAGAAACCCTATTGTGGAGAGAAGAGTCGTTCACGGAGAACGTGCAACAGGAAAAAGCGTGTTATTACTTCAAGCAATGACAATGGCTTTCATGAGAGACTGGATCGTCATTAGCATACCGGAAGGTCGAGATGTTACTGTTGGCCACACCGATTATGTACCTTTGCCGAATACGAATCCAACGCAATATGTTCAACCTGTTTACGTTGCAAACATGCTCCGACAGATAGTCAAAGCGAATCGACCTGTCCTTTCCTCTATGCGGCTTTTGCATGAGCACGAGCTTCCTATTCCGGTTCACTCCAGTTTTGGCTTGGATCGATTTGCAGAACTTGGAGCTTCTGATCCCGAAATCGCTTGGTCAGTCTTTCAAGCCTTGTGGAAAGAACTCACATCACCTTCTCAAGAAGGCCGGAAACCCCAAGAACCTACTCCGGACGCTCTCACAGAACTCGAAGCAACTGCAAACTCGAACAAATCATCAAAGAAATCTAAATCGTCGCCTTCGGTGCCAAGCAAAGATGCGTTTCGGAGACCTCCTATTCTCATGACAATAGATAACGTCAGCCACCTTATGACGACAAGTCACTACAACATAGTAGATGAGAGTGGCAATCTGCAACCTATACATGCTCATGATCTCAGCATCGTCAAGCATTTCATAGACTACCTTTCTGGTGCTCGAACTCTTCCAAACGGTGGCATGGTCCTCACTGCGACATCTAGATCTGAACATGCTAAAAGCGACGCGCTTGATGTTGCTATTGCTATGGCAGAGGCGCGGCAGATAAAACCGGGAGCTCGTCTGAACCCGATTGACTTCTGGGATCCGTACAAGAAGATCGACCAACGTAGTTTGGAAAGTCTGAAGACGGTGGATGTCACCAAGCTCACCGGATTATCGAAAGAAAACGCAAGAACCATTATGGAGTACTGGGCCAACTCTGGTATGGTAAGGGATAGAGTTGTCGATACTCTGGTTGCTGAGAAGTGGACGCTGAGTGGAGGCGGGATTATTGGTGAGTTGGAGAAAGCAGTTGTAAGACAAAGGATCTGAGATGTAAGTGCTAAGCGTGGTCTTGCACCGAATAGAAGCTTGTATATCCATTGTAGGTTTGGCAGAAACAGCTTTGAGAGAAAAGGAATCTTGTAGCATAGGCTCTACATTGTAGTTATTACGCTAAAGACCATTAACAGCTCCACATTGAAAACTACGGCTTTCGTCAAGTTCACCTTACTTTACTTTTCGAAATGTGTATTATATCTGAAGCAACGCAAGTAATCGCAAGCGAATGTCCTTATTCATGGAATAACTGGAAATTAATATTTCTGATCTGAGGACTGCGTCCGAATTAGGTAATTGGTTGGCTGGTCTTCTTATTCACTTTTGGGATCGCCGTCAGATCCGGGTCCGAAACTCAAAGTTATATAAGAAAGGACAATATATCTGGTGATTCAACTGATAGTAAGAGACATTTCATGCTGTTGTCTCGCCAATTTTATCTCTATCGCGGGATTCTGCCAATCAAGACTACTCCCACACCTACAGCATCATGGCCGAAGCAACTAACACCGCAAAGCTAGCCTAGAAGAGCTTCAGTCTAAACACTCTGACATCGTACACCGTTCCGTCCGTAAATAGTCCAGAGGTGTCATTCCATCCATCACACCGCGGTAGATGGGCACGCACGTCTCTGCTGCTGGAGTCCATCGCCGGCACAGTCGAAGGTCTCGCAGTGATGTACTACGCAGAGACAATCCTGCGCTTCTTTGCATCGCCGCAACTCTCATCTGCGTGCCATCCTGCCGCCGAATCTCTTGTTCAGATGATTGACGGCGTCATTATCGGCGTTCACCTGCCGCTTATGCTAGGCTTGTCAAATCCCCGGACTTTTGTCGAAGGTCGTATTATTCTGCAAGCTTACTTTGGTATCTTGGAAGCTGTCGTTTCGAGCGTCTTTGCGTGGATCGCATGGAAGGGAGAGGAACGCACAGGAATGATACCTGGAAGGTTACTCATGGCCGCTGGTGGTTTTGTCTTCTTTGCTGCTGTGAGAGCTTGGACATCGCTTGCAAAAATCATTTGGGTGGGAGCATATCGAGAGAATGATGAGAAGGAGTAAGTTTGGAAACGTGTGGATGAAGCAAGGAATTGAAATTGATTCAAACGCATCTAGCCTGTGAGCATAAAGCACTCGATGAGCATCGTGTAGATTTTTGAGGCCAACCTTGGACTTCATCACAGCTCGGGATTCCGAACGCTAAAGAAAATAATGGATGCCACCATCTTGCTTTGTTCAGCTTCCTCCTACATCAATGAACGCATCATTTTTCTTCGACTTATCCAGTTCAGCTTTGCTCGTCTTGTGCTTCTCACCAGTAGCATGATCCCAAGTCCATCCTTGCTTGAGCCACATCCACTTCAAGAACGCTCTTAGCTCGTTATCCTGTGGTTGTACTCTTTTCCATTCTGGCTCGAACTCGCTTTCTTCCCTCAGAGTGCCTTTTCCGGTATATCCTTCGCCGTTATAGCCATCAGCGAGACCATGAAGTCGGTCACAGCAAAAGATACGCCAGCTGTCTAAAGCATAGGCTCCAACTCCAGGTAGGTGAGCGATTTCAAATGCTCCGATCCGATGCGTGGATCCCCACTCTCATCACGGATGAAATCTTCTCGCAGATCGATGTCCTTGCCAGCGTGTTTGACGTGTGCAGGGTAACCAAGCGTACGGTAACGCACGCCTCTTTTGGGTGGAAACTCCATCCAGGTTTGTGCCATTTCGATTAGAATCTTTGCTCGTTGGTTCTGCAGACCAAGGTGTTCGATCATAGTGGTCAGCTCATTTAGATCGGCAGTTGCCAGAGCTTCCGGGCCAGGATATGCGTCCATAATTCGCGAGAAAGTGTTGAGGGCCGATTGTGGGTGTTCGCGGTCTGCAAAGTGGCCTCTCGTTTTGTTCAGGAGTTTTACGGCAATCAATAGAGCTAAAGGTTCGTCTGCAAGTTCTTCCTGAATCAAACCGAAGCGTTTGGCGTCAAGTGGTGGAACAGGAATCGTGGAAGTGACAGCAGAAATTCGCTTCGACTCTGAAGATTGAGAGCTATGAAAGAGCTCGGACGTTTTTCCAGTCTGTTTACGAGGTATCATTTTGGATTTGGGCTTTGAAAAGGATCTAAGATAGTCCGAGTTGAGTTCAGGCTCTGAAGTTTGCATGATCACGGAATCCTCGTCTGCATCTTCAATACGCTCTCTAGAGACTGAGGTCGTGATCTGGTTCGCGTCGGTTGAGTCTTATCCATGAATGTCGAGGATGCTTACCACCTGACGTTCAGATTCGGCCAACAGCTGTTGAGTAGGCTAGTCATTTGGAGTTCCAAGCTGAGAGACTGGTACATGTGTGAGGTCACCCTCGCTGGTGTCATCATTCGACTGCGATGTATCACCATCTGTTTCTTTATGATTGTCTTGAACGGCACTGGGAGAAGGCGTTGCCAACACCTCAGGATGGACAACAGTTTTCCTACGTCCGAGAGACTTCCGTGAAGACGTTATACCATCCGAGCTGAGAGCTTCGGTCAGTTCGTAGGATGAATTTGTTGGAGTCGCAGTGAGATGTTGTGTCTGATCTTCCTCTCGTCTTTCACGATCCTTGCGGCGCTTCTTTCTTTCTTCCGTTTGTTGAAACTTCTCTCCTCTAAGCTTTTGCTTTGCCATCTTGCGCAATTTTCTCTCTTCTCTCCGCTTTCGCCTCTCTTGTCTCGCCTCTTTAAGACGTTTCCTTTCTAACTCTACCCGCCTACGCTCCTCACCAGAGCTCACTGCCTCCTCCTCCTCATGTAAAACGCCATCCGAGAGTTCGGGTTCTGAAGACTGGTGCTCGTAATCGAGGGAGGACGCGTGGATTTCAGAAGTCTCTGGATCTGCTTCAGATGTGGCCTCGTCAAGCTGGTCAGAAGGTGGCTGAGAGTGATCTGAGTGTATGGAAATTGCCACTTGGATTCGCTTTGACGGTGAAGACTCCACATCTCGATCCTCTGCCTTACGTTTGGCGCGTAGTCTTGATTCCAACTTCACTTTCTTCCCAGGTACGTCGCTGTAAAGGCTCAGAGAGGAGACCAAGTCTTGAATGAGAGCCAGATGCCGATCAACAGCTGCATCGACACATGCTAAGGCCTCTGCTTTGCACAAACCTGATTCCATCGCATACTTAAAAACGTCTGCAATAAGCCGTCGATGTCTGAGAGAACCGAATTTGGTTGATCGTGAAAACTTCGGATGCTGGTCCGCAAAAATTTGTACATCAGCTTTGAGTGTGAGGGTTGTAAATAGAGGTATCTGCCCAGGACGGTCGAAAGTATACTGGCGAAAGGTTAAGATTTCGTTAGCTCTTCGCACGACTCGACGAGACAGTGCGGATGACGCGTTAAACGGTGCAGATGCAACCGTTTCAAAGAAGCGAATGAAGTTCTCCGGCGTATTGCGGCAGATTTTGCGAGCGAACTTATCGACATCACGCTGTCTCGTCTCCTGGCAAATATCTTGGATATCAACGGCGCTGAGCAGACACTTTATGGCTATCCCGGGCAGCATCCCAATATGAAAACTGTTGCAGCCAGTTCGCACTTGGAGATAGGGCTGCAAAATCTGCTGGGCTTTCTCAGTGGAACTTTCGAGAGTAGCCTTAATTTTTGCATCTCCCATCTCATGAAGTCCTTGTTCGTTTCGAATTTGAGAGATGAGATGGCAATCGTAGAGGAATCCGACTGGAAGCCAGTGATAGGTGGCCATTTTGAAATTTGTATGAGAGATGAAAGCAGTAAACGCTTGAATGAGGACTTTGTCCGTAGATCAGAGAGAATCCTTGGAGAGGCTTCTGATGGATTTAAATCATCCTGTAAAAAAATTTGAGTGGAAGATGATCAGCATTGCGTAGGACGGATGCGGTTTGTTGCGGCTAAGTCTGGATGTTTGATAGGATTCGCTGTGCAATCAAAGTAGCAAATCAACGTGGCGACAGCATTCTCATTGTGTTTGTAGTTCAGTGTATGACTCTATTCAAGAGGAGTTGTGCTGTGTCGCCGAACGCTGTTTAGAGTCGGCGTATTCTCGAAGTCTTCACAAGCTTATATAGAACTGACACAGCTCTGAGTAGTGGATAACGATTAGATGAGCATTAGATTGATTGGCTTGAGGAATCTTCAGGCCGACTGAAAGTTTGCGCTCATAAAATGAAGGCGAAGTCGAGGTCGAAGCCACAAGTCGCGTAACAACATCGCGAAATCACGTGCAGTAGCAGCGACGCCAGATAACAAGGAAGACCGCGGTTGATTCGGCTGCAAAAGCCGCTGTGGTGACTAAGAACCTCATAGATCCACAGATATCCTATCCCATATTCCGTACTGGTCTCAACTTAGTGATCCGCACATCGCCGCTCGCTTTATTTACTACGGCACGCTCGATCTCCACACTCTACTCTTCGATATCATGACCTTCAACTCCGCTGGCAGTATGAAATGGGCGTTGCAATCTCCACTCACTCCACCATTGCTCCAATTTCCCTAGCATCCACCATTATCGGCTTCATATCCTTCGTCTTCACTGTTGGAACAGCCACTCGCGTCTTTTGGACAGAGATCTCGACATGGTCCGCCGCACCAAGAGAGATTGACGATACTTTAACGAACCTAAAGCAATCGTTGCTGGAGGAGAGATTTCATATCAAAAGAGCAAGACGTATGTTGGCGGCGAGGAGACGTAGCCGTTCCGCACATGGAAGAGAAGAGAAAGACTATCGCACTCACGATCAAGAGTACATCGAACAAGAGAGACAGGCAGCATTGAAAGCAATGTCAATTGCTATCAGGCATATGATCCGCGACTTCCGGAAGTTAGAAAGGCCTTTCTTACGATATCCTGACGACGATCTAGACTGGAGAAAGTCCACTCACGGTGATGAGACTGGCTATAGCGATGACGAATGGCGCGACGACATGACCAATTTCTACTTCCATTCAGACTATAAGCAATGTGGAATAGCAGAGCGTCTTTCTTGGTTGAAAACAAAGACCAATGTGCAATCAATGTCGGAGTCATTGGCAAAGCTCACTATCCGGCGCATTGGGATCCAAATGACATATATTACAACGTTAGTTCATCACTTAACTCTGTATTCATACTTTGCCAACTTATATCCACCAGATCTTTTCGTCAGCTTGGTCGAGATATTGATGACTTTGACGACCGCATGTATGATATTGACCAGCGTTTGTCGCGCGTAGTTGGTGTTAGAAGAGCAACCTAGCATCTAGTGAGCGGCATCAATTAGACCAAGTCTTACACTTTCAGTGTCATGTAGTTCACTCTTCAGATTATCACAACATTGAAATAAGCGACTCTCGATTACAAGATATCATTTGCTTATATACATGATCGTTCTCTAGAGGCAAGAATACGGACTATGTTCGTAACCTTTCAACCATGTAAGCGAACATCTCACGGTTCGCCTTTACCATGCACTTCGTCTACGACCATACAATTTATCGTAAATTTCCCCACTTCTTTGCCAATCGCTGACAACAATGCCTGATTACTGGAAGTGTAGCAAGCCAATCGTTGCTTGTTACGCCCACTTAATGAACATATGTGGCATGACGAACTATTACCAGACTCTGCGAAATCTACAACGTCTGCTCTTTGTTGTAGATTCTAGATCCAACCTCCATAAAACGGAGCAGTATCAAGATCTGAAGATAAATCCACATTCACACGAAGAATAGCATGTATTTCACTCAACACTTGATCAATATTTACATGACTTTGCAGTTTCAACAGGATATATGGAACTAGAGGCCTAAAGGTGAAGTAGCCGAACCATGCATGCTGCTCCCACATAGAATATGAAGCATCTATCCGATGAAGATACCATCTTGAGAGAGTAATTCGTGATCGATGTAGTACTGGTATTTAATTTCCTATGATCATGTCAGCTTTGATGTTAATAAAGAATCTAAGTCTGACCTCAAACGATGCATCCGACAAAGCTCCGCCAACACCGATTGACTGATAAACATTCCAAACTCTAGGTAGTAACGTATCCTTTTCTTGAAATAAATGAAGTTCCTCACCTTTCTGCCTGCGGCGTCTTTCATCTTTTCCTGGATCTGGGCCAGTTGATGATGACCTCGAAGGTGTATCACCTTTGGGCTGAGGAAATAACGTCGACGTCGATTGATTGGTTGGTTCTGTAGATTTTGATCGTTGGCCAAACAACGTAGAGGAAGCAGACTGCCCAAAGACATTTGATGACGATTCAGAGGAAGTTGTTGGTTGGTCAAATGAAAATCTGAATGGTGATGCTGTAGGAGGAGGTTTTGGAAGGCCGGACCCAGACAGACCGGAGCCTGCATGGTCGCTGAACTTTGGAGACGAAGAGCTCGTCTTACTCGAAGATCCAAAAAGGCCAGTACCGAATCCACTGGAAGCGCTATTGTCAGAGTTACCAGAAAACCTGTTGATGGAACCAAATAAGCCTCCCCCACTCGCGGGGGGCGATGACTGCGCAGTAGTTTTGCTGAAAAGGCTCGAAGTGTCCCCCATCTTAGTTGAATTTAAAGGAACAGAGAAGGTTGTGCTTCTGTTGTCACTACGGATTGGCGTTTTGCCCTTCGACCTCGTCTCAGGTTCCGATGTTTGCTCTGGCGACGTATGTGGGTCTTCCACAGGATTGAATGATCTGGAAACAATTCTGAGAGCCTCTTTCAGCTTTTGTTCTTCTTCTTTAAGGTCTTTCCTCTTCATTTGGGTAGCTTGAGATTCGGAAGTCAATCTTTCCAATTCCGTATCGTCCATATGAGGCACCTGACTAGGATTGAATAAGTCTTTCATGCCATCAAGTAAACATTGTTCGATAGCGAGCGTCGCAACATTGTCGATGAAAGTGGCAATTGCAACCTGATACAAGTTAGAGCAGTCAACACAAATTTAAAGGAATTACGTACATCATAATACGCTAGCATGTATCCAAGTGCCACTGACCCTGTCCTGTCGTTGGTGTTGAGATATCCATCCAATTCAGTCTGATTGGGAACAGTGGCTCCTTGTTCCCTAACGCTTCGGATCTTTGGAAAGAAAATTGGGTCGTAAGTGATCGGATGACTTCGCCGATATGGTTTCAACAGCTCTTGGAGTTTTCTCTCCACGAGATCTTTTCTTTTGAGCATTTCCTCTTCCATAATATGGTTGCAAATAGCGTCAGCCGTTTCCGGAGGGGCAGTATGATTGGCAATGAGTTTCAGAGAAGTCTGTACGACTGCACAGGTGTATTGGACGTGTGAAAGTGCAATTTTCTCCCAAGACTCAGACTGCTCCCGAAAAAGTTCGCCAATTAGTTGGGAGTTTGGAATTCCGGGTAATTCAGGACCTTTATTACGTGCAGCCAGCTTTGCAACATGCTCTGGATAACCGGAGAGCCATGCGTTCCCTGGAGTGGAAAGATTTCGATATGCAGGAACCGTATACCTAGAAAAGTCCTGATTGGAATCAGGTCCAACGACTGAATTGAATTGTTCCAGGTACGGTTCGTCAGATGGTGGTGGGAAAATGTATTTGCGTCCATATTTGTACATTACCTCTGCGAATTCTTCGTTCAAATTCTGAATCGCAGCTCGAAGTCTTCGCGGATCGGTTACAGGTAGCCCTGGTTTGAAGAACGTCAAGTCATCATAGTCGCCGCGGAGAGATTGGTCTAGAATCCCATGAAACTCGATGCTCTTTTGTGTCACAAATGCCAATTGCTCCTGACGAGAACTTCGCAGAGGGCCTAGTTTTCCCAACTGAGTCTGACAGTCTTTCCATTTCAGTTGAATTCGAGATTGAAGTGCTGGCAAAGCCGGCCGAGTTATTTTCATCAATACGGAGCTAAGTCGAGATCGTAGGCATGCAATTCCCAACTGCTCAGGTTCCACTTCGTCTCGCCAGGCGACGTTCGCAAAGAATTGTTTTTCATCGTTGTCTCTTTCAGCCATGCTACAACCGCGCTTTGAAGGACCGGGATTTTTCACAACGTGCCAGCCAAGCTCAAACTTATGCTCTTCGTTCTTTACGTATCGAACGAACCGCTGTACGGTTTCTTGGTCTTCACGCATTTCGTCAGGACGTGTCATTATTCCCATTGTCCTCTTGCCGTCTGGGTCCACTTCTTTCGCCAATTGCAGTACTAATTGGCTTTCAAGCTCTTCGGTGGCAGGTATGACTGCGAGAATAACGGTGTTTGGATTGCGCATATAAGCTCGAACGAGATTTCTGACCTTCGCAACGTCTCCACGTGTTTGTCGGGTCCCTTCAAAATGTATGATTCCGGGAAGATCAACGAGAGTCAATGGTGGCCAAGAAGGATTGTGAACTTCGATATGAAGAATATCTTCACAAATAGAATCGGTAGCAGCATCTTTGGCCAGTAACTGCTTCTTAGCTTCTCTGACAACTGACTCAAAACTGTTGCTGGATGCTGTGGAGAGTAGAGAGTTCTTTATGCTTTCTTTTTCTTCATTGGTACGTGAAGTTAGGAACTTGACATCAACGGTTGGATCTCGAGTAGGACCGCGTCTAAGAGCAAGTTCGGTTGGAAATGTTGTACAGACGCCAATGCCTTTCGGGAATGAGAGCCTCGAAATGGCTTCGAGTAATGAACTTTTGCCAGAGGATTGATTTCCGCATACTATGATCTGCGGTAAAGGAAGTTGTAGTCCAATTGCTCTCAATTGATCAACACAATCCAATATTGCTTCTTGATCCTTTGAAAGTAGCTGGCTAACTGTCGTATCCTTTATTTCATCTGCAAGTCTTGTCTGTTCATCAACGGCACCAGCCGCTTGTCCCGAATCATCTGGTGAAACTGATTGATGCGAAGTCATTAGAAAAGGTGGAACGATGGCTTTCTGCTGAGAACGAGTTCGTGAGGAGAAAGCAAATGGTAGCCGAAAGTGTAAGAAATTCTAAAACACTCGAGAGGCGTGATGAGTGAGGTTCGAAAAAGTGTCTTCAGAGCGATATTTGTACGGGATAGAGTGTCATTGTAAAAGGCCATATTTTCAATGCAAGAATCGAGGACTCTTAGGTAGTTGCCTCTCGCGCATCGATCAAATCGTGGCATTTTCGAGTAAGCTCTAAGTTACAGAACGCAGCCAAAGCAACCAATAATTGGGACTTCTGAGAGCCACTTCTCGTATCGGATGTGATTCAATCCAATCTTACTGCAAGTTTCAGGAGTAATAGATGGGTACTTACAAGGTTGTAATCCAGCCACTTTGACTGTGCCGCAGTATATAACCAGTTACCGTTTGAGGCCGCTCGCGTGCGAAGATCAATGAGAACACCGTGCATACGATGGAACTGGCTTTCTGTGTCAGTTACGTCTATCGAGTTATCGAAGCTGGTCTTCAGGCTATTGAATATTCGCATCGAACTTGAAGCTCATTTCGGGTACTCCGTATACCGAGTTACTTAGTCAGCAGCCGAACTTCAAGACGTCCAACGTGAGAGAGTAGAAGAAATAGAAAACCATTGTGCAGTAAAAGAACGGCTAGAGTCAACAGCAGAATCTCTCATTTATGTACTCCGTAGTTATGTCAATGCCTTACACCGGCATGGTGATAGATGCTTATGTAGCGGATTAATGCTCCTAATGCGACCCAGCTTTTTCTCTTTCAGTTCGAACTATTCCCTATCTCTTGACACTGAATCAACCAATTTTCAGAATACCGAACTGCTGATTGTAATATTCCACAGTATAGAATCTCAGCTCTCGGAGGTACTGTAGTTAGTTCGGCTAAGAATGTATGTTACATCAGTGTTTCAATAGGCGCCTCCTGATTTCTTTAAGGTCGCTCAGCTTTAACGCGCGCCGGCTTACCGCATTCCATTTGACCCTGATTTTAATTATGTTGCTCTTCACGCTTCAGACTTGCTGTTTTGAATCACTACTCACTTGTGACAGCGCAGGATACAGCCTCACATCCATGGGCGAAACTACCCAAACGGCAGCATCTATGTCGCAAGCTCGATGTCGTTGGGTCCAGATATTTGGCTGGAAAACACCAAGCAATAGTTGCGTATCAGTTTCCTTTGCTCAGCCAAATGTACAACCTCAGTCCGGTCAAGCCATCAATCATTGTCCCATCTCAGCTTTCGCGTAATAGTATAGAGGTGACGCTTTCATATTTGGTTATTTCGGAGCTTCCTTACTTCCTTCAGCGTCCTTAGATTCTCTAAGTTCATAGAAACAGCATCGATTTCAATTCTCTTGACAATGAGACCTTCCATTTATCTTTTTATTGCGATATTTTGCTCTAGTGCCACTGGCCATGGAATTGTTACCAAGATCATCGCTGGGACAAGCACGTATCAAGGTTATGACCCAGATTTTCAATATATGCCAACTCCACCACCAACAATTGGCTGGTCAGCACCACCGACAATAGATCGTGGCCCTGTGGACTCAAGCGAATTGCAAAATTCCGATGTCATCTGTCAGGGAAATGGCACGCCGGCTACGACTTCCGCAGAAGTTACAGCAGGTGATATGGTATCATTACAATGGACTCCATGGCCTGAATCGCATAAAGGTCCAATGTTAGACTATTTGGCTGACTGTGGAGGAGACTGTTCTACGGTTGATAAGACTCAGCTGAAATTTTTCAAGATTGATGGGGTTGGCATGGTTAATACGAGCGGAGTACGATAAGAACATGTGCACTCTTAGGATGGTTCTAAAGCTGACATGAGTACCTAGTCTCCACCTGGATTCGCCGACGATCAAATGATCGCGAATAACAATACTTGGAGCGTAAAGGTTCCTTCTAGTCGTAAAGGTTCCTTCTAGTATCAAGGCTGGAAATTATGTTCTACGACACGAGACCATTGCCCTGCATCAAGCACAAGGAGTTGGAGGTGCTCAACTGTATCCGCAATGTGTCAATCTAATAATTACCGGAGGTGGTTCGGACACATCTGACGGCGTTCTCGGAACAGAGCTGTACAAATGGAATGATCCAGGAATTCTCTTTAACATTTATCAAACTTTCACTTCTACCGCCGCATACACGGTTCCTGGTCCTGCACTCTATTCTGGAGCCGTTACAGGCAGTGCGGCTCCAATGGCAACAGCTCCTACTGTTCCTACCGGGTCATCATCAGGAGGAACAGCCAACGCAGCACCCGGAATTCAAACGACGAGTGGAGATTCTGATGGTTCAACCGCGAGCGAGACTGGAAAACCAAGTCCGGGTGAGGAGATTGGCGAAACCATGGATAATTCTCAAGGCCGTGAGTATCACTATGCACGGAACGTCTGGAGAAAATAACTCGGAACTAATCCGTTATCGTATAGTAATTGCTGATAAGCAGGAGGCATATCTCCTCTCATGAAGAAGAGTTGCATTCTCATTGTTACAGTTATGCATACTGATCGACTCGCTGAATGTGGTCACCGTTGGTGTCAAGCAAGCGAGGCTATTGAAAAGAGAGCTTCTATTATGACCGCTTACATTAGAAGGTCGAATGAGAAAATTCAAATGCCATTTTTCCTGCCCATCAATCTCAAATCTGACCTCAAGTTACCACGACTTAGGATTATTTAGTATCCTGCGGCTTCGATCAAGTTCAGATACACTTCGCTCATAGTCGGAAAACTAGGAATTGCGTGGCTCATCTGCTCCACAGTCATTCCACCTACAATAGCCACAGTAGAGGCATGAAGCAAGTCAGCTACACTCTGACCAACAAAAGTTGCTCCAAGTAACTTCTCAGAACCTTCTTCGATGACCCATTGGGCCCAACCTTTCTCGTAGCCCTCGGTACGCAGCATTGCACCTAAGGTTATGACTGGCGCGGTCACTATGCGGACTGACTTATCCGCTGCCTTTGCTGCCGTCCGTGTGAGTCCAACAGAAGCAACTTCTGGATTACTGAATATGACTTGCGGAAGAGCCAACCGATCTGCTGTGGCCGAGGTAGAAGTCCAATCCGTGGACTCAATCTTAGCGCCTCGAGCTTTTGCAATGATGGCATTCGCAACGATTCGTCCATGGTACTTGCAGGAATGTGTGAGTGGAGCTCTACCGTTGACATCTCCGACGGCGTATAGCCATCCACCAGGAATAGAGTCTACGACTAGTCCTTCATCGACCGCAATTGGAGAGCCATCGATTTTGATGTTGAATTTCTCTAAACCTGCACCGATAGTTCTCGCTCTTCGTCCGGCTGCGACAAGAATTTCCGTCCCATTGATGGTCTTATCACCAGAAATTTCTACTTTCACTGTTCCGTTGCTCTCTCGTGTCACCTTCTCAACTTGAGTCGATGAATAGAGATCAATGCCGCGAGAAACAAAGCTCTTTCCAACAATCTGTCCTACTTCTGGATCGAATTTCGAAAGAACCTCTGGCTGCTTGCAAATGAGGCTTACCTTCGATCCAAGGCTTGCATAGGCGGTAGCCATTTCACATCCAACCACACCACCACCGAGAATGATGAGGTGTTCTGGAGCCGTGCTGCTGCAAGTAGCATTCCTAGATACCCAAGGTTTTGCTTCTGCTAATCCTGGAATCCTAGGAATGATCGGATCACTTCCAGTGCCAACAATGACTGCATGTCGTGCTTCAAGTTCAATTCGTTCTCCACTGAGAGATTCAACAGCAACCTTCTTCACACCAACGAGTGAACCAGTTCCTCTAACGATGGCTGCACCAAATCCTAATACCATAGGAACCACTAAATCTCCGTCATCATAGCGATGTGCATAGGTATCTCTTCTTTCAAAGACTTGTTTGGCGTCCAGACCTTCAGCGGTATTGATTCTCTCTTTTAATCCTCGTACTACTTTCGCTTCTTCAAACGCGTCTTGTGGACGTAGCAGAGCTTTACTAGGCACACAGGCCCAGAACGGACATTCTCCACCAAGGAGCTCATTTTCAATAATGACGATGCTCAAGCCAGCCTTTTTGACCCTCGACGCGACAACACGGCCCGACCACCCAGAACCTATACAAACTATGTCGTAAACTCGTTCTTTCAGCTCTGAGACTGAAAAATTGGATGGATGGAGGCTGATGGACTCGTATGGAGGCATTTTTGTAGCTTTCGACAGTAAAGTAGATCAAGAAGCAAAAGTTTTCAGATGGATGCTTTCAAAGGCGTTTTCTTCTCTTGAATGATCAAATATATCTTTATCAGAGAGAGCACGCACAATGATCGGAGGATCAATGTTATAAGTACAGCATCCCGATATGCCTTGTCCAGATTCGCGCCCTAGACCGTAGTTGGATAATGCAGCTGCAGATGCGTCAATTAGAAATCACTTACACGAATATGAAAAAGTACAATTGTGGGGTGCGAATATCATTCCATAATACTTCCATCTAATGAAGGAGTGGTAATATAATTCGAGCATTTGCATTGCTCTACAAGTAACAATGATGTACTCCAGGCTGAGTGATGTATTATCTTTGTAGAAAGGAAGGATTAGAGCGTTCGGCTGGTAACATGAACAACAAAGACAGGTCAAAGATTCATTGGAGCCATGTGCTACCATGCACGACGCTGCAAGATACAAGGATAAAGTTCTCGAGAGATCAGCATGTCAGTGCTTCTGGATGAATAATCGCATAAATTCAGATACTCGCGTCGGAAAAACTTTATGTGTAGCAGATGGTGGGGTTGATGAGGTTGCTTTACTACTTAGAACGAAACTAGCTTGAAACTCTATTCTGCCATCAAATTTCGATGGTGACGATGTTTCCTAGGCTCTGTATTAGTTCTGGTAGGAACCAAACAAGCTCAGCTTCAGTATTTCTCAGTCTAACTGTCACCGAAACAATCTGGCCTGCTCAGGGAGGAAAATTTTCGATGAAGCTCAGGCATTCCCTTTTCGGTTCTAATACGTGCTGAGCCGAGATTTGTCAACTATCTGTAAGCCAAACGAAACAAAGTTTGCAATGTCGAGCTTTACGTTAAATGATCTTTGCGTTTGTATGCAGTGATTTGATCGAATAACCCTTTACCGCCTTTGTCGTGAATCGTATCAATCCAAAGGAAATTTTTCAGTAACACTCTCATCTCCGTCCATGTACTCACTCCATTTGGTAGTAACAGTTGCTGTAGCAGTGACAATATCCAGTGGTGATCTTCGTCGGTGACGGCTGATATGTCGGCAACGACAAGAATCCAAAGATGCATCGAGCGTTGAGATCGATCGTCGACATCCAGCCTGAGAATGGCATTTCGAAGGTGTGAAGATAGGTTGCCGAAATGAATTTCAGTTCCTTGGGCTTGAAGAAGTACTGTCACTGAGAAAGCAATCATTGCAAGATGTAATGCTTTAACACAGGTTGTTTGATCGGATTTGTTGTCCGAATCAGGCAGTCGTAGAAAGAGAAGGCGGTACATAGCTGAGATAAGGACTTCCTGGAATAGGTTCGGGTTCATCTTTCGACCTGTCTGAAAAGCCAAATTTGCAGCATGACAGAATGATGCTAGATCGCACCAGATACTCTCGAGGCGTTTATCTCCACGTAGAACTTGAGATGGCGATACAAAGACGGGACCATCCTCTGGATCATTTGGAAGTAATGGACTCCAACTTAAGCTTTCAGAAAAGAAAAGAGGATGCGTATCATTGAGCAAAGCGATCATCAGGTCAGCGCTAGAGAAGGAAATAAGCACAGGTCTATTGTTGGAGTGGAAATGTTGAGAAATCGTACCGACAGACTTTCATTTGTATTTGACTGTTTTCTTTCAATACTCGCTCACCACCGCGGAGTAAAACCATCTTGTGTAAGCCGACCATATGCTTTGTCGCTGTATCATGATTGCCGATAAGAGCACTCATTACGACCAAGCATACTACGACTGCAATGGTGGTATCAGCTACCGCCAGACGAGAATCTGAAAGTCTATGCTGTAGAAGCTGCAAAGTTTTGGACATATGTCGCATGGAAGCCTCAGATTGGTCTTGACGAGTGATCCAGTCGAAGTACGCCTGTGTCATCCAAAGGAGAGAATGAAGGTACGCTGTGTCATAATGAAGATAATAGAACCAGATGGATGATCTCGGATAGACGTTCAAACATAACTCAATTGGATAGAGAGATTGTTTCAGAATTGCAAAGACTTGAGCTAAGTGAGCATCTCTACGAAAGCCAAGACATCATCAACTTACATTTGTAGACTAAATCCAACATATATGGTTGCATATTATCGGCAAACTCAGTGACAGACAGACCGGAGCCAGCAAATTCAAATCCTGGATTCGGAAATTTGATGATATTCGTTGCAATTTCCTGATCGTTCGAATTATTCTTGCCAGTGATCCAGGAACCCGGCTTTAATCGAGAAGATTTTGGTACACGACGGTTCTTGCCACGCATTACATGGCTTCTAATGAATGAACGAGTGGTCGTACTCGGTTTTTCCATCGATGTGCTCACAATGAATGGAGTCATATCATGAGCTAAGCCTGTATTCGTCACTGTACATTTGTAGGAGAACGAATCACTTACGCTTAGCCTTCGCTACAGTCTCAACCATGCTCACGGATGATGTTGTGGCTTTGAAATGCCAAGAATAGATTTCAAACTCAATTCATTACCAAGCATAGGCTGAATACGAGTAAGCTATCGATGCTTGAGGTCGTACAACGGATTGATAGAGGTACACTACTTTGAGCGGCGGTTCGATTGCTGGATTTCACTCTCGAAATTGATGGATAGGTCATGAAAATCTAGTCATAGGTAGAAAACATGATAAAATCAAATCGGAGCCGGTATTGTCGATGTAGCTGACGTGACGGTCAAAATGCCAAGATCCCGCCAAGACTACATTATATTCCCGTTTAGGAATGGTATGTAGGACCGCCAGTTGGATGTCTACGAGTCAACCGAATTTTAGATGCCATTTCACAACTAGACTCTTTGGGATTGTTTATCGGTTTCTTTAATTCCTCCGCTTCGGATATTGCTATCGGTGTCTTAGGATTTAGCCACGCGCAATCTCCGTTGATCAAGCCCGACGGATGGTAAATGAAGCCGTTTCTGGTAACAAATTTATGAAATGCCCACTGGTAAGCTACTTATGAGAAAGAGGCTTTTTTTTTTCCATATTATTTCCGCAGTTTCCAACTTCACTCGACCCTTTCACTCTCGCATTTTAACCTGTAGAAAGCTTAAATACTGGTATTCAACAGAACATTGCAGGCCAGTCATTTTTCATCTGCGCTTTCAACCATGTCAGCAATCAGATCAATCGATATGAAACCAGAAAAGCATGGGTTTGGGATGATATTTCTCAAAACACAATTTTGTGCTAAACCTCAACTTCCACCATCGACGCTTGATCTCTCTGGAAAAGTCGCAATTGTTACAGGAGCTAACTCCGGACTTGGTTTCCACTGTTGTCGCCATTTGCTCAAATCCAAGCTGTCTAATCTCATCTTGGCAGTTCGATCGATCCAGAAGGGAGAAGATGCTGCCAAACAACTCCGTTTGGCATATTCAAAGGCAAACATTGAAGTTTGGGACTTGGACATGAGTTCGTATGACTCTATTCAAGCCTTTGCTCGTCGTGTGGAACAGCTATCCAGACTGGATATTGCCATTCTCAACGCAGGTCTTGTCAAAATGGAGTTCACACCGAATCCGAGAACTGGACACGAAGAGATGGTGCAGGTCAACTATCTTTCGACTATACTCCTTGCAATCTTACTGCTTCCAACTCTCAAGTCCAATTCTCTTCAAGGAAATCCAGGGCGGTTGACCATTGTGGGGTCAGGAACGGTCCATGCAGTAAAGTTTAGGAATCGGAACAGAAACCCACTGCTTGCCGCCTTCGATGATCCAAAGATAACACCTTGGGATCCTATTGAACTTTACCCTAGCTCAAAATTTCTTGGACTTCTGTTTCTCATCAGGCTCGTTGATTATGTCAAAGCTGATGACGTTGTTGTTAATGTTGTTGATCCGGGATATTGCAAAGGTTCACTACTGCATCGGGAAGCTACAGGAGTAGTTGGTGGAATTGTGTCTTTCTCCAAGACCTTAACAGCAAGATCTCTGGAAGTTGGCTCATCTACGTATGTTGACGCGGCAGTTCTCAAAGGAAAAGAGTCACATGGATGCTTTATATTGGACTGGCAAATCAGACCGTACGTATCTTCGACGTTATCATAGATGCTCTCAATCGTACTGACTTGATTGCTGTGTAGATTTATGAAATTTGTGTACGAGCCTGAAGCACCGGAAGTAATCAATCGGCTTTGGGGAGAAACAATGGAAGAGCTGAGTTTTGCCAGGGTAAAGGATATTCTAGACTCGTTTAAGTGATACTAGGCTTCTGAAGGATCTCGATACATGTAAGCAGAGGTCATTCCTACTCGTATCACGGGAATCTACGTTTTATTTGCACAAAGAAGAGCGGTACGGAGTACAAGTTCAATGTTTTCGATTCTTGGATGTCGTCTGATTCTGCTGGAAGAGATCAAAGTGGTTCGTACTTATCCTCGTTTTCATTACTATCCGCATAAGAACAGAATTTCCGTCCTCAGTAACAATCGAGTCCATTTTGAAGCTTGCCACAATGGGTGTCCCATCCTATTGGCGAGAAGCCAAGCTTTGTGCCTGGCATGAGGGACGCCTCAAAGCTCCAAGCACCAGTAGTACGCGTTGAGCATAATCAACCCTAATCCTAGACTTGCCTAGGGCCACAACTTCAATCACCACCATGGCATTGTTCGTTCAACTCTTCGTATGTAATCTCTACGCGTCATTGCCATCGAAGAATTCACTCATATCATTTGATAACGCAGGGTTATCTCGAGAAGCGGGTCGGAAGACCACCAATCCCTTGCATAGTGGCTGGCATAACCGATGGCTTTGTGCTGGATTGTATGAGGCATTTTCGTCTGGTTGGATTTGACTAGGTGGCTTCGGCATGATAAGTGTGCTCCAGGAAACTCCATCCGGCGCAGCGGTACAGTTTTTTCGTGACCATGCATGAGGATCCACCGATCCAGGCTTACGCCAGCTGGTAAGCTGGCAGAGCATAGCTCCTATTGCGCAGTGATGGCGCCGGCGAGGATTACTCGGTTATCCAATCGTGCCATGAGACATTTTTCAACTGCTTTCTCTTGCCACGCACACCTGATCAGATCTGCTAATGCGAATACCCGATATCATGATAAACTTATTTTAGTTAAGAACATATGATCCCCACCGTTCCTTTCCAGTCTGTCGGTTACGTTCCAAAGTGTTTCGTTCATCACCTGTGATCGTTCTTTGCGCGGTAATTTGTTGCCGCATAGCTCTTCACTGCTTCACCCGGTATGGCTGCTAGCGATGGCGGACACATCAGCTTTGTAGGGAAGGTGGCCGCAGATGACTCTGCGGCCCTCTCGACACCATATTTGCACGAGAAAGACACGAAACATGATACCAATTCGACTTATGACGAAGAAGAGGTCGTTGTATCCAAGGAGAGCGACTTCAGGCATAAACAGGTACGAAAATTTGACTCTTACGTTTATTTTGACTCCTTCTCTAACAATACAATAGAAATTCAAAGGATGGATGCTAATGTGGTTGGCCTACCAGGCAACTGGAGTAATTTATGGCGACATTGGGTAAGTTAATCGCTGAAGAGAATAATGGAAGATGCTAAAGCCATACAGCACGAGTCCACTCTACGTCTACTCCAGTACTTTCAGTGCCGAACCGTCATATGATGATCTACTTGGAGCTCTGTCTCTCATCATCTGGTCTCTTACCTTGATTGTCACTGTGAAGTACGTCATGATCGTTCTTCTCGCCGATGATGCAGGTGAAGGAGGCACCTTTGCAATGTACAATCTTCTTTCACGCTATGTATGGCAATACTTCATGCTCATGGTTTAGCAATCTAATACTTCGCCAGTGCGATATTTCAGTAATGGACCCGAAGGCCAAGAGTACGATCAAGATAGAACGATACCTCAGCAATGAGTTGCGTCCATCCAACCGCGGCTTTCGCAACTTCCTGGAACGATCCCGCATAACACGTGCCTTCCTCAAGATTCTAGGTGTCTTCGGAGTGAGTCTGATTATAGCTGACGGCGTTCTAACTCCGGCTCAATCCATCCTTGGAGCTATTCAAGGAATTGAAGTTGTCAGCACACATCTCACGTACCATACAGTCGTTGGTGTCAGTTGCGCCATCCTCGTGCTTCTCTTTTTGGTACAACCTCTTGGAATCACCAAAATTTCTAGTGCTTGGACTCCGATTGTTATAACGTGGCTCATGTTCAATTTCTGTTTCGGCATTTATGTAAGAAAACCATACTCATTTAGGTTTGCTATTAACATCTACAGAATCTCGTACATCACGATTGGACAGTCCTCAAAGCCTTTTCACCTTACTTTGCCGGCAATTTCTTAGTTCGTAACAAAACTGACGGCTGGAAACAGCTAGGAGGTATACTGCTCGCATTCACTGGTGTCGAAGCAATTTTCGCAGACTTAGGTGCTTTCACTCGAACGTAAGAAGAATGTTCCTCTAATAAATCTAAGGCTGACCATTTTTCAAGCGCCGTCCAGATCTCGTGGCTCGGTCTAGCTTATCCATGTCTTCTTCTGGCATATATCGGACAAGCTGCTTATATTTCAGATATTCCTTCCGCCTACGCGAATCCATTCTTCTTATCAGTTCCTCCTGGAGCGTTCTGGCCCTCACTGGTAATCTCGATTCTTGCTGCAATTGTAGCGTCTCAAGCTACCATCACCGCAACTTTCCAGCTACTTTCTCAGGTCATGAACTCATCTTACTTCCCTCACATAAGGTAAAGAATAGTTTGGCGTTCGAGAGACGTTGCTAATGAAACTGTAGCATGAGATATACTTCTGAGAAATTCCACGGACAAGTTTACATTTCTCTCGCTAATTGGCTCTTGATGATCGGCACCATCATTGTCACAGCCGTGTATAATAACACTACATCTCTCGGCAACGCATACGGAACCTGCGTCATTCTTGTCACATTTATTACGACCAACATGATTGCTATGGTGGCTTTGATTGTTTGGAGACTTCATTGGCTTCTTGTATTGGTAGTATGGTTACCAATCGTAACTTTTGATGGACTTTTCATGTCTTCGGTCATGACAAAGATTCCTACAGGTGCTTGGTCCACCCTCATGATTGCAATTATTCTTTCAAGCATCTTTGTTTTGTGGCGATATGGCAAAGAGAAACAATGGTCAGCCGAAGGAAAGGGTAGGAAAGACCTCACAACTCTTGTCATGAAAACTCCGGATGGAGCGGATTGGGCACTCTCATCTGAATTTGGAGGTCGCACACTTACTCATATCAAAGGTAATGTTTATCCGTCTACGAATTTGACCACAGCACTAACTAATTAAGGCATTTTGATCTTCTTCGACAAAGTTGGTAGTACAGTTCCGACAGTTTATGAAGAATTCCTACGAAAATTTGAAGCTCGAGCCGATGTTGAGGTATTCCTTCACTTTCGCAGTCTCAACATTCCACACATCGCCGAAGAGGATAAATTCAGTGTCACACGTACGAGTTTGCCGAATTGCTATCGCATGATAATCCGTCACGGTTACAACGATGTCGTTGTCAATGAGAACCTTGGTGAACTCGTTTACAATGAGTTGCGCAAATATCTAGTTCATTCTTGGGGTCAAAATGTACCAGCCATCTCCAACTTGGGATCAGACGTCGAAGCTTCGAGTTCTTACTCTCCTGGTACCCCGTCGGCTATTTCAAGCACCAATGGACGTGATCATACGATGGATGACCGTAAAGTTGCGAAGAGACTCGAGATTCTCGATCAAGCCAATGCAGCACAGACCGTGTATGTCGTGGGCAAGGAACAATTACGTCTACTCAAGAGCAAGAATAACATCGCCAAGCGTGTGATTCTCTGGATTTTCTTATGGATTAGAGACAATACACGTACTAAAGTGGCGAGTATGAAAATTCCGATTGAGAAGCTTGTAGAGGTTGGTTTTGTAAAGGAAATTTGATGTTGGTAGAGTTTGTTTATCAGATTGCGAGTAAACACATTCATTTAAGTGAAATAGGTGGATTTATTTAGATTGCATTCATATTTGGACTTTCTGATAAGTTTTCTTACCTTCGCGCCAATCGTGGTCCACATATCTACCTTTTTAGATGAAGATATCAATATTAAATGTGGCTAAATCATGCAAAAGTCCTGTAACTTTGAATACTTTCACTCATATGGACCGAAAGTCTTTCTTTGGGCTAACATTTGCATAGTAAGACGTCTCGTCATTCATTCTCATCGGCACGTCTGGTGTAACATTACCTTACTAGAAAGGATCAGCGTGAGGCACGAGAGAATTGTGAATGTTATAAAGTACAAGAACAAATGAAACGACGAATCTTCCATCAAGCTGGCATAGAAACGCATCCAATTCCATATATGGGGCAGAGTAATACCGCGCCGGAGGGGTAGATCTCGCATCAACAGCTTCCCAGATTTCGTGATCGTGCTCTCTGGACGAACCTTGAGCTATCATAAAGTCCAATCAATATTGCATACTTCTATTAACGCATAATCATTCATTGGTGTTTACTCAAGGTGGCGTTATTTCTTCTGCATTTGACCCAATTGAAGAGCCGCTACCGGCCCGAAAGCTTACAATTGAGGTCTGAATATGAGCGTGAGATTGAAACGTCTATTTAATAGTTTATAGAACACAGATTCCTTAGTATGTTCATATGAAAAGTGTTCAGTATGTCTACAACAATCACTGAAGAGGCAACTACTAGTGCGAAGACCACCCTGACTTTGGCATTCGATAATAAGATTCACGATCAGGTATATCTACCTGGCTGCTAGCTGATTTCATCGCTAATATTTTTTGTAGTATAAGTACGCTGCATATTTGCCAGTATATAATGAAGAAACCACCTTCCGCTTCTGAAGCCATTTGAATTCACCGATCGCGGACTCGCAGCCAACAAATCGAAGCCAAATTTGCTACCAGAGAATGATCCAAATGCCAAAGCCTCTAAAATTACACCAACGATTGGAACAGAGATTCGTGGACTTCAATTGTCGAAGTTGAACAACCAACAGAAGGATGAACTTGCTTTGCTTATTGCCGAAAGAGGAGTTGCTGTCTTTCGTGATCAAGACTTCAAGGATATTGGACAGGAGAAACAGAAAGCATTTGGTTCCTACTTTGGACTGTTGCATATTCACGTGAGCTTTGATTCTATTCGCTGAGAAACCTTGTTCTGATGTTACATAGCCGGTGGGAGCCCATTGAATTCAAGGAAGGTAGCTACATTACAGCGTGGCGTCACCGGAAGTTCGCGCCGATATTGCGATCATCAGGGCTTCGAAGCGCGCCGCCTCCAGGAGCGCGTTGTTTACGTTTTTAGTATAAATCAAAGAATTCCCAACTCCTTTTCTTTCCTCTAGATCTTCCATTTGAACGACATCTCTAACATATCTGTTTGTGTACTGTGTTATTGCCTACTTTCATTTTGTCAATTGACCTCTTACCAACCGTTCCAAGATGGTAAGTCGCGAATTTGAAAGACGGTTGCAAGAGATTAGGTACTAATGCATTGGATAGGCCAACCGAAAGCCTTTGGCTTCACTTCCAACGAATCCTATCATTCACGGCGGCACAGAAATCGCGGACTGGTTCAAGAATGTCAAAACTAACAGCAACACAACGATCGAGAATCCACTGAAACGTACTGCATCTACCTTCGACCTCACTAACGATGGTCCTGACGATTACTCTTCTTCTGAGGATGACGGTCCAATTTACATTACCGAGAACTGCGATCAAGTTCGTCGCAAGATCAACAGATTCATCGACAACGGAGGTATGAAAGTGGGAGAGTTCATCAAGGCAATTCGTGTCACCAACGTCGGATACTATCGCTTCATGAAGCAGTCAGGCAAAGACAAGGGTGCAAGTAGTGAAACATACGTTGCAGCTTACAGATTCTTCGAGAAGAGAGAAGCTCAAGGACTTCCGATGCCCAAAAAGAGAAAAGCTGTGGCTCCAAAGCCTGCTGATGCTTCGAAATCCGCGACTGGCAGTGAGACTGCGTCTACTTCCAAAGTTGCACCTACTCTCGCGGCACTGATGAGCACCATAGAGCTTCCTGGAGAGCATACGGATTCTGTTCAGATCTACGACTCCTGCGATGAGATTCGCCGTAAGATCAACGCACACTTGCGTAAGCCTGATGTTACCCAAGCTGCCTTTCTCCGGGATCTGGAAGCACAATTTCATGGTCCACGCAAGCCCAGGAAGCTTCAATCTGGTCAATTGAGCAAGTTCCGTGGTATGAAAGGTCCTGTATCTGGCAACACCAGTGGCATTTACTATGCAGCATACGTTTTCTTTGAAAAGGAGCGATTGGCTCAGAAATGTCCCAAGTCAAAGCATCGACAGGAAATGGAGCATGCTTGGTCTTTGGAGGGCGGTGTTGATACCTCATGCGTCCTCACCAATAAAAGCTATATCGTTTCGGCTGGCAACACCATCATGATCGATAGTTGCGGAAGGGTCAGGTCGGTACGAAAGTACTGACGAAGTGAGGCATTTCAGAATACTCTTTAGCGATTCAGGCGTTTTAGGACTTGCTTAAGCTCTATGTACAACCATTGCTGCTGAATGCGTTTCCTTTTTACTAATCTCTCAAAGCTCTTCCTTCTGCTCTTCCACTCCCTTCCCATCGACAGTAATCATTTCCGTGTCAAACACAAGCACCGAATTTGCTGGTATCTTGTTGCCCATGACACGCTGGTCATATGCCCACTCAGGCTGAATTGTAAGCGTACGCTTTTCTCCAGGACACATATCCAGTAATCCTTCGTCCCATCCTTTTATCACCTGACCGTTACCAACTTTGAACTCTAGTGGTTGACCACGGCTATACGACGAGTCGAATTCGGAGCCATCAGATCCCAAAGTGCCTCTATAATGAACTCCGACTTTGGAGCCACGAGTACTTTTGACATTGCACTTAGGTGGTGTATAGGTTACATCAATATTGAGAGGCTTATCGAGAGCGAAGGTCAGAGGTGCGAGGACCAAGAGAATGGCGATGAAGGAGCGCATAGTTGAGAACCTTTCAAAGGCACTGATTACAGCGATTGCTTCGATGATGAGGTAGGTAGACGGCGTTCGAAGGTAGTGGAAGTCTCGATTGGAGTTTTCGTCGGTATTACTGAGAGCTCAATTGCAACACTCTCACAGAAATCCGGACGTGTATCGACTTCTAGAGCTGCTGATGAGATTGTGATGACGAAGATATGAAAATGTCAACGTGGCTTGCAAAGAATATTGATATAAGATTGCCTCGATGGCCCAATATGGTTGTGCCGTACCGCCACTCGTGTTCCTAAACACCAGTCCGTTAAATCTACAACAGTAGAACGCCGAGAGTAAGATCTGAAGGCTGATATCTGGGTATTCTCTAAAATATCCGAAACACCTTGCATTCCTAACGTCTATGGATACCCGGCGATGTGATGTCACACGATCTTGGCGGTCTCCAGCTGGTTCCGTGACGCGTAAATGTTCGGCTCTGAGCCAATCCAATTCCCTCGTGTGATTGCGAAGCAAGGTACATATCGAGCTTGAAAAGCTTAAGAATCCTGCTAGAGTAGCTTTTCTTGCGTAACTTCCTTCCTCTCCGCTTTTTGAACAGATTCAAAAGCCACTCAACATGTCGTCTTCAAAGTCTACATGGGAGAAAACTAAGGCTACCAGCATGTCCTGGTTCCAGAAAGTTGGCGTACCAATTAACAAGCTCTCAAACAAGCTTGGAGCTGAAGCTTTCTGGCCTACATCACTCGATAAGGAAGCTGATAAGGCGGCGCGGATTCTACGGAGTTTCTGTATCGATGGCTTCATGAGTGAGCATGGTGGCGGCAAACAGGGTACTGACAAGAAACACAAATCTCTTGATCATATTCCAGCAGAAGTAAGTGTCAGATTTCAATTTTTAATTGAAAATCTCGGGCTAATTCATTTCCAGGTCATCCGCAATGCGAGAGGACTCGCTATATTTACGGTTATGCGCGCAGGTCTTCACTGGTCTGGTGCTGGCGGCAGCGGAGTAATTGTTTCTAAATTGCCTAACGGTCAATGGTCTCCTGCGTCTGGAATCTTGATTCATACATTAGGTTGGGGTTTTATGGCTGGTGCGGATATCTACGACTGTGTGTGTGTTATCAACAACGACTCAGGCATGGAAGGCTTCACCCGAGTAAGATGCACTCTCGGTGGTGAGGTAAGTGCAGCAATTGGTCCATTAGGTGGCGGTAGCATAGTAGATTCGGAGATATTCAAACGACAGGCCCCGGTTTGGACATATACAAAGAGCAAAGGGCTGTATGTTGGTGTTCAAGTGGACGGCACAATCATCGTGGAACGTACCGGCGAGAATGAACGATTCTATGGCATTGAAAAGCTTAGAAACAATCAAATCCTGGCAGGACAAGTACAAGCACCTCCGGGAAGTATGGTACAACTCTGGGAGACACTACAAGCTGCCGAAGGCCACACACACGATCCTTCTAAGCTGCCTCCACCAAACGTCAGATGTCCTGGTGACGAGGAGGTCGACCATCCAAGAGATACCAGCAACAAGGAGTATGATGAATTTGCAAATGCTCATCCGGAAGAGCGTATGGATACTCAAGGTCAGGGGACAGTCAAGTGGTAGTGGTATGTTATCCGATATAGATTCATCAGTCAGAACTATATGCGACAAGAGCTTCCTTGAAATATTTGAGAGCCGGTCGAAGCTCCTCGGCAAGTCGAATAGCTGCGTAAACAATGATTCCAGTTCCAATTGGCAGTCCTAAGTTGACCGTAACTTACGCATGAAGTAGAGCAAAATTTCAACACCTGCTACCTCATAGTTATCTTGTTCCTTTTGCTTGCATAATCCGTATTTGCCAAATTTATCAATCAGCTAAGCATACTATATCCGTTAGACTGCCGACGGTCATTCTGGGCGCCTTTTCTCACACCACTCGGGCATCCCTACCTTACACGTTCTTCGATCCGAGCCCTAAGCATACTTCGGCAGCCTGGATCCGTCCTGCCCTCCTTCTTACTTTTCGTTCTTTTATCTTCTGATACGAAGTTCATCTAAGACAACCACTCAAGTCTCTTTTGCGAGGTGATGTCCAACTAAGTCTTCCGGTGTTTCTCATCCTCAACGAATAAGAGGCTCACATAGTTCTCACGTATCTTTTCTGAGCATTCAGTTGAAAGATACACGACAAATCATTAGTTTTGTACTTCAATTTCATCCGAGATCAAACATTTGACCTATATATCCAAAGTACCATCAATTTGTACGATAATGTCGTTTCTCAAGTACACCTTGGTCCTCTTGCCATTCTTCTTCTACTACATCTACCACCGCATTCGTTGGGCTCGATTTGTCCAGTTCAAAGACTTTCCACAACCACCTACGGACTTGATATGGGGTCATTTGAAAGTAATAAACGATGTGGTGAGCGATCCAACTCAGCATCCAGGTCGTCACAGCGATTACTTCATGTACGAGCTTGTCAAACGCGCAGGTTACCCATCAATGCTTATACTTGATCCTCGACCACTAAACTATCCAATCTGTATTGTTACAAGTCATATTGTGGCCGAACAGCTATCAAGACCAACTCCAGAATTCAAATATGGTGTTCCGAAGAGTCCGACGTTTAGTGAGATGATTCCTTTAATCGGAAAGCAATCTCTTCTCATCGTGGAAGGAGAACGATGGAGAGGTTTGCGTCGGAAATTCAATCCAGGGTTCGCTCCGGCACATTTGATGACTTTGCTGCCGAAAATTCTTGAGAAGACATCTTATTTTATAAAGCGGTTGAATAAACTAGTAGACAATGGACAAGTAGTGCAAATGGATGCCGTGTGCGTCGATCTCACCTTCGACATTATTGGTTCAGTGGTTCTGGATGTGGACTTGAACGCGCAACTACTAGGACTAGGTATTCAAGGAGCCGAAGAAGATTCAATTTTAAAGAGCATGAGGTACTTGCTTACTGCATACGAGAATGCAAATCCGATTGCGGAGCTCTCACCGGCCAGAAAGCTTAGCCAGTGGTGGAGAGGTAAAGGATATGACAAAGCAATCAAGAATGCTATTGTCACTAAAGCTGCAGAGATAAAGAATCTCAAACGTTCGAGCTACGGAGAAAAGAGTAGAAGTGAGAAAGGGAGAAGTGTTCTTGCTTTGGCGTTACAAGATCATGATGAAGACGAGCTGAATCCTGCCTCACTGCAAGAGATTGCGGACCAAATCAAAACTTTCATCTTTGCTGGACACGATACTACCAGTAGTACACTTCAATGGGCTTTCTACGAGCTATCTCGGTCACCGAAGGCACTCTCAAGACTATGTAACGAGCTGGATGAAGTTCTTGGCAAGAACACTGATCCGAAGACAATCGCCGACACCTTACTAGCTAGAGGAGAAGAGGTATTGCAACGACTCACATATCTCTCAGCAGTAATTAAAGAGACTCTGCGATTGTATCCTGCTGCTAGTGCGGCACGAATGTCACCAAAGGGATCGAACTTTCACATCCGTGCCGATGGTCAGCAATGGTGTATCGATGGCATCATGATGTATAACAGTCATTTCATTATCGGTCGAAATCCACACATTTACGGCGCAGACGCAGAATATTTCGTTCCAGAGCGCTGGCTCGGTGATTTCGACACCAGTGAGAAGACGAACATCTATCAAGATTCTGAAAAAGGTACCATTCAAGACGACAAGAAGATCCCTCCTGCAGCATGGAGACCTTTTGAAAGAGGGCCAAGGAGTTGTATTGGCCAAGAACTTGCGAATTTAGAAGCTAGAGTGATCTTGGCTTTGACAGTTCGAAGGTATAGCTTTGAGAAAGTAGGCATGGGAGCGTTGGATTTACGCGGCTATGAAGGAAAACCAATTCTCAATGAATTGGGACAGTATAAGACGGTTAGCGAGATGGTAAATCGGAGGCAGATCACTTCAAAGCCACTGGATGGAATGTTGATGAAGATTCATATTCGGTAGAACTGTCTTAAGGTGACAGTCATTCTGAACTTTGGTCTTGCTGTACCGTATCTACTTGTCTCCAAGATATATAGTATCGAAATAATTGCTGCGGTTGGCTATTCACGAACGAAATGGAGCAGCTACAGAACAGTAAAGATAAATTTGACATTATCTGGTAGTTCTCCGTAACCAAAAAGTTCAACTTCATGAAGCTGAAGAACGAAAATCAAATCTCCACGAACAGCGAACCAATAGAACAACTCAGAGCCTGTCTGCCTCAGGTATATCATCCAAAAGAATGGTAAAACAGGTAGCTTCGCCCGGCAAAGCGTTTAATTGCGTAGAGATGGTCTGGATTACCGGCTAGGTAAGCTGATCTCTCGATAGCACCACTCTAGGGTCTGGAGCATGGAAAGATTTGCTTAAAATTTGCTCATACCTTCTGCAATTAAGAAGGAAACTTTCGGCGAAGAGGTCGTCGGCCATGCAGCAGCGCCTAATCAACCTTAGGGGCTAACGACTACGTGATAATGATTATCTGGTGTTTTCATGATGATATAATCCATAACCTTAGAATGTAGTCAAAAGTGATATATAGAGCTTTGAACCAGTTCGTAATAGAACACCAAGCTGTCATTGAATATTCAGCTGGGCCCCAGGATGCATAAACAAATTGCGGACAAGTCGCTACAGCTCCTCACAAGTGCTATTCCGACATCATTCTTAGATCTCACAGTTCCCACCCTCTTTTTGTTTACCGCAGTAACTCTATGTCCTGGGACCTTTGCCACCGTTTTTGGAGGGGTTTGCTGCTTTTTGGGCGGCATTTGCACCCAGGGATCCCTTGCTTTGCACGCGTCAAGAGAAATTGTGCATCGAGCCTCTCTTAGATGAATGAGGATATTTTAGAGATTCCCTGACTGGAGCCATGCGGATACTCGAGCTCCTAATTCCCATTCAGATGCTTTCAGGATCCCGCTCAGGCTCTTTTAATGCCAAAAATGGCTCCATATGTACCTCGTAATATTCCGCAGCTCAATATTCGCGTACTATTCCTCAGCTTGTACCGGTTCCCAGTTCTTATTCCCCATAACATTCCGTAGTTTTGAGCCAGGGAACGGTACGAGGTGCGGAATAGTACGAGCGGCAGAATATTACGAGCTGCAGAAGGGCCTACGCAGCTTTACCCTGTTCCGCATTTGCACTGGCATCGTATTCTACAAAATAAAGTAGCATTAAGTCCTATCTCCATGTTCTCTATTTGCCACTCATTCAGAGCTTCTAGCGAAGACTCTGTGTCAGGGTGGTGAGGGCTAAGGATTTGTTTCTGCAACTGGAAACATATTTCCATAAGTGAAATATCGTCCTCACTGCGGCTTTGGGACTTCATTGTGAATGCGAGGTTGGCCATGCTGGTCAGAGTGGAAGGATACTCCGCCCCAGGCACGATCTTTCTCGTCTCTATCACTTGCACCTCCAGCTCTTCGGCTTCCTTCAACCGCCCTTGCCGTACGTTAATGCCAGGTTGGCAATGCTGGCTTGCGTGTCTGTGAGGAGCCGAGAGATGTCGCCGTCGCCATCGTCCGATGGCTCCATATTGCCTCCCACCGGCCAATCCAGGTTTGGCTGACCCTTAAAATGTTATTTTGTAGGCGTGTTCAAGTCCATTGTCAGAACGATAACATTATAATAAAATATTAACATCAACCGCCCAAGTTTCCGGTCTCATCAACGGTTCGGAGAGCGTTTCACGATCTGCCTTATCAGGAACCGCTTGCCAGTTCAAGGCACAATTCCCGGCTTGGACAAAGACAGGCTTGGTGTGGCTCGCCGAGGAAGCATCTTCAACCGAAGCCCAGTGGAACAGCCTACAGGTCAACACAGACGGTGTGGAAAAAGTCAGCTGGTCTCCTAGTCGGCTTTGGAAACAATTGGGGAGTAGTGAGTGTAAGTCTGGGCCGATGACACAAATGACTTGCCAGCTATCGATGTCTACGGCGAAAATGGCGTCTTCTCGACGGGTGGTGTGAGGGTCCGGTGATGAGAGTCGACCTGGCAGCATCAATCGTCCGACTATTGATGTAGGTACGAAGAATGAGATACCGAATAAGAGACTGAAGCTTTCTGATCTCTCTTCTGACGGTGGTGAAGAGTAGGCTGTAAAATTTAGGATGTCTGGCATGATTGCTGTTGAATTTTTATCTGGTGCTAGCGCAGACGCTTCCGGAGGCGGCGAGTCTGTAGGATAACGGACTCGAAGGCCGAAACTGCACTAATTAGCTTCTAACTTCATACAAAATTACCAGGCTAAACTTAACACACGAAATCGTTCTCCACGATCATCTGATATAGTTTTTGAGCCGTTCTTGACTACATGTCTTCTGTGGGTAGAGGCGTCGTGCCATCAGTTTAACCAGGGCGCTCCAGCCTCAAATTTCTGGGGTGTTTGATTCGAGGCTGATTAGAATATATGCATATGTATCAATACCGCAGAGCGGGTTGCTCTGGTCAATCTCATGGCAGATCCTCGGCCTGTTTACATCGGATTTTCACTACTCTAATCAGTCCCCTCAACCTACCTATTTACTCATTTCAGAACACGGAGACTACACGTGCCGGCACGCCATATCTGCTTTGCAAGGTCCGCCGATCCGTGCTGACTAGAGTTAAACAGAAACCATATGCAGATGAAGCTGCTGCAAGAAGCGGTGGCTTCGTAGATAATTTTCTACAGTATTTCCATATCAAGCTCCAATTGGATGTTCTGTCTGATTCGCTCGACTAACTGTACTTGTATTCTACGAGTCAACAAGCAAAGACTAACAAAATGGAGAAGCCATTCAGAAGATATTTGGAAGGTGATTAGTGAGAAGAGTTCAATAGATATCTAATGTCGGCATTGAATAATAGTTCCCGCACAAGAAAACCGTACAAAAAGAAGCCACACAATTGACGAAACTCTTAAGCATTTTCCCTCACAACCCACAAACACTACTACCCACAGTGGATGGTTCGAAAGCAACAATTGAATCATTCTCTGTAGCCCATGAGAATCGAATGACAGGCGGAAGCCTGATTTATTCGTTCTGAGATGTGACAATATACTCACAGCTTTCCTCATGAACATTAGTCAGATCTGGTGGTTCGGTAGCGATACTCATGAATGAAGCCAAGGACTCGTCTAGATCATCCAAGGTGTTTGTCAAGCGAGGTGCGGCTTGGTTAGCTCCGAGGTTCAAGTCTAGGGTGTCCCACTGCTCGTCGAGTTCAAGAATTGTTACAGACTTTTGTTGACAGTCCCAACTAGCAGCGCAGGCTGCAAGTGAGTTATCGACTGTTGCTGTGAACGACATGTTGTTGCAACCATCAACGCAACTGAGATCGGGTGACATACTCTCCTGGCTCCAGAAAGAGCATGTTGCTGATGGGATGGAGTTGTACGGGCAGAGTATCGTTTCTACGAGAGACTGTGAAACATCTTGGGTGCAAAGAGCTGACCCAAACCACCCTGGACTAATCCAACTCTCCGAGGCCAGATATTCCCCTACTTGGGGTGTGGGAGCTTGGGAAGTTTGGTAGGTCCTAATTTCGCAGAGATTTGCTACGTCAGAGCCAGATTTCTCGATTCTTCTCTGGTGAATCTTTCTGATATGCTCGTCTCGTTTGTCTCTCCTCAAGAATGGTCTTCTCGCGCCACAGTCATTTTCACTGCGACTGCATCCGCGAATAGGGCACCAGTACATCTTGCGAGAGCGATGCATTGTGACCTCATGACGGCGCAAATCCGACTTCCGCTTGCAAGATATCTTACAGTTTGGATGGCTACACCGAAAACGCCTTCAAATGTACTTAGCTTCTATATTGGGCAACAGCTTGATACGAGAACAACTTACCCGTTGCATATCTCAGAAGCTCGGTTGGCCCACTGGCCAACCTTCTGAGACAAATCATCATGATCTCGAAGAGATGCATGAGATAGGTCCACAGGAGGAAAGCCATGGGTCCACACCGGCGCCGGAGAGGTAATGCAACGGATAAGATCTATATCGCATTCATTGCCATTGTCGTCCTTTTGAGATGGAGAGCGGTCACAGCACAGATCCAGTGGCGTGAAGTATTCAGGGGTCCAAGCGTCGTTTGATCCATAAGTATTCGCGTTTGAGAAATCCCTATCGTCGTTGCGCTGATATGATAGAATGTCCAGATCCAGTGAAGGTTGAAGGTTCAAGGAAAGTGGCGTTTTGTGACTTAGAGCAATCGGATCGCCACAGCAAGGTGAGGCCACCAAGCTGGGTGGGGTCTGAGAAGCCGAGAAATAGAGATCCTCGTGATTGCCAAGTTGAATATGACGTTCCATATTGTTCTTAGTCATGATAAATCGAGATGCAGGTGCATTTGAAGGTTCTTAGTTGAAGAGCTTTAGCGAGTTGCATCCGGTGAACTTTCTACGGCATAAGGCTCAATGCGACCAGACAAGAAGAGACCATAAACTTATGGCAAGGATTAACGGAGGCGGTTCGGCTAGGGAAGTGAATGGCTGGAGCTGGTCCGTTTACAGATGGAAAGGGAGCTAGTTATAACAAGCAGCAAGCTTGACAGGATCTTGTGGTATTGCGGTAAGGCAGTGAGCATGTGGATCGTGTGATGAATGCCGGATTCCGAGCCGGGGACCATCGGCGTTAAATACGCGTTTACTACGCAGATGACAGGGCTGAAGTCCAGCCGACGGCGCCCTTTAAGGGCTGTCAAGGGCTGTCACAGGATGTCAAGGGCTGTCACAGGATGCCAAGGGCTGTTAAGGGCTGTCGAGGGCTGTCTAGGGCGTCTTGCATGTCGAGCCCTTTCGGTCTGCCACGCCACAAGTGCTGCAAGACGGACCAGATTGGCTGATTCCTGAGGGATTTGTCGAGCGCCCTCCAAGGGCTGTGAAAGGCGTCTTGCATACCATTTCAGTCAGCAGTTGTGAGATGGATCAGATTGGCTGATTCTTAAAAGGTTACGCAAGCGGCCTCCTCTAAATTTTGGTTGGAATTTGCCTGGTCCAAAACCACCTAAGCTTGAGCGATGCGCTATGCAAATCCCAAAACGACCCAAGTACGATTACGCAAATAGTATATTTCACAATCTAGTACGCTAAAGCTATTCACTTAAATTACCAATTCTGCTCTATTCCTTCGTGAATACACATGGGACAAACCAGATCCATTTCGGCATAATAGTTTGAACGACCACAAGAAAAGCTTGCCATAGGACAAAAGTCGACCAAAAATACACGGAATATTGCTCGGCGACTTCAAGAACTGGTATGAACAGCAGTGCTCTCAGCTTTCGAGACCTCTTGCTCACTATAGACATAGAATAAAGATCTGGTGATATTTTGGGGATCTCAATCAGGTACTTCAGAGCGATTTGCACACGTTCTGAGCCGTGAACTCCAACAGCGATTTCATCTTCAAGCTCTAGTAACTGATTTATCGGAATTTGATCCGCCAACAATTGCTCTGCTTTCTCGAAGTAACTTCATCATCTTTCTCTTGTAGACGTATGGAGAAGGCGATCCAAGCGATAATACGACGGAATTCTGGGAATGGTTAAACAAATCAGAAGGCATAGCCTTACCAAATCTTCGATACATCACTTTTAGTTCGGGTAATAGCGATTACAAGTACTTTAATAGAGTTGTGAATACGGTGGACAAGCTTCTGCAAACCTCTGGAGCAGAACAACTACTTCCTGTTGGTAAGGCAGACGATGCAAAAGCACGAATTCAAGAAGATTTTCTTTTTTGGAAAGAAACTCTATTTCGTTTCCTTAAGGATAACTTCAAACTAAAAGAGCACGAACTCAAGTACGAACCTTCAGTAGCAGTTGTCGAGGATGATTCTCTTCAACTGGCGGATCTTCATCTCAGTGAGCCGATACCATCGAAGACAGCTCAAATCGGTGCTGCCAATTCGATAATAAGACCTTTGAGCATCAAGCAATCTCGTGAACTCTTTAAGAGTACTAACCGCAACTATATTCACATAGAACTTAATCTTCAGGATCATCCTCAACTCACATACAAGACCGGAGATCACCTAGCAATTTGGCCAATAAATCCAGATGAAGAAGTTAACCGTTTGCTCAGAGTTCTTGGATTAACAGAGAGACGAGACGTTCTAATTCTCATCAATGCTCTTGAATCTTCTGTGAAGATCAAGCTTCCGAGTCCAACCACTTTGGACGCACTGTTCCGACACTACGTTGAGATCTGCGCGTCGGTTTCTAGAGATACAGTCAAGACTCTCGTTCAATTCGCTCCAAATTCAAACGCAAAAGCATATTTCGAGTCGCTAAGCCGGGACAAGGAAACGTACGCCGAACTTCTCACACATACGCACGTGAATGTCGGGAGACTACTAGAGCTTGCAACGAAGGATGATCCAAACACCGTCTGGTCCGATCTTCCTTCAGCATTCTTGATAGAAGCTCTTCCAGTCATGCAACCACGATACTACTCGATTTCGTCGTCAAGTGTTCTATGTCCACGTAGACCATCGATCACCGCACTGATTTCAAACACTTCGCTTGTCAGAAATCCAGAGAGCTCAATACCTGGTCTTACATCCAACTACATACTCTCTTTGTCGAATATGCTCGTTGTTGACGTAAGCAAATCGACACCAGGAGCACTTACATATAAGCTTGATGGACCTTCAGACGTTCTGAAAGGCGGAAAAGTATTCGCTCACATTCGAAGATCAAAGTTTAAGCTTCCAATGCAATCAACATGTCCTTTAATCATGGTGGCAGCCGGAACAGGTCTGGTACCATTCAGAGCTTTCGTCGCTGAGAGAGCTCGTTTACTAGCGATAGGAAGGACAGTCGGTGATATGATGCTGATCTTTGGATGTCGATATCCAAACGAGGACTTTATTTATCTGGATGAATTGAATCAATTCTAGGAGAGCTTAGGCGAAAAGCTCAAGATAGTGACGGCGTTTTCGCGGTTCGAAGCTGGAAAGAAGGTGTACGTTCAAGACCGAGTACAGGAAAATAGAAAGCAAATCTCTCAAATGCTGATCGGAAATAGTGCAAGCTTTTATATCTGTGGCCGAGCTAGTATGTCAAGAGACATTGGTAAGGAGATTAGCGAAGTTATTCGAGCTCAGCAGCAATGGAACGAGACAGACGTTAGAGACTGGGTTGAAAGTATGAAACGGAAACGTAAATGGCAGGAAGACGTATGGTGATAATATCCGATCCTAACCTCATAGTTGATATTTTTTTACGAATAATACAATGATATAACTTTGTACTGAGAGAACTGTTTTTCATTTCCAATTCCAGGCTTCCTTCAAGTGTTTCTATGCAGCAGATGTCGACCAACCATAAGAATTTTCGGTTTTCTTCAGAATTTCAAGTAGCAGCTTTTGTTCGCTATGCTCAGTGAATCGGTCACCGGCTAAAGCGATACCAATACTTGCAGTGACATAGCTCGGATGCATCCGATTGATCGATTCTGCGATGCCTACAAGCATGCAAGCATCTCTCCTAATCTCTTCATCTATCTTCTTCAGCGCTGCTAGTCTCGCAGGTCCTACTCGTGGGATTTTAGGAGTGTGAGCTGTCAACAATATTCGTCCAAGGTAGTAGTGTAGTAATCCAGTCACTACTGGATCACTAAGTGGTAAGATCTTGGGAAAGATGCGATCTTGAGTAGCAGGTGAGAAGAATATCGGAGTAAATGATGTTGGTATCAGAGTCATCCATTGATCGAGATACTCTTGTAGTTGACTGTGAGGCGCAACAAGCTCTTCATCATGTCCAAAGCAGTAGTTAGTAATATCGATAAGATAAAGAATGACGCGGTTGGCCCAAGTACAATCATCGGTAGGTCCTAACGTTCGGTCGACATTGAAACTGTTCAAACTCAAGGTAATGGAACGTTGCTGAGTTATGGCTATATGAATCTCCTGTCGAATACCAATCAAGATTGCAGCGTGATGGAGACTATCAGGAGCTACTGGAACATCTTGAGCACTGAGGAGTGCCTGGATACCATGCATTACTGTTTGATTATCGATTTCAGAATCTGTATCTGTAGAAAAGTCAACAAAATATGCTATTCAACGTGACTTCATAAGCATACCTTGTAGTTCCTCGAGATATCTTAAGATAACTGTCGCAGCGAACAAATTTTCATTTACTGGAAGAGAAATGTTATGAAATGCAGGTATGAGATACTGGATAGTCTTTTGATGATATTTGACCGCAACCATAGGATCGAGACTAACAATTCGACTCAAGTGCTTGGCAGAAGCTACTAAAATGGCATTTAGCAGAACTGGACTCAGAGTCGCGCGTTCTGGTGTGACCAATTTGAAACGATGATAAAGATCACAAAGGTCAAAGAATGGAGAGATATGCTGAACAAAATGCATAATAAGTTCAGCTTCCTGGCGGTTTCGCAATGGTAGATTCGGAATATCCAAAGATCCTAGGTGCGAAGAGGAATAGAACGTCCTATCAGTAGTAGTGAGTTGTGATGACTGAAGTTCCCGTATTACCGGTTGCCAGGAATGATTCTCCTGCAAGTATTGATGTTCTGCTACGTCAAGACTCACTCCATGAGACTGTTGCCATAAATCTGTCCTTTGTTGCATTCTACTGTGATTACTGGATGGTAAATCTGACAAACTATTAATACCTCTCTTTCTGCCTCGAGAAGAATGAAGACCGAAATGATGTGATACTGAATGGTAAGCTACGGCTTTATTGGGAGACGAGATAGCCAAGCGAAAGCTAAGAGGAGACTAAATGCCGGTACTTTCAGATAGTTTCACCGGTGGATCGTACTCTACCTCAACATCGCCTTCGTAAAGATCGGCAATATTCCGAGTCTCATCAACAAAGGCTAGATATGTCTGCGAGGTTCTACACCACGGTTGATCGTGTACAAATTCGACTTCGGATTCATCGACGCTATTGGAGTGTCACCAATCTGTACGTGACAAAGACAGCATCTACGATTTCAATATGGGTATGAAAAGGCTCGGCATACGTTGGATTGAATGAGTGGCGGAATCGGATATTGATTCCACGAATACATTGCATATCCTTCTGTGCACAATGTGAGCATTTTGGCTCTCTGTCATCGCCTTATCATGTCCGGTTTTAGCTTTACGTTCTTTCATTAAGAGTTGCCTCAAAACTTGCTGACATTTCAGATGCCTGTAGTTCGAATGTTGGTAAGTCAATGAAGAACTTCTAGATTACGGAAGAACCTGCATTAATCGACAGTTCTGCACGCGTCAGATATTTGTACCGAATACATAAACAGAGCCGAACAAACCTAACATCCGGTCCGACACTTAGTTGATGTCGTGGACATATCTCATTAGGAAGAAACTGCCCAGAAGAGCAATAGCGAAGAAGAGTAGTTCTTTCCATGACAGATCTCGCTGGATTTTAACCTGTTTAAGTTTGTTAGACCAAGTATTGGGTGGTAAAATGCGGGGATCAACGGAGATGTGGAGGTCGGAAAGAATTTCCGTAGCCGAAGTTGCCTCTCTCGACAGGGAAGGGAAGAGATTCCATACATTTTTTTCATCAATGCATATCGCCTAGACTTGTTGCTTGTTTAGACTTCCGATTGGAGACGTTAAACCTATATTGTGGAGAATATGTTGTTGGATTTTGGTCCGGTTGACTGCAATGATGATTTAATAACTGGCAGAATGATATCAATCCGCGGTTTCAAAAGACAGTTACGTAGAAACTACTTCAAATTTTCAACTTCCTGTCATCTCTTTCAGTTTAGCACATCTAAACAGTCTCAAATGTTGTACTCTTTGTACATTTTGCCATTACGATGTCCACATCCTCGCAATGGACTTCAGTTCCATATGCTGCAGCCTTAGCTGTGTTTCTGGTGGCATATTTCATTATATATCCTCTTTTTCAATATATCAGAGATCCTAAAGGTGAACTACTAAGATGTTTATGTGTCAAGTCCAATGTAGTCGCTGAAAATAGAGTAGGACTTAGGAGATTTCCAAACTTTAACGCTCTCTCTGGAGTATCGAACTTGCCATTTATGATTCTAGCTCATGGCGGAGCACGATCAGCTTATCTATCCAAACTTTACAAGAAACGACCAATATTACGTACCGGACCAAATACACTATCGTTTGGAAGCGTACTCGCAATCAAAGAGATATATGGTCATGGTGCTCCATGCTTGAAAGACGAGTCTTACGACTTGACTTCAGGTACACATTATCATTTGGCCGATGTCATAGACAAAGGAGAACATGCAAGAAAGCATAAGGTTCTCTCATCAACGTATGATCTGAACAATCTCGAAAATTGGGAGCATAAAGTAGCAGACAAAGTTGAAAGGTTGATCGCACAACTTGACAAATGATGCACAATTCCTCTTCCATCGAATCAAGCACATCCAAATCCAGACGATTGCAATGTTGTCTACCGTGCTTGGAGGAATTTCTTTACGCTTGATGCGATTGCTGATATCGGATTGTCAGAACGACTTGGATTACTTGATAAAGGACATGATCGAGTAGCAGCTGAATGGAAAGATGGTACGATCTCTGAGGTCAACTTAAGAGAGTGTTTGTATCCAACAGCCAGAAAGTAATCATTACTTCTTTGGAGTTACGACTACTACAAATTCCTCGACAAAATCTCAAATCTCATTCCATTCTATCGACGAATTTCAGAGTCCAGTAGTGGATGGGATGCATTTATCCTTCGTCGTGCTTCTTTACGACTTGAATGATATGTTGCTGGAGAGAACCTAGATGATTTCTTCCAGGCTCTTATGGAAGACAAGAGTGGAACTCCCAATAATCTGGAATGGAGAGAAGTCGTCGCTGAGGTGAACATAATGATGAACGCTGGCAGTGTCACTACAGCGATTGCGTTGGCAAACGTGATGTACCAGTTACTTAAGAATCCGAAGATTCTTGAACGACTACGAGAAGAGATCGATACTGTACTTGATCAAGACGAAGCAATAGCTTCATACGATAAAGTCAAGCACTTGCCATATCTTCGAGCATGTCTCGATGAGTCGTTACATTTCTTTCCACCAACACCACAAGGTCTTCCTCGCAAAACATCTTCTGAAGGTCTATGGTTTATGGATCAATTTGTTCCAGGAAACACAACTGATAGTATCTCTGCTTTAGTGGCACATCGTGATGAGTCGGTTTTTCACAACGCTGATTCATTCATTCCTATTTCCTGAGCGTTGGCTTGGAGATGAAGGAAAGTCTTTGCAACCGTACTTCTTATCTTCTCAGCTGGTTTAAGAGGATGTATTGGACGAAATATTTCATATCTTGAGCAGACAGTGCTTCTGTCATCCATGATACATAGGTATCATTTTGCACTTCCTCAGGATTTCGAGTTACAGCGGCTGGAAACTATGAATCATATCCTTGGGCCAATGCCAGTCAAAGTATGGAGGCGTCAATTAGAGAATGAAACATAAAGAGACAGGATTAACATTATGGACAAATCAAATATTTACTTGCTTCATTGTAGAATGCATTGTAGATTCTTCGAATGAAAAATGGTTACTTCAAATACGGAAATGTAGACATAGAAACCGCAGTCGAGGTCAAGATCGGATGTTAATACTCAATGGAATAGACTTTGCAACGTGAGAAGACTTCTCTGAGCTTCAAGTGGATAGCTTTAAGGAGATTTGAGGTTTCAACGCGTGAATATGATCAGTTTCATATTGCGAGTGTCGACATAGGACCGTAACGACCCTTAGATGAACTAATCTCCGTGAATATACTGATCTCATGCACTTATTTCTTTAAATGGTAATAGAAATATACTACTCATCATCATATTTTCACGTGAAAGCATAATTGCTTCACACAACATCTTGCTGCCTCTTAATCTTATTCTCCCTCTGCAACTGCGCGGCATATTTCACACCAAAGTCTTTCGCAAAGACTTGCCTAATATCTTCCAGTGGTAGTCCTTTGCATTCGGGAAGGAGTCATCCATCATCAAGTCTAAGCGGTGAAGATTTCCTTTGGAGTATTTACGATAGCCTCCGTTCCTTGCTTTCTTCATTCTATAGACAGATTAGAACTTTGTGTAGTCAATATCATTGAAAGTCAAGAGTTCAGCGTTTACAAACACCCAGACTTACCACCGTGACGATTAGAGAGGAGAATAATCCTGGCGTCTAATACCACATAAAGGTCTACTTTCCGATGATGAGATGAGCTAAGAACGTAGTTTTGATTATCAGTAAGTTACTGAGATTAAAACTTCAGTTCATATAAGCAGATAACATAGCAAAATATACTCCGCATCGTTCAAAATTTACCAAATATACATTGACAAGCACCTACTCCACAACGTGTTTCTGCAAAAAAGATAGTCAAATCAGAGGCAATATTTACACATACGAATATCTCCTACTCCTGCACATCCTTCAAGGTTTTTCCAGCCGAAACTCTGGCAATCTCCTGGAGCCAATTTGGAAATCCTCTTAAACCCGCAAAGAGGGATTGCCCAGCTGGAATGAAGAGTTGAGCTCCTCTTCCGCTCAAAACTTGCTTGACGACTACATCGGCCACTTCCTCAGCTGTGATTATGGGAGTCTTTGACTTCTCGAGAGAGCTCTTTACTCGGTTGATTAGTGGTGTATTTGCCCAAGTTGGATGAACGCTTGTGGTTTGTATGCTACGACCATTTGGATAGTAATCTTGGAGCTCGGAGTTTAGACCTACAATATAAAAGTAAATCAGTTTTCAGTTCTAGGTTTCAGACTTAGAATATACGAAGAGAATGTAACAGACCTTCATGGAATGCCAGAGCTGCAGCTTTGGTGGCGCTGTAGGCATTAATTTTGGCAAGTGAGATGAAACTAGCCATGCTACAAACGGTTACAATGTGACCTTTCTTAGCTTTGAGCATGTCTGGAAGGAATTCCTGTACTGTGAACCAATGTGAGATGGTGTTCACGTCGAAAAGTTTGCGAAGGTAACTCTCTGGTGCATCGAGAATGGTATACCATTTCACGATACCTGCATTGTTGATGAGAACAGATGGAGATCCATAATCTTTTCTGATTGTAGATGCAACTTCATGAAGATCAACTTTGTTGGTGATGTCGCACTTATAGAAGGCGATTTTTGGGTCTGAATGTTTTGATGAGTATCAATCTTTTAATTGAAGATGAACAACAAGACATACTGTTCTCAAACTCTTTAGGTGGACTCTGGACGTCAAGAACAACAACTTTTTTTACTTTCGATGCCAATTTCTCAGTCATCAATTTGCCAAATCCACTACTTCCTCCAGTGATAAGAACGATTTCATTTGGCCAATTCCATGATGTTCCATCTTTTGTCAATCTGAATCGGTTCAAAGCGAAGTTGTTGAAGAACGAATTGGTATAGGAAACCACTCCGTACGCTAATAAACCCTTGAGTACTGAGATGACAGTGTTGAGTTCAATATTTCGAAGACCAGGAGTCGTTTTCAGAAGACCTATTAGCTTTTCTCGAACATTTTCCGGTCCCTTAAGTAGGACTAGAAGTAACGGTGCTGTAACAAGTGGTTCAAAAGGTAGACGAGTGATTGTGGACAAGGCATGTTGTAAAGCGGCCATATTGAATATGATTGCAACTTGGATTACTGAGAGTAAGACAACATGTAGAGTAGAGAACAATCTAGCATGTTACGAAAGGATTTTTATTGAACAATTAATCATGAAACAGTGCGCAAAGGCCAAGTAACAGCCCCGCAAGTATCATTTTCGTGACCCGGCTTACCGTTTACTCCACTTCAGCTCTCCACATCACCGAACTTGCGGGGTAGAATGTTCAGTGTCTCCTTTTCGAAGCCATCCTCTAGCGTCATATTGATAGACTCAATATGATTCGTTGTTTTGACTTGGAACGTGGCTTATGCACTGGTGAATGACGAAAGCCACGAATATGTGAATCTAAGATTGTGGTGTCAGCAAAGTGGAGCACTTTCGTACAAGCTATTACAATGAGTATGGGCGGATAATGTTTATAACTATCTAGTGAAGTTGTATTAAAGAGGATCTAACTATAGAAAACCGAAGGATAAACCTCTATAGATAGATAAAGACCTGGTAAATCAACGATTTCTCTTCACTACGTAGATTAATTTGGCTGTCCTGGCATTTAAGCGACTAGAGCAAAGCTTAGTCATCGGGGCGTAAATTGTTAATTCTCACAACCTTCAACACCTTTGTGATCTCAGATGTAGTGATTTTCTTTGATTTTCTGCTTCTAAAGACGCTCTCTTACTTGATTGATATCTAAAACTGCAAGTGAATCATAATCGAGGTTCAATTGGCCTTATGTTAGTCGAAGAATGACGTCTCCACGTGCTCTTACGTATGGGTTGGCAGCTACTCATGATGGATGGCAAAAACATGTTGATCTTCGAAACATGGTGTACAAAATTGAAGAGATGACTTCATTGAGAATACCCTCCTTTCAATTGGAGTCAAACTGATTGAGCATATAGCGACGCAATCGACTGCAATCCACGATGTCTTCAAAGCTTGGCAAGCATTCATACGGTAGCACAATTCATATTTTCGGAGATTTCATCCGAGTAAAACTTGCATCTAAAAGTTTTTACGTGTTCTAGGCCGTATGCATGTTTATCTATCCCTGGTAGGTCTTCAAGCGCCAAACCAAAATGGCTGTTGTGCACATCAGGTGTTTGCGCGATTTTCTGATGCGGCAAAATCTTGCCATCGACATGAGGTGCGTAAATGAGCGATTAAATCCCCTCACTCTATCGTTTTGTTACACGGTAAAGTCCGATACCTTGGAGACGGATCCAATTTTACCGAACCGTTCCAAAGCTCAGAGATGACTTAGATCATACCAATTGCGACACGAACTTACAATACTCAGTCGAATCAGTCGACATTACAATTCCAATGGCCAGCGAGAAAGAACCAGGGAAAGATAAGGTCTCAGAAATCCCTCAGAATACCGTTCCTAGTGGAGAGCTTAGGATCCACTTCACACCAGCGGTAAGACCAGATCGAACCAGAACCGTTTACGGTGAAAAAGCTGCAGCAACCAGTACCGATGTCATCACTAGACGTAGAAGTGTGACTTCTATTCCTCCTGTACCCACTGAGAAGGAAAAATATGATCGTGATAGTGAAAAGAAAGATGATAAGAAAAATGTTGACATTGATGAACATCGAATGTCTCCTCAAGAGGTTGCCGAAAGGTATAAAACCAGAATCAACTTGGAAAAGCCATCGGATTCTCGTGGTTTGACCAGTCAAGAATCAGAACAGTTGCTTTTGGATCATGGCAAGAACGTTTTGACTCCTCCAAAGAAGAGGCATCCAATCCTCAAATTTTTGGATTATCTACGTTCTCTCTTCAACTTGCTTCTGATCTTTGCCGGTATTCTGGAGTATATTCTGCTTGCAATCAATTTCAAGAGTAACTTTCAAAACGTGAGTTATATATCGTCGTTGTCGAATATTACTTACTTATAACCTAGACCTATCTGGGAGCAATCCTCATTGCAGTAGCATTTATCAATGCATCCATCGAATTTTATCAACATCAGAAGTCACAAGCCCTTCTAGAATCATTTCTGAACATGATTCCGGCTAGATGTATGTGTCTTCGAAATGGAAAATTGTCACAAATTGAAGCTTCCAATCTTGTACCAGGAGATATTGTCTTTGTACGAATGGGTGATAAGACTCCTGCCGATATCATGATATTTTCTGCTTCTGATTGTAAGGTTGATAATTCATCATTGACTGGTGAATCTGAACCTCAGGAACGTACCAAAGAAAATAATATGGAACGTCCATTGGAAGCTACGAACATCATGTTCAATAGTACCTTGGTGGTTTCTGGAGAAGCATACGGAATTGTTATTCGTACCGGTGATGACACAGTACTTGGTCAAATTGCACATCTCACAGCTGGTGAAGAGAAACTTACATCTCCACTATCTCGTGAGATTGGTAATTTTGTCAAGATCATAGCCACAATCGCTATTCTAACGGCCATCATTTTCTTTGGTATTGCATTTCCAGTAAATGGCAATAATACGTCACTTGCGATCAATTTTGCAATTGGTATCTTCGTGGCTTGGGTACCTGAAGGATTACCAGCCACTGTAACCATGCTTTTGACCATTGCGGCTAAAAGAATGGCAAGTCAAAATGTTTTGGTGAAAGATTTACAAGGTGTAGAGACTTTGGGAGCAATCACGTTACTTGCAACGGACAAAACCGGTACTTTGACTCGGAATCAGATGACTGTTTCTAATATCTGGACCTGTGGTGAATTGTATGAGGCATTTAGTATTGCTGGATCAGAAAAAGATGTTGCTGGACTTGGAAAACCTGGAGTAACCGACATTCTTTATATTTCTGCTCTATGTTCTAGAGCAAAGTTTGATCGTACAGATGTACCATTCAAAGAACGAGAAATCCTTGGAGATGCAACAGAATCCGGTCTTATTCGTTACGCTGCTTTTCATCTGGATGAATTTGATACTCTTTCCGACAAATATCCAAAGGTATTTGAAGTACCATTCAATTCCGAAACGAAATGGCATCTCAGTATTCACAAAAAGCCTCATGCCAATGGTAACTTGACTATTTATGTCAAAGGTGCTCCGGAGAGAGTTTGGAAACTTTGTAGTCGTATCCTTACTGGATTCGATGATGAGTATACCGATCTCAATGATGAGCATAAGAAGGCATTCGATGATACGTACGAACATATGGCCAGTCGAGGACATCGAGTACTAGGTTTTGCAAAGTTATTGCTTCCTGGTAATCAATATCTGGATAATTTTCCATTCGATAAGAAGACCAAAAACTATCCATTGGAAAATTTCGTCTTTGTTGGACTTGCTTCTTTACAAGATCCACCAAAACATGGTGTTCGTGAAGCAATTGGAAAGTGTCGTGCTGCCGGTATTAAAGTCATTATGGTTACTGGTGATCATCCATTGACTGCAGAAGCTATTGGAAGAAAGATCAACCTAATGATTGGTGAAACAAGAGCAATGGTTGCCAAACGCAAAGGTCTACCGATTGAAGAAATTGAAGATGATGAATACAATGCTATTGTTATTCATGGTGAACAAATCGATGATTTGACTGATACACAATGGGATGATATTCTTTGGAAAGATGAAATCATCTTTGCACGAACCTCACCTAAACACAAATTGGAAATTGTACGACGAGCTCAAAGTATGGGACATATTGTTGGTGTTTCTGGTGATGGAGTAAATGATGCTCCTGCACTCAAAACTGCTGATTTGGGTATTGCAATGAACAAATCAGGTTCGGATGTATCCAAAGAAGCAGCTTCAATGATTCTACTGGATGACAACTTTGCAAGTACAGTCAACGGTATTGAAGAAGGTCGATTGATATTCGTCAACTTGAAAAAGTCGATCAAGTACACAATCTCTCATTCGACACCAGAAGTCATTCCGAATTTGCTTTATGTTATTATACCGATTCCGTTACCATTGTCCGCCATCTTGATTCTGGTCATTGATCTTGGTTTTGAGCTCTTTGCAGCTTTATCATTTGCTTGGGATCCACCTGAAACTAGAGAAGGATTGATGAAGTTACCTCCACGAAAACCAGTAACACCAGAATCCAGCAATGCTTTTCGTCGTAGAGCATTGAAAAGAGCTAGATCTCGATATGATGAAGAATCTGGAGTTATCATATCAGCCGAAAAGCAAACCAAAGTTCAGAAATTTTTCTATTCCATACAACAAGTCTTCACAAAGGACTATTGGGTCGAAAAATTTGAGTCTACAGGTGCCGAAATATTGGTAGATGGACCTCTTCTATCCTGGGCCTATCTCGAGATTGGTACCATTGAAACCATTGGATCAATGGTAGCATTCTTTGTCGTTCTATATCGTCGAGGTATTACTCCCAAAGATGCACGAATAATGGCCAAAGGAGCAAGTTCTCCAACATATTACTTCACAAAGACTGCCGAAACATATAAAGGTATCGATGCGGCAACTCAACTCGATATTTTGGCTGAAGCTCAAGCAATGTATTACTGGGCTATAATGACTCAACAAATGTTCAACCTATTTGCTTGCAAAACAAGATTGACTCTTCCTTTTGGGAAGTATATGTTTGCAAACATTGCGACATTCTATTGTATTGCAGCAGGAGTTGCATTGGCAGCTTTTGTTGTATATACACCAGGTATTGAATCGGTTTTCAAGACTACTCGACATCTACTTCCTTTATATTGGCTTATACCTATGGCATTTGGATGTGTGATTATTGTTTATGCAACATTACGCATCCTTATTGGTCGTAGGGCTAAACCGATAAAATGGAATCCAGAGATTCAAGGACTTCAAATGTATCCAACAATTTTCACTTCTCGATCAATGTCTATGTCTTCTGATCGAAGTCGTGAAAGATTTTCTTCTAGACAGTCATTGTCATCTAGACGTTTTGGTTTACGAATGCCAAAGTTTAACTTTTGGAAGAGTTGATAACTACAAGATGATATTCTTGTTGTTTAGAGCTTTCAAGAGCTGACTTAGATAACGAAAGGAAATGGTAGTGGCATTACTGTTTGTTTTGGTAGTACAGAGATGAGATTGAACCTCTGCATTCTTTTCATCATTGATACGCGATTCTGACATTCTTTTGACATTTGATATTCTCATGAGTACATAGAAGCAATGAACATACTGTTTATTGATCAACTAGTTACTTCAAAATTCGAAAATCTTGTAGTTTTCTATGGTTTCTAATGTTGATCATAGCTACCATCAATGAATAACGCAATGATGTGGAAATGATGTTATAGAAATTAATCAACAGTAAGAAGTTGTTCGAAAAAACCACCAATCTCACGATTACGATCCACAAGATGGATTTCTAAAATCCAATGTCGTTTGTTTCCATCTTTTCCAGGTAGATTCATTCGATCTCTGTTTCCTTTTATAATGTAGAGACTGATCATGTCGTTTGGTATACGTTCATGAGGGAATGATCCAACTAGATGACCAGCAATTCTGCCACCAAATTCCCAACCAGCTTCTTTGCTAACTTCGCAAGCGATGTTGTATAGTTCTTCGCCAGTGATGTGTGGATTTTCTTGGAATCGTGACTTGACTTTTTGCCATACGGGTTCGAGAGAATCACGAAGTCTTTTCTTTACTGGATCATCTCCAAGTACAAATGTACGTCCAAAGTCGGCTTCCCAAGCTTCGAATACAGGTCCAAGATCAATGAAGAGAATGTCATCGGCTTGAATGATACGATCTGGAGGATTTTCTGAGTATGGCAAAAGAGTGTTTGGTCCACTTCGAATGACACGTTTATGCCAATGTGTTTTGACGTTAAATCGTTCGGAACCAAGTTTATGAATTTCGCCGCTCAATTGTTTTTCACTGATACCGGAACGGATGAGAGTTTTTTCAATTTCCTCGAAAAGTGAAAATGCCTTATTTTGAGCATCTTGAAGATAAGTTGCACGTTCCTGCTCTATTGCGTTTAAGCTATCAGAAGCCATTTTCTTTGAATTTGAAAGTATTGAGATGTGATAAAAGTTACGATGTTACAAGCATATGAGAGACTTGTACGCTGACAAATACAAATTTGTTATTTGGATTAATGTCGGAGTGAGTCACCAGTAGAACATGAAGCTTTTAATATTCTTTTGACAGGTCAAATTATTAATACCAGGCGTAGTTTTCGGTACCGTAAGCGTTTTCCACAATTTCTTCAGTCAACGTCCTTGTAACTTCTTTGAGAAACGTCCCGTGTAACTCTATTTGATGGAAAAGACTTTGGAAGATAAATTTGAGCACCTGATACGCCCGTATTAAGTTCAAATCGAATACGTTGATGGATTTACGCTACATTTGCTAAGATCTCGATTCCATTTAGCTTGTGTCATACACTATAGACCTCATAGTCGTTGAAGAAAGGCGAACAAGAGTAGCCAAGAGCGCGTAGTAGAAAGTCTGAAACAAGAAGAGTAGATAGATATGTAGCTGTCTAACTTTTAGTATAATTAAAAGACGTCAAAGCCAAAGCGAGCAGTTAAAAATTGATCTTGCTGTCAGTTACATGAAGAATTTATGTATCATCAAATGTTTCTAAGGCTTGACGCATCTCTCATGCAAGCTCACCGCCTGTAGTGCCCTGCAAAAATCTCCACCGTACTTTTCGTTATTTCCACGCCCAAAATATTCGTATCGGAATCTCCACAACCTTTCTATCAGCGATCATGGCAAGCTCTATGCCAGTTGATCAACCGCAATCAGATCGACGAGAGCCAGTCTCTGTTGTTGAAATCTACAATCAGCTTGGCAACAAATTCGAAGACTTGTTCCCAAATGTACCCGCGCACATCCGTTCTCTCGAATGGTTAATAGCCAACCTACCATCAAAGTCAAAAATCATGGACTTAGGCTCCGGTACCGGTCGACCAACTGCTTCAATGCTTGTTGAAGCTGGTCATGAAGTGAAAGGAATCGATATTTCTCCAGTCATGGTCAAACTCGCTCAAGAGCGTGTACCTCAAGCGATATTTGAAGAAGCTGATGCACGGAACTATGAACCTACAGTTGAAGAGAAAGGAAATCTTGATGCTATCACTGCATACTCTAGTTTCATTGCTGGTGTTTCGTATACAGACATTATCAATCTACCTAAACGAGTATACACTTGGCTCAAACCTGGTGGTATTTTTGTTTCTGGATGGGTAATACCACCAGGTGTGAAAGGAGAGAATTTGATACATAATTGGATGGGAAATGATGTTGTTGTGAGCATTTTACCGAAAGAAGATCTTGTCGAGGCAATAACGGCAGCAAATTTTGAGATCTTGGAGTTGATAGAAGCTATCTATACTCCAAATGCGGTGGAATCAGGATTTTGTAAAGATGAAGAAGTTTCTGAAGAACCACAATTGTTCATTTATGCTAGAAAGAAGTAATCACCATATGAATCTTACGAAGGAAGAGCGTTCATACAATCAGAGCAGTCAGCCAACTCAATGACCATGATATACGCAATAACTTACCATTTACATCAAATGACAGTCAAAATACATGTTCAACCACCTTTACAATACTCCGTGGATAGCACTCAACTTTCATTCATAAGAATCGAATGGATCCAACGCTTTGTAACTCTGAGCTACTACGGAGATGCGGGCCAAAAGTATAACCCTAACCCTAACCCTTATAACCTTGAGCTACTATTCTCGTACATTAAGCCATAAGTCACATTACGAAGATGCGGGCCAAGAGCATAGCCCAGGCATCAACCCTAGCCACACAACCCTAACCCTAACCCTAGACGCAACCCTAATTTTAATACTGAGCTACTATTCTCGCGTGTTTTTGTTTGGACCCACTTATTATTAATAAAAATGCGCCACCAACCCCATACTACTAAAAAACCGACATATCAATCAGCCGATCCGCTAACAAAAAGCCCTATCACGTGACTAAAACCCCGTCAAATCTGAGCTACTATTCTCGCTGGATTTAAGCGGTAAGTGACTTTACTAACACTTACAATAAAAAAACCGTGCCTTTCGACGGGGCGCAGTCAAAAGGCTGAGCTACTGAAACGGCTATGGAAGCGTTAGGAAACCTATGGAAGCGCTACAGAAGCGCTATGGGGCCGCTATGGGACCGGTGTGGGACGGCTATGAAAGCGGTATGGGACGGCTATGGAAGCGGTATGGAACGGCTATGGAACGGTTATGGAAGCGGTATGGAACCGCTAGGGAAGCTATGGAACGGTTATGGAAGCTATGAAACGGTTAAGGAAGCTATGGAACGGTTAGGGAACCTATGGAAGCGGCATGGAACGGTTAGGGAACGGCTATGGAACGGTTAGGGAACCTACGGAGCCGCTATGGAAGCAGTATGGAAGCGGTATGGGACCTATGGAACCGCTAGGAGAACCATTAGGATAACCGCTAGGAGAACCGCTAGGAAAACCGCTAGGGGAACCGCTATGGTTAGGAGTTAGGGAAGTGATAACCGTTGGGGATTGTTAGGGTTAGGGAAGTATTGAC
>Ga0335072_10000297_pt1 | contig 104837 bp, 98 predicted proteins | sample Lox_Sample_21_FD_206725 | JGI IMG/M metagenome (GOLD analysis project Ga0335072, IMG submission 206725) | Soil microbial communities from Loxahatchee National Wildlife Refuge, Florida, United States - Lox_Sample_2.1 | ecosystem: Environmental > Terrestrial > Soil > Wetlands | place: USA...
ATTCTTGGCAACCGTAACGCCTCGCTTCGTATTACGGTACTCCCTCAGCGTACGATATTTAGTACTCGGGCGAAGGAACTACATCACCTATATATGCTATTTGGCGGGAACATCTCCTTGCAAAAAGTCCTAAATTTTATCTGCAATTGCGAGTGAAAATTATCATAGCATTGAATTGAAACTTCTTTTATCCTCTACGGCTACCCGTTCGATCCCCAGTTCTTCAACAGCCAAAAAAAACATCCGTCGCAACGCTACCATGGAAGTTTGGATCCATCCAGGTTTTTGAATGATCCAGCGTCTTCGAGAGTTATACTCTTCAATACCTTCATGCATTCCTCTGCAGATTCGACCTCGGGCACACTACGCACATGTGGCGCGTACGTTTCCATATACGTCGCAATACTTTTACCCATATCCGTGGCTCCTACCCATCCTGTACCCTGTTTAGCTTTATCACTTTATGCAGGCCGATTACTTCACTTACCTGGGTGTATAACAAATGCCGTAATTCCTTCTTCTTTCAAATCGGATGCCCACTTTCGAATCAACCTGTGCATCTTCATCAGCATCCTACGGAACGGAGAAATTCAGTATCGCCTACATGTTCAAGGAGGCTTTCAAAACAGAATAAGTATTTTCCAGTCCTCGCATTCCAAATCCAACTTCAATGGATCCAAGTACACTCGAGAGCGCCATTATCTTCTTGTCTTTACCACGTCGAATCAGTGGAAGAAATGTGCGAAGCAACAGAACGGTTGAGACCACCTGTAAGTCGAGATCTGATCGAAATATATCAAGGTTACTGGTTCAGTACGCTACTTATCAGCTATGATGCCCATCCGTTCAATTAGTACGGAGATACGTACATTGTCTCGAAGCTTCCGAAGGTGTCGTTGGCGATGCCAGCATTGGATATGAAGTTGTCCAAACCGTTTGGCAACAACTCGGAAGCAGCGTGAGCGGCCTTCCTGATGCTCGTTTCGTCGGTTACATCTAGCTGCAATAAGGCAAGTCGTGAACCAGGAAATTTCGCTGCAAGTTCTTGAAGACCTTTGGACTCCTTAGGGTTACGAGCCGTTGCAATAACGAAGTTATCCGGACTTTTCAACTATTACAAGCGTGAATTTCAACTAACAGATGATATTTGGTAACTGCTACTTACTAGCTCCTTTGCAAAAGCAAGACCGAGGCCTCTGCTAGATCCAGTGATGAGGTAAGAAGGCATTGTGAAGTCAATTTCGGTTTGATTTCGTTATGATCAGCTGCACCATTAACCAGCGCTACCATATCAATTTATACACCAGAATGAACAGTTGATGATTTGTAGTTGTTCCCTATCACCGTTCACGCACGGGGTCTCGATACTACTTTTCGGCGATCAACTTGTTGTGATTACTCAAATTGTGCTGCTTATGAACTTGGCCTTGGGCTAGTTTCCTATCTGGTACGAGGCTTGCCTTAGCGCAAGCATTACTAGCTAAAACATTTCAGCTCTCAAACCTGGTCTTTGAGCTGTAAGATGAATCGATTCATTTTCGTCGGAAGACGCATTCCACCGGTTCGGACGAGTTCGGTCTATATCCTTGTGGTCACTGCCAAACGTTGACTATTCCATCCGCCTTATCTAAGGTAAACAGAAGAATGATTTCAAACACATTATAAAGCTCTTGTAATCTTGTATTCCTGTGATAGTGCGGCTTCTATCAATTCAGTTCATTCTCAGCCCGACCTTCATCATTCCTTTCCCTTTACGATTTGCTCTGGCATAGTAAGGGATGAATCGTAGCGTTTCATGTTTGTTCTCCAGGATCTGTCTGCTCTGTGGACCGTCCGTGACAGGCTTATAGTCAATCGAGAGGAGAAAACTCGCTGCGTTCTCCGCTCGAACACCAGTGACAACTTCATCCCCAAATATGTCCTCTCGGGTTTCATCTTTCAGTGAAGTAGCTGTGTTTAGCAACACCGTTCTAAAATGGTCTTGTTCCCAAGGGTTATCAACATCTTCGACACAATATACAAGCGGACCTCGTGCCACTGCTGCAACTTGTTGATTGGAATGGGGATGCGGTGACAAAAGACGAGGTTTCAGACAAAGATTCAACTCGAAGTCTGGGTTTTCTTTAATATATTCGGGTGGAAGCGTGAGATATCCGTCTTTGACAGAGGGCTTAACCTTTGGAGTTAGCTTAATATTAAGTTAGTCGTGCAATATTCATACGATATGGATGTAACGACATACCTCCCACGAAGTCGCCCAACCAGGGATCCGGAGTCGAAGCGTAATAGCAACACGTTCAGGGCTACAAACCGAAACAACAACGCTACCATCACCGTAGGGTAACTTCGTTGTCTGAGTGATATCAACTTCGCCATCGACAGTTGAAATTTTCAGACTAGCGGCCGTGTAGATATGCACATTGATCGCCAACGCGGCGCCCGTCTCTTCAACAGCCCAAAGATATCCTCCAATGCTTCCAAGCAATCTGCTTACGTTCGGCGGGCAACAGCTGACTTCGAACCACTCACTCCTCTTACTCAGATTGCTGTCGCTGCTGGCTAACTGATTGACGTAGGTGAAAGCAGCACCGTCATGCGACATGCCCGTTAAGACAGCATTGTACAGACACAATTCCATGATATCTGCATACTCGCCTTTCAACTCCAATCGCAGTAACCGCTCTGCAAGCATGACGACACCGATCGCTGCACAAGTTTCCGCATAGCACCCACCGCCGTCAGCACCTTCATCGTCACCTTGTGGGAGATAATAGTCCTGTCCGAAGCCTTCCCAGGCAGGGATGGCACCGATGCCGCCGGTCATGTACATCTTCTTTTTTACCATGTTGGACCACAGCCTGTGCAGAGCTTCTATGTATTTTGTCCTTGAAGTCTGCTCGAGCACACTGAGATCCGCAACACCAGTCAGAAGGTACATTGCTCGGACGGAATGACCCTCAATAGTTGGCTGCTTGGTGATAGGGAGGTGCGCTTGCATATAGCGATATGGGTTGCTGACCGGAACATATGACGGCCATTCGTGCTGTTTCTCGCCTCGAGCCGCCTTCTCAATGTCATAGTAATGACGACCTGTGCCATCGCTGTCCGGGTTTCCACGCTCGTCGATGAAAAATCTTGCGAGTTGAAGATAGTTTTCGTTTTTGGTAAGTCGATATAGCCGCAGCAAGGCAAGCTCAATTTCGGGATGTCCTGGATAGCCGTGAATCTGTTGCTCGCCTGGTCCAAACGATTTGCAAAGCAAGTCAACATATTTCAAGATTGGTGCTAGTAGTTGATCATTTTTGTAGCAATGGTGATGTGCCAATGCGGCCTCGATGAGGTGTCCGGCGTTATATAATTCATGCAAGTCTCGTAGGTTCTTCCATCGTCCCTTGGGATCTACAACCGTAAAATGAATGTTCAGATAGCCATCGTCTTGTTGAGCATTTCTGATCATCTCGACTAACTCATCCACAGCCTTCTTGATTTCATCGTTATTACTGCCGTCCATGTCTGTGGCAAGAAAGTAACATGTGCCTTCGATCCATTTGGCTACATCCGAGTCCCAGAACAGGTGCTTCGGTACTGGCCAGATCGAAGGAGGATCATCGTATACGGGATTCCACTTGAGCTTGAACGCATCGTAACGACCGGTTTTCTTGAGCATGTTTAGTTGCGTCAGAAGCGTTTTCGATTGCACGGCATCGCGTCTACGGCCCCAGAAAGAGAAATCTGGGAATTTGGTGTAGATGTACGCTGTTTGAGGATTTAAGAGAGACATCACGAATAGCGAAGGCTTCGTATGTGCAAGTCTAGTAGGATATCCGGGTTGAGACGAGAATGATCTTCCTCACAAAACTCAGTCCACTATGATGGGCACAATGGGAATATTTGTTTCTTGTACTCCATGAAACCATGCAATTCAACACGCTCAACAACTCAACGCAAAATCAAGAACCCACGTATGAGAAAATCTTTGCTTTCCTGGGAGGACAGGGGAGCTCGGAGTACGCAGTAGTTGGCCTAAGATTCTGACCCATTTGGCGATGTTTCATCGGCACCAAAGGACGCGAAAGCTTAACAAAAGCTTGGTATTTTTTCGGCAACAATGGTGGGCCCACCTTTAACGAGCTTGGAGCCGTTGTAGATTCGAAAAAATTTACGTTTTCGTTGCTCGGGTAAAATAGTCACATATGCCATGCGTTTGTTCCATTGACGGGTTGCCGACGATAGTCAGCCGGATGAATGCATTCAAGCGTCATTCCGGGAACATACTGAGCTCAGTACATTCAAAATTCTCACGAATTCATGCCCGGGTTCCAATCAAACAAGGATATATTCAGCCACATACTATTCAACCACGCCCATCACTATGGAGTACCCGAAGCCCTGCCGACCCTTGTACCCCAGATAATGGTCTCTAAAAACCAAACCCTGGGGATTCGGGTGCGAGTTAAGCTAATACTTCCCTTATACCCACCGGAAGTACCTTGTGCGGAAAATCCAGGCCAGCGTGAAATGTATCTACTCTAGGGCAAACCCGAGGCAAACCACACACACAACCTCAAAGCCGCAGGAAATGATCGTCTACATCCTAGTGTCAATTTCAACGGTGAGGGGCAAATGACGAAACTTAACGTAGATGGAGGGTGCCAGGCGGGACGGGAACCAAAGAGCTGCTCGGAAATTTGAGATGCTCGTAGTGGTCTCAATTATATAGTCTAGATGGCGATATGTTGATTATTCGAGGCCAGAAGACCCGAAAAAGAGTCATAACCACAAAGTCAACATGGCAGAACCAAAACAAGATATGGACCAAACTACAGCTGAACGTACTGAGTCTACGCCTCAAACTCGTTTGGACGATGTTGACCTCAACTATGATGAACAGTCTCCTCCTCAGAAGACATTCCTTGGTCAAACCAAAGGAGATTGGTTCATCTACTGGATCTGCTTGGTAGCATCCATTGCCAATATCTTCCAAGGCTTTGACTCCGGTATCTACACTGTTATTATTGCGGAAAAGACCTTCCTTGACCGCTTCGCCATAACAGGGCCACGAGCTGGTGTCGTGGCGAGCATGGTCAACCTAGGAAACGTTCTGGGGAATCTCTTCATCGCATGGTGGTTCATCTGGTATCTTGGTCGTAGAGCTGCATTTGGTCTTGGGACCATTGTGCTGCTTTTCGGCGTCGCATTGCAAGCTGGAGCAGTTGACTTTGCAATGATTGTCATCGGACGTATCATCAGTGGCATTGGCACTGCCATCATCGGAACCAATCTGGCAGCATATCAGGCTGAAGTCTCTTCACCAGTTATCAGAGGCCGCGTTGTCTCCTTCGTCCAGCTAAGTTACCAAGTCGGTGTACTCATAGCTTGGTGTGTCGGACTTGGCATACAAAAGATCAAGAGTCCCTATGGTTGGAGATATGCGACAGCCTTGCAGGTAATCCCAGGAATTATCCTCATCATCTGCTCTTTAACTATTCCGGAATCTCCCAGATGGCTTCTGGAACGACGAAGTCCCGAACGCGCCCTCAAAGAACTCAGCCGCATCAGGAAGCTACCAGAGACACACAAGGCTGTGCAGCTGGAATACTACGAGCTCCGTGCTGCTAGGCAATACCGTATGGAGAATGAGGCCGATTACACTTGGAAAGAGTTCCTTGGCAAGTACGCAGTGTGGAAGCGTATTGCGTACGGGATGGCAACAATGGCTCTTGGCCAGATCTCCGGCATTGGAGCTCTTATGCTTTATGGTATTACCGTTTTCGAAGGGCTTGGCTTTTCCACGGCAACCTTGAGTTTGCTGCTGAATGTTGTCGCGGGCATACTGTCGCTTTTGTAAGTGAACGCTACTATGCAAAGTGGGAGTGAATAGCGGCTTACCAATACAACAGTGCGACACTGATTACGACCGGTGGGGTCGACAAATGGGGCCGACGAATTACACTCATTGCAGGAAGCGGTACTATGGTGGTTTCCTATATCATTATTGCCGCACTCGCAGACAAGTATCCCTCAAAGACACACTACAATCATGGTGCGTCCATCGTTCAAGTCATCTTCATCTATGTGATTCAGATGGCATACGCTGGCGCTCTAGGACCAACTGCGTGGATCTACGCATCTGAGATCTTCCCGACTCACCTTCGTGACAAAGGCGTTAATATATCTCAGGCCGGACAACAGACCACTACGCTCTGGATCAACCAAGCATGGCCGGTGATGTTCGATAATGTTGGGCATAACGCTTATTGGATCTTGGTTGCAATTAACGCGTTTGGGTGTGCCATGGTGTTCCTTTTCTGGCCAGAGACTAAGGGTATCAGTTTGGAGCATATGGATCAAATTTTCGGCGAAGTTGACAAGGTTGAGGCTTTTGCTGCTGAACATGGCACGCATGATGCGCAGGAGGGATTGAAAGTGCTCAACGTCAAGCAGGAGTCCGCCGAAACGCCTTGATCGTGGATTTCGAAAGAAGTATTGTTGCCCAAAGCAATTTTGGGACTCCGTACTAGCAATAGGTTACTCGTAACGAAATGTGACGCGATGCACTGTTCAACTTTAACGAGAATGTGAGGCTGATTTAGTTTTGCAACGAGCAGTCCTACAGCGTCCATCCCAGTCTCCCAGATTTTCTTTACGGTAGTCCGGTATCGTAAGCACAGTGAACGTCTTGTGTCGTACCATATGGAGCCTAAATTCTTCGAAATAGCCTGGTGACGAGGGAATTAGTCAGTGGACAGCCCAAAGAAGAATGATTCCTATTACGTCTGCAGCTATTTGCAAAGCTCTTCTCCGGCGATTTCGACGCTACTTCGCACAAGGTTTTGCCACACGGATGTTATTTGAGATTTCGCGGAGTCGTCGTCAACACTCTTCCTGCTCATCTCTAAGTGCTTTTGAATGGCAAGCGCGAACTCAACGATGCGGGAGCAGAATCCTCCGAGACGAGATATCTGATCAAATATTGAGAAGTACAATCTAACTTTATGAATGTGAAAGAACGAAGAGTGAAAGCCATTGGTAAGGCACCGAAGTACTTTTGAATGAGGCACTTTCGACATGGGCGGTTGCTGTTCAGCCTTTCGTTCGCGTTGAGGCGCAGCATCATGATACGAGACATGGACGTCGGCGCTTCGTCCATCTCGTGCGGCGAAGCTTAGGCGGCAAATATTGGAATATCTTTTGCACTGTCGCCCATCTGCTACCGCTGTCTTAAAAGTTGGAATGCATTCACACGTTCTTTTTACGTCTCTTTGGGGGAATTCTCTCGAAATCAAAGTCAGACCATGCGCCTTTTGAAACGTACCGCGACCGGCGGTTTTACCTTGACCGAAGACATCGTTGGCGAGAAGAATATCCCTCGTTATGCCATCCTTTCGCACACCTGGAAAGAGAAGGAAGAGGTCAGTTTTAAAGAGATGATGGATGGTACCGGCACAAGGAAAGAGGGTTATAAGAAGATCAAATTCTGTGGAGATCAAGCAAAGCGAGATGGCATCCAACATTTTTGGGTGGATACGTGCTGTATCGACAAGTCCAATAGCACCGAGCTCTCAGAGGCCATAAATTGCATGTTTCGTTGGTACCGCAATGCAGCTAAGTGTTATGTATATCTCTCGGATGTCTCCAAAACCAGCTTCAATTCGAATGATAAATCGATGTTTCGGAAGAGCAGATGGTGGACCCGAGGTTGGACGCTCCAGGAGCTCCTTGCACCAAAATCAGTTGAGTTCTTCTCTGAAGAAGGCGAACTACTGGGAGATAGGGAACTGCTGGAGCAAGAAATTCACGCCATAACTGGAATTGCCATTGAAGCACTGCAAGGAGGTGACTTGGGGACTTTCGACGTTGAAGAACGTTTCTCATGGGCCGAAAACCGCCAAACAACAAAAGAAGAGGACAAGGTTTACTCTTTACTCGGCCTTTTTGGGGTTTACATGGTCCCAATCTATGGCGAGGGTAGTGCACACGCGTTTAAGAGACTTCATTCAGAGATCGCAAAGCCGTCGAGTAAGTTGTTTACTACATCCTATTAGTAGAACTACGCTTGCAGTGATAGAGTTTACGTGCTGTGTAAGGCTGTGCTAACAAGTTTCGCCTGTACAAGGTCCACCAGATATTCCACCGAATCCATCATCGACAGTTCCTTTTCCACGGGATCCTGACTTTGTCGACCGTCCAGATATATTGTCCTGGATACGCACAAAGTGTTCAGAACCAGGTGGTCGTGCTGCGCTATTCGGCCTTGGTGGTGTTGGGTACGTTAACGGGCAACATTTCTACTACATTATGAGCTTATCCTAATCACTAAACAGGAAGTCTCAACTTGCTATTCAATACTCTCATGATGCACGAGAGGCACTACCACGGAAGTGGGTGTTCTGGGTACATGCAAGTACGCAGGCGCGACTTGAGGAAGCATTTGGAGTTATTGCAAAAAGGTTAAAGCTTCCAGGGATAAAGGACCCAAAAGTCAACATTTTCCAATTGGTTAGTGAGTGGCTTTCCGATGAAAACAATGGAAAGTGGACCATGGTCCTTGACAATGCAGACGACATTGATGTATTCTTTCCGAAGCGAAAGCCACAGGACTTCCGAGACAAGCTTTCCGGTAGCGGTAGCGGTACTGAGCCTGTGGCATTGGCTACTTATTTGCCTCAGAGCAGCAATGGATCGATCCTTATAACATCTCGAAGCAAAGAGGCAGCTTCTCGTCTTGCAGGAGGATTCAAGAATATCACAGAGGTGCTGCCGATGGATGAGAGCACTGCCCTACGACTTCTCAAAAACAAGCTCAGCGACCCTTCGAATGAAGACGGCGCTACGGAGTTGGTGACTGCGCTCGGTTATATTCCTCTGGCAATTTCACAAGCGGCTTCGTATATCAACGCACAGGCTCCAATGACAATACACGACTTCTTGGGCAAACTACGCTCCAACGAAAGGGCAGATCTCCTTGATAGAGACGCGGATGATATCCGCCGAGATTTCAGTGCGTCCAACTCCATCATGAGAACATGGCAGATGTCCTTTGAGCATATACGCAAAAAGAGGCGTTCTGCTGCTGATTTACTATCGCTCATGTCCTTTTTCAATCCACAGGAAATACCGATGTCCATATTTCGGAACTCTGAAATTATGCGCGTGGAAACGAAATTCAAAGCCAAGGCTGATGAACACGATACAAATGGTGAGGTGGACGATGATTTCAGCTTGCTTCGAACATACTCCTTAGTGAGAATGACAGCCACCAATGAAACCTGCGAGATGCACGCGCTGGTGCAATTTTGCACGAAAGCCTGGTTGTCGTCATTTGACGAAACGGAAGAATATAAAGGGAAGTTTCTTACACTGATGGCAAAGAAGTTTCCGTATGGTTTCTTTGAAAATTGGGAGAATTGTCAACAGCTTCTTCCACATGTCAAATCTACACTGGACGATGAGCCAACTGAAGTCGAATTACTGAAACCGTGGACCAAATTGATCACAAATGTTTCATCCTATTTGTCAGTGAGAGGAGAAGATGCGGTAGCGGAGATCGCGGCGTTAAAAGCTGTAAAAGCGAGAGAGAGGATACTCGGAAGCGACCATGAATTTACGCTGAACAGCATGGCGCTTCTGGCATCAATTCGATACTACCAAGGGAAATATCGCGAGTCAGAACAGATGAATCGACGAGTACTGGAAGGATACGAGAAGGTTTTGGGCAAGGATAATCCAGAAACATTAGCGACTGTCGATGCGCTCGCGGCTGCGCTACGGGAGCAAGGAAAGTTTGACGATGCGGAGAAGATGATCCGCAAAGCGCTGGAGCAATGGGAGAAGATCAGAGGAATTTACCACCTAAACACACAAAGAAGCATGGGTAGTCTCGCGAGATTACTACAACAACAAGGCAAATACGCCGATTCTGAGCAGATGACTCGGCGAGTGCTTGAATTGAAGATAAAGACGGCAGGCAAGGAGCATCCTGACACCATAACAATACTTAACAACTTGGCAGTAGTGTTGACCTCCCAGGGAAAATATACGGATGCTGAAGTTATACTCCAGCAGGCGATTGAAGGCAGTAAGAAGGTACTAGGAAGCGATCATCCGGGGACTCTGGTTACGATGAGTCATTTAATAGTGCTACGTACACAGCAAGGACGGTACAAGGAGGCTGAAAAGCTAGGAATAGAAGTGATGGAGGCTCAGAAGAAGAGGGTTGGACCAGAGCACCCGGACACCTTACTGAGTAGAGGATACCTAGTAATTTTGTATCAGCGTTTAGGACAATGGACGACGGCGGAAGAGTTGATGATGCAAGTATTGGAGGCTCATACAAGGACGCTTGGCGTAGATCATCCGGACACAATAACAAGCATGGGCTATCTTGCAAGTGTATGGAGAAATCAAGGTCGGAAAAAAGAGGCGGTAGCACTGATGAAGGAGTGTGTTCGATTGCGGACCGAAAAGCTTGGTTCCGAACACCCTCACACGAAATATGCCAAATCGGATCTGAAGCTCATGAAGAGGCGTAGGAGATTCATTAGATGATCAGCTGCATCAGCGTCAAATGCCAAACTTTGTTTGATGGTTCCATGGTCATCCTCATATATAACACAATTTCGGGAGATTGGTAACAAAGCTTACGACGTGCTAGTTTTCAAAGGTTGTGCGGTAGGCAGCATACGGTAAAGCATAGATTCTTGCACGTGAGCAATAGTCATGCGCTCTTGCGCTCTGTCGGGAATGGCTTCCAATGAATTGAAGCTGGTGAGATTTGATGACGATCGATTCCAAAGTCTAGGTTTGGTGGCGAGGCCATGCAATGGGACGCGACACCAGCAGGCAGCTTGATCGACAGTCGTTCTCCCGTACCTGACTTCACGCCACAGTGCTATCGTACGTAAATGTAGTGTGGGATGGCTGTGCACGCTCATAGCAAGGGATTTCAGTGTGAAAAAAACCGGGAGCGATGACGACGGATCTGCGGATACACCATGAAGGCCAATGAGAGGAGGTGGAATGAGCCTCGAGGAACGCGTAGTTGAGGCCAAGCAAGTAATAAAAGGAAGAGCAGCCGTTCCTGTTCGGCATTAGATAGTGCAATCAATCGGTTCGCGCTTCATCTCATGGTGGCTGGAGGCTTGAACGTGCCAAGTGAGGTTCAGCTTTGCAACGTTTCGGATCGAGTCTTGGCGGCCGAAGAGGGCGTCTTATAATTATTAGCACAGCCCCGCCTCTCTACAAACCGCCATCTATTTTGCGTCGCATCCACCTTCGCTCCTTCTCTCCCTTCAACTTCCAACCACCCAACTTTGCCAATTCTCACTCTCAGCGCACCCTTCAGTCCAATTCCCAATCGCACAAAGGTACGCACTTTCTCCAGCATCTTCGAAGGTGTTCTTCGCTCTGCTCTGCCTGAGATTGGTTCGCTGACGTCGCGCCCGCCAGCGTCCGCACCGCCATCAAACCATTCATCATGTCTGCGCAACACTACTACAACAACCCGCAGCAGCCTCAGTATCCTCCTCAAGCGTAAGTACAGCAATCTCCAGCGCTCTCATTCTCTTCGATTTTTGTTCATTCAGATCTCCATTGATGTGACCATCTTCAATCGCATCGAGCTTGGAGAATCCCAGCTGACGCAAAACCCTTCGCGCGTGAACCTCCATCACGCCTCAATGCGCTGGCTTGATTGATTGCGTCTCTGTTGGACTTTCCATCTTCTTCCGCACACCCCGCTGAGCGCCATATGACCTTGTGAAAACCAATACTAACGTTGCCTGCTAGCTATGGTCAATACTCACAACAGGGACAATATCCTCCTCAAGCAGGTTATCAACAAGGTCCGCCAATGCAATACCAATACCAGCAAGGCCCGCCACCACGTCGAGGCGGTGGTGGACAAAAAGGCTGCTTCGAAGCATGCATTGCCACGCTCTGCTGCTGCTTCGTCTGTGAGGAGGGCTGCGACTGCATAGCAGACTGCTGTGAGTGCGCAGAAGGCTGCTGTTAAGTTGCCTCAAAAAGAGATGCGTTGTGACCGTATGAAGAGACGTTCTGTCGAAAACTTCTCAAAAGGCACTACTGGATTGATTGATAGTTTTGTCGCAAAAGACTCAAAAGGTCTAGATTGGCGAAATGGGACTGTGGCAATTATGGACGTTGTAATTGCTGGCGGATGCACCTATAAGAGCTTTGTCTCTCTCATGACTTTCCTTACTTTAAAGACTGAACAATGCTAGCGACGAGGATATAATGTTCTTGCTCTCCTCGCCGGAGAAATTGTATGCATTTAAAACTTGATTCATGGAATTGGTTCGCTTCAATTCTTCACCTTGTATCTATCTCTTCTTCTGTAGGACTAAGACAGGGTACATATCACACCATTTTAGTTCTTTCCTGCTACCGCTGACATCTTTCCTCTACGTAACGGCATGACCTGCTGATAGAGCTACAGCAAACCGGCCCTGACCAGCAAATCCTTATCGACTTCAGTGTTCGCGATGCGAACTTTCTCATGACCCGGATTAGGCTGAACAGCTTCTTCAGCTCCACGAGCTTGCTCCGTCAGACCACCTTTATTGCTGTCAACGGCAACTGCTTCGACATTAGACATACCAGTCTGTGCCGTCTGCTTCGTATCCCCATCGCTGACGTGAGCGGCCACCGAATCGCCCATAGCATTTCCAGAGTCTTCCTCCGCGTCTTGGCCATACTCCATACCGCCACTCTCTTCAATCCCACCTTGAATTTTCGCGGTGTCATCCTCCCAAGCCTTGACCTCAAACTTCTCATTCTCATAGCCTTGGAAATGACACCCAGGCGTCTCAAGCACACCCCAGAGATTTGCCGGAGCCTTCATTCCGCTATCAACCCACTTCACCTCGCCAAACCAATCCATCACCATGGCCCTGCCCGCCTCCATGCCGAAAATGCTCTCCGCGAAGTCCGCCACGCCGCTCGCATATACAGGACAATCCACACGCTGCACATAACCCCACTCATTCGGCTTTCGCTCCGCCCACGGCGCATCAAGGAGCGTGCCGCGCGGCGCCGACGACAGAACAAAGGCCCGCCCACGCGCAGCGAGGAGCTCGCGCAGCGCCGGACTGGCAACAGCATCGGCCGCGTGCGTCGGCTGGATGAGAGCAATGGCAGCCACGCGCGGCAGGAGCGGCGCGGCGGCCGGCGCACCGAGCGCGTCGAGGGCGCAGCGCGCGCCGTCGGCCACGCCCACGACGTAGAGGCGTGCGGAGTCGGACACGAAGGCACGGCTGCGCAGGACGGCCGCAAACACGGCCGCGACGTGTTCTTCGGGCGTGGCGTGGCCCGGGATGGTGTTGTGCTTTGGGTGGATGCGGGTAGGTGGGTGGACAGCGGAGGGGCGGCGCTGCGCCAGCCACGACGTGTGTGTCTGCGCGGTGTGCTTGGCGTGGCTGTAGAGCAGCTGGCCTGGGTTGAGGATCACGAGGCCGGGCTCGTCGGCGGTCGCGGTGGAGAAGCGGCTGAAGCCTGATGTGCCGGCTTTGAGCGCTTTGGCCAGCGACACGCAGCTCCCGCCTTCGATGCCGCCGGAGCGGAGCAGGTGCCGGTAGGACCACACGCCTAGGTCAGTGCCGCCGTTGTTGATGATGACGATGATGTCTTTCTTCTCTTTCAGAATGTCGCACGGCGTGCAGTAGATGCTCAGGTGCGGCTCTTTGCCATTCGGCTTGGATGTGGTCTTTTGAGGCAGGTATAGAGGTGGACAGCCCAATGCAGTCATACGGTCGGTAACCTCAACTCTAACACAGTCTATCAAAGGTTGGTAGGCCTTCCTGAACACGTACGTAGAAACGGAAGCTTACCAAAGACGGCTTCGCGGTGAATCTCGTTGTAGCGGTCATTATTCGTGATGAAAAAGTTGAAATTGTCGTCTGGTTTCCAGATGCTCTTAATCTGTGACATTTCATTAATGAAATACCCCAAATTCGTCAGATTCGCAGGAAATTCCGGATCTTTGGGCAGGCTGCCCTTGAGACGTCGAAACATGGTGTTGACGCTGCGGGGTGTCAATATGGTTTACAAGACCAAAGGGTTCTCGCTGGAGACAGGAGGTACGGATAGTTTGGAATAGAAGGAGATAAAAAAGAGTTGAATTTCAAAGGCAGAAGTGGATAATATGGGAAAGTTGTCTTTAATCACGCAGTCTAATCAGTGCGTTTGATCTTTCCTCATCGCAAACAATCGTACCGTAGCGGCCAATTCCGGGTATTGACGGCAAAGAGAGTCTATCTTAGAAATATAACACAGCGACTATGGAGGAGATATGAGAGGGATGATGAAAATACGAACGGGTATTCGCCTGCAGGTTGAAATGCCTTACGGTTTCTTTTGCCTTCATCAATTCAGTGCCTTGACCTTATGCGGCCAATTATTCTAATGCATCTCAATTATATATACAATTGTACACCGAGTTCGCCGTCCAATGCTCTTAATCCAATGTTCCTTTTATCACGCGGGCTACCAGCTCGCCTTCTTGACGCCGGGGAGGTTACCAGCTAATGCATTCATTCGAAATTGGAACTGTAAGGTCACCTGTCAGTTTGGACTTGGTTGTAGGACACTTGATAAACGTACATGAGCCAATCTAAATGCCCTATATACACCTCTGGCTTTGCCGCCCATTAGACACCGATTTCGAATCTGAGTAGGTCGCGTGTAGGAGTGCATCTTGGTGAGCTGAAGCTGAGCAGCCGCGCGCATTCGTTGTGGCAATGTGGTATTCCGGATGATATATCGAAGAGCTTGCCTATGGCCAATTGTTAGATGCAATAACACAATCGCAATGGAAACCTTTCTCGCACCTATCAGACTCATACTCTGCGAAGACTTTTCGCTTCGTATGATCTCGGATAACCCATCTGTTGACGAAGCTGCCTATATCCAGGCGCTTCGCTCTAAACTGAGACATCGACAGGATATATGAAGTCGAGCCGTGGACAATGTGAGAGTACGAAGAAAATGACGGCAATCAGAATGGGACATGAAGTTGGCGTTGCATGCGCCTTATTTCTCACCTCCGTACTTTATCCACCTACCTAGTACCTCCAGACCACCATCATTCACAACGTCAATTAACGCCCCCAACCACTCTACAGTATAAGCCAAAACGAGCCATTGGTACCTTTACCTAAGATTGAGTTTCTTGTCTCGATGTATGCACATTTACTAAAGACACCAAAACAGGTGGAGTCCGATTTCAATGTTTGTCATGCAAAGTCCTATCCGCCTTTGATATTAGTTCTCAAGTGTCGAGTTGAGCAAAATATTGTGCCAGAAACTAAAGGTTTCTTATCACACGGACCAAAATGAATGCAGAGAAGAAACTTTATAGCGCCTTGATCCTTCTTCGAATGATAGAGAGCATTCTCTAGTGTACTGATGGCCTTTCAGCTGCAAGTCCGGTCGTAGCCAGCTTGAATCCAAATATCTTTCAGGATCAAATTACGTGGACAGTCCATTACAGTTCATTCGGTACATTACGGCGCAGTACGGCACATGGCGCGCTGAAAAGTAGTCTAACATCTTGATCTACAGAAGAGATAACTTGAATGTTAGGGTTGGATCTGTGTGGGAGAAGAGCGAACGATTTCATCTAGGAAGACCTTGTTGAGCAATAAATGCGTTTTTCCAGAAAGTCAAAGACCACAGCGATCAGTTTGCCGCTCTGATTAGGAAGTCTACCGTCTCTTCAGGATGCGACAAGAATGGACTATAACTGCTCTTCAGCTTCTCAGATTTCATATTGGCACCAGCATCCTGCGCTGCTTTGACCATTGCTTCCTACACAAACGGCGGGATTACGTTGTCATCTTCACAAATGAGATAGTTCGACAGGATAGTCTTGTACGCAGCTCCTGTCGTGGGAAGATAGAGCGAAGTTTTGGAAAACGCCTTCAACTTTGACGCCCAATATTCTTGATCTGACTCTGGCAAATCTTGGTAGAGGTAGTGTCCGGGATTATTAGCATAGACAATATCGCCCTGCAACGGATGACCGTCAGTCAAAGTTGGGATAATACGGTAAAAGCATGCGTACCTGGATGTTCCAGAGCTCAGGCTCCTTCCTCCCAACTGCATCGAACAAGCTCACGCCTTCTGGGACAACGAATGCACACAGAAACACAAGCTTCACCACTCCTCCCTTCTTGCCCTGTTTCTCTCGCTCGATTTTGCTGAAGCCGGAAAGAGCACTGTTCACTTGAGAACCGGACCCACTGTGACATGCGATAATGACATCGTTTCCAGCATCAGCTTCTTTGCTCACGGCCTCGCGAATAGTCGCAATGTCATCACCGGTGACCGGTCGAGAAACCAGGCGCACGCACAACAGAAGGCCAGTCAACGGTAGACACCTTGTATCCCTTCGAGCTTTGGCACTATTTTACCGAAACATTCAGAGGTATGCTAGGCGCCTGGAGTGCAGATAAAGACTGGCTTTGCTATGATGACAGTAAGGGAAGGAGAATGGATGAGATAGGATGCCTGCTACAATTTTCAAAGGGATTATACGGGCAAATGAACTAGAAGATAAATGTACCTAAACACTCACTCAACTCACAACGCCAGTGTGAAGTCTCAAAAGTCGTTTACAACTCTATTAATGAAGGCCATTAAATACGGAATATAATCTAACGTAATTTCTCACGTAATCTCCCTTGATCAATAGAGAAGGCCGAAGGCAAGGCTGAGAGGCGGCAAGCCACATTATGGCCCCCGTACATGCAGCCTTGGGGGGGCGCCGAAGGTCGGCGAAATGTCGCTGTGATGTTGTCGTTCACCCACTGCAATTGCCAAAGCTCTGAATTAAACCTTATCCACTACTTCGTATACGGCCTATCACCATGTTCAATTTCAACAAAGGGCAGAGTATCGAAGTCAAGCAATCATCGTCCATCTTCAATTTGGACGAAATTCGCGATATTGTGCTTGAATTTCCTCCTTCAAAGCATTACACGAAATCAGAATCAGACGGAAGGCGGGAAATAACCTGGCCGAAATTCTTTCGACTAACAGACGGCACTCAACATGTCTCTTGGGAGTCACTGATTTCAAAAGTCCAAGGCTTGTTGTCTACAGGTTGCTACTGCGTCCACAAGAGCGGACTGGATGGTATGCTGACAAAAATACAGAGCAAGGATGGTTAAGCATTGATGAAATGCGCAGACATCTCCAAATTAACGTAACGGATATGACAGATGTTCTGAAAAGCTCGGAATTGGCGCTGATTTTCCTACAAGGTGGAAGCCACGTCGCCACAAAAGATCAGGAACGAAAGCTCTGGTCTCACCTCTGCGAGATTGTCGGTAACAGAGGAAAGCAATTGAAGACGATCGTGGTTGAGATGCCTGAATTGTCCAAAGAAGGCATCCGGTTGTTACTTTTGAAGAACTTGAATTCACCGCAGTGTTCGCTAGCAGTTCTCGATATTGGCACTGCCGAACTGAAAGCCGACATTAGTGACTCCGCGGCGAGGTCTTACGTCTTGCCCACTAAATTATTCCACATCCTGAGAAATGGCATTCTAGAATCAGCTTTAGAGATATCACAGAGGAAGCGGTAAGTAATCAAAATGCATCTAGAAGTCAGGCAACTCGAAGACCTTTTCTTCACTCGCTTGATAGAGTCTTATTATGCGAGATTGACGAGCATGTAGAGTGATCGAACTGTCACCTTCATTTTTCACGCCGATACATGAGCTTGAGTTTTGCACTTTCGTCGAGAAAACGCTCCAACAAAGCGGAAAAGAAGAATTCTATCAGTTGCATCTTGGTTCTTCTGACGGATCGATTTTCATTGCTCACCAGGACTGGATAAGAGCCAAACATGATCAGGTGAAAGATATCGCCGCATCTAACGGCAATAATGGCTTGTACTTGGACATAACGACGATCCACAACGCCTTCGCTTCATGTAATGATATTTCCAAAGAAATCAACGTACCAAAGCTTGCAAAGTGGTACCTCAAGTCACAAGCGGCCATAAGATATCGGTGTTTTGAAAACTCTGCGATTTCTGGAGATCTTTTCAAGTCGATACTGGACGCATGCCTTGTAGAAATGCTAAAGTTTAGAGCATCGCGGATCATAGTGAGTCTAATTCGCTTTCTGCATGGCCTCAGAGAGTTTTCGACCGTAAAACTCTCCGTGAAGTTCACAAATCTCATCCCAGTTTATGAGCGCGCTAATATCGGAAATCTAGGATACGCTTCCTGAGAGACTTCACAACGATCGGCAACTAGTGAATTGTATCAAAGCAGAGGTCAAAGCGAAATGGGACCAGCAGGATGACGTTTGCGGCTCCTATGGAGCATGTCTAGTTGAAGAGAACTTTCTACGCGATCTACGCTTGAAATTGAGTGATGACGCACGAAGTACGGCCAGAGCTGGAAACGGCAATCATGCATATGACCGTCAAACCGTTGTCGGTAAATTCGGAGAGCGTAATACTGATTACTCAGACAAAGACAAGCAGAAATTGGCCCGGATAATCAGCGAGCTCTTAGTCGACCCTACCACAGGACTGGAAGGTGAAGCGAAAGATGCATTTGCAAGAGAAGTGGCAGTTTTATCAGCGGAAAAGCAACAACAGCTCGCTGAGTCAGAAGCAGAGCTATTACAGACACAGTTCACCAAATCCTGGTCGAGCCGTGTGGACAAAGAAGTACGAGTCTACATTGAAGGGGTGAAATCGTTATCCAAGTCACCACTCCATGATGATTGCAAGGCATTGCTCTTTGAGCACCTTAGCACGCTGATCCCAAAGCTGCTCAAAGCTACGAAAAATGATCTTCACAAGGATAGACTGTCAGGCGTGCCGAGTGATCTTGGTGAACGCATAGAAGCCTTCGAGAAGCAGGTTAAATCTGCAACAAGCTTGGATTCACTCCTAGCGCATATGCGCAGCTTTGAGCGCTCCCTAAAAATCCCCGCATACAGTACTTCTACCAGTGACGAAAGTAAGCGTAGACGGTTTCATGAGTTGTGCGAGACGGTAGAGAAAGACGAAAATGGTCCTCGGCTGTTCCTCTATCTTGTCGTTATCCTGTGGTCAACTTCTCCAGAAACGCAAGGCATTGTATACATCACTGGCAAATTCTCACCTCGTTTGTTAAGGCTGTTGGCAGAGCGTGCAGATCGTGGCGAATTGAGTGAAGATGAGACCAAAAGAGTACAGATGGCGATGCTGTTGAAGGACAAGGTCAAAAAGGAGACACTGGAAGACTCTGATGTGCGGTGGATAAGGCAGGCTGGAAAAGAGGCAGTCGAAAACTGGGAGCAAAGGCAAAGCTCTACTCACGGAATCCAAATCCAGGAAGAGCTGGATAACGGCGAGACAGAGCAACCAGCGGACAGCAGCGACGTCGCTTAAGCTTGAAGACTTATCACTAAAGTGTCTCAGAGGTTGAATGTGAATCAAAATGCCATTATCAACTACCTTAGGTATCAATTACATTCGATGTGTAACTTAGCTGGTTTCAATCTATGTCGTCCACTTATGTCGTAGTATTCGTAGGAACAGGAATCAACGGACATTGATAATTGCCCGCTGGCTTAAAGTCACAAGTGCTCTTTCCTCCAAATATTTCAACATCCTCCAGCGTAATATTCGAGCAGCTACCGCTGCCACACAGGATATACACATCAAGAGCGCCACAACAAACATCACCAATGATGTTCTTTATGAAGATATCCTTTACGATTACGCCATTAGTTGGGAACCCTGTTGGCCCCCCATTGAGATAGTCCTGCTGGATATCGATGCCATAGACGCTGGCGTTGTACACGGCAATGTTCTCGTATGTGATTCCTGCCACATATCCTGTCGTATTGGAATTTGTCTTAATTCTCGGGCCATTCTGGCAATTGTACAAGATGCTGTCGTGGAAGTTGATGTTGGTGACATTGTTGTTGGATTTTCCACCTACAGATCCGATCGAGAGACCATGACAACCGTCGCATAGCATGTTGTACACCTCGATATTGTTGCCGCTCGTGATAGCGACACAGTCATCCTGATTATAAACAGTGTTGTCATGAATAGTGACATTGACTGAGCCGGAGACATCAAAGCCGTCTGTATTATGCGCAGCTGGCAATCCGCTGGACTTCGCGTTTGGAGCATTGCCGGCGAGGTTGTTGAGAATAATGTCGTACATCTCCAAATTTTGGACATTAGTCACTTCGAAGCAATGGGTTGGATAGTTCTCAATGTAGAGATTGTGAATGCTGTTCTTGCCCAGGAGATTCTCGACGACGAAGAAATGGTCTGGCTTGGGCTGACCACCGTTCGAACCTTGTCCATCCCACCATTCACCACCATTACCGTTGATGACAGATCCTAGCGCACCCTGAACTGTGATGTTAGTGCCACCAACTGTGATCATATTGTAATTCGAGTTCCCGAATTCGAAGAACTATTATTAATATGTCAGCCGACTTCGGTCAATCGCGAACGCGCCTCTACGCACCGTTGTGCCTGCAAACGTGACCGTAGTACCAGCCTTGAGCTTACTCAAGTTGAGAGTGGAATTGCCTGGAACCGTGATATCTTTCAGAACTATGTTGGTGCAATTGGCGGTCGCAGATGGCACAGCGGCGTACTCCGTTACCGTACATGCTGGAGTTGTTGTAGGAGTGGGTTGCTTGACAATGATGCCATTTGCGGCATTCTCTTGCGCAAAGGACAAAGAGCTGATAGCCAAGCTCAAAAAGAATGACCACGTATCTGAAAATTAAGTAATTAGCAACTTGCATATTCTCTGTTTGGTTTCAATTGCTTACAAGAACTGTACATCTTGATTCCTGCCAACGAAAGAGTGAGTGAGAGCGCGGTGGAGATTTAAATAAACGAGAAACCACGACGCCTCGAAATGTTCAAGGTATTCAAGTTCGCGAACTTTTTGATGATTGCCATGGTAAATGCAGATCATCGGACCAGCTTAAAGTGCTTAAAGCAGAATGGTTCCTGGTTTCTCGTATTCTCTTGGAATAATTGGTGGGGTAACCTGGAACATCTCAAGGTTGTGGAGCGGATATAGCATAGAAAGAATCCTTGTTAGAAGCATTGACGCGCCATTTGGATTGCCGGAAAAACTTCCTCCACCAGTGCGGAAGAGAAGAAATCCTGAAAGAGTCATGAAATTGCCAATACCTGGCGGATGGGTTCGCAGGCTATGACCGCCGGAGCGATCGAGACCCTAATGCATCTCAAATTGTGCCGGCCCAAAACGTAGAGTCCTTGAAGCGGCCTGAGACGTATTAAAACGTGAGAACACTGTGGATGGTTGGTAAATAGGTATTAAGCAAGGTGGATTCAGGATATATCTTACGCTTTGTAGTGTAAAGTCCTTCGGTGAAAAGTGAAGTTTCTTGACAACCAAAGCTTCAAATCCTCCAAGAAAAGCTTGGTATGTTTAGCGGCATATCATCCAATCCGTAAAGCTAAGTGGAGAAATACGAAGGAGTGCTCAGCCTCTTCACTCCGCTGTGGCTGACTCCACCTTTCTGAGAGGTAATAGTGTCATCCCGTAGCTGTTGTTCGGCTACACATACGCTTCCCGCAGGTAATGAAAGTGAGACCATAATTCGAAGGCGTGTCCTCCATACTGGAGCAAATAATGCCGTCCACAAAACATCGCTGATGGCTACCTTCACCCAGAGCAGTCGTCGTCATCCTAGTATCGAGCTTTTACAACGCTCTTAGTCTGGAATCGGCTGTCGGCAAATCTTTGCTGTTGAGCAATTGCACAGCTGATCGGATTGGTTTTTGTATGGTTTAAGCGACGGACAGCCTTCCTCGCTTCTTGAACCGAAACATTGGATCGGTTCGTTCACCGATTTGCAAATCAATTGCATTTGATTTCCAAATCAGTACATTCATTTTGGCGCCAGAGCTGGCATGGGTTTCGAAGTCCTGAAGTGTTTGGCCGCTCAACTCAAGGTACATGACCATACGAGCCGGTGTATGACTGATCCTGAAAACTGCTCTCAGGATGAATGGGAACAGATACCGACTGATAAATCTGAAGCAGCCGCTCTACATCATCCTGCGGCACAATAGGTAGCTGATCATCAGGAATGGCCTCATCGTCATCAACCCTCATCGAATCATCGACTTGTGTGCTGGATTCTCCGTTCGTCTCCTGGCTTTGACTTAGGCCAGCCTTCTTGGATTTCCTCGGTTTCCGTGGCGTTTTCGCGGCTCTATCTTCCAAACATCTTTGGCAAAGAATCCTCTTGCACCTGCACCGATCTCTTCCCTCCCTTGGCTTCCGAGGTCGTCCACTCCTAGGAGCATCCTTCACGTGGTGATCGAGAACGATTGGATTGTTAGGATCGAATCCTCGTTCCTTGGCACGTTTCCAGATATTGTAGACTGTTGACAGTGATTGACCGGTTTCCTTGAATCCGAGCTTCTCAGCGATTTCTTCATTTTTGTGACCAAATGCTTTCAAAGCTAGGATTTGCGCTCTGGTTGCCATATCCCAGTTGCCGTATCTTGTACGAAACTCATGATTTTTGTGCTTCTTTTTGATGACGTAACCGTACTGTACCGTCACCTCTTGCAGCTCATCGTTTGGCTCTTCGTTGGTAGATGCCATTGCTGTTCGTCATGAAGGAGGTTGGCAGAGCGGATGCTAGCATGGAACACAGGAACCTTAGCAAGCGCCTTAGTAAGCAAACGAAGTGGCGCTCAGCCTTGCAACCCGACGCTTCGGACACCGGACTCCGGACATCACCCAGTGCTAAGAATAAAGTACGGAGGAAGTACCCCAAATATAATTCAATGATACCGCTGAAAAGCGGGAATTTCGCAATATCTTCCATTCGATCTCACTCCTCTCTCTCCCTCAATGGCGCCTTAATCCTTCAAAACGGCTGCTTACTTTCGCTATCAACCATATAAATCGCACGAGCCGAGGTGGACAGCCACCGATTATCAACACTACACTCTCCCAATCCTTCCTCCAATACCCAATCTCCCGCTCCTTCGCGATGCCAACAACCAACGGCGAAGCTACCGACCCGACTCTCCACCTCCCTCGCATCCTATGCTTACATGGCGGCGGCGTCACAGCGTCGGCCTTCCGCATACAAAGCCGTACAATTATATCCCAGTTGAAGCCATATTTTCGGCTAGTCTTTGCTGATGGGCCATTCCTCTGTGATGCAGGGCCAGGAATCCTGCCAGTATATGCAGATTACGGGCCGTTCCGGCGGTGGCTGCGTTGGCTACCCGAACACGCAGCCATCGATCGGGAGTCCGCCGTCGACGAGATCTGGTACCAGCTGCAGCTTGCGATGGAGGAAGATGATGGCGAGGGTGCGACTGGCGAGTGGATCGGCTTGATTGGTTTCAGTCAAGGCGCCAAGATGGCGGCTAGCTTGCTGTTCGACCAGCAAGTCAAAGAGGAGCTGGGAGTCAATATCGGGCCGCGGCAGACCAGCTGGCGGTTTGCGGTGTTGATGGCTGGTCGAGCGCCGCTCGTCAGTCTGTCTGAGTACTCGTCCGACATAAAGGGCCTGCAGCACCCAGAGCAGATTTCTGAGGGCTTTGAGAATCTAGACGATCCGAATGGGAAGTGCAAGTTGAAGTTGCCGACAATTCACGTTCATGGTTTGAAGGATGGAGGACTGCATTTGCATAGACGATTGCTAGAACAGTATTGTGAGCCTGACTCGGCGACTCTAATTGAGTGGGACGGGAATCATCGAGTGCCGATCAAGACGAACGATGTGAGACAGGTCGTAAACGCAATTTTAGATGTTGCACAAGAGACTGGCATTTTGACGGCGAAGCAAATCCTTGAAGCACAGCAATAGAAAGGACCTGGTCTTACACTCTACATTCGAGATACCATGGCGTTTCAGAAGGTACAAAATTGGGGGTATTTTGAATAACTATGTACACTGCTGTACAACAGAGTGGGAATTCCTCTGGAGTAGAGAATACAAATGCGATAGAGCCTTCAGATGAATATTCTCCCACGCAGCTTGTCAGTTCATCGGTCAATTCCACGACCATACGGGTATCGCCAAACTGAAACCGAAGATGCTCATCGTGGTCAACCAAATCATAGTACCCCAATAGCCGACCAGCCTTCCTGCTCCGTGTCTACTCCTCACCATAAGACCCCCTTCAGCATGCCAGAATCGCAGGAAGAACAGAATCGCGAAGGCGTAGTTTAGGGTAGTCCTCCGAGCACCATTTACTTCTGCAAGAGCACCTAGCGCCAAAGCCCACGGAGTTATTTCCAAGAAGTTGGCCTGCGTCCGTATAGCGGCGAACAGTGGATCCTTTAGGAGAGACTCCAAGTCGCCATGATTCGTTCCTGGGTTAACTTCTCCAAGGTATCTGAAATGAAAGATGATGAGGTGAGAGATAGGAAAGCATGCAGGGATTGTAAGCTCACACAGTATTTTTTCTTCTCTCCCAGCAAACTCGAATGGAATGGAATATGTTGTACGCAGTGAACGGCACCATCCACACTGCCGTCACAGGTAACAGCGGAGATACGATCGAGAGACCAAGTTTGGTTGAGCTCGACATTTTATGTCTAGAAGTACTGATTTTGAGATGATTACGACCGGGACATGACAAAGTAAATGAATATAAGAATGGAAGTATGGAAGATATCGGAAAGGGTTGTAATGAAGCAGTTTCAATCGGTGTTCAGCTCCAGATCGAATACGAGGCCCAAGGATACGAGTTATGACTCAAATGGCCCTTCCATTCCCTGAACTCCGGCGAATCAAGTCTTGCGGAAATATGAGGGGCTGCGTTACGTCTCGCGATATAAACCAAAGTACGTCCAAGTGCAGACGTTGATCCACGAGTCAAACGCACCAATGAAACGATCAAATATCCTTAAAGCAAACCAATTGCTCCACATCCGGGTTCCCATTTGTAGAGGTAAGTTAGAAACATCCTATGACTGAATGCCAACGGACCGATATCGCCAACCTTCCTATTTCAGTAAACAGCTTCCACCCAAATCAGAGCAGAACCCGGCATTTCGTTTCGAATTTCTCATCTTCAAGAACAAAATCAAACATGTACAGCCTAGCAAATGCCCACAACGGGAAACCAGTGCTCTCCAATGGCCAGAACAACTGGTCAGGTCCCGGGCCCGCCGCATTCGACTTCCGGTCGGACGTAGTGACGACTCCGACAGCGAACATGCTGGCGGCAATCCAGGATACCACGCTGCTCGACGATGTGTTTGCTGAGGACCCTACAACCAACGACTTGGAAGAATTCGTCTCCGAACTCACCGGCAAGGAGGCAGCATTGCTGGTGCTAAGCGGCACTATGGGAAACCAAGTATCACTGCGGGCACATTTGGGCGGCCCACCGCACAGCATCCTTTGCGACTATCGCTCACACATCCGCTGCTACGAGGCTGGTGGCGCATCGGTGCTGAGTGGCGCGTTGGTAGATGCGATCGTACCAAAGAATGGCGTGTATATAACGCTTGAGGATGTGAAGAAACATGCAGAGCTCAGCGACGACGTACATGCTTGTCCAACGAAGGTTGTGTCACTGGAAAATACGTTGACAGGTACAATCCTTCCATTGGAGGAATGCCAGCGGATTAGTGCCTGGGCAAAGGAGCACGGAATCATCATGCATCTAGATGGCGCGAGGCTTTGGGAAGCTGTCGTTGCAGAAGCGGGAACTCTCAAAGACTATTGTGATTGCTTCGACAGTGTGAGTTTGTGCTTCAGCAAAGGACTTGGAGCACCAATCGGTAGTATCGTAGTAGGTGCCAAGGGTTTCATTAAGAAAGCGAGGTGGATTCGCAAGATGATCGGAGGCGGCATGAGGCAAACTGGAGTTGTGTCTGCTGCTGCAAGAGTCAGTGTAGAAGAAACATATCTGGGAGGAAGGCTAAAGAAGAGTCATGAGAACGCAAAGAAGGTTGAAGAAGTATGGACCAGTCTTGGTGGGAAAGTGACGAGTCCTGTGGACACGAATATGGTATGCATTGATTTGGAAGATGCTGGGATCAGCGATATCGACTTTGTGAAGTTATCTGCAAAGCATGGCTTGAGGACACTGGGAGACAGACTTGTGGTACATTATCAGATCTCAGATGAAGCGTTACAACGTCTAGAGCAGCTCATGCGCGAGGTCATAGATCAGAAGAATAAAGGAAACGGCCACGTAGCTTGAACCTTACATGTTAGATGTCCCAACCGCTTAGAGCGAAAACTTATTACCAGGCTGCAGGCGAAGCATCGATATGGAGTCTACCACATATGCCGGGGCTAGAGTTGGTGATGATAGACAAGTCAATCACAACTCAAGACAGCTTGGATATTCGTTAACTCAAATTCGCAGTCAGAGTTTTGGAATTAGATACTATCCTATGCTACCAATATGTATTGTTTACCATGAACTCCGTATGCATGCAAATAACAACCAATGTTTCAATGCAATCAATCGGCATCATCCCAGAACCGATCTTCCATAACATTGCTGACTTGACGGGCATCGTCCCATGCTTGTACGGCTCTAAGCACATTCACTGGTTTCAAGAACGCCTCCTCATGAAGCACTTTTTCCAAGTCCGTTAACTTAACAGAGAGCTTCACGGGCTGTCCAATACAGGGAAGAGCGCGAAGCTTGTCATCTGCTTGGAGTGTATTCGACGATGTAGGTGCAGAGCGTAGAGCGCTGACTCGACTAGGAGGCTTAGAGCCCACAAATGCAATAACTGGATCGTCAGGAATTGGTTCCAGCCGAACCATCTTGAGACCACGCTCATAAGCACCGACGATATCTTGAACGATTATCCTGTACTGTGCTGGAGTCAATCGTGGCCGAAGGGATTCGATCTTCATCATTGTTGCGCGAAGCCGGACAAAATCTTCCTGCTTCTGCAGCGACCCTGAAACTTTGTAGGCACCATCGACTTCTTGCAGCAGAGATGATTGTTTGCATACACATGCAGCAGAAGGCCTAGCGACCGTTGTAGAAGCTGCGTCTGGCAGCTTTCTTGTAGTTTTGCGTTCAATAGACAGCTGCGGGTATGAGGCAGATCGAGCAACAAAATGTGGTGGAAGTTCATCAGCGGATTTTAGACTTTCACATCCCAATGACTTCGTTGGAGTACTGATGTTGGCCCCAGCCTCGTCCACACTACCTGGAGTTGCTGGCCCAGATCCGTCGTCACTGCTATCAGTCTTGTCATTGCCAGCGTTCGAAGATACAGTCGGCATTGGAATCGAAGTAGTAACAGCTTCGTTGACAACTTCTCGTTCTCGCTGGGCTAACGTTTGAAGCTCAAGCCGCATGATAGTATCTTGGATTTGCCGAAGAGTGTTATGAGTATCGATGGCCGTGGTTGGCGTATTCACCAATCGCATCGAGACAACCCTCACTAGCGGAGTTGTAGGCTGAGATGTCGTCGAGGTATGGAGTAGAGAAGATACAGATGATTGGAGGCTAGAAACATTCATGTCTGGCTGCATTGAAGAACGATTGTGGTTGTCGGTGCGAGCCTGTTCAATGACGAGGTCGAATTCCTGGTTCGACATATCGTTCGCACAGTTGTTTGAACTTTGTGATAGTTTCTTCTTCACTTTCTGTTTCCTCTTCTTGCGCTTAGCAAGATTTGGTGCCTCCATGTTGTCTTCGTTTCTGTTCTTAGCGTGAGCCCGTAGAGTCGATGCAAACGTGTTGCATTTCTTGCTGTGGGCCATGGTGTCCGTCAATATAGTCAACGATCGTGTGAATAGGTTTCTAGAGGCTTTCTGAGAAGACAAAAGCTTTGAAAGGGAAGCTGAATGAATATACGGAATTGGCTTTGGGGATTGAAATGCTTGAATTGGCGCAGCTTGTAGGTCTAAGTGTTCAGGTGTAATAGACGAATATGTAGGAAAGAGTAGAAGCAGAGAGAATATTCTTAAAATACAGTTCACCGGTGTTGTGCTCCTACCTGGACAGTGTTATGGGGTGTTTCAATAACCGGAAGCGGTATTACCAGAATGAAGTAGTGTTGGAGAAAAGCAGAACTTGTGGCCACGTCCTGTCTTAAACTAATCGCATATGTCTTGTATGGATAGTGAGTGATATAACCAGGTGAAGGGTTATCAAACAAGTTTGAGCGTATGTAAATCCGCTGGATCTAAGATCACTGTCATCTCTGGAGCATCCTGTCCATTGATGCGGACTAGATGAGATGTAAAGAACGTTTATATTCAATCTTTCGCTTCGCAACGGCCATCCCTTCACAGACAGGGCAATTAAGCCCATTTGTCGAACCGCAAGCTGGTAGACTTTGCGTTGTTCTTTCGTTTGATATTGTGGGAAACAAAGAGCATGTAGATCTGGTAAAGACAAAAAGGCTATGAAATGGACCTGTACATGATAGTTACATCAAACATCGTTTGGTTAAATGAGCAAAGAGAGGAAAAAGATTAAGCAAAGCCGTAAATTGGCAAACTGCGCAAGTTCAAACGCGAAGCGATTGAACGTTGACATCGGTCGTAAGGACAACGCTGATGGGTGAATCATGGGACGACGAAGATAATGGTCATACGATGATACACAAATAGCAGCAGTAAATACTTCAAAAAACTCAATGAGAATAACCCCATATCAACTCACGGCAGGAATGATAGGATGGACCGCGCTCAAAGAGATGCTGCGGAGGTATTCGCCAAGACAGGCCGAAGTTGGCCCGTGTCGGCTATCATCGCAAGCTCACCTTCGAACATCATCCATACTTCGACCAAGCAATTGGGGATCTCTCCGCCGCACAAGGAGCTTCACCGCGATCTCAATGTCTCGGCGAGCGATGATACAGCTCACGAGGCAGTTGCTGAGCCGATCTCAGCGACGATATGCCTCTGAAGGCCACCACAGTCATGCCCAACCTGTGAATGAGGGCTTCGGTGTATGGCTCTCAATTCACCCAATTGTGCAGCTCACAGCTCGATACTGACCTCTTCTACACAGACAGGCTTCTACCTTACACTCGCTGCGATTCCATTTTCCTTCATCGTCTACACAGCCACTCAAGCAGTCAAGAACGGCGAAGAACCCTTTGTCACGCAATTCATCAAGAAGTACGATTACTGGCTGCAGACATATCGTGAGCGAAACGAGCTACATACGAAAATGGTCGAGCAAGCAGGCTATGACCGGCTTATCTTGCAGCACTCGCCAAAGAACGCAAGCGTGGACTACAAGTTTAACGAGTATGTTCCCCGCAATATTATGGTATTGACGAAAGTCATCGCTAATGCTTTTTCACAGAGTTTTCAATACCGGCTCACCATACAATGTTCCCGCAGGCTCGAGAATCAACCTCGACAAGGTGATTGAACACTACAAGAAGCAGAATGCCGAGGTTGATGTTGAAAGGGAAAGAGTGAAGGAGAGGGCGAAGAGAAGAGAGGCGCTGAAGAAATGATTCCGCATTGGAGATCTGGCGCTCTGACATTGAGGCATGAACCCTCAATAAGGCCAGAACCGCTGAACAATCAAATTATACTGTACATAGAGTTGACTGGTTAGAAAACTGTCCCGAGCACAGCAGTGCTGAGACATCCTGAAAGTGACCATTACAGCCATATTGCACGCTCATGAGCAAAAGCTTCATTCCCTACAGACATCATGATCCGTCAAATGGAACTCGTTTGGAGAGACTAAGCATAGCCTTATTGAAACCATAGGGTATCTATTAAGTTCCCGTCTCGATCCTACCCTTCCAAGACGCCAATAGATCCACAAATGCAAGATTCCACCAACGATGAACCACCAATTCGCCAAATCAAAAGTCAATATCGTCCAAAATCTGCGGTTGAGCCGCCATGCTCTTCCTCAGCTGCCTCTCCCGCTGTTGGGCCTGCAACTGCAGCCGATCAATAGCAAAGCTAAGGCGCTCCTTCTTCTGGCGCAGCTGCTTCATCTTGAGGGCCTCGAGGCCGTGCAGCGGCGTGGCTCCAGCGCTCGCGGCGCTCGTCTTGCTCGCGGCGGTGGACAGCGGGCGCGCGTGCGACGCCACGGGCTGCGACAGCCTGCCCGATTGCAGTTCCGCCTTCGCCATTAGCGACTGCTCGCGCCGCTCCAGCTTGTCCAGGTAGGCGTCCACGCGGTTCAGCAGCGTGGTGACTTCGGGTTGGATTTCCGAGAGCAGCGCTGCTTGCGCGTCTTGGAGGTCGAATTCAGTGACGAGTTCGAAGTGCTGCGCGTGAAGGGTCAGTGTGCGTGTTTTTCTCGGCATACAGCAGATGGATTGGGCTGGAAGCGTACTCTTGTGGTTTGTAGAACTTTGGAGAGTCGTGGGAAGTCGTTTACACCGGCGTCCAATGTGGATATTGAGGAGTCGAGAAGGGAAAGAGTTTCACGTAGCGAGGAGACGCAGCCTTCCAGAGAGTGCGCCATTGTATAGCACTCGTTTTAGTGGAATTACAGTAAATTCTTTCAAAATCGCGTTGTCCCAAAGATGAATGTCGCGATGAAGCAACTGTTTGGAATACACCCAACTTGTCCTAGCGTGCCAAGGCCCATGTGCTTCTGATCCTCAAGCTTTCAATACTCGTCGACCTGATCCGACCCTCAAGAAAAGCTCTCCCATCATCAAAACCCACCACCAATCCTCTTCCACATACTTCTCGAATCATCAATTCGACTCACAATGCCGGGTATACTTGGTCGCAAGTGGCCGGCTCCTGTCGGTAAGCTCAATTGATGCTGTAAAAGGCTCGAAGATGTTGCTAACGGCTTCATAGCTCGTGTGATGTGGCCCTTTTACACTGCTGGTATGTCACATATCATCAAATACGTTTGAAAGAGATAGGATCACTTCAGTAGTGCCAGGAATCAGTGGCATTGAGCTGCACAGCTGGAGTCTTTGGCTTTCATCGAGCAGGATCTGCTAACATTCGGGCAACAGGTATCATCGTCCTCTACGGTGTCGACCGCATGGCAAGGGCCATGTCACAAAGTCAGTAGATTCTCTCTATCCAGCTTAAGGACTCTTTTCTACCCCAGAAGAATCTTTTGCTCGGATGAATCCACCCGTAGGAACGATTTGACTGACTTTTAACCAGCGGACGAATTCAAAAACGACCCGCGAAATCCATACAGGAAGGTTAAACCTGATTCGCATTAAGGGCTGCATGAGAAGGAAGATGTAGTCAATCCACGATGCGGACAGCACGAATGTGGTCGAAAGAGTTGTGATTATGAGCTCGGCCGTGAAAGGGCATTGTATCTATCATATAGAGTCGGATGGGAGAAAAGGAAGCATTAAACTCCCGCAACTACATCATATCGGCACTCTCAAGAAGGTTTCCATTTGTCCATGTTGAGAAGTGATGCATATTCGAGCTTCTAACCTAACCGTTAAGATGGTTAATACCCAGCAGGGACTGCTGATCCATTGCTTGCACTTCATGGATGCACGATCGCAATTACGGGAAAAAGCTACGCGCTGGGGCCACGATCTGTTCGAAAATATCTTAATGCTGTCCTTTGAACATGAATTGCCTATTTGTACCCTTCACCGGGGATCCGAGACCAATCACCAGCACTGGAGACGAATGACGACTTTTCTTTTATAACGATGGTGACGAAGAGCGAGGCTTTCAAGCAAGGCACAAATTTCCGTAGAATGAGTTATACATTTCATCACCAGAAAGCACATCGAGTATGAAAATCTGTGTTGTATCTTTGCTCTGGCGGCGGCGATAGACGGTTAAGACACTGATCCACAATTTCACGATTTCACTACCCAATGAAACTTGACGGCATCAGTGCATACATGTCTTGTTGCCGGTTCAACCCGTACAGATTGGAATATCTGACGGAGCGACAGCAACGTGGTGGCTTACCATAAGTGCATATAGAGTTTGACGTGTCCCACGGTAGTTTGACGAGCGACGGCGACACAGCCATGGATCTCACAGCAACAAGGCACAAGGAACGACGAAAACGAACAGCAAAGCAAAAGTTACCGCCTTACGTTTTCGAAGGCGAATTGTGAATGATGTAAACCACCGGAGAGCTTTCCGACCTTAAAGTTCCGAAGATTCGAGGCAATTGCTACGTTTTGCCTCCACCAGAGAATGTCACTCGGCGGCATCTCTGGTCACAGTGGTGGCAATGCGCATGAAAAGACGTCCAGTTCGGGAATTTTCTACCGACGGGTTTGGGCCCGAAAATATAGGGAGCAGAAGCCAAAATTGAAACACTGCTACACTGGAAAAGGATCGAGGTTGGTCCATTATGTGGCTCTGGTACAACACTGGAATCTCGATCCATCTTTACAGTTAGGCCGTTCTCGTCGATCAACGCCAGACCCACCAAGGCTCTTCCGACAACTTTGCTCTCCTCTCTGCTGCATATGCGGTCCGATTCCCGTAATAGTCGAGACCTTGGCTACGGGACGATCAAAGGGAAGGTAAATGTAACGATAAGCTCCGTAGGGTCGGACTACGGAATTGGACTCTGAATGGTAGACTCCTCATTCACAGGATTGACAGTACTCTACGGTACATGTACAGCACCCGACCTCGGTGAAAGCTCGGTCAGCTGGGACCAAAGCCACATGGTGGGACATTGATCACGGTAGCGCAGACTTTACAAGGTCATTCAAGCCATGTTTGGCAGGTCAGGCTTCGAAAGGGCTCGAAGGAACGAATTATTCAATACTTCAGTAACAGGTGACCGGGATGCGCGATATATGCGTGGCATGCAAAGCGGAGAAGAAGCCAATTGCGAAGTTTGCGAAGTTGCAATGCGCAAGGCGCAGAGAGCGGTGGGTCCCCAATTTGCTTGCGTGCTTATGATTGCGCCCCTCGTTGAAACCGGGCAGCAATGACAGTTTATTACGGGCAAGGGCATTGACAGTGGGTGAAAGGGCGCATAAAGGAGACATTTGATTTATCTAATCTTGCGGGTCGAATGTAAGCAAAAGGCCGAAGCATAAGGTACTATGTAGTAGCTTTGCGCCGGTACATAGTACAATGCAACTATCTACCGTAGAACTGGTCATATAGACGCCGGGCAACGCATAAGCGAGTGTTGGTTCGACGGTATTATGGGCGAGGCTGTTTTTAGGGATGCAGCGATTGATGGAACAGGATGGCGGTTGACGACGATGGGAGCTGGTTGATGCAGCACATGGTAGTGAGAAATGTCCCTTTGCCTTTACCTTTGGAACGTTATTTGGATTGGGTTTGTCTTTGGCAGCAATGAGCTGAGGTAAAGTTGGTTGCGATGGTGTAGCTGGCACAGCGCTACGAACGGCCACACAGCCCGTCGAGCCTCAGATGCTCACTCATCAAATCAACGCACTCAACCCGCCCGCCCTGCCTGGCTTCAAATCCCTCCCATCGCCCATTCCCTCATCCCGTCCACAGCCCATCCCATCGCCCTCCCTCCACTTCCACCTTCCATCCCACCTCAATACCTCCGCTACGCACCCTCCCGCCTCCGAAACGCCGTCCATTCACCCTCTCCGTACGTCAGTACGATACAGCCTCCGCCCTCACTCGGCTCTGATCACGCGTCTCTGCCTGCCGTCGGGCTGCCGACTGCACTGACTCTGTTCTGATTCAAGGTAATGTGCTCGGATCCCCCTTTGCTATCACCCTCAACACATCTTCTCCTTCCCCTTTATACGCTCGCTGCTTCATCACCTTGACGATTAGCGTCTCCACCTTCTTCATTCTCCGTTGTTGTGCCTCCCGCTCTCCACAGCCTCGAACACTTCACCGCCCTTTTAACGACTCCGCACTGACCTGGACCTCAGACCGATAATCAGGCTGAACCTCAAAACACCACCGAAACTCTAACACCCATCGACGACAGCCACCTCTAGGTGCTTCTCATCGTCTTGCACTCTTCTGACCGAAGAACACAACGATAAGCCTGCAACCATGACGACCATGGTGAGTCGACCCGAGGCTACCTCAGCTGAAAGTCCATTTCCAACCTCTGCCTACCCTTTCTCCAAACATCTTCCGTTGTTGAAGTCAACTAACAACACTGCCTTCAAACAGGATCTCCGGGTCGGCAACAAATACCGCATCGGCCGCAAGATAGGCTCCGGCAGTTTCGGTGACATCTATCTCGGAACGAACATCATCTCGGGTGAGGAGATTGCCATCAAGCTCGAAAGCGTCAAAGCAAAGCACCCTCAGCTCGAATATGAAGCCCGTGTCTACAAGTCGTTGGCTGGCGGCGTTGGGATTCCTTTCGTGCGCTGGTTCGGAACCGAGTGTGATTACAACGCAATGGTCCTTGATCTTCTTGGACCGAGCTTGGAGGATCTGTTCAACTTCTGCAACCGCAAATTCTCCCTCAAGACGGTGCTGCTCCTCGCTGATCAGCTTATCTCCCGCATCGAATACATCCATGCCAAGTCCTTCATCCACCGCGATATCAAGCCGGACAACTTCCTCATGGGCATTGGCAAGCGTGGAAACCAAGTCAATGTGATTGACTTTGGTCTTGCAAAGAAGTACCGTGATCCCAAGACCCACTTCCATATCCCATACAGAGAGAACAAGAACCTTACTGGCACTGCTCGTTATGCCAGTATCAACACTCATCTTGGTGTTGAACAGTCTCGACGTGACGATATGGAATCTCTCGGCTATGTTATGCTCTACTTCTGCCGTGGCTCTCTTCCATGGCAAGGTCTTAAGGCTGCCACGAAGAAACAGAAGTACGACCGCATTATGGAGAAGAAGATGACAACTCCCACTGAAGTCCTCTGCCGTGGATTCCCTAACGAGTTCGCCATCTACCTCAACTACACGCGTTCACTTCGCTTCGACGACAAGCCGGATTACTCCTATCTCCGCAAGATCTTCCGTGATCTCTTCGTCCGCGAGGGTTTCCAGTACGATTACGTCTTCGACTGGACTGTCTACAAATACCAGAAGAACGCTCAGGCCATTGCTCAAGCCCAACAGAAAGAGCCTGAAAAGGAAGATCCAAACCAGACTGCTGCTGCTACAGCCGGTAACAAGACCACTCAGGCTCGCGGCTCCGGCCGTCCGAACACCGGAGTGTAAGTGCGTCCCACCCATTTCCATACCACTTTTTCTTCTGCTGCAGGGCTATTGGAAACGTTGCCGCCCTCCGTGGGCGACATGGCATGTCCATAACCACGCTTGTACCTCGAGTGCGTGTCTTTCGAGCGCGAGCTGCAGGTTCTGCGTTTCTGGAACTGTAGGCTAATGTTTTGGTGCGCTTTCCAGGGACAGCAGCCGTGGTGCAACCCGTGGCAATGGAATGTGAGGTTCCATCAAGCCCGATGTACGTGGCATTACTCCTCCCACCTCCGGATTTTCTTTCTCTTCTGTCGAACAAGACTCTAACATGCTTTCGCTTCTAGGGCTGCCAACAGTCGTTCGGGTACGATGCAACTTCGTTCACATACTCGCAAGGATGATCAGGCAGGTTACTGATTCTACTCGGTATCACATTCTCGCGGCTGCTTTATCTTGTCACGGATTCTGACGGCTACGGAAATGTGCAATTAATCATCCCTAACTCAGCGTAAAGCGCCGAGCCGCCGTCCTCTGATACTGCAGTCCTTTGACACTGCATGGACGGCTTTATAATCCCCAAAGACGGTCATGCTCTTCAGCTTCCGGCACTCGATCCCTTTACAGCAACATACGATCGATACGTCACCTTGATTTGTGGCATCTCTCAACTCTGACGATATTCATTTCGTTGCTCAATGCTCGAACGGCTATCTGTCAAATGCCTCTTCTATCTGCTCCTCGAAAGATTGCAACCTCAGATCAAATCAATGTGCGGCAGCGTGATTGAGCAATGAACACGGCCTAATGATCGTACTTATCACGGCTCTTTCCCCTTTCGGCTTTCAGCATCTTCGCGGCATAATATTCCCTTTCAAAAACAAAAAAAAAATTCATCACATCCACACACAGCTACATTAGTTTGGTTTAGTATCTGCGGTGGCATGTTTATCCCGCTACTGGGGAGGCTGTCGCTTTGAGAGTGGTGATGAGGTACAGAGTAGATTGTGTGGCAGTGGGGGTAATCAAGAGTCAAATTGAACAAGGGCGATCAATGTCACAGCAACCCTCTTTGCAAGCACATCTCCATCGAGTCATTATGGACAGAATTTAGTATGGAGGTAGCGGCGAGATGGCTTTGAGGGGTCGACTCGCTGGTTTTCTGCAGATCGAAAGAGACTAACGATTACCGGCGAGGTTTCGCTGATGACTTGACACCGAATGTAGTGGTAGAGGTCTTTCTTAATACATCTTGCTTTTCCTTGCAGACTGTGATTCTACGAGAGTGATTGCTGTGTATAATTAGCCTCATGTTACTAAAATGATATCAACAAGGCTGAGGATGTCAATGCCAAGACTTTCCGCATCCGCACCCCCAGAAATCTTTTTGGGTCAAACTACGGCCTGCAATTCCTTCCATCTTCCTCTTCCTTAATTGCTCATACACAATGCTAGTGACGCGCAAGTCATCGCAAATATGTCTATCTTGCCAATTGCGCCTTCTAGCTTCACAACGAACTCCTACGAGAACTGCTGTTCGGCAAACGGCATCACTTCAGAGGCGAATCTCGACCATAAAAGCACTTCAGTCAACCTCATACGGACAACCACCTAGACGGTTTCACTCTGCCTCTACCCGCTATCAGCATCAACAAACCGCGGAATCTCGACGAGACTCCTCTACAGATGCAGAACCTTCACTTCCGTCGCCATCGCAGCTAGAACGTACCGCTCGTAAAGCACGAAACCAATACGGCGAAACTCTCCCCGAAAATCACCTCTCACAACAAGAACTCGACGTATATGAGCGATTGTATGGCGCACCAATACGAATAGTTCCACAGCATGAGCAGAAAGAAAAGGAAGAGGCAGAAGAGGCGGCAATAGCGGCAAGCTTTAACAGCAAAGTTGATGATACCCATACACTTTTCAGGACACGAGACGATGGAAAGCTAGAGCCGATTGAATACTCTCATGAAGATACTTTAATCTGTGAAGATGTAGATCCTAGGTTTTCACGAGAAGCAGAAGTGTTGCAGCCTTCGGATAAGATAGAGCTGGAAGAGAGCTCTACAATTGAACTTTCGTCACAGATAGACGTTCGACTACGATTCGATGAACCTGAGGAAGACGAAGAAGATCCAAGAACGGAGGACGCAGATCCCACTGAAGTATGGCCAGGCGACGAGTTCGTCCGTACTCACCCACTCACCAAAGCGGGACGCTTCTCAACATACCCTTCGACCTTACAGCTCCCGCAATCCAATTTCGTCCAGCCCGTCAGCAAACTTCTCTCCGCTATTCATCCTAAACATCTCACAGAAGCAGCAGAGAAGAATCTGGGCGGAGTGGGACTTCCATACTCTCCATCAACACCCAAGATCAGCAGGACAATGGAACAAAAGCCGGTGGGATTATCGGCTGCGCAGTCAATCATGAAGGAGTCTGAAGCTGATGCTTTCCTCGCAGCGGTTATGCCGCAGGTTTATGCATCCGCCATGTCTATTCTCGTAGAAACTCGGAAGCGTCTAGGGCCAACTTGGCTCAGAGGACTCCTGAAAAAGGAGAAAGGGCCACTCGTTCTAGATGCAGGAGGAGGTGGTGCCGGTGTTGTGGCATGGCGTGAAGTTCTTCGTGCAGAATGGGATAGCATGCATGATGAGCAAGGAACAACGTCTAGCGACCGTCAAACAGCTCCCCAAGGTCGAGCCATAGTCCTCACTGGAAGTGAGACTCTCCGATACAGAGCAAGCCGACTTCTTGAGAACACCACGTTCTTGCCTCGTCTCCCGGAATTAGTCGACTATTCCCACACTGAGGATTCAGAAACTTCCAAACAAGGCCGAAAGCAATACGACGTGATCATTGCTTCACACCTCCTCTGGCCACTGAAAGATGAGCACACTCGCAAGACCACCGTGCAAACCCTCTGGAACCTTCTTAACCCCTCAGGCGGTGTACTTATCATCCTCGAGAAAGGCGTACCACGCGGCTTCGAGGTCGTAGCAGGCGCACGGCAGCAGCTCCTCAGCGGGATAAGCTCTCCGGCCGACGCCTCCAGCAACACGTTCACAGCAGTGCCGCCCAAACGGCCCACCGAAGCAGGCATGCTGATCGCGCCGTGCACCAACCACGCGCCGTGCCCGCTCTACGCCTCGCCGGGCGTCTCCCCCGGCCGCAAAGACTGGTGCCACTTCAGCCAGCGGTACATCCGGCCGCCGTACCTGCAGCGCGTTCTCGGCGCGCGCGCACGCAACCACGACGACGCGCACTTCAGCTTCGTGGCGGCGCTGCGCGGGCGCGACCTGCGGCGCGGCGCGCACGACCCGACGGGGGTGGGGTTCGCGCAGGGCGAGGGCGCGGCGGCGGCGGCACTGGCCGGCTTCGAGAAGGAGGGGGTAGAGCATGTCAATTTGCTGGCGGTGCCGCGCGCGCTGCTGCCGCCGCTCAAGCGCAAGGGCCTGGTCCTGCTCGATGTGTGCACGCCCGCTGGCACGCTCGAGCGGTGGGTCGTCAACAGGAGGTGTGGGCGGCGGGTGTACCGCGATGCGCGGAAGGCGAGGTGGGGCGATTTGTGGGCGCTTGGAGCGAGGTCGAGGACCGTGAGGAGGGTGAGGCTCGGGAGGGCGTTGGTCGGTGGTGAGGAAGGCGCGAAGAAGAAGCGGAAGGGTGGGAAGGCTGAGGAGAGTGATGCGTTGGATTGGGATGGCTTGAGCGTGCACGAGGATGAGGCCTTGAGATAGGAGTATGGAAGACGTTCAGTGTGGAATGGCTTGCCGAATGAGGTAGTTTCGGTGCAGATATCTGTAGGATTGTGTATCAAATTCTATGTGAATCCAAGTCGATCTCCTTCAACCCGACTAAAAGTCGGTGGTATTGTTTCTACGTTTCAGGACTCTCTGAGCAATGCTTTTCGAAGAATTGGAGAAGAGCATCGATACAGCTGGAAAGCAAAAGTATCTGACTTTAAAAAATACCGGGCATCGATCTCTTCGCCAACTTGACAGACTCAAGCCTCTTCCTGATAATATCCATATAAGGCTTTACCGCTATCATACCTAACGAGAACTTCACAGTTTTATTTCCTAACATTTGGACAGCGTTTGGAGCCGTCTTCACCTTTTTCACCTTTTTGTCTAGCTCTACTTGTGCTCTGGAAGCCCGAAGTCTTCTCGAGGCCCTGGAGGGCCTTTGTGAAGAGTATCACCGTCCATTGATTCAGCTCTTAAGTATCTATTAACAAGGATCATCATCACCGCTCTGGGATATTTTTGATACGCTTCCGCGAAGCGAATCGGAATTGGAGTGGCCTTTGCCAGCAGAACGCTGTTTCAGCCATCAAAAGCTAGGCGGTGCTTTCCGGCGATTCTGGAATGCGCCAATTGTTTACATGACTTTCACATTCCAGACGTCTTCATGTCGTGGGAGGTGACTCTCTTTAATTTCTCTGATGACTGGTAACTTCTTTTTCTTCCGTTTGCAGGTTCAAAGCATCTAACAAAGCTCTTCATCCCGTTAACCATGAACTCGAATCTATACAATTTAGGTCTCTCTACATCCTCACCAAAGCCCTTTCTCGCGTAGTTTCTACATTGATCAATTCACTCCCGAACGTCTTTCCAACATGCCTACAAGGTCTCAGCGTGCGCTGACATCGTCAGAGGCCGAAGTCATCGGTGCAGACGGATTGAATGTCAGGACGGTACCAAGTGGAAACAAGCGAGCTCGCTCTACCTCCAGAGCCAGGCCAAGCGTATTTAAAAGATTCACTGTCTACGTTGCAATGCATGCTGAATGATGATAGAAGCGGGTTCATTCGCAGAGTCAGTGTGAGACACAGCCGGCCAAGTCCACTATCTCTCAGCATCTTGAGCCTGGATTGATGGTCTGGAAGACGGTAGAACTACTGCTTCTCCTGTCAGCTCTCGCCATCTTCTTTATATATTGGAATCCGCTGGCCTTAATCACTTCTTCGACGCTGGAATACTCTACACGGTTGCACCCATCGCTCTCAAAAACACTCATTCCCGTCGTCGACACCACTTTCGTGGAGCCGCTGCTGGCCATTGACGCAGCGCGCGTGCGCTATGTCGACATACTGTCGTATGACTGGGCCCAGGTAGATGCCGTGCTAACGGAGCTCAACAACTTATCTGCGGTGACGCTGAAGCCCAGGCGCTTGTTTTGGGGCCACCTGGAGCTCTTTGCCACAGACACTCGCGAATGGCATTCGCTACAGGATGTAAGAGATGAGTTGAGACGTGTGACTAGGTTTCAGGGGTGGAATATCAGCGTAGGTGCTCTGTGCACTGTGTGTGGGCTATTGAAGGATGCTGTTGATGTGGTACGGAAAGAGAACCGGAAAGAGTTACAAGGGCTTGGGTTGATCAAGTTTATGGATGCGACTACACGGGAGCTTAGGCGTGATTTGATCGGTGTGCAAGGAGCTGTGCTAAGGCTACATGATTGTGCGTCTAAGGAGGAGAGGATCATGACAAGCTTACTATCGAATGTGAAGAAGATGAGGAATTGGCATACGTGGTATCCGAACGAGATCTTGAGCTGGACAAAGAGCTTTCTGTTCGGTAAGGGGATGCAAAACCTTTGGAGCGGCGCCATCGAGGCTATTGTTGAGGCAAAAATGGGCAATCTTACGGCAGCGCAGAGACAAAGAAGAGTCAAGGTAATGGCTAATCTGGTCCAGAGATTCGAATGGAAGGTACAGGCAGCGACTGGTGACCTCTATCTCACTGTTCAAGAGTTGTCTAAGTTCAAGGATGTGGTGGAGAAGGTGGAAGATATAATTGTATACCCATATACAGGTCTTGACCCGAAAAACGTTGTAGTCGCTTTGGAACGCATCTGGCAGAAATCCAAATGTTCAGCACTGACAAAGTATGTGTGCATCTAATTCCAACGCATACAATCTTCATTTGGTAGCTATTGAATACTTGGAATTCTAGGATCTTATGAAACACATCGCTATTCTATGATTTATCGATGCAAGTAGTAATACAAGTCTTGAGTTATGCGCCTTTATCAAAAGACACACCTCCCGCTTCTCTGTCGATCTTCATACTCTCCTCCAGCCCACAAATCTCAAACAAATGTCGTGGTGTAATGTAAGAAGGTGTATCAGCCAAGCCAGTCTTCTTCAGCTTTTCCAAAGCTTCTTTCATGGCCACATATGCCGGCGCCCACGTTGCGAATGGCCAGATCATGACCTTGAAACCCATTTCCTTTGCCTCATACTTGCTAATAGTCGGAGTAGCGCCGTGCTCGACCATGTTCAGCAGCATCGGCCACGGCGCAATCTCCGTAATAGCTTTCCTCGCCATCTCCACCGACGTGATACCCTCTAGGAATCCAACATCAGCGCCGCAGTCGCGCGCCGCCTTGAGCCGCGTCATGGCATCGTCGTAACCATAGCCTTGCAGCGCGTCCGTGCGCGCGATGATGACGATGTCGCTGTTCTCGCGCCGGCGTGTGGCGACGGCAGCACGCACCCGGCTCTCGAATACATCCTGCGATACCAGCTCCTTGCCTTGCAAATGGCCGCAACGCTTATTCTGCACCTGGTCCTCGATGTGGAAGCCTGCGATGCCGGCTCGGATGTAGGCCGACACCGAGCGAGCAATGTTGACTGGCGATCCGAACCCCGTGTCCATGTCAGCGATCAGAGGCACCGATGGGTTAAGGTTTGCGATCATCTCAGCGTTGCGTAGCATCTCGTTGAACGTAAGAAGGCCCAGGTCTGCATGACCGAGAGTTGAAGCGGTTGTACCGGCACCAGTCTAGAAGAGAGATTAGTAGCTATTTTAAAGATTGTATACTGGAGAAGAAGAGGTGGTGAGGAATAGCACAGATGCTAAAGACGGTGGTATCCAGAGATATTGGAGAACGAGACTGAGCATGAACATAACGAACCATATATAAGCAGTCAAACCCGGTACTTTCTACCAGTCGTGCTGAGAATCCATCATAGACTCCTGGGGCAAAGACAAAGCCATTGGGGTCTTCGATCATACGACGGAGCTTCGTAGCTGCTGGAACGCGAGTGGCATGTCCATTTGTCCCGTTGATAGACATAGCAGGCGATCAAAGGAGATATCTGACAGCAATAGTAGAAATTGTAGAGTTTAAACTCTTCGAAATGCTATTTGGCTCTATAAGATCTCTGTAAAGGCTTACCCGAGTTTATATAGCCCCAATTCGACCATTTATCTTGGCATGGCATCTGATAGAGAATAGACCGAAATCGGTGGCAATGAGAAATGTTTAATGGAAGGAGGCCGATATCGGACATGTAGGACTTATTCTTTTCTCTAGGCATCAAAGGTTGGTAATATCAACAGCCAGAGCCTTGCGGTGCGATGGAATGGTCGAGCCTGATCGGGATGCCGGAAATAAGGAGTACTAGGTTGAACGGAGCGGTAACGGATCGGCGTGAACCGCAATTGACTCTGGTTTGGACGAATACACTTGATCTAGTTCTAGGTTTTATCATGTTCGATACCGGGACGTCCAAAGAGCTACAATTCGACGAAAGGATGCGGCGTGGTGGAAATGACTAGAGTAAGTCATTCGAGGGAAATCACCCGATGCGGACGCCAGGAATCCCGAGATAATATCGTAATAAACATTGTTGACTATGGAATGACGACGATGAAGAAAGGATACAGAATACATTCGATTTCGAGATAACGTGCCAAATGGAAAGAGCTTGGAGAAACGAACGGAGCAGCGGGGATTTGAATCCTTACGCATTCAAATATTTACTAACGGCGAGGTCTTATGTGTACCATCAAGTTCAAAGCATTCGTTCAGAAAAATAGAATTAGACAGGGAAGCCTACTGAGGTCGCATATTGCTTTCTTTTATGAGAAAAGCTATCCTCCCGTATTTAGTCCCAGTACGGTAGAGTAATTACCTCGCCTACGATAGGCACGATATCTTCCATCAGACTGAATTTAAAAGCTCCTAGCCCTGTAGACCTCCTGACTCTCACATCGGTCTTGTCTTTCCAAAGGCGCGAAGTCACGCTCCTCCCATGTCGTTTCCCTGTCTATTGCTGTTACTTAATCCCATGCCATGATACCGGTGCAATGGACACCGCATCTGAATACCATGGTCGAAGATGAATAGTGCACCAATGGTCTCTCGGTTAGAGATCCGGCTATAGGGCCTACATATATCGTACCAAACTAGTGGGAGTGGCAAGAGGCTGAAAAGTAACGGAAATCCTCCCTGAATGCTGGATATCGCCATGGTCAGTCCACGTTCGACGTTACTCTAGGGCTCGTCTTACTCCAAATGACTCGTCCAGGTTCTGCGCAACTTGCCTGCCCTCTACGAGTTGCGACGGACAGATAACTAGACGAAGAGAGCAGCTTTCAGATGGCGCTATCTGCCAGTCTATTGTCGTCGTGTCAGGCGTACACGATACCGATATCCAAGATCAGAGTCGAGAAAGTACCGCTGCATATCGCATTCGCAACGTGCCGTCATCGCGTTACGGGGCCGGAATTTCACGCCGCCGTCCCAAATCTTATCCAACCACTTTCTTCAGTCGACACAGCGTTGTCGAATGGCCGTCCAACGGCTGTAACTAAATGGGAGAGGGCATTCATTCGCAAGGTCTATTGGTCGGCATGGAATACCGGACGCTGATCCGCCGCATCCGCATTTCTAGCGATTTCAGACGCAAAGGCCAGTAAAGATTTGCCTATGAAGGCTGACCATGTGAACCGAAGGTCATTCCAGTTTGATCCATACAGCAACCGAGAAGGAGCACTCAAAATCCCCGCATCTCTCATCAGCAAATACTCTTCAACTGACCATGCGGGGAGGGTACATTAACTCTGTGCCACCCGAGGTTATATACAACGATATTTCCACACACCGCTATGCTTTGCAGTCTTCACAGTGTCTTGGATGCCTCGTCATTGGGAATTTTATATCCAGATGCTAAAGTTGAGTCCGAGCAAGTAGACTGAAGCAGAGCCTACCTGTGTATGGATGAGCGTACTACGGAGTACTAACCTCCAACTAAGCTGTAAAACGGCCCATATTGACCGTTGTGGGGGTGGAGCCGCTACCTTTAAGCTCCATAGTCGAAAGCCAAAGCTTCCGTGCTCAACAGGCGATCACCCCGCAAAGTCAGCTGGTATCGCTGCCCTGTTCAATCCACTCAGAACGCTACATGGGAACTAGATGAGCCTTGTGGCGTCTGGGAAGCTGCCGTCCAGGCTGTAAGTGCTGAAGATTCCCCTGCCCGAAGCGAGTCAGAATTCCAATTCCGACTGACTCGACATTTTCAGAATCGAGTATCGACACGATGCCCTTTGGATTTCTGGTTAGATACAAAAATGATCACCCATGACACCGGAGCCGAAGATCCGTTTGTTTTATGCAGCACGTCAGCTACAAATTCAAGTGGTGAAGCTGTCGCTGACATCTTCTGATCGGTTGGCCGCGAGCCTTAATCGTCTTCGATTTCGTGTCTGTTGACTTCCTCAAGTTCGTCATGTCTCCCGCAGCTCCAAGCCAAGCTATCAAGCGCCAAAAGCTCAACCTGAACAATGTGTTAATTCTTTTCTTCGCTGGCCTAGGGTCGATGACATACGGTTACACCGCGTCCATTATTGGTACCACTCTCGGCCAGCCTACCTTCATCAAATACTTCAACCTTGATACACGTTCTAATGCCACGGACCTCATCTCTGCCACTAATGGCGTATTCCAGACCGGTGGTGTCATTGGTACCCTGTGTCTCCCTTGGATCTCTGACAGATGGGGTCGAAAATGGGGCATTGCTTTCGCAGCAATTCTGGCTATCATATCAGGCGCTTTCCTTGCAGGTTCTACCAACATTGGCGAATTCATTTTCTTCAGACTGATCGCCGGAGCCAGCGCCTTCATGATTTTGGCAGCCGTTCCCATCTGGATGTCTGAGGTGGTGCCGATCGATCTACGTGGTGCTTTGGTCGACGTACACGCAGTCATGCTACTTCTCGGTTATGTTATTCAAGGCTGGGTCGGCTTCGGCTTCTTTTTCTGGAAAGATGGTGGTCCAAAGACATGGCGTCCACCGCTCGCCTTGCAATGCGCCTGGCCGTTGATACTGCTTTGTGGCCTTCCATTCCTTCCTGAAAGTCCACGCTGGCTGGTCATGAAAGACCGGATCGAAGAAGCGAGAGTGATTCTCGAAAGGCTACATGCGGATCCCTCCGATCCTGAGGACACCTTCGCCAAAGCCGAGTTCTACCAGATCCAGAAGCAACTTGCAATCGACCGAACTCTCGGATCAAGCTGGCTCCATATCATCAGAAAGCCTTCCTATCGCAAACGTGCGCTTCTGGCCATCGGCACAACTGGTATCATTCAATGCTCAGGTGTTCTGGTTATTAACAATTATGGGCCATCGCTGTATAAGAATCTTGGCTTCAGTCCAGCAAAGCAACTTTTGTATCCAGCTGCCTGGCTTACTTTCTCTCTTGGCATGAACGTTATAGCAATGTTCCTTGTGGATCTGTTCCCTCGTCCCAAGTACATAGCGTTTGGTGTGCTCGGATGCATGGCGACTCTGATCGTCGAAGCAGCCCTAGTTGCGAACTTCGTACCTTCGACCAACTTCAACGCACTACGGGCTGCCGTTGCCATGTTTTTCATCTTCCAAGTCTTCTACGGAACGTGCTTGGATGGTACACAATTCACGTATCTCTCCGAGTTGTTCCCGTCGCATTTGAGGGTAAATACTTATTCAACATTGGCTAGACCGAGTTGCTAACATGGATTCCAGGCGAAAGGAGTGAGTCTAGGCACAGCCATGATCTCCCTCATGAACATTATCTGGCTTCAGTCGGCTCCAACCGCATTCGAGTAAGCATTCTTTCAATCCTTCCCTCCACCCAGCTACTTACCAGCAAACAGAAAAATCGGCTGGAAGTTCTATCTCTGCTTCATCATTCCCGGTACCATCGGAGGAATCATTATCTGGATCTTCTTCCCGAACACAAAAGGCCTTCCGCTTGAAGAAATCGCAGCGATTTTTGGTGATGAAGATGAGATTGCTGTCTACCAGAGAGAGATTGACGTCCATGGAGGCATCGTTGAGGATCACCATGTCGATAAGAAGCATGCTGCAGTAGTTGAAGAGGCAGGTGATGAGAAGGTTTGATATGGTAGGTTCCGTAAGGATTGGTCAAAGAATTCAGAAATGGAAGATCATCTTCCGTTGGCCGCCTCTTTTACCGCCATCTACAGACGTTGTAATACTTGGGGTAATTCAAATTTTACATTCTACAACGTGCACATTTAAACGCTGGACGTCGTTGAAATCGGTTCAAATAAGCATTCGCAAATCCCAGGGCTCAATCGACCGTAGACAATAATCCGGCAACTTGGGAGATAGGTGCTCAGTTGATTCTAATTCAATCCATTGTAGCCACCAAATATTGGGGAATAGTGAAACACGGAAAGGTATACTGCTGGTCAAATAGTGTTAAAGGGTACATCTAAAGAGCATATTTGAAAAGTCCGGAGCAGAGATCAGCTAACCACTCATCTGAATGAGCCGTGATTAAGCCATGATTGAGACGTGGGACTCGTGGTTGAGCAGTGGACTGGAAAACTAGGATACCAATTCGTCTTTCATAGAGTGTTTGAGATCAAGGCAGCCGAAGCTTAGCATAGCTCTGGGCAGCTAAGGGACGGAGCGAGGAGTACATGCATGCTGCATCTGCTGCATGACCGAGACTCCAATGGGAACCTCTAACGTGGGCTTTTTGACCGGTTCTCAGGCCAGCTCACGAACGTCACTTTGTTCTTTACTTCCATGAGCTGCTACTCCCACTTGTGCCTCTCTGGGATTTTCAGTTATCATACGCAAGTCATGGAGAATTTGTCAACATCCGTAGCGTATACCTTTTCATCTCAGCCTGACGGTCGAAGCAAACTGTGTTTACGATGCACAGAGTTGAATCTAGCCGCAATATTCGAAACCGGGTGTGAAAAATGTCTACTCGATAATTTCGCGGTTTTCGGCCCATCGGAAAACGTCAATTCTGGAAACCTCTCAATGGGACCCGTAGAGCAAATTTTGCAAAATTCGGACTGCGCGTTATGCCGCCTCGTGGCCTCTGGCATACGCTCCTCGGATTTGGAGTTTTCACCAACAAGTACTGCAGTCCTCTCTTTGATTGAATCGTACGATTACCCACTGGAGACAGTAGACAAAAGGACACTAAATCAAAATTGTGTTGTAAATACAGGAAGCTTTGAGATATCCATTACGGGACCAAATATCGAAAGTCGAAGTGTGGGCAAAATTGTGCCTTTTGAAGCAGGAGTGGATGAAAGTCAACGAAGCGAGAATACTTTCAGTACTTTCGAGGAAAATTTTTCGGTCATGGGGAGATTGATTTCTCCAAAAGTCAATGTAAAATTGATACGACGATGGATGGAACATTGTGAAACTCACCACAGCAAGCTTTGTGGAATAAATCCAAAAGCTTTGGAGCCCGAACCGGAAATCCGCCTTATTGATGTCAAGAGCCATCGAATTGTCAATAAAGGCCTGAATACTCGATATGTTGCCCTCTCTTACGTTTGGGGTCCTGACACAATTCCAATATTGACAAAGAGCAATCTGGACCGTCTCTCACTCCCAGAAGGCCTCACAGAAGCCAATCTATGTCGTACAATATATGATACCATGGAATTGGTCTCCGAAATAGGTGAAAGATATCTTTGGGTTGACTCTGCCTGCATCATCCAAGACGAACAAGCGGATAAGCAGAGACAGCTACCTATCATGGATAAGATCTATAGCGGCGCGTTTCTGGTTGTCATTGCAGCATCGGGTGACAATGCCAATGCAGGATTGCCTGGTAGAGGGAATCAAATCCGTATGCCTGTACAACGCGTCGAAATGGTGCAAGCGAAACCTTTCATCAACGTTCAACCAGATCTTGTCAAACTGTTGAATATGTCGACTTGGAACAACAGAGGGTGGACTTTTCAAGAAGCCTTACTTTCAAGACGAGCCTTGATATTCACAAAACAACAGATTTATTGGCGCTGCCTGAGTGATACGTGGTATGAGGATACATACACATCAGTTGGGCACACTCAAAGACCGCTTCATTGCAATTGGGATAACTCTCTGTTCAGCGGCGACAAATTGTCAAGCTGTGGTATAGTTCGTCCGCTGGTTGAACCATGTGCAACGCAGATATACTGCGAAAGAGTTGTCGAATTTTGCAGAAGGACATTTAAAGACGAAAGCGATGTTCTGTGGGCCTTCGATGGCATTCTGAAGAGCATGGAGGATCAATTCGGCGGTGGTTTCATCTGGGGAATGCCGCATAACATCCTTGATGCAGCTCTCCTCTGGAGACCAAACTGTACTCTGCATTGCCATGAGAGGCCGGCCAAACACAAAGCAGTCATGCTGGATGCGACGATACAGCCAATCGATTTTCCTTCATGGTCTTGGCTTTCCGTCAACTGCGGAGTTTTCTACACGGATACATGTGATGAAGATCTGAAATCCGAAGTCGAGTGGCATGAAGCCATGTACTATGATGGCATTCAGAGCTTTCTACAGATCTGCTCTAAAGGACACGCCTGGATATCATCACGTCAAGGAGGTGATACCGAAATTCCAGAAGCAGACCCGCGGATATATAAGACAGCTTTCGGACTCTTGCAATTTACTGCACAAGCTGCATCTTTAGGTTTACGCCTTCTTCCTGAAAAAATGCCCCAAGTTGAGGGCGGTAGTTTCATGGTGCCTGCAAGTATTCATTTACCATCCGGACAGGCAATTGGTGTAACATGGGCCCATCGAAGTACATTCGCTGATCAGGTTGAGTGTACAGGTGAGTTTGTTTTACTATCTTCTAACAAGCTGGACGATGCTGATCTGCCTTGCTGTAACCCAAATCCATGCTTTGATGGGTCTTCTGAAATTGATATGAACTCTTTTGTTTGTAAACACTCTGCAGAGCTCAACGTAATGTTAGTTGAATGGATCAAGGGAGTAGCATATCGTGTTTCATTGACTAGAGTCAAAAGGGATTCATGGAAGGACTCAGGCGCTGTGAGGAAGAAAATTACTCTAGGTTAGTCGACCTGCAGACTGTTGCCTATCGGATTATCCAGATTGAGCGAGCATGAGTATAGTCTGGTCGAGGTAATGTCACTGTTTCGCAACAAGAATTGTGCCAAGAATTGTGCCAAGATATATGGCTTGATGACTGTTGTACCCGTGTAGGAATGCCTGGATATTGATTCTGAATGGTCCATTATGAAGTATTCTAGGACATGGCTTATGGTAATAAAAGCAGAACAGAACCTTACATCTCAAGTCATACCCATTTCTTTGGACTTCGCTTCATACGTATTGTGATTTAGTGCATTCTTCGTGTCTTAAGCCGAAACACCTGTCTTGAGCAGCGTGAAGCCAGTTCTCTCGCTCGCCGATCAGAGAACATCAATAGAGTCAACATACCAAGCATGTCTACCTCTGGTGGAAAAAGATAAACCCGAAATGAACAACATAGGCCCTCCGAAATGTCATCTTGACGGTATTTCGGAGGAGCCGCCATATTCGTGAAGATCAATCAGGATGCCATCTCACCGATATAGGAATATATTGAAGCATAAGCAGTAAAGCCAGGCTCTATGCTCAAGGCAGTTGTGGTTTTAAAGCTGACATAATGGCATATCGTGTTTAGAGGTCTAATAGAGCGGATGCCGATGGTCGACTATGATGTGGTTCATCGGTGGTGGTGGTAGTGGTGGTGCAATGAGATGAAATCCTGGTGGCATCGGTGGAGGTGGTGGAGGCAGAGTTGCTGCAAGAGCTGCTGCATCTGCCTCGCATGGGCGAAAGAAAGGATTGCGTATTGGAGGAGGTGCATTGGTAGCAGGTTTCTTGGAGGTAGACTGCCTCGTATTCTTTGGTTTGGTGCGAACGAGTTCTGCTGAGGCCCAGTAGAACTGATGACGACAATGAGGGCACCAGATGTAGTCGCATCCGCCATCTTTTTCAACCGCGAGTTGACAGTTGGTGCAGCGTCTCGCACCTCTCTTGGCCATCCTGCGAAGAACCCGCAGCTCCTCTTCGCTCTGGGCTTCTCCATGCTCTTCGCGAAACTCCTGACATGTGAGGCCTTCGTGCCACTCTGTTTTGCAGATCACGCAAGCGCGCTTCTTACAAGCGCTGCATTCCATATTGGGGTATCCCGGACGGATTTCGACCAAACCTCCGTGTGCACATTTCGGATCCAAGCAATAGAATGCCTTGTGTGCGAACAACTGCTGGAAAAGAAGATCGCTATAGCGCTGGAGGGATTCGGGTGTCAAGTACTTCAGGATGTACTTTTGATCCCAAACTGCGTTGCAGTCTGCGCTTGGGCATCCGAGCTTCCGGGGATCTTTGAGGTCGACAGCAGCAATCAGAGAATTGGCGACACATTCCTTGCAGACAGGAGTCTTGGAGGCAGCGTGAAGATGATCGATGCAACTCATTGGGACGTCTTTGTAGTGATATGTTCTGCGCGCTCGTGCACCGCGCGGTCTTGTTGCAAACTCGGACACTTGTTTATCGTCGAAGCAAATGGTGCACGTTATAGCAGCAGGTGCTGGCTTCGGAATGACAACCTTGACCCGTTTGTTGCGACGACCCACTGGCACACCACCAAAAGAACGCTGTCGTTTGAGGACGGGAGTGGAGTTAGAGCCGCGACCCAATAGATCATCCACATTGAATCCTAGTTGATCAATAAGACCGACGACATTCTGGTTGATACCGTTCTGCTCCAGGCACTGGGTGCAAGTTACCAGAAGTCGAATATCATGGTCCTCATCCAAGGGATAAGATTCGGCATTCTTACGCCTCCGGCAAATAGCACAGCTGAAAAGTTGAGCTATGTTGTCCGTATCCGCCATGATGCCAATGACGCTGCTGTTAAATTCAGGAGCGATGGTGGGAGGCGTTAATAGAGGAGATGGAAAGTGGCGTTTGCGGTACTATCTTCCACTAAGCTGCCGACAGTAACACCTAGGCTGAGTGCTCGAAATCACTGAGACGCCAGCATATGGAAAGCTGGATGTAGAAGATAAAATGTGTCGCAGGAGAGGAAGAGCTGATATGTGAGAAAAGATTTAGAAACGCCGAACAAGGCTGTGCTGCTGTTGCCTGTGATCCTTCCTCGCAGTGTCAGAACACGAAACCTGATTGGCTGCTAAGCTGCCTGGAGGTAAGTAAGAGTCAAACCGTGAATCAGAAATCTCTGGAGCTTTGATAGCAAGAAATGTAGTGTGCGAGACATAAAAGAGAAGGAAAGGTGCACAGTGTTGCACGTGATGTTAACCCCACCAGGTAGGCAGAAGGCTGCCTGCGGTATTCAGCCTCACCGAACATGCAGTGAACAAAGGGATCTTGACCAGTAATGTAAGAAAGAAAGCTGAGGCGGTTCACGCGCATGATTGTTGGTTCGTAGAGGTACCCTGGTCTACCTTACGCTTCCTTGACAAAATAATAAAGCTGAAATCCGGTCAGTACTGAAAGTTGATGTTGATGATAAAATGTTCTCAGTCATTTAGAATAGATAGGAACCTATTGATTGAAGTAGACGTAGCGATGCTAGCTGAAGCCATGTTGATTCAAACGATCACTGGGAAACAAAGTGGGATCCAGATTTGGATGAATATTCATCATGCGGTTGCAATATAGTAATGTTACAAGACCTTCAACTAACAACTCAAGTTGAATGTTGAGTTATGTCAAGCCTGTTGACGTGAGGTCGACGAGAAACTGCACGATCTACTTCGCATGATGATAGCTTTGGCTTCTACTTCGAAGAAGCGACTCTTCGCGGGTTCAGGCGGAAATGGACTTGGATGCATAGTGCAGATGAACGGCGAGCAGTTATGAAGAAGCTCACTGTGCAGCGCTCGTGGCGGAAACCTACCTCCACCTCCATAAATAACGGCAAACCAGGCCTTCTTTGATCAAGACATCTTTCTTCGTGACAGCCAATAGGAGCAACACATTCAAATGACTCCATCTGAGTTCCGTTTGTGGGATGAACGATAGGGTCCTGGAACAACAAAGCTTCATCAAATCCTGCTCGTGCTGTGTCGTTTACAGGTAGTGATAGCCGAAATGAAGATGGGATGACACGGAAAGTCAAAACGAAGCTTACGACAACGTTTGAGCAAAGCTGAACGCAGAAAACATCTTACAAGGCAATGGACGAACTTTGCCCTTGACAGAACGTTCCTATATGTAGGTTGTTTAATGTGCAAACCTCTGCTCGATCGATTCTGGCATTAGTTATCTCACTGGCATTGCTGGTATCGTCATGGCACCTTTTCGGCTTCCAGGGCGTTGCGGAAGAAGATGAAACGCGGGTGGGGATGGCGTATGGATGGCCATCGTATTTAGTTGGCTGCCTTTGCGCTACAAGTGTGCCGGCCGAAAGTCGGGTGGCAGCCGTTGGACGATAGCGAGTGTGACGGGTGTTGAAGAAACATGGGCCACGACCACTTGCATCTGTCAGTTGAATGCGAGCGACAGCTGGTGTCTTATACATAGAAACATGGACAACGAAGCACCCCAATGGACGCGGCGTAATGTGACTGGTATGTATTTCTGGCTCAGCACGATTAGATCTTGGATTGGCATGGGAAGGAATACGGCCTGGGACGCAATAGCAGTGGTGGTTCTTATTAGTTAGTGGAGGTCGGAGATTTCCACTCAACCCCCTCTGGCGCCATCGAATCGAACAGCGCAGAGCCAGCGGTGCTTTGCGGCTAGTGGCTGTTTCAGCGTGCGAAATTACGTGCACCGTGCCTGGTGCGGCCGCGCCGACAAAAGCTGGAGGAAATTGTGTGCGGAAGAATGGTGGAAGCATGACAAGATGACAAGGGCAAAACGAAGAGGAAGCGTCGTGAATGCTGGTTGTGGAGGGTGAAGAAAGTCAGAGTATCGCAGCGTCTGTGTTCATCCGCTGTTCTGTGGTTCCGATTGTAGCTGAAGCTATACGGCTGCTGCATGCACCAGCGTATTGAATCAGGGACTCGCATGCGGCTTCTGTGCCATCTACCCTGCTACTCCTCAGTATAGCATAGCGGAGCGAAGCAGGATTTCGAGGCTTGCGCTGCACCTCCTACCCTTGTGTCCGCGATTTCCCTGGAAGCGTCGACGCCCCCGAGATCAACATCCCCGCGAAAACATCCGCCCGTACATACCTATACTTCTACCTCTTCTTCGTCAATTCCTTCGTTTGTCCGTCGTGGGTCTCCGTCCAGTTCCTCAAGGTGTAATCTCACCTGTGTCCAGCGCTGTCGACGCTGGCTGTTTACCCCGGCATTTGTACTTGTAAGTTCGCTGGCTCCCTTTAATTGTCTCCGGCTTTGTAGACTTCAGCATGGAACATGGCGTGTATCAAAGCCTGGTCGCTCCAATGATCGCTTCTCCACCTGGATTCTACTCTGTCTCGATCATGTTTTGGTCGCTTTTGTGTTTTTCGTCTTCTAATTTCCTGATAATGCCTGTCAATCGAACAAAGGTCTGACTGTTGCCAGCCGACCCTCCCGAGCAATCCTGGACGCCCGGCTCGTCCAACGCCCTTCGAAAGCACTCTCACGCATCAAATCTTCAGAGGTCATTTGCGAAGTACTTTCAAGAAGTATTCTTCACGCGCGTGCCACGGTCACCGCGTCTGGGACCCGTCTTCGATTCGATTCGATTGGAACGTCGACTCCACCGGCCTGCATTCGATGCTACCGCCGTAGTTCCTTTCGTTCAGACCATCGCATCACTCCTACGCATCGCGTGCGCTGTCGAAACCATCAGTAGCTTCATAGCGCTCGACTGCTTGCCGTCGATACGCCTGCGCCTTCGCATTGCGCTCCGCGAGCTTTCGCTTTCGTTCGTTCCGCGCATATTTATCAACTTCCGCAAGTTCGGATGCATTACATGACCACCGAATCGCTGTCAGGAACGCTTTGATACCTCCATAGGCAGCACATAACACACAAGAGGCTGCCGTCTGTCTACCAAAGTCAGAATAGGTTTGGATATCCTCGATCCACGCCGACGAGGCTTTGGAGACGGACATACTCATTTAGTCACACTCTACTCCCCGTAAATGAGTTACGGACCTCGTGGACCGGGTAGGCCATATGGCGTACCAGACGCATCAGATGCGGCGGCCTCACCGCCAAAGAAAGGCTCGGTTCGAGCGGCAAGAGAGAGAATGGTGGGAGGACGAGAGGTTCCGCAGGGAGGCCCAGAATTCCGAATGAATACGCTCCGCGAGAACCCGTTGGCATCGCAATATGCGTCCATGAGATCACCTCAACGTGATCCATCACGCGTACAACCCGGTTCACTTGCTTCTCCCACCGATCCTTCACAAAGACAACAATCTCCCATACAGTGGCCTTTGACGAACGATGCAACTCTTGCCATTCCAAAGTCATCCATTCAAGCCAGAAATCCTAAGCCTCAAAGGCCTCAAAGGCCACCAAATCCCGACATCAACATCAATCCACCTGATTCATACTACGACAACCGGAACACGCTCTCGCCACAAGACGCTTTGGGAGAACCTCCTTACTGGCAAGACGACGATTACTCCTCGCCAACCACTTTCACGTCTCCAAATCCGAATAGAGGGACAACCTCTTCACAGTCGACCAACTCTTCCCTTGGAGATATACCAGACTTTCCAGTCCCTACAGGCGGTATGCCTCAGCAACGAAGGATGCAAACCCTTGGCCCACCTCCATCCGCACGGAGAGGTCCGTCGTCGTACTATTCTCAGGCTTCGTACGTTTCTCCGATAGCGGAAGAATCAGAAACTCGTGGTTCGATGGGATCTTTTGCTTCGAGAGGATCAAGTAATGTCATTCCATCAGGTGTACCAGAATTTTATCTTGAAGAGGGCGAAGGTGATACTCCTTCTGACGAAGAAGATGTCGGAAAGCCGTCACCTCCAAGAGCTATCCAACCTGTTGGCATCGTAAGACAGGCGAGCTTAGGGAAGAAGACCAAACCTACTTTGACAACGATCAGAAGTAGTGATAATTCTCGATCCGATGAGTCAATGACACCGCGAGAGCGAACTCCGAAAGCTTCGCAGGGTTATTTCATGCCGAAGAAAGGTCAAGCATCTCCACAAGCAGCTTCTCTCAATAGTGTGACTGCCTTACTTGATACTTCAGCCTCGCCATCTTCATCTGAAGAATCGCTGTTCAAGCCAAGGATGATGGTTGGTATGACGACTTCCCCGGAAAACATGGCAAATATGAAGGAAATGAACCTAGGACCATTACCACCACAGGCGGCTAAATTTCGTAACATGACCGGTTCGCCGCCCATTGATCCTCGCGTTGATCAAATTTTGGGCGGTTTGGAAAAGGGTGGCGCTCTTGATCCCACGGCGCCTAATTTGCGGGAAGCGCCCAAGTCCTTACTGGGGGAGAGAGTGGGACAGCGACGACCTCCGCGCTTAAATGTCGACGCTGTGCGAGATGCGGAAGCAAGAGGAAGCTTGACAAGTCTACCAGATCTGATCCGAAGAGCGACCAAGCTTGCAGCAAATTTGGATCGCGGGAAGACTGCAAGCAAACTCGGAATGGAATGGATGCTAGCGGATGCAGCTCTTGGAAGCAAGGAGAAACTGAGTAGGAATGCGAGCGATGATAAACTCGGAGCAAAGAGGAGGTCTGAAGGTTCGCTCTCTGGCATTCTTGCTTCCTTCCCAAATCCTGGCCAAGCGACTCCGACGACACCAGGTGACGGATGGCCATCTCTACCGTCTTCGCAACGAGCTATCAACTCTCGTAACAATAAGCGCTCACAGAAGAAGAAGAAAAAGGGCCGACGGTGCTGTGGCATGCCATTATGGGGCTTCATCGCTCTGGTTGCCATCGTAATACTGCTCATTGCCGCGGCGGTGGTGATTCCAGTGGTCCTCATAGTTCTTCCACGACTACACAAGAACAACAGCACAACCAACCCACTTGAAGCTTGCCGCACGACAATGCCTTGTGAAAATGGCGGAACTGTCACCGTCCAAGCTGGCAACACCTGCGGCTGCATCTGTGCAAATGGCTTTACAGGACCTCGCTGTCTCAATCCTTCCGACGCCGGTTGCTCGTCAACAAGTATCCCAGGCCAGGCCAACGCAACCATCGGATCATCCATTGCACCATTACTAGACTCGGCCTCGCAGTTCGACATTCCCCTCAACCTCAGTACTGTGCTCTCACTCTTCGCCTCAACCAACTCAACCTGTGCGTCCGAAAATGCCCTCGTTACCTTCGGCAACCTTCCCGCCAAGAGCCGTAGATCCGCCGATCGCTACGCCGTTAACGATGTGCCCGCTTACAAGCTCGATCCTCGCTTCGACCCTATGATCCCGAACGCTCCGGAATACGCAAACGAAAAGCGCGACGCGGGCTCCGCGGCCACAACCAGCGGGCTCCTCCTCGACGGCACAGCCACAGCAACGCAATCCTCCATCTCGATCTTCATCGCGCCCACAACGGCGACCGTCCCGGCCAGCACAGCAGACGGCACGACACCCACATCGACCGCAACGGCAACCTCGCAGCCCGGTACGAACAGCACGGCGCTGACGTTCGCGCAGGTGTGCGTGCTGTTCGTGCTGCAGGACAGCGCGTCGCTGGAGACGGCCGTGCTGGCGCAGAGCCACATCGCGCAGTACGTGGACTTCGCGGAGCGAGAGGGTGCGACGGTGCAGGAGGCGAGCAGCGTGGCGCTAGGCTTCGGCGCCGCCGCTATCGACCTCGTCCACTTTAAGCTCACGGTTGCGAACGGCTCGGTGTTTGGCGTTGGCGCGAAGGCCGGCGCCGCGACGACCGCCGCGACGACGACTGCCGCGACGACGACGCCGCCTACCGCCCGCCGCAGGGTCATGTGGTAGTACCTGGCGGTGCTGTCGGACGAAATGGAGAATGGGAAGGACGACCTCTGTAGCTGGATCTTTTTTGTTCTGTTGAAGTTTTGAGCGAGCGAGCGAGCGAGGGCGCGTCAGTTACTGCTTGTTTGCTTGCCTTTTTGGGCTTTTGCTTGATGCATGATATCCACATAATTCTTTTCTTAGCGGCCATCACGCATCTGCATGCTTCTTTTCATCTGCATTTGCGGTATCCGCGTCTCACCTTCGACTTTGACTTCGATTCACGCTCTGTCCTTTGATTCGGCTTCACGATACGACACCTCTTTTCATCGCGCCTTGGATATCTGGAGTATCCCGACTTCTCGTCTTTTCTTCAGCTCCAGTTGAGAAATACCGATGCGCCCTTCTCTCTAGCTGTCGACGGGCCTGACATTGTATCTGTACTTGTACTTGTCTGCACCTGATTCCATTTACATGTTCATGACTTTCGTCATGAGATTCATATTTCCCTTGATGGGTGGCGTTTAGTGGACTTGGGTCTGCCAACAAAAATTTATGCAATGCCATGGAATGTGTTCGTTGCCAAGGATTTAGATATTCAGAGTCGATATGCAAATGCGAAACGCTCTCTTACAAGTTGATATGCCATTTATGTGCCGTTACTATTCCTGCTTTGAGTGCAAATGGCATTACCACGATCTGAACGGTAAAATGCTGAGAGCGAAAGAGTTTGGGCTTGGACTGATCGATACATCAATATTGGAAGAGGCTATGCTACTAGCACAGCTTTACGACCGCAATTGTCACAGTGACCTGGTAATTATCTACGATGAGGAATGTGCAAGAGGAGCGAATAAGACAGGTTACAGCAATATGTCCTTCATCTACGGAATGAGGCTGTATTGAGTCGCCAATCAGCTCGGCGTCCTGGAGAAGAGCTTGGAGAGGAGCATCTGAGTAAATGGTGACGGATACATGCTGCGTTGCTCTTCCTTGGCCTTCGTCAGAAAGCTCTGTCAAGATCAGTATATGCGAAGAAAACCAGAGAACAGAAGCTACTAGGAAGAGTTGAGACCGACCACGCAAGAACTTCACTACGGAGAGAGTGATCGCTGAGAGTTACAGGATGTCAGCGACAGAACACTTCTGATCAGCTCCACGAACATCTTCATGCAGATATCATTGAGAAGCTTATTAGCGACACATAAGGATCACAATGACGTCGCCAGTTACTAGACTGTTTCAACTCTATTGGGGACCTGGGATTTTGACAATCAACGTCAAGCTGAAACAGCTCGTGAGGACTAGGAGCTGAGCGCGGCGGAAACAACACTCTTAAAACAACTCCTGGCGAGTGAGAAGTTCAAGTTATTAGGGCGAGAAAATGGCAGACTTTCCTTCTGCATGGGTTGATGCATATCGTTCTGCCGTCCAGTCTTTAACCGACTCTGCCTGGTTCTGCCTTTCCGCAAGGAGAGACCATCAGCTGTCTCATCATGACCAGGCCCAAATCTCGATGACATGGAAGTTAACAAGGGACAGGAATTTCAGGACCGGATTGACTCTTGGTTCCAATGGATGAGATGAATGACGCCAACGCGAATGGGCAACAATGTAGAGAGGAAATCAATATTATCTCGAACAGACGTGAGACTAGGATTCCTATACAAATTTCCGCACAGCAAGTTTATGCTTAACGTTGTGCTCAGACTGTGAACAAGAAGCAGATGTACCAAAAAGGTCAGAGCTTGGCGGGCCTGGAGGTGTTTCTCGAACCGCGGGTGCGGCAACAAGACGACAGGATTTGAAGAGTTCCGCGGTACTTCTGCACTCGCTACTGGTGGATTTGATAAGACCGCTGCATCAGCTGGACAGTTCTCACCAGATAAGCTTTTCAGGAGCTGGTTCTTCCACTCCGTAATCCGGGATCAAGCTAAGAGAGCGGTAACTGCAGTCTGACCGTCAATGTGGGGTCTTCGTCTTCAGTGCAGACTAAACGGAACAAGGGGGATGAGGAACAAGAAACATAGCCGGATAATACTGAGCGAATTTGCTGTGTGCTGTATCCGTAGTCGTGGCTCGTTTGCCGTTTATCTTAACCTTGTCTTGACGGAGATGTAAGCACTGCAGCGATCATCGCCATGGTGGTTGGAGTGTGAAGCTATGAACTAAGAGGGAAAGCAAGTACGATGATCGTCCTTTTTGAAATTGGAGGATATTCAGCAGCTGTTTAGTCGTTCACAATAGTAGCAGCAGATAGCGACTCCTGTCTTGGGCCACTTTGCCGTAAGATTCAAGCAGCCATTTATTGAGGAAGCAAGAAATCGCACTGTCCGCTGTAGTGGTTGATTGAAAAATACCATTATAGATGTGAGCACCGGAAGATGGTCATGTCAGCGATACTAACTCTCTCAGCATTGGAACAATTCGCGATGGCTGAAGCCTTGCCCGCACATAAGCTTTACTAGGCACCTCAGAATGCACCTTGCTCTTCGTCAATGATCGATTTGCGTCTCGGTCTGCAGGACTGTCGTCTTCAGGGAGGTTACTGGGTACCCTTCGCTTTTGATCCACTGTTCCTGCAGGGCGTAAGCAGCCCCTGTTTTACATTGACCACCACGACGGTTCAGTGATGGAGCTCCCCGGTGGGAATATTTCCAACCGAAAACGATCGGAAAAAGACCACAGAAAACACGGAGATCGCTTCGCTGCAGACAAACGGAACAACACCAAAGTATTGCGGGGTTCGGTTACATGTCATTAATTCTGTTTGACAACTGTGCGGCTTTATTAATTGAGCATTTAACTAATTAACGATACGATAACTAGAATGATTGGCTTGAGCTTAGTTTATAATATGACAAGTATAGGCGACCACTCAGATTTCAAACGCGATCGCTCGCAGAGAGCCGCGCGAGCGGCTGAGCGAGGATTCCAGTCTGGGACGTCGGTAACTACCTAGGATCAAAATCAGCTGAGGAGGTCCTGTGAAGAGGCGCCCAGAAGACCGAACCTGCACCTAAACGGGAGTCCACTAATTAGTCTACGCAGCTGAGTGTTCCTAGATTGGTTCTCTGATGTGGTCCCCTAACTCGGCAAATGCAGAGCGTGACCTGATCTCAAGTTGTCTGTGGCAGGGACTCATGTTTTAATTTTTGGAAGGTGCCGAGACCGGTTTGATCCTGGCAAGAGGCGTTTGCGTGGAGGTGAGACGGGACGGCAGTTATTATACTCCAGCTTGTTCATCTACAGCTCGAGCGCAATTGCAGAGACATGGAAACGCGAAAGAACGTGCAGGGAGGCATGGAAGGAAGGAGGTAGCGAAGGGAAAAGCCAAGGATATCGATAGACTCGATGTCAATTCGAGTGCGAACAAGCAAAAAGCGTAGAATTTGTGGCATCATTGGCATGTTTTTGCTTGCGATGGCGCTTTTGCAGGGGGAACCCTTGAAGCCAATACAACCGAAGTTGGTTTGGACATGCCGACGCGACAACTTTCCCCAGTGCACATCCTAAGAGCATGGACGCGATCGTCGAGATCCGATGGCAGACCGCCAAACGCCTCGTTTGCATACCGTGGTGAGTGTCAATATGCTCGGTGGCTTTCCGTACCCAGTGAGGAAAGAGTGTAGACGACGGAGAATTTGCTTTTGGCCCAATCTTCGCGCGTCAATACCTACTCGCCCAAGTGGCTTCCACCACGCGGCAGACGCCCATGGGGAACCAACCGCTCCAAATGCAGACGGGAAAAGCTATTAAAATGCCGTCCACAATCTCGCGTGGCCTCCACAAAGTCTGCGTGCGGTCTGACTGGGTTGAGCATCCCAGGATGGTAAGCCACCAAGGGTAGGGGATCTACCGCATACCCGTCCAGGAGAAGCGCTGACGGAAAAAAGCTGCAATGCGCGGCTACACACCTTGTCTGCCTGTCATGCGAACGGTCCACTCGCCTGTACCAGACTCACTAGACAATATTCCCCTTGAATAAACCGTGGCAGGTACCTATCAAATCCGTAACCCCCTTGCCTGCCACACCCGAAGCCTTTCACAAGGCCGTGCCGCACATGGCTTGATTATATCAGATCATTGCTTTCCCCGGTTTGTATTCAGCCTTCATCTTTCATAATCTCGCTCACATTCACTACCTCTGCTCTATGATTTCTAGAACGAATTCGAAATCGAAGTGAAGCAAATGCTGTCCCGAGTGAGAAGGGCTGACTTCCATCTATAGCCGCTTCCACCCACCACCCCTTCACTGCAACACCCAGCTTTAAACGCTGATCTTCTGGTTCCACACTCTTTCCCTGAAACAACATCTTTGCTCACGAGTCGAATCATTCCTTGGTTGTGTTACTACTGGTAATACTCCAGTCCAATCCTCGATCTAGCTAGAATCAACACTAACTCTTGCCAGTACTATACTGGCTTGCTATTTCCAGCTTGACTTTTGAGGAACCGATATTTTGCAGTTAAAATTTGACTGAGTTTTCTAACACCTTCCTCTGGAATTCGCGGTATCAATCTCACGTTGTCTCTCGGGATGGCTGAACCTACGAGCGCTGCCACGAGCAGCATCAATCCTAACTTCCCTCCTCTCTTCTATCGCGGTCTTCCGGCAATTGGTACTTTTGCTCTGGTTTCCATCCTCTCCACAGTCGGCCTCTTTGCCTTCATCAGCTATCGCATGATCACCTGGCGCCAGCGCTACCGTACCTTTGTTGGACTGAACCAATATGTCGTTCTCATCTACAACCTGGCACTGGCTGATTTGATGCAGGCGCTTAGCTTCGTCATCAGCTGGCATTGGCTTCAACGCCGTGAGGTTGACAGCAACTCCGGTTGGTGCTTCGGTCAAGGCTTCCTGGTTCACATTGGCGATGTTTCTTCAGCCTTTTTCGTCCTGGCCATCGCCTTGCACACTTGGTTCCGAGTGGTCAAGAACCGGGAGATTCCATATAAGATTTTCATCGGCGTTGTTGCCTTCATTTGGTGCTTCGCCATGCTGCTGACCATCCTGGCTCCCATTATGCGAGGCAAACACGTCTTCGTGCAATCTGGTGCTTGGGTAAGTTCTCCAATTCAATCTATTTTGATTCCAAAGCTGACGTGAACATAGTGCTGGATTAACGAAGAGTACGAGACCGATCGACTTGCTCTCCATTATGTGTGGGTTTTCATTGTCGAATTCAGCTCGTTCCTCATCTACGTGTGGATCTTCATTTACCTTCTCAACTATCAGCGCCGTAATGGTCTCCGCGACTTTGGCCAGTCGCATGCGAACGCGAAGAAGCTTGTGTGGGCCTCGCGAGCCATGCTTGCGTATCCTGTCATCTATACCATGTTCACGATTCCTCTTGCCGGTGGTCGCATGGCTTCTTATGCAGGTCACAAGATTCCCGACGTCTATTGGATCGCTGCTGGTTGCTTCATGACTAGCTGTGGCTGGGCTGATGTACTCATCTACACCTTGACCCGTCGTATCTTACTCAAGCAGGAGTCGTCGGTGCATAATGCCACGTTGCAGAGCGTTAACATGTCGACCGCAGTACGCACGAAGAAGGGTAGGAGCATTATCCAGAACATCAGCGCGGTGGGCAAAACCATTAGCAGCTCTAAGACTTCGTCGGACGAGGATCAGGACCCCAATCTCACTGGAAATGTTGTCGCGGTTACTTGCGAGACTGACTCTGACGACATGGAGATGCGCGGGTTCGATGAGCGAGCCTCTAACGCTTCACTTGTAACTCCGCAGACACCACCGCCGGCGCGTAAGGACAGCAGACACCGATCGCCAAATACATCTATCAGTCATTCTCCAGAGCGCCGTCCTCCGTTCCTCTCTCGGATCTACTTCAACAACCGCAGCAGTACCAACGAGCATGGAAACTCTGCCAATGCCGAGACTGGAGGCTTCACCCGTATGCATGCGCTCAGTACCGACGGCATCATTGTTACCAATGATGTTCGCGTCGACTCGGTTCGCCGCAGTGAATTCCGTGGTCGTGCCGAAGGCGAAACTTGGACGGAGAAGTCCGAGTCCTAGGGTCTTGAACTTTCTCATTCTAAGCGATTTGCATCGGACACTCGGAGTTCTCAGGTACGGCTCGATACCCAGTCACGGCTTATGGATTACGGATCGTATAGACTACGGCTATGCCAACCAGTTTATACAGGGTTGATATAAAGGGGGTTATGGAGTTTTTGCTTTTCTAATATCTCCGGTGCGCTGGCAGCTCGAAAGACAGCTGCGGAGGCCAATCTGATTTTCAAAAGTTTGCTTCTTTCCACTTCACAATTTCTGCTTCACCCCTTGCTTTGCTCTGATCCCGTCAAATCGAGAAATCACATCGGACATGATTTGATTTCTTCGATTTGGCAGCTGAGGGACATGTTTTAGCCGTCATCAGTGAATGGCGTTGCATTTGCTCATTAGCCGGCTGATTATTCTGCTCTGGACTGCAGTGGCGTAGCCTGGACGCGCCCTCGATATTGGCCCCCTTGTAGGGCCAAATCTCAAGGAGACGCCGAACCAGCAAACCATTTCTCCAGCAGCCTTAAGAATACGAGACGCCGTAAATCACATTCAGCCTCGGTCGATTGCTTTTTCTTTGCTGATGCTACATCTCGACTGTACAGGCATTTTTCATGGAGAAGAGAGACTCCTCAGTCTAAAGACTTTAGCTAAATTGCAATCCACCTCTCACCAATGGCCATGCCACATCTACATTTCCCCGTCAATATTCTCCGTGCAACCCTTTACCTACGGTGAACCAGTGATAGTTCGCGGGCCATTTGCCATTTGGAGAGGATAACTTTCCCATTGATGATACACCCGCCGTTTCTTGCATTCTCGTCTAAAACTTCGGTGAGAGTACATCCTTGACGTTGCTTCCTTGCTGGTACGAAATCAGCCCATGTTCATCGAGTCCGAGTGCCCCTGGCTAATGCACATGGGCCGATTCACAAATCCTTCTCGCGACAGCCAGCCACCGACAAACCCAAAGTCTCCGTGCTCGCCAGAACCCTCGTCCCGACCTGCCTTGAGTAACTCTCCCGACACTTTGGATCGAGCACCACTTGCAGAAAACTTCTGCTGCAGAAAGGGATCCCCCGTGCACGTGGTGTCCGCTGGAGGCTTACGGGCGCGCCGCCGTCCCGCCACCCGCGTGTGCATCAATTTCGCAATGTGAAAGAGAGAAAGAACAGGGTTGGTCGAGACCGCGAGTGGCTCGGAATCACCACGATTTGCATAGCACGGCCACTGAATCACTTCGTACGTGCGGAGTTGCTTTGTCGCTGCATGTCTTACCAAGCAGCACACGGCAATGTACACTCGGAAGCACAGTGCGCTTCCCTGGAAGGTCTCAACGTAACACGTACCGTCGACGTTTCTTAGGCACGATAACGAACGTTTCCGGTCCCCACAGCAAGCTGTAAGAACCGACAGCGGTGGTAAAGCGTATATCATGTGGAGACGGGAGGATGTAACCGTTTTCGCTATCTCCCCCACCCTCTGGCAAATTATATCGGGACATACCGCTAGTCCAAACGGCAACTGGCGTCGCGAAATGAATATTCATGGTGGTCAGCATACGGTTTGTGAACGTTCGCCTACAACAGTCGCTGCTGCGCTTGTCATACGCGCCCTCCCTCTCCCTTACCTTAGATGTGAAACAGATTCACACGGAATTCTTGGCGTGCAAAAAATAGGACGGTGATGAATTGCATAGATCGATATTAAGGTATCTGCACGACAGCCGGCCGACAGCCACACTCGGGAGGTAGACGATCCGCCTGAGTTGCAGCGGTACCACGTAGGCCGGCCCGCAGTGCTCTGAGCTTTGTTTTGCAGTCCAGATTGCCGGGCGTAGCACTGAAATTGATAGAACTGCCAGTCCGTTCATCCCGATTGTATTTGCCGCCGGTTGCTCTGCCATCCGGTCAATCCACTGAAAACCTCAATTCCACGGAAGAGCGCGAGTAGGTGGGTCAGTATTCGGTAGTTGCTGTACGGAGGGATTCAAGGCTCTTCCGGTTCGATATGCCAGCTGCTGCCCTGTGAACGTAATTCTTTTCCACTGAAACAGACAATCGACAGGGCCAAATGCGTTTGGAACAATTGCCGTTCCTCAGCTCAACGACGGCGATAGTGCTAATTATCACAAATCTAGACTGGTAGCTAGATGGAACCCCAATCTTTCGTTACGGATTTCCAAGTTCTATTCCGGACCATGCCCATACTCAAAGTTCCGTTTCAAACAGTGGGCTCGTTCGCAGATAACGCTGGAGAACATGGATAACATGACGTACCGTGGTCGAAAATCTTCAGGGCTTTGAATGCTAACAGAAAGGTGGAACAATCGCACGACTAATTGCCCATTGAAGTAGATTGTGCTGCTTTAGTTGGACTTCTGGATCTGCGGGAAATTCATTTCAAAGCTTCATGGTCCAGGAAGCTGTTCAGAAGATTACCACAAATCCTCACCCGTAGTAAAGTAAATCTTCTTCCATCGGTATCATTCAAAGCTACGAGGAGAGTATGAGAGTATACCTCTAGGATTTACGCTCTTTCAAATTATTGAGGTGCCACATAAGGTTGTTGAGCAATGCTCAAAGTGAACCTGTTGGGACAGATTGGCTCCGGAGTAGGGTTTATATCAATTGTTACTCCTACAGGTCTTCTTGCGGGCCAGAGATTTGCCCAATGTGACAGTTGAAGCCTCATCAGCGAAGTCTACACAAGGTAGGAAGCGGACGAAGCCCGTCAAAGTACCTAGTCTCACAACACAGTAGCTCCAGATGACTGCTGCTTCGCCTCTTGTTCCCTCTTCCTCGTTTCTCTTTCTTTTTTCCTAATATCTCTCAAGTCCGGTGGTTTCTGGATCCCTAGCCGATCTCTGAGCTCATCAACGTCGGTCTCCAGCTCCTCTTCCCAATAGACGTTGATTACATCGTGTGCATTAACGCCGTTACTCACTGCCCACGGCCCGTAAACCTGCCAAAACCGTTCTCTCTCTTTCTTTTTCAATGTGAACACCGAAAACACCGCCAGCCCTGTCATCGGCAGACCCGTGTTGGCAAACTCGAAAGCCTTGAGCGCGACCTCGCCTTCGCGCACAATGGGCAGCCCGGTGAGCGCGTGGTAGAAGTCGTGGCATTCGCGGTACCGCTGCATAACGTACGCGCACTCTTCATCATCGATGTACCGCACCGCTGCTCTGGTGTCTGGCGAAACGCCTTCGCGATCGAGCCATCCTACGTATACGCGACCAACAGTGTTTTCCGGTAGGGAGCGGAGGTATGAGAGCTTCAAGCTGGATGACGTGATGCGTGGTCTATCGCGTAGGATACGGCGGCCGGTTGAGTGGGAGAGCATGGCGTTCCGGAGCCGATCGATGAAGAATGGCTGCGCGGTTGCTTCGCCGAAAGCGGCAATGAGATCTGCCTTCGTTAGCTGTTGTTCCGTGCAATTCAAAGTGTGTTCTTGCCTCCTCTCCGTGGATCTATAAATGAACCGACTCCAGATCCAATTGCGAGTCCTGCTCGCTCCCACCAGGTAAGCGGAACATGGCCGTCGTACTTTGGTGGAGGTCGATTGAGAACGGAGAACGTGCGGGCTAGGTGTTGGACTCGAGACAAAGGTAGCGTTTTTGATTTTGCCAACCGTCTGAGGCAACTATTGCATAGAGTCGCCATTACGAGATGCGCTTGTCGTTGGGAGACTTGGGTTAGAGTATAATTAGCTCCAAGGTCTAAAATCAGTTATGATCGGCAGCAACTCCGAGAGCTACGTAAGTACCTCCGTAGACCCGGAACATTAACGCCCGTAGCAGCAGATATTCACTACACTTAAAACCCGCTATAATAGACGATGGCTACGCATTCGGAGATCAGTGAGGTGAAAGAACAAGACGTGGAGCGTCATGTTGAGCACTTGGACGACCTCCTCAAACAATATCTAGGCTTCCTGGATGAGTACCATACCGCCAGGCAGGAACTGTCTAGGCACTTTTCGACTGGCTTCTTCAATTTGGCTCAAGCAAATCGGTCAGCGGGTCCTGGGAGACGATACGGTCAAGATTATTATGATGAACGAATGCAAGCTTCAAGGAGGGTATCTGTGATCATGGACGAGGAAGGCTCAAGAGTACGGATTAGCTCAACTGCACCCGAAGTCACGCCAGCAGAGCAAAATGAGAAGGAAGAGCTTACGAAAGAAGCATCTTCAGATCCACTGCGCTGGTTTGGAATACTCGTACCACCGGCATTGCGCTCCGCCAAAACAGATTTCGCCGCTGCGCTGGACGATCCAATACCTCGGATCTTGAATACCGCAAGGAAGATGCACCAGTTGGAACATGAGATATCTCGACTACGGAAATCGATCAAGAAACACACGTCGAAATCAGGTGCCGTAGAGGAACCCAGGCGCTAAGATTGCGATATCAAAGGAAATACTTTTAGACAGTAGGGACTGCAACCAAGGACCATCCAACACTTTTACGCAGTCAAACTTCAGCGACGGTCCAACCAAATATGCCTTGGATACCAACAACTCATGATCTACCCCCTCTGCCTCTGTCTGCTTTGTCACTCCAATTAAGGCTTTGAGTCAAGCACCCTAGGTCTGCCGTGTCCACCTGCTTCCAGATCCTCTTCGACCTTGGCTCGATTAGCAGCCGCTGCTTGAACGTCATCGTGGTCCTGGCCCGGATTCGCCGTTTCGTACTCGAGCGCCTTGATAAGACGGTAGAAGAGAACGGCGAGGACGGCGCCGAGAGCAGGACCAACCCAGTAGATCCAATGATAGCCGTTGAACTTTCCGAGCACAACATCTGGACCAAAACTGCGGGCTGGGTTGAGGGAGGCGCCGGTGAAATAGATGCCAGCAAGATGGGCAATGAAGAGTGCCAAACCAATGCCGAGAGGGGCCATGAATGTGGCTTTGTGCTTTTCGGCTGCAAGCATGAATCTATATCCCTTAGCCAACATATCAAGCAATATGCGAATAAGCGGCGACGTACATTGTGAAGACAAGCAAGGCGGTCAGGAACATCTCGATGAAGACGCCTCGCTGGATCGAAGTGACAGGATTGGTGCTCAAAGTCGTCCTGACGAGCAGTGGGCCCGGAAAGAGCGCGGACACAATTCCAGCCGCCGAAATGGCACCAAGCAGTTGAGCGACAACAACGAGCCCTGCGCGAATCCAAGTAATGGCACCGATAAGCGCAAGACCGAGCGTAACCTGCGAATCCCATCAGCCTCTGCAGCGCACACCACATACACAAGCAAAATCGCGAAAGCACATACCGCGGGATTGAACAGGCCACCGCTAATCCTAAAGAAGACCCACGCGTTGACAGCAAGGCTGAAGCCAAAGGCAAAAGCGATATACAGCAGCACAGTGATGTCCGGGCCGGAATGGGCGAGCGGGTTGGCGGCGGCGGACATGTTGGCGACCTGGGCGCCGACGAAGCCGAAGAAGAGAAACAGAAACGTGCCCACGAACTCGCCCAGCATGCCCACGATGTGGTTCTTCACCCCCAGCGGCAGCTTGCCGATTCCGGGCAGCCGTCGCGGGTGGACGAGCGTGGAGTGGCGCGCCGTCATTCCCGGCGCGACGATGAAGTTGTCGGCTGGAGGATCGACGTTCATGGTGAAGGTTGTAATGGTATAGATCGAAGTTTAAACGACTGTTTAATTGGTGCTGATAGGTAGTTCTCCGCTGGATGGAGGCTTACAGTGAGCAAGTTTGGACGATTGAACTGTACTTTTTCGAAGGTTTTAGGAAGAATTTAAGGATTGATGAGTCTCCAGGTTACAGACGTCAGAGGATCCCAGGTTTAAAATAGAAGAGGATGAGCCAACTGTTGGATCGTGTAAAGGATTTGGAGGAGGATTGAAGCGAGAGAATCGCGGGCCATTATGCAGCTGTTCAGCTCCTGCATGAGGTCCATGTGGTATACAGTCGCCCTGTCCCAGAATAGTTCCCCCACGTCCGACTTCCTCCGACACATATTAACACGGAAAGCAAGGCTCACATTTGGAAGCAATAAAGATGCTGCCAAGTGCTCCATCGAGTTACTGGCAGCGTCGTACGATAGTGTGTCTAATTGGAAAGTGAAAGGCAAGATTGTGATACAGACAGGTTAAGACATTTTTGCTGAGATGTACATGTACCTTGCGCAATTAGCCGCTTACGTGGCGTTAAGCGGCCTTTCTACCATTGAAACTATGAGCAGTGTGGTGATGAATATAATGCCAGACTGAGCTGTGAAGCTACTGCCGTTCCAAAAAAGCTAGGGATGCGCTGGCCAACGTACAGACGTACACGACATACCGATATTGAACAAGACACAAAGGCTCTAACTCCTCAATCCTTATCGTCTAGGCCATTATAGCCGTCTTTTACGCGAGCAGAGATTGCAAAACACAAAAAGTCCCTCCGTCCAGTCGTTTTTCCAAAACAAAACCTACAGAACTTCACCGACAATCCTAGCTGCCTCTTTGTATGTCTTCAACATGCGTTCGCATTTCTCTCTTTCGCTCTTGATGCCCTCATCCTCAAAGAGTAGCTCCTCGAACAAATTTTCTTTGTACAGACTCGAAACCAGCCGATTCTGGACTGCTTCCTTTGAGTGATTGACCAGGAGGTGCATAATTGCCTTTGGCACCTGGTCGGCAATCATCTCGCGCACGATGTTGAAGTAGGATGAAATGAGACGACGGATAAGTTCAGTCTCGAGTTGCTCACGCTCCGTAAGGGCCGGCGCTTCGGGAGCATCCCAAGGCTATTGATAGAGTTAGCAAATCATCTTCCAGTCGGACACAATTGAAAACAGATGGAACTTACGAATGGCGAATCGTGCTCCCTTAGGTTCATGGCGTCCATGTCATCCTGGCTGGTTTCTGGGATCGGTCGATTGTGCACGACATTGTCGCCTCTTCTGAAGCTGGATTGGAAGGTTGGTTCGATGTTCGTGCTCACATGTCTTGAACCCGGTCGGTCGACGCCCATATTCATGTTTTGAGAGATATTCGATTGAATCGAACCCGGAAGCGGCTGTGACCCTGCGTTCTCCTTGCCGAAGAAGTAATTCAAGAAACTGTCACGAGCTGATGCCTCACCACCTGCAGCGGCGTGATTGCCGTTGAGGCGACCGACTGTTGGTGACATGCTGCGAGATGCTTTGGCCGGGTGTCCGCGCAGTGCCATGTTCGATGTTTTGTTTAGATCCGTCTCTTCTTCCTCTTCAGGAGTATCAATCCCATTGACACCATTCAACTCTTTCAGCCGCCTACGTTCTCGTTTTCTTCTCTCTGCATCCGCGACCGCTTTCTTTTCTCGCTCGGTCTTGTCATTGATCACAGAGGACATTGCTGCTGCCGCGCCGAGGAAATTGGGGTGATTGGTATTGATGTAGGCTCTTTGGATTGCGATGAGCGACTCAACATACCCAGAGCAGGGTCCGAGACGCTCACGAAGGAGTTCTGAGACGACTTCAATCAGACGACCTTGCAGACGCGGGTACCGGCTTAGTTCCATGCCGCCGCAAGTATGGCATATCTTTATCAGTTCCTCGTAAACTAGCTCTACGCATCGTTGACTTGGAACTTCGAGGAGCTTGATCTGTGGTTTGACTAGAAGGTCGAACGCCAACTCTGGCACGAACAAACTCGGTCTTGGGCCTGTGGAGTTACGAATCGCGGTACGGATATCGAGGACTGAGAGATTTTGAGTAGGATCAATGGTCTCCAGAGAGTTACCGAATACCGAATTAAAGATGTAGTATATTCTTGCGCCACCGCAAAGCTCCTTTGTGCTGATTTCAGAGGATGTGCCTTCGATTGAGGAGATAAATGAGGAGGCGAAGCGGTTCATGAGTTGGAGAATCAGCGATCCACGGTGTTCTTTGCCTGTGAAGGCGGCATCACCATAGCTGGCCAGTTCTTGTTGCGTTTGGCCCATGAGGGTGTTCAATCGAGCCTTGATATCCGGGAGACGGTCGCGTATGTGCGCCATAAGTGTTGTGTTGAGGGTCTTTGCCAGGTATTGTGTACCGCAGCGGTTTGCCATGTTCCTATACGCAGGATGGTGTCTGAAAAAGTCCTTTTCCTGTTGTAGCGCCTCAGAAAGCGGCTTATTGATCTGAATGTCTTGTTGTGATCGGTTGACAACACCAATGAAACCCAACTTGAGTGGGTAGACGCGACCAGTCAAGATATCTAGGGCATTCGTTCCATGATCCATCAAATCGAGCTTGGTCAGGACACCAATCGTTCTCCGGCCCAATGGATCTACATGTCTTGCGAGCTTCAGAGCTTCTGAGTTGACGATATCGACGTTCGCGGGAGAAACGGCGAGGACGATGCTATTAGGTTTCGCTATGTACTCCGTTATGAGATTTCTCGTTTGTTTCTCGATATCCGAGGGTTGGTCGCCAATTGGAACCTGCCGATACTTATTAGTTACTGCCAACAAAACCATCCAAGATACGAACCTTCGTCAATCCCGGCAAATCAACCAGTGTCAAGTTCAGTACATGTGGAGAGAATATCTTCAGATTGATGGGTTGTCGGTTGATACCCTTGTTGATACCCGCTATCCTCGCCGTCTCCGCTTCAATTTCGTGTTTCACCTCCGCAAAGTCGTACCATTTTCGGCCTGGAATATGATGGAACTCGGCCCATTCTCCTTGACCTGCTATACTGGCTGAAGTATGCGGAAGGGGTACAGTGTCGTCGCGGGACTTGTCATCGCGATCGATAGGGACGTTGATGAGTTGGAGGATGAGTGGTCTTCGAGTAACGATGCCACTACCTCTTGGGAGAAAGTCGCGTCCGACGATGTTTTCTAGGACAGAAGATTTGCCGGAAGACTGAGAACCAACGACAACCTATGGGCAAAGTTAATAAGCTGCGACGCCGCATCTCCGTCCAGGGATTGGATAGAAAACATACAATCTGAGGAAGGTCCAAGCTATCATTGCCGATGGTATTGAATACCAAATCCTGCAACTTATTCACGGTATTTAGGAGGTCATCTCCCAAGGCAGCCATAGTGCGGCTCTCGTCCTGATGCCAGGAGTGGCCGCGGAGGTAAACGTGAGAACAGTAGCGAGACAGTGGTTCGTTCGGCCCTTAGGATGACACGAGCCAGACAATATGTCGGCCACAGGAACGATAGTTGGCGCGATCGTGGTTATGGGAATGCGAAGATGGAAGGGCGATAATGTTCGCGTCTGTCGTCACAAGCAGGTCAATCGGAGTCCCGAAGTTGCAACAACCTTGTTATTCGCGCCAAGCCAACCATCAACCAATCGAACAACGTAGATTCAGGCAAGCAGGCAGACGTATATTTCAGCGATCCATTCCGAAGCGTCTGTTGATTGACGTCGGAGGCTTCGCAGCTTACTAGAAAGCTTCCATGGTCAATTTTACGTTATGCTCTATGAATTGAACGTATTCATTCATCACTGTGAAGTTGCTTTTGTGCGGCTTAGACATGTCTCCTTTACTATGCTCGTGGATATATAAGGAGACGCGTCTGATAATCCTTTCATGCATGCAAGGATTGGTTGCACGGGAAACTAAGTAGCAATTCAACTCCATATTATTATGCCAGGACTAACTAATACCCTAAGTCGACTCCTTTGCGTGAATTGATGGAGCCGAGATCCCCTGTCGATCATGTTGCCGTTGAAATGGAGATATAGCGCATACATACGAATCCTGGTCGAGTGACGGCAGAAAACTCTACTCATTCACGCTTTGGAGGACGGCGCAGGCTCACATTTCTGCGCGTCTTTCCTATCCACTGTTCCGACTTCTTTTGCCCTCTCATCGCAGTATTGCGCCATGAAGGTATCCTTCTCCGAAAGACCGCGGGGATAATGAGTAGTCCAGTGAATCTCCAGAGACCCGGATTCCTAAGAAGAGATTACAAAGCTGCTCTACAGAATTATTTTACCGTTGCTTACCACAATCATCACCGAATGATGGTTCTTCGATTTACTTCTTATGCCAATCTGTGCGACAAGATCCTAATCATGTTGGCAATTGTACGACGGTGATTTGCGGGAGTGAAAGCTCACGAGGACTTTAGTGTATGTTTTGAAGTAATACCTCTTCCGAATGCCCATCTGCTCGCCGTCCAAACTCCACCCATTTTCAATCAAACTCTCGACCTCTTTCGTGACTTTGGTTTCATCCTGACCTTCGGAAAGTTTTACCTGAGTGGCAAAGCTGTTCGTCATTTGGCTGGAGGCAGCAATCTTGAAGAAATTTTGCCTAGTCGGATGTAGACGGCTTGAGCTGGCGCGGACACCGAGATTGTGTGGGTGTATCGATCGCAGGATACGGCTAGACATAGGTTAATATGATCAGAATAGTCCTCTTGATGAAATTCCTCTGGTGCTACCGTCAGGACGGCGCATGAGGTTGTAGAAAGATGGAACGCCCAGTCTCGAACTGAAAGTTCCCTCGCTGCTCGGGGCTTGTATCTTCTACAGAGTACCTGATCTCCACCACCGCACATTTCTTGTCTGCCGCTTTACTTACAACTACACTGTAATGAAATTGGGTTGAATTTTGACACCCTACCGGTTTTAGAATCACGGCGCACCGAGGTAAGTAGGATTCTAGAACTGCCCTCCATGCAGAGCCACGTGCCCGCTCTTTGAGCTAGCATGTCAACATCGTGGAGCCTCGCCCCCCTCGAGCAGATCCACAAAAGATCACTTTCTCGCCAGAAAAAAATGGAAATTTCGAGTGCAAATTACCTCTGCCCCAGATGTGTCGAGATAAATTTGCCTGCAAAGCTCAAGGAGCGGCCGAGGCCGGTGTTGTCTGGTATCTTTGTGGCAGATCTTGGAGATCTCCAAGACTCTATGAAGAGCTCTCTCTGTGCTCTCTGTCGCCTTTTCGCGCAGGTTCGACCTCGTACTGCAGGACCTTTCGTCCTTTTGGCATATTCTAGCAGATATTTCGACATACAAACAAGTCACTTTTTTCGATATGCTAAATCAAATGGTTTGCTGAAACGCCAATTTTTGCCACTGTCGACAAGAAGAATCGGAAATTCGACCAACACAGCGACTCAATCATCCCGATCCGGGAGACGGGATTTATTGCTCCAGTTGATCAGCGTTGTACTCCGACAGCAGCAAGATACCATCAGTTAATCCACCCAGACCGGGCCGACTTCAATCTCATGAACAAGTGGATCCAGTGGTGCCGAGAAACCCACCAACGCTGTCGGAAGCCAAAAAGAAGTCAACTAGTTCAAGGTCTTCGATTAATCGACTGCTCAAACAGAAAAATAGCCATAGCCAGCAGAGAGATAGAGTATGTAGCGCTCAGTTATGTATGGGACCCATCAGCCTCGCAAACCTTTGTGAGTCTGGAATCGGGCACTTCACTCCCAGATGCACTTCCACAGACGATTGCCGACAGCATCAAAATCACACAAGCGCTTGGATTTCAATATCTCTGGATTGATAGATATTGTATTCCTCAAACTGCGGAAGAGACCTACCAGCAAATTCGACTCATGGGAGCGATATTCATGAATGCCCAGGTGACAATAGTTGCTGCTGCTGGTTCGGATCCCAGCGTAGGGTTACCTGGAGCAGGATATCGGGGCCGAAACGTACAGCAACAGGCTGTAGCTGGTCACGTTATTTTCTGCTCTACATTCCCGGACGCCAAGTTCACGATATCAAAATCTAGCTGGATGTCCCGGGCATGGACCTATCAAGAAGCCGTGCTTTCGCGACGGCTAATATTCTTTACAGACGATCAAGTGTACTTCGAATGCCTAACTTCGCATTGTTCAGAGTCCGCCCCTCTAAACTTCAAGGCGTGCAACTCAGAAAGCAAACAGGAACTACGGAAGAGCTTTGCACGTGGCATGTTCAGTTTAGACGCCATCGAAGAACATAATAAAGTCGAGTTGCTAGAACACGTTCTGATTGAGTACACAAAACGGACTTTGTCACGAAGTGAGGATTCTCTCAGAGCAGTGCTTGGAATTTTAATCCTTTTTGGTCAAGGGAGATTTCCAATTCATCATATCTTTGGCATTCCCGTCTTGACCGCCCTGACGGCTGACCAAGGGTTTCACTTCACCAGTCGACGTACTTCTGCATGTCACGGGTTCGCAAACTTATTGCTCTGGCGTCACGTCCGTCCTTCTTATAGGCGTTCTAGCTTTCCAAGCTGGAGCTGGGCTGGTTGGGAAGGAGAGCTCCATTCAAGCCGAGATGGTTGGATGTTCAGAGTAAACCACGATTACTTCTCTTTTTCCAAGGAAAAATGCGATCACACCAATGTCTTAGTCTCCTTTGAGACTTGCTCATGTCAGTACCTATCTTGGGAGACAGTTTCGGAGAATTTACATAAGCGGAGCCTAAATGACAGCTTAACTGGCGTCCTTTAAATAGACTCGTGGGCGGTGACAATACGGCTGGCTCATTTCTCATCGACGGTTCGGTCAGTAAACGGCAAAATGTTGGAGCCAGGCTGGTATGCCTATCTCTCAGAGAACAGCGGCTCTATATGGTACTTTGACGTCTATCTGAGCACGGCCACAGCTTTACATCCATCAGGATCACTTTTAGATGGAGAATTTATCGCCATTTTTCTAAACTGCAGGAAAAATCTCGCGCTCATCCTAGACACCACTGGTCCATACGCACAACGATTGGGAGTCATGAATTTTGAGCATATCTCCTCGGCATATTCTGACAAAATGTTCCTGGGAACTGGTCTCCAACCGGGAAATACGACGAGTGTCAGACTCTCGGTATGGGATCAGCAGGCGTCGGACATTCGTACATGGAATATCACGATGTATCGAAAGACATTCTTGTTACGGTAGACTTCGAAGTAAAAGCGACAATGAAGCTGCCAATTAAAACTGAGAGTTGACAGGGGAATCGCACACAGGTGGGCCTAGGATCTGCAATGACGTCGACTAGAGTATCGTATCAATTTCTATACATCATCTCCACCACCGCACATTCTTTGTCTGTCATCTTACTCGTTAGGCATTCCTTGAGCCAATTTACAAGCATTCAGACGTTTAAATAGGCTATTCAGTTCCCTTGCATAACGAATTCAGCCCGAGATCCCTGTCATTGTCCTTCGAGCTGAGACTACTCCGTAAAGAGTTGACTGTACTATTTGATCGCCATAACGGTGAACAAGGTATAATGGACAAATTATAATGCCATAAAGCGAAGTGTTGCAGTTTCGCCCGCCTGATTCGGCAGGTTTTGACACCGTTTTAGGCGGTCCGACCGCTTCACTGAAGGTTGTGTACTTTAACCTCCATCCTTGCGAGGATGCGATTTTAGCCCAAGATAACAAGCATCCGTTCCGGATTTTTGGATGACATGCCAATTAGGCTATGCCAACGAGAAGCATCTATGAAATTCTCAGTGATACAGATTCTGCGGAAAACAAGACCCGCGTTTTGAATCAACATTAGGCGGTACGAAACTGAAGATGGGGCAATCGATAAGCGACTTTGTATGACAATGAAGATCCCTTCTCTTTCTTGCCATTCTATAAACGTCGGGATTGTTATCGATGTAACCTGCCTCCCGGATCGTTCGTGAATGTCCCAACGTTCCAAGTTAGAATTGTAATGTCGATAGTACGATTTGTGCATCGAAAGGGATACTGCGCTCGTGAAGAATACGAGGACGTGATTTCTGAGAAAATCATCTGTAGTGGGAGTAGGAGTCGTTGACGTCGCCTCACGAAGATTTTGGAGTCGACGATGCGAAAAATATTGCTTCGAGGTGGAGTTGGCTTTTGAGCCAAGGGATGACACTTGTTTTTTCATTTTAGCTTTGTCTGGTTTGAAATGCGCGTGGCGAGCTTCATCCAGTGGATTTGCATTTCCTTGACCGGATTGCTGTGGACTGGATATCGGATTATCCAATTCGTCGCCACGGTAGAAGGAAATGATAGAGTCTCCCTCTGGGATTCGAAAGGAGACTTCACCATCAGCAAACTTCCAGCTCACCCAAGACCATGTGGGTCGTTCTAGTCCGCCCTCGGAAACAATAGAATTACTCGACCAGGCAATCATTCTGTGAAATATCTTCTCTGGGAGTCCATGATGGTGCTCTCCAAGCTCGGCTTCCAAATAGCCGAGAACGCCAGAGAAAGCATTCAGGTAGTCGTCGTCGCTCGTTAATCTCCGGGGCAGGTATGCTTTTAAGAGGTCTTCGAGCTTCCTTTCATAGAGTTCTGGTTTCCGTTGTCCTTCGCTTCCATTTTCGACTGCAGGCTCAAAAGACATAGGGTTGAAACCAGTAGCCCATTTTGGGTGCGGTAACACTGACGTGCCTCTTCTATCCTGGTAGTGAATGGATTTCGGGCACCAGACTGCAGCGGACGACTTCATGAGTACGAGTGACCGGCGGGAACATACAATCTCCTGAAAAGTCCAACCACGTGTTACCCAGGCAGATTCTCGAAGCTCGTCAAAACCAACGACGGGGGCTAGTGAGAGCTCTATCCCACGAATGTAGTATGACTCGGGCGACCACGGCGCTGCTGCTGAATAGCCCTGCAAACCCGAAGAAGCGCTGTGTCCAAAGCCTGCAACTATTGTCAAGTATGCATTCATATAAATACCATGCATATGCTTGATTGTATTGGCTTTTTCTTTCTTGCTATCCTGGACGATGCACAATCGATCTATCCAAAGGTATTTCTCTCCCAGCATGGATACGCAGTGTATTGCATCTTTAATTGTCTTCGGTAGATTCACCGTTCGAAGAGCGCCGGATATGGCCCATTGATTTTGATTGTTTACTTGCAACTGTGGAGAATGCTCAATGCCCCATACGTAGCTCAGGGCTACAAACTGTGGTAGACCCTCTCCGCTCGGATCGTACGGAATTGTCTCGATGCACCAATTTTCAACATCCACGAGACGGAGCGTCTTAGGGGGTTCAACGATGATAGGGACGATTGGAACAGCGGTATTTCGATAAGTAGCAGCAGATTCGGTAGCGTCATTCTTTCCCTTAAACAAGGAACGGAAGAGTCGCCTACGCCACGATGAATTGCGGTGTGGCAAAGCCGGTCTATGGGTGGAAGTAGATCTTGTATATGTGGTAGGTCCCTCTTGGGAGTGTGGCCGTTTTCCGTGATAATAGCTGCTTGTATGCTCCTTGGAACAGTCCTTTATCCATTTCTTCGTTAGTTCGATATCAATACCCTCCATTAGGTTTTCTGGAGCATTAAAGTTCTCCAAAAAGTTCCGGCCGTTCACTATAATCTTCTCCAATTTGGCCTCGGGAGGGAACATGGCCCATTGTGGTTCGATAGGGTTAATTTTCCAGCGTCTCTCCCTTTTCTCTCCCTTAGTTTTCCACTCGGAGCTGGTGGAGATGGTAATTCGCAAGGCATTGAATTCTCGATTGAGCGCAACCTTAACCCACATATCTCGTAGGCCGACCTTGTTCCGCTCCACTAATTGTTGAAGGAGATCGCAAAACCTACAACCACGATGGTCACAAGATTCGCAACCACGGATGTCGCCTGTTACATTCATATTCCAAAATCTTCCGTATGGTAATCGGGTTCCATATCTCTTAGTGGGACGCGTTGTGAGTAAAGCCTCGAAGTCGACCTCATTGCACCGATCACATAAATATGATTCATCTTTCCAAGTCTGCCTTAGACGTCTTGGGCCCTGAAATGAATCTGAGGCGCCTGCGAGAGCCGCGATTATGCCCACTAGGACAAGAAGAACGAGGAGAATGTAGCCGAATAGTGATGTTAGTAATCTGAGTGCGAAGCTCAAAGTACTATGCATTGTTTAGGTGATATTGGTGCGTAAAGTTTCCCGATTTTGTGACGTTGAAGCGCCGATATGGCTCGGCTGCGAACCACCTAGCCCGAGGGTTTTCTGCCGTCCCTTTCTAATCGAGGGGAACCTGCTAATTATACGACGTTATTGTCAAAGCCGGTGCCAGTGTAACTGCTCTTGCGAAAGCCATCTGTCTCAATATGATGCGGTGAGGAAAGCGCAGTTGCTATTGAACTCTAGGGCTGACATGCAAGAGATCAGTGCCAAGAACAGTATCATTTATTAGACGCTTCTAGAATATTTGATTCGTTTTTCGAAGTGGGGCATTGAAAGAAGCTGAAGATGTGCTTGTGCTGCCAAGCTGCGGCTGGTTGTCCCTTTCGCGCAGCCTTCCACACTAGCATTCCGAGTTAATGATTTCGATATGGATCATATCACATCATGCTTTATTACATAGCTAGTTCCTTTTTCCAACGCAAAACTCCTCTGCCATATTACATTAAGCTGACGCAGAACTGCAGACTTCATACGCAGCTTTCACGCGACTATGATTTGTATGGGGTCAAGTGAACAAAGAGTGGAGGCTTCACCCACACGGAGTAGTTATCCTGTTTGAGCCAGCCTTCCGATTCTTTATTCAACTTGAGATCAAAATTCCATAACAAGCTCGCGATGACCAAACGGATCTCGTGATATGCCAAACTGTACAGCGAAAAGTTAGCTCAATTCTTACGCTTCTGCATCGGTCAAGAGGCAGCGCATGGAGCCGCGCCATCGAAAAGACGTTTTGAGTGGGGAAATGATGAGTTGAGGACAGTGCGACTTACTTCTTGCCGAGGCAATTCCTTGCACCGAATGAAAATGGTTGGAAAATGCGCTTCTTATCTTCGGAAAACTCCTCTTTCGAACTCGCTAGCCACCTCGCCGGAATGAATTCGTCTGGTGACTTGAAATTCAAGGGAGAATGGAACGCTGCGTATTGTGCTACAGATACGATAGTCTAAGCGACAGAGATTAGCTTCAACTAACACGGACAGGTAGAATTCATTATCATATACTCACACCTCCAGGAATTTGCTCGTCGCAGATAGTAGCACCCTGCGCAGGAACAACGCGTGGTAAGCCAATCGGCAAAGGTGGATACACCCTCAGAGCCTCCTCGACGCATGCGTTCAAGTACTCTATTGACGCCAAAGCTTGTATGTTGATGGACTCCCGGGTTGGGAACGTGTCTCGAAGTTGTGAAACTAGCTTGCTTATACAGTCCGGGTGGGTCAGCAGAAGGTATATCAGACCACTCATCAGTGTTGAGGTCGTCTCAGTGCCAGCCATCATGAATGTAGATGCATTCGAATACATCTCCGGTAGGGATAGTGCGCGATCTTTGTTCTCTTCCGAATTACTGAACCGCAAAACATACGTCCATATATCCGGTCGGTCCGTCTTCATTTGCAAGCGACGATCCACTCTGTCGACGGAGTGTTGATTATGCATCTTTCTCTTCTCACGAGCTGACTTCGGAATGATGCTCAAGAGCACTGCCTCCATACCAGGAATGGATCTCGCAATCTGCCCGAGAGTGACAACCTTAAACGCCGAGAAGATACCGCTGACCCACGGTGTATATTTGCTTCGATCCAAAAGATGCAATGACTCGCCGAAAGTAAGATCGGCCATGATGTCGAACGTAGTAAAGTTGAACCAATCAACCATATTCACTTTTGCCTTTCCTTGTTCGCCCTCCGCGCTGAGCTTGTCTACCAGGGTATCAACGTACTTTCTCATCAGTGGCTCCTGTTCTCTCAGGCTCTTGTCTGAGAATGCTGGTGACATCAACCTCCTTTGACGAGCATGGTCAACATCGCCGCTCCGCACGAGGCCACCGGTTTCACCCTTAGCAAGGAACGCATCGGGTCCATAGAACGTCATGTCTTTGCTGAAGTTGTCCTTACCGCCGATGCGGTGACCAAAAATGTCTTTCCATGCATCTGGCTGGATAAAGCTGAGTTCGTTAGGCCGGACTCGGATAATAGGACCGTAAATTTTATGCTGTTCGTGGATCCATGCAACGTTTTGCCCAGCGTAGCGTTTGTAGAAGATGAGGAACGATGTTGCAGCAGCTAGTTTTGGGCCTGGAAATCTACGAAGTGGGTGCAGGAAGAGGTTGTAAATTATTCTAGACGAAACGAATAGAAGCTAATTCGAGTAAGTGAATATCAAGCCAGGGTCCAGAACTCTAGTGGTTGAACTTACGAGTAGAGCAGATAAGATGGAAACTAAGTGGAACAAAGTTAATAATAACGCCATATTTCAATCTTCAACCTTGACTCAACCTGTTTAGAAGCTGATTTCCTGGATTTAATTAGCATTACCTTTATATGTCTAGATAGATATTTGCCTCAATAACGCGGCACATTTCAAAGCCGGCTGACTATCATCGTTACGGGGCCAGGACAGCATTTAGTGCTTATGTAGACTACTCACTACCATAATTGGCAAATGGACGTACAGCATTGCTAGGGGGAGTAAGTCACGCTCTTATCTGGACCAATGGTCAAGGTAGCAGCAATATGAATGGTTGTTCCTCGATATTTGTGAATGGTAGAGTTTGAGCATGGCAAATATTTCGTCGAGACTCTAGCCGCCTCGAGTATTCGCAATCCGAAGCTGACTGGGATACCTGGTTGAGGTATGTACAAACATACATGGAAATTTTTCCTGGAGAGCTTGGTTCGGGGTCCAGATGCAGAGTAAATGGGTCTCTTTAGAAGTACGCTTGTCGAAGATTTCTTGTAACCTTTGAGTTTCAGCTGCGGATGAATCTATCGCCTAACTTCATGGATCTTCTTGCTGTATCTACGGACAATCGCTCAGAGAAAGTACGCATGATACAAAGCGGGAAGAGTACAGATTTGCAGTGTAACGATCACGCATTGGCGTGCTTCTCGTTGACCAACACATACCGATATCTCGCCCTACCCTTCTCCATGTCCACGACGACCTGATTAGCGTCCTTCAAGCTCCGCAGCTGAATCCACGGCTTGACGTTCTTCTCAGCGGCAAACCTCAGCATCTCCTCGATCTCCCACGGCGGGCCAATGCAGCTGCCGGCAAGCTTCGCATCCTTAGTGATGAACGCGAACGGCGAGAAGCTCGGCAAATCGCCCTCGGGCGAGCCCACCTGCACGAAGATGGCGCCGTGCGCGAGCAGCGCGAGGTAGCCGTTGAGCGGCATGCGCGGGTCCGACACGGTGCAGACGATGAGGTCCAGCGACGCGCGGTGGGTGTCGGGCCAGCGCGGGTCCTCGTCGGTGGCCACGAAGCCGGTCGCGCCCATGGCCAGCGCGTCGGCCCTCTTCGCGGACGTTCGGCTGATGGCCACGACCTCGCGCGCGCCCAGCGCCGCCGCGAACAGGATGCCGAAGTGGCCTAGGCCGCCGACGCCGACGATGCCGACGCGCGTCGCTGGGCCCGCGCCGTAGCGCCGCAGCGGGCTGAAGACCGTGACGCCTGCGCATAGCATGGGCGCGGCATCGGTACTGGCGAGCGCGTCCGGGATGCGTATGCAGAAGTGGGCCGGCGCCCGCACGTAGTCGGCGTAACCGCCGTAGCTGATGCCGCCGCCTTGGTGCTCGGGATATGGCATGGCGTAGGCGTTGACCATGTGCGGGCAGTAGTTCTCGTGGCCGGTTGAGCACTGCGGGCAGTCGGGCTGCAGGCACGACGATGCTTGGGCGCCGAGCCCGATGCGGTCGCCTGGCTGGATGTGCGTTACTTGCGAGCCAACTTTGATGGCTCGCCCGACGACTTCGTGGCCCACGCAGCATGGAAATGGCGTTGGCCCCCAGCCTGAACGTAGCGTGTGGATGTCGGAGCCGCCTATGAAAGGGTCAGATTAGCTGAGGACGTCGATGGAGGGATGGTCTTTGAAGAAACATTGGAAAGCTTACACACGCCGCAATGCGTGACTTCAATATCAACATCTGACTCTGTCCATTTCTTGACGTTAGGGAAGGCCTGCCAGACCATCTTTCCTTTGACACTCTGCTCGTCCAAGCCCATCCAACCTTCGAATTTGGGTTCCATGAGCGAGCTCATCTTGGTTGAGATCGGAGGTTCGAGTGAACCCGTAGATGCCAGAAAAGCTTTGTGATATTAATGGACAAAGCCACTGAAGGCTTAGAGTAGTAAAAATGTAAAAATGGAGACACGTTAGGCCAATATTGAAGTTCCCAAGCTTTTATCCGCAGATGCTTCTGTCAATTGCGATCCTAACGCTAAGATACCAGACGAATACGCAGTATGCTGACAGAGTGAGAGAAAATCAGACGATTCAATCCTCAACGAACATCTACAGACGAGGCGAGGGAGTTGAGACATTCGTCGGATACTGCACTTGTATATCTGGAAAGTCCGGATAATGATTGGCTAGACGACAAGGTTTTCTACGGGTCTTCCAGAAGAGCTAGAGGCGCACGGCACTGAGACTCCGACTTTGTCCTGTCGGTGAATTGTGTCGAGTACACACGGGAGATCGACTGCGAAGGATATGCGGGTCAACGAATTGGGAAACACTGTGATGTATTCTTGAACATCGATATCAGATGAGAAGTCTCGTGTTTGTAAGCATTGGCCAATGAGATCTCGCCACTACTGGGTTGAAGATATGAGAACCGACGTGAAGTTCATTGTCACGAAGCCATGTCTACGCTCTCTTGCAGTGACTAAAGGTGACCTTTCGTAGCTCCTGACTGATGCTATCTCAATACTGAGATATATTTAGCAAAATACACGAAGAACCGGCCTGGCAGTCGAGAAATCGAAGTTTAACGAAAATCTGTCTAAACAGCAATTCATTCTTAAGACGTTTGTTCCATGCACCGAGAAGTGTATTCTTCTCCCAGCGACCGATAGATACATTAATATCGAACCCAGTAGTAGCAGCGGTAGCAAAAGCCGCGATGAAAATCCAATGACCGTTCCAAAATGTCCTATCCATTGCATCAACAACCATATCCATCGCCATTCCCTTCGCAGCGCCGAGTATCCATCTCATCACCGCCGTCAACCGCGCTCTATATCTCCTCTCGTCATGCATAGTAGCCTTATTCTCTTCCCGGTATGTCAGCGCGGGCGGCGCCGCTCGCGCTCCCCCGGCACCTAGTAGTCGTCGGCGCCGTTGCCGTTGTGGTAGTCGAAGTCCTCGGCGGCCTCCAAGTCGCCAGCTAGGACCGCGTCGTGGGCGGTCTCTGCGAAAGCGGGCCCAGCGTCGGCGGCGCCTGCTGTTGCGCCTGGGCCTGCGCCACCTGCGGTGGAGGAGCCGGGGGGGCCAGATGCGGATTTCTGGCTGTTGATAAGGGTCTCGGGGTTCCGGTCAGTGAGGCGTTCAGTTGAGTTGTTTCAACGTGCGTTTGAAATTGAGAACAGAAGGGAAAGGATAGGTTGGGAGAGGAGGACAGTTTCGATGCCACTGAACAATCGCGGGTCACGTGCTCGCTAGATGTTTTGACCTCCTTGCGCGATGTACACGAAAAAGGCATTGAATTGACGAGCACGGCAACAAGAAGACATGAGCAATGCTGCCCTGATCTTGCAATTGGCTACCAGCATGCCCATGCTGTCCTCCTGCAGATGTAACGGTGGATGATAGGAGAGTACAATAGCTTACCTCTCTGTAGCGCGCCAGGTAAATCTTCAGAGCTTCGGAGTAGTTTTCGAAGCCCAAGGAGGTCATGGCGAACAGAATATCCTCGCCATTGACTGTCTTTCGCTTCTCCTGCTGGCACTTCTCCGATGCTGGAAACATGTCAGGTGACTGTCGATGTTTGTATGCGAAGAATCATAAGCAAACTCACCTTCGCTCGTGATGAAGGAGATGAACTCGGACACGCATTCCTGCATGCATTCCTTCGCCTCCTTCGCAATCTTTGCGTTCTCGGGCAGAGCGGATTTCATAATTCGGGCGACTGGAGCAAAGTTGCGAATGTTAGCATCAGACTCGCGATAGCTATTCTTGTTGTTTGTCGAAGGCAAGCGGTGCTGTTGCTGCTGCTGTTGCTCGCGCTCCAGCTGCTGCTCCGCGGGAGATGAATGGTCAGAAGGTTGACATGGAGATGACATGACTTCGTCCACTTTGAATTTCTGTTTCTCGGTATATCTGCACGTCGACCGTTTTTGATTGAACGAGCAGAATATCCAGGGACCAGATGGATGTGGTAGGCCAGAGAAGCGAGACACATCGACATGGTTGGACAGAGCAAGCGATGCCTGAGCAACCAGTCACAGCATTCTTTCTCTTCGCTTTGTGCTTGAGCGCGCGGGTATTTGGTATATCTGAAGACATGCTGGTTTGCGCGCGCATATGCTTCGCAAATCAATGGGATGGAAGCACTCACCATTGGCGATGGGAAGCCATCGGTCTTGCTCTTTGACTTCGACTTCGTGCCCTGGGTCAACTTGATGCTCCATAGGCGCCTCTGTATCCTCCGGAGGTGATGCAACAACCTCAGGTTCCACCTCCGCCTTCTTGGGCGGGGTCGAGCTCATATTTCGGCCGCGTGCAGGGCAGGCGCTGCGGCCCTGCCGTCCTCCCTGTGAGGCTGTGTGTGTGCGGTGCGCTGGCTCGGAGGATTAATTTGTTGGCAAAACACGTCACGACGAGTATAGTATGGGACGATGCGCCTGCGATGCGGCCTGTGGCAGGGGTGTTCGGAACGGGGAATTCAGGTAGCAGGAATAGCAGCCGGTACGCTGCAAATCGGTTAACGCCAGCCCGCTAGGAGGCAGAGCTTGTACGACGGCCAACGCGTGCCACCACAGATGTCACCGGGAGAGGGAATGCAGTCGAGTGTAGAGCGAGACTTGCAGGCTGCACGTCCAACGTCGGGTGGTTGATCGCGCAGCAGGCGCTCACGGCGACAACACCTGGCTGAGAGTCTGACGGCGTGTTAGCTAGTGTCGTGCCAGGCATGAGGACCAAGGTCAAGGATGGAACGAGCAACTCACGACCTGGACCGACCGATCAGCCTCGTGAACAGCGGCCACGTCTACGGGAGAGTCTGCGCGTGCACTGGAGAACGAGGGCAAAGCTTGCTAGGCGGGCTAAAGACCGGCTAGCTGGCAACGCGGCGCAAAGGCAGTTGAGATCTGAAGCGGCGATTATCGAGGCAATGGGGTTCTGCAGCTAGAGAGCGAGTGCATGTGGGCGTGGGGTGCTGGACCGGGTTGGTCTGATGTTTTGTTTCGCCGGTTCAGGTTGAAGGTCAAGAGAATTGGGCGTGGAGGCTCGGGAGCGGTGCAGCTTGACGAGCGAGTGGTGCTAACGCAGGTAGGCAGTGGAGAAGCAAGATGAGCAAAGAACGAAGCCTCGACGGATCACGGCGCGCATTTCCCGCCGTCCAACAACAACAACAACATCATCAGGAAATGCAATGACAGGACCGTCGAGCGAGCGCGTCCGGCGCTGTCGCAACCAATTGAGCGAGCTCTGGCCGGCCTGGAGCTCGCAATGTCACCGACGCATCGTTCAGCAACCTCGGCGGCAATAATTTACCAGATGCGAACGGAACTGCGCCGAACTGGAGCCTCGAGCTGAAGCATTGGACGGGAAGCAACGGGAGCTAATCGACACTACTGGTCCTGTTGCTTCTACGCATTCGGATACGCCTCCAACAAGTATTCCAATTAACTCACCGCAAGAGACGGCTTGTGAATGATGAAGGATGTAGCGCGCGCCATGCACACAGGCGATGCACCAAGGCAAATGCGCAGCAAGAATTAATCACCATGAGCAGGCGATGATAGCTGATGCGATGCCGTAGCAACTACTTGGCAACTGCCCTGCTTTCATTAGCTGGTAAAGCCGCCGTGCCGTCAATCGCTCCAATGGCAGCCATGATGATGACACGATGAACTGGTCAGGCTTGGAGGAACGCATCTCAACCGCGCTGAAAGTCCGAACACGCGGAGACATTTCATCAGGCGATCAATCAAAGAGCGGCGCTGATAAAAAGCAAAGCCAACAGCTACGACGATCCCATCAGCCGCTCCAGCTCCAAGGGCCAGCAAAAGCCGTTTCATGCGAGCCCTGCTGACTACCTTGACGAATCCCGAGTCGTCGCTGCACAGAGACGGCTGTGATTCAGCGACCCAACCCACATTATTCACCAAATTACTCCCGTCTCACGCTTTCCATTGGTCCCAAGCCACGGTAATTTTATTGATTGGTCTCCATATCAAAACATCAAGCTCCATTTCCTATCTTGTACATGTAGATGGAATGAAAAGAAGACATAAAAACATCTCGGATCGGCCGACTTTTCCTCCCCCCTCTTCTAAGTGCCATCTTTAGGCGGTCAGTCCGGATGAGCGCTGGAGCAAGCCCGAGGCGAATTGGCCCGCATGCGAGCTGCAGACATGCTGTCATTGCATGCCCAGTTGCCCGCCCACCACCCGTCTGGAAGGGTGAGTTGTCCACGGTTGCTTCTGATCAGACCTTCTTTTTCGCTTGCCCGATCGTGGCCGATAGATGGCTTACCTGGCTTTTCTGGCTGGCCCTCGTTGTAGCCGTTGAGGGCTGATTGACTGCGCGTTCGCTTTTCGCCGGACACTATGACTACCTACTTACGCACTGGTACGATACGCGGTAAGTGTATGCGAATTCTTGCATCGCCCAAAATACCGCACAGGGGACGGGACGGCTTCGGCCTACGCCGCAGTTGTACCCAAGATACTATAAGTTACGTGTCTCTCGGTCGCACAGCGGCTTAAATTGATCTTCTCGCTCTGCTGCACGCCTGCAATGACGTTAAGACGTCCATTCATGTCACGCCGTTCCTGGCCGATGTTGATGGGTGGTATCCTATGAGAGAGGATCCCATGTCATCGGTTGTTGGTGGTCGTCTGCACGCGTTCCAAGTATTCGATGATCATCTCAGAGCGCCAACTCACACATGCAGCATGCATGACAAGGCTGGACAGTTGTGGCTTGGACCTACATTTAACACCTCACCACACCTTTTTGCTGCCACCGATTACCAAATATCATTCCATTGTGAGGCAAAACATAGGGTTTTCCGCATTGAACAGATAGGGCAAGTCTAGACTAGTAGTACACATCATCATACCTGCCTGACGACGTAAGATGGCGCATAACGATCGCTTCTGCTTCTTGTCATGGGACCCATCGTACCCGAGTAGTGAGGCTCCACCGTCGAGTCCGCGACGAACAGCGCATTTGTTCTGTAGGCCAGTCGCTAGCGCCTGATCCATCCAATTCCATGAACCCTCAGCCATCCCATGCCCGTCACTTCGACTCCAATTCTGCCGCCGCTCGACGCCCAGTCTTTTAGCGACTGCCGCGACAACTTGCACTCTTTGGATCATCCCAGACTGCCGAGCCGCACCCTTTTCGGGCGGACGGAGTGGCGTGAACATCGTGGCGTCTTACGGGCGTCAATATCCTGGAATCCATTTCGGCGAGATCCATATTTACGCGGCAGATGCATGGTCTCAAATGCCGAAATCGGATAGCTGGTGATACTACGGGTGGCGGAGCCTAAGGCGCACAAAAGCCCAAGGCACCAAAGTACCTTGCGCCTCTAGTAGTCAAACTGGGGGATGCATATTCGGGCATCACGATCGCTGCGGCTGTGTCGAGCGCGTCGTAAACACGCAGTTCAGCCCGGTGCCATGGAACTGTATCCACAGGCGGCTGAAAGGGCAGGCAACGCAGCCAGTTACTGCTGGACGACCTGGACATGATTTTTCTTCTGCGATGTGCGTCAGCGACCGCGGCAAACGATGAGTTCGCGCACGACACCCACCTTCCACTTCTCCATCTCGTCCTGCTTGTCGCGGTACTGCTTGAACAGCTCGTCGAGCACCTTGCGCAGGCCGTCGGCGTTGGTCTTCAGCGCCGGCACCACGTCCTTCACCGTGCGCTCCACCAGCACGCCGTTGATCATCCGGAAGCACTTGCGCTCTCCCGGCAGCGGCTCCAGCGTCTCGAGAACCAGTCTGTATGCGAGGGGCACGGTCAGCGCTGATGTTCCTACGAAGCGGCGGTGAAGATCCAGTAGCAACGGAAGCGGTGTGCGGAGAACCGCGAGCCTAGCTCTTTTCTTGGATGTGGAAAGCGAAGGAATGATGCTGCGTACTTGTGCTCTTCGGTTTCTTGTTCGACGTCACCGATTTTCTGCGCCAGTTGCTGCAGCGTGTTTTTGTAGGTTTGGTACTGATTTTGAAGCTCTGCCGCGTGCCATTGAGTTTAGCGTTGTGTTCGAGTCTCGAGAGAATGATTTCAAACTCACCTTGTTGCTTTTGAGCCGATATTCTTGCTGTCGCCATTGTGAAGAGTTTCGAAAGGTTGCGATGGAGATAAGTGGTCGAGTGCGAAAACAGCTGATAGAAAAGTGTGGGGAAGCTTGGACCGCTTCCGAAAAATCGAGAGTCGCGACGACGGATATGTCGGTCGTATGATGAACACAATCAACCAAAGATAATCTAACTCTTCCGAAACATCCAATCATTCAATATGCATCCGCCGTTACATACAAAAGACAACATAGGTTCGAATATTTGCGACTTGTCTCGTTTCAGAACCGACGTAGCTAACTACAATCGCTACAGGCTGCGAAGAAGTCATGAACGCTCTCGAAGAATGTCATGCTCGTGGCTTTCTCTACAAAGCTGTAGGAAGTTGTAATTCACAGAAGACGGCAGTCAACAAATGTTTACGCGCCGAGCGTCTAAAGGCCATTTCGAAGAACCGCGAGAAAGCAAAGGCACAAAAGGAGAAGAGAGAGAAGCTGTGGAAGGAGGTCGACGAGAATTCGTGACTGTGTCATTTGTCGCGTTTCATTTCTGGTCGTGTCGTCATTCGCATCAGTGGTGTTATTGGGATTAGCAGCCAATGCATTTACAGAGTCATTGAAGCCATCTACGCATGTAGGACATGGATCCAATGCAATACTAGCTGGAATGCATTGGCAAGAATATTGGCTCAAGAATGTTGAAGGCGTTATATAAGAGCTCCGGGAAGGAAAAGGTGCATTGCTACTCTAGCAAAATGGGTATCATGCGCTTTAAGTCGATATGCTTCATGTGTACAGTACTAGCGCAACTCAACTCGCTGATTCGTCTTTTGAATGATCAGTTAAATTTCGCCAATCTCTCTTCAAGATTCTTCACCCATTTGTCAACCTCCTCAACGTTCTCTTTCAGTGATGACTGGCCGTCCTTGACATGCGACTCTGCCGTCTGCAAAGCCTGCTTCCACTGCTCGATTTCCGCCGCTTGCTCAGCTTGTCGTTTCTCGATATCACCCAAGGTGGTACCTGCGCCAGCAGCACTTGTATGTAACATTCGCAATGTTCGAAGTCTCTCGAGAACCATTGGGAGGGTAGGTGATAAAGTGTCGATGGTTGATAGAGTACCGTACAGCGCATTGATCTTTGAGCTTTGTTCGGTTGGTTCGGTAGATTCGTGACCGTTTGTTAGTCCCGGAGCGTTGGCTGCTTCCTCCTCATTTGCCTCTCTTAGTCGCTGCAGGCGCTCAGCGTCTTTGATGAGCTGTCGAGTCTTGCTATGTGCGCTTTCCAACGAGCTAGGAGCGTTGGAAATTATCTGGATTTGACGGTCAAGGGCGTCCAATGATGGTATGATCGGATTTGAAGCTGTATATCCTTTTTCTGGAAGATTTGAACCAGTTAAGCCCAATGCTGCTTCCAGAAAGGCTAGTCGAGACTCAAAGTCAGCAGTTTTGAACAAGGCTTGAGCCAAGTGCGGATCGAGATCTTCCCCAGACGTCGTAGAGGTCGTTGTTGCTCCAGGGATAACAGTAGACTTTCCCTCATTCTCAATTAGTGTTGCAAGCTCTGCCTGCGCACTCTTTGAGCTCCCCTGTCGCAGTGTATATATCGAATCAAGGGTTTCGCTTAGCTTCGAAACATCCGCTTCCGTAGCTTTTTCGACTTCTACCTGCGTTTGTTGTTCGTTCTTTGTATCTATACTGGTTTTGGTTTGCGCTGCTTCGAATTCGATTTTAATCTCTTCCACTTCCCGCTTCAGGCGCGCTATCCTCCGATCTAATGTTTCGTCTTCATCGTCACTGAAATCACCATATCGGCCATCATCTTCTTCTGCAAATGAGCCATCAGCGCGTCGACGGTTGGAAACCCTATACGATCGCCCTTCTCTGCCAAGACGTCCAGAAAAGTCTACATCACGAGCGTCGACACGAGAGGGTCCAAATCGATTCCGAGCTTGAGATGGCTCCAATCGGTTTCGCACCACACCAGATACATCACCAGATGTAGTGTCCACGGCATCTTCATATGACGAAATCGAAGGTGATCGAGCTGTCGAGCCCTGAAAGGGAAGAATGTTAATGTCCAGACTTATATCACATCCACTTTGCCAATCCCGCTATGACTTACTTGGATGGTAGAAACATCATCAGCTAGATCCGGAGTCTCGTAGACATCTGGCAATTGGGTATCCTGATACTGTCAATCCTGCGTATTGCATGCAGCAGTGGGCAAATTATTCGTACCACATCAGGGAGATTTGCGTACTTGCGCGCCGAAGTGGCCATGATGGATCTCTCTGAGGCAAATTCACGCTCAATGAGTCCCAATCACGCTCTCATCTCAGTGTGTTCTGAGTTTCAGCCGTAGTTCTCTTATATCCGATGTTTTTGAAGCCACATAAAGACCGTAGTTGTGAAGTCGCGTCGCGACTGAAGTTCGGGTCGAGCGCCAAGACTTCACCCCGCTAAGAGCCGTACAAGGTTTTTATGCTGATGACGACGGTGATTGAACGAAGGAGAGGGAGTGGCTCTGTTGGAAGCAGAAGTTAAGGAACGGAGAACCGAGCCGGCAGCTGTGATGCTATTTTGGCAGTGTTCTCGGACAAGGGTGGTCGATTGATCGAGGTGCGGTCGTATCGGATGTTCGAGACAGCTTTGGAATTGGCTTAGATTGCTCCTCCAAAGCCGATCCCACCACCTCCTCTTTCCGCCAATGCCATATCTATATCGAAGAAATTCATGAATGAGCATCAAGCTCGGCTTTCTCTTCTTTCTCCCTTGAAAGACTCTGATCAAGGTGGAAGATTTCACATCGGTTTCATGGATGTTCTAGCACAGCTGGAATATTCCAACCCTTCGGACTGACCAGCATGTTCTCTGCCAACCATGGCGACGACCGTCATGGACATATCGAAGAATCCTCGTTCCTCTATAACGATCAGACTGGCATACTCAGAAATACAATGCTAACACCTGAGTCTGAGATCAAAGTCGAAGCCAGTACTGCCAAAGACAACCTACATCCTTTCGGGTCGTTTGATACTCTTGGCATATACAAGGAGTATGATGATTCGGGTTTATCATCCATCCAACCGGATGAAGAAAATGGAAATTCGGATCATGGAGGAAATCATGGTGCTTCGAAAGACGACGTTTCGATAATCTCCTCAACGTTCAATGCCACGTCTGCACCTTCCAATGCGGCCAGCCAGTCTCCCATTCCAACCCCCAACTTCGCTCAACTTGCGATAAATCAGCAAGTTATAGCTCCAAGGATGAATACTGCAGGTCAATCAAATTCACATGCACTACCTTCTCCTCTGCAACATCAAATACTTGCAGATCCGCCGCAACATAATGGTACGCCAGAGAAGGAATTACTCAAGCGTAAACGGTTAGTTGTTTTTAATATATGAGTGTATTTTCAATTAATAATTGTGTCAGGGCGTCCAACACTTCGGAAGGTGACGAAATGACAACTCCTCAAAGCTCTGCAAAGAAGATCAGGACGTCTTCGTGGCATTCCAAACAGATCACCAAAGACTTTCGTTCACGATCAGCCATACCACAACACTTGTCATGGGTGGAATTTGGGAGGCAAGGCATTCTGGCTGCCTATTCTTTGCGATTGAATCCTTTTGCTCTCCATCCAGAAGAATATAAACTTCTAAGAGCTCATATCACGAAGACACAGATCACAATCTACCTTAACATCCGAAATGCTATCCTTCGACTCTTTCACCGAACTCCACTGATACCTGTGCAACGCCACGAAGCCGCAGGATGCGCTAGAGATAGTCGCCACTTTGATCTCTCTCAAGTTGCATATGACTGGCTGTTGCGGAATGGATATATTAACTTTGGCTGTGTCGATGCCACTGACACCCAAACTACAAACATTCACTTTAGAGGGAAGTCGAAGAGGAAAACGGTGGTTGTCATAGGTGCTGGTATGTCGGGCTTGGGCTGTGCTCGACAGCTGGAAGCTCTATTTGCTCAATATGGAGAACAATTCACAGAGAATGGAGAAAGACCGCCAAAGGTCATTGTGCTGGAAGGCAGACCACGTCTTGGCGGCCGTGTGTACTCCCATGCATTTGCATCACAAAATCGAGACGAACTTCCGTCGAATTGTCGAAACACTGCAGAGATGGGAGCACATATCATCACAGGTTTTGACCATGGCAATCCTCTGAATATCCTCGTGCGAGGTCAGCTTGCACTAAATTATCACGCACTCAAAGACGATTCCGTACTCTACGACACTGATGGAAATCCTGTAGACAAGAAGAGAGATGTCATGGTTCAGGAGCTCTACAACGACATTCTAGACCGCGCTGCAGCATTCAGAGCGAAATTGCCAACCGAGCAAACAGTAGAGGGTGACAAAGATCTGATTCGACTGGGAGAAGATCCTCGAGATACTCAGAGCGATCCAGGACCCACTATTGCCGCTCTTGAAGCCGCTGGAGAATCCATCACAGTTGCAGACGGAAATCCTCTGGACTCAGACACAATAACTCCTGCACTTGCATTTTCGGGAGTCGAAAAGGTGGCTGGTAGACAATACCAACTTGCTGGAGGCACTGGCAAGAAGACAGCTGCAGCAGATGCCGCGAAGTCGATGGGTTTTGAGACACGAGCAGAACTCACCTCTAATCAGTCCATCGACCTCGGACCAATTTCTCGCTCTTCTCAGTACCCAACACTCGGAGAAGCCATGGAAGAAGGCATCCGTCAATATCAAAATATTGTCGACCTCACAGCGCAAGACCTGCGTTTGTTGAATTGGCACCAAGCAAACCTCGAATACGCCAATGCTACAAGCGTAGATAATCTCAGCCTGAGCGGATGGGATCAAGACGGTGGCAACGAATTCGAAGGTGCCCACAGCCAAATTATCGGCGGTTACATAAAGGTACCTCGAGGTCTAGCCAAGTTCCCGAATCAGCTAGATATTCGCTTCAAACACACCGTAACATCGATTGAATACAACAATCCTAATGCATCACCTAGCGCGCCAGTAGTTGTGAAATGCGCTAATGGCGAAGTCTTCCAAGCTGAACATGTTGTCGTCACAGCTCCACTTGGCGTTTTGAAGAAGGATAAGATCAAATTCTCTCCACCATTACCAGAGTGGAAGACCTCGTGCATTGATCGTATGGGTTACGGGCTTCTCAACAAAGTGAGTAATTTTAGCAAAACAGTCGATGAATATTCGTTAACATCGATTTGAATAGGTCGTCCTATGCTACGATAAGCCTTTCTGGGAAGTAGATCGAGACATGTTCGGTCTTCTAAACGATCCCGGAGGCAATCGACTCGATCCTCAAGCCTACAAAAATTGCCGCGGTCGATTTTATTTCTTCTGGAACTGCATCAAAACAAGTGGTCAACCAGTTTTGGTTGCTTTGATGGCAGGACCAGCGGCATACAGCGTTGAAGAGTCGAGCAATGAAATGCTTGTACATGAGGTTACACGTCGCTTAAGGCAAATATTTGGTGCTGAGAACGTTCCATATCCAAAAGAAGTCGCTGTGGTGAGATGGCTTAATGATCCATTCTCGTATGGAACATTCTCGTACGTCGGCCCAAAAACGCAGCCAGGTGACTACGATGTAATGGCTAAGCCTGTCGGCCGTGTTCACTTTAGTGGTGAGGCTACGTGCGGCACACATCCAGCAACTGTCCACGGAGCATATATCTCTGGCCTTCGAGCAGCTGGTGAGGTGCTGGAGTCGTTCATCGGGCCAATCCAGGTTCCCGAGCCACTCATCCCACGAAAAGTCAAAACGGAGATGCCAACCACGCCGATCCAAACCACACCTAACGGTATCAAGCATAAGAAAGGCTACGTCTCGGTTTGGGAGCCAATCGTACCACAAACACCGCCGACCTCGAAGGAGGCAGTCAACGCCGGAGCCGAAGAATACGAAGCGAAGATCATCGCCGCCATCCTCGCGGAGCTTGGCAAGCGACCCGTCAAAGCCGACCGCATGGGCGTGAATCCATATCTGCTATACACGACGGACCACTGGTACACGGTGAAGGCAGCGTGCGACGCGCGCAAAGCGGCAGCGACTGGCAAAGCGGGTGCCAAAGCGGAGCGCGATGAGATCCGCGCGGCCATCGGCGAGGAGTGGCGGCTGCTGCCCGACGACAAGAAGAAGCCGTACATCGATAAGTGCGAGCTCGCGCGCAGGCACAACGCGGAGGTGGCCGACCGCATCAAGGTTTGGGATCGTGAGGCCGAGCGCGTCAGGCGGGAGTTTGTTCAGCGAAATCCGCCGCCTGAGGGCGTCAGCGTCAGCGTTAAGGGGTCGGGTGGGATTGAGATTGCCACTGGGAGGAAGGGGAGGAAGTTGAGCGGTTATGAAGAGTGATTCATTCATGGATTGATTGTGGTTGCGAACTGCATTCTTGAGTCGTTAGGTCATGGATGGTAAGCCTTTGCTGCTACCGCGCATTTTACTAGCTTTGGACGGCCAGCTACATATATACGTAAAGTAATTCACCGGGAACTACCACAAATACCTCTCTCTTCACGGACAGATCTGTAGACGCTTTTTGAAGATTCTAAGAGTTGCATCTACCTCGCATCCCTTTCCGCTTTTAGAGCAATACTAATAACCTAACTTCGTTTCCGAACGGCCGTGTCAATACGAGCTGAAGTTTAGTTCTGTGTGATTAAAGGGTGGAATTAATTGTGGCGGTGTACTCTAATCGAAATCAAAGCCCACACAGAGCGGATGACGAAAGCTCTGTAGGCGGCAAGGACAGCCAGCATTCCGAGCCGACTGAGCTACCTGTGAACTTAGAATATCTTCTGCAACATTCTTTCACTGCTACTCCACCACTGTAGCATTGGATATCGTTCTTTTCGAAGGAGCAAGAAGTGATATTCCTATTGCTACTTCTCTCTCCGCCAGCAACAGTCGAGTACACTCCGCGGCCACCCTGCAGCTGCCATCCCACTACCTCCACTTCGTCCTCCGTCATGGCTTCTCTAAACCTCTCCGCCAATGGTCCCTCAATCAAAAGCAGCTATCAAAAGATTGTGGATGCTCCTGCGCCCACCGGTGCTTTGGATGCGTCTCCAACTTACGGTCAATGGGCTGTCTATGCTGTGCAGGCTCCTCTCGTCAGCGCATTTCAGCATGACGGCGGCAAGGAGAGCGTGCTGAAAGTGCAAAGCACTGGAGGTGAACTTGCCATTTTTCACTAATTTCCAATCACATGCAAGCTAACAAATATCGTAGAGGGTGAGCTGATCGATCTCATTGAAGAATTCTCGGATGGGAGGATACAGTTTGCCTTTTTGAAGGTCAAAGACCCAAACACTACCTTGCCCAAGAGCGTTTTGATTGCATGGGTGAGTTTACAGCTGATACTCTCTTCCTTGATCACCAGACTAATTCTTCTTCTCTAGTGCGGCGAAGGAGTGCCTGAGAGAACAAAGGGGTACTTCGGGAGTCACTTGAGTGCCGTTCAGAAACTCCTCCATGTACGATGCCTACTTCATAATATTGTCTTTGGTGAGCTGACTTCCATAGGGATACCATGTGCAAATCACTGCTCGATCTGACCGCGACCTCACACCTGAATCCGTTATGCAGAAAGTCGCCGATGCTTCCGGCTCCAAATACTCTGGAGGAGGCAATATTCCCTCTGCTTCTGGTCCAAAGCCTCCCATCTCGTCAAAACCCGTCTTCACGCCCACGGCTATTGCTGGTGCCGGCTCTAGCTTTACTCCGCTTGGATCTCGATCGCGGGTGGCTCCGAAACAGGAAAATACTGATGCGGATGGTTGGGGAGCAGATGCACCGCAAGTCACTCGGACACAGCTGGAGAAGGTGGCATCGGCATACCAACCTACCAAAGTCAATATGGCACAGCTCACGAGTCAAAGGCAAGAACCGTCAAGTTTCACAACGGCGCAATCTAGCAACGGCAATCCGGACGTGGTCAGAGGTGCATACCAGCCCGTTGGCAAAATCGACATTGCAGAGATTAGACGACAAGCTAAAGAATCTGGTGATCTTAAGGATGATCGCCCAACCGTAGTGAAAGGCGCATACGAACCAGTCGGCAAAGTCGACATTGCTGAAATTCGAGCTCGCGCTCAAGGACCTGGAGGTGCCTCTTCACAACCAAGCACGATCTCTCCAGCTGCAACAGGTGACGGTGAGGAGAAACCACGATCTCTCGCCGAACGTTCAGCCGCATTCCAACAATCTGAACGATTGACAGCGCTGCCGAAACCTAAAGTAGCAAACAAGTTCGGCGGAAGCTCCTTCACAGGCACAAAAGCGCCTACTCCAGGTGGATTCTCAGCAAAACCCACAGCTGCCGCTCCAGCTGTTGGCCTCGCGAGCCGTACGTTCGCCGACCAAGGAGGAAAGACACCAGCTCAAGTGTGGGCCGAGAAGAAGGCTCGCGAACGAGGATCCAGCATTACATCGTCTGGTGCCGCGCCGACTTCGCCTTTGCAGGCACAGACCAGCGGTGGATGGTCTAGTGGCTACACGGGCAAGAAATGGGGCCCGGTCAGCACGACGCACACCGGCCGCAGCAGCGTTGGATCACAGCCGACCAGCCAAGACGACCAGCAGCCCGAGGAGCCCACCAGTCCCGTCGGCGGCGTCTCTGCCATCCGCGATCGCTTCTCCGGCCGCGCGCCGATGGGCCAGCCCGCCGAGGACAGCGGACCGCCTCCGCCCATCGATCTGGGGAGCAAGCCGTCCGGCGGTGCGCGCGGCATCCCAATCCCAGGTCTACCAACGCGCCCATCCGCCGACGACGTGCCAGCGGAAAAGCACGTGGATCTGCCGCCACCGCCGCGCCGCCCGCAGCCCGACGACGACGAAGAGGAGCCCGAGCGCCCGGCCAGCCCCATCCGCGTGGCCATGCCCGTCGCGCGCAAAGACCAGCCGGAGCTGGAGCGCGCAGAGCCGGCGGCGCCGGTGCTGCCGACGGCGTCGCTCGCGCAGGCCGCGGCGGCGGCGCGCGCCGTGCCGCCCGAGCCGCAGGTGCACGATGACGAGCCGGCGCGGGGTGCGGCGCAGGCTGCAGCCGCGAGCACGTTCGGCGCGGATGCGGGCGCCGCCGCCGAGGGCAAGACGGCGCTGATCCAGTTCGACTACGAGAAGGCCGAGGACAACGAGATCGAGCTGCGCGAGGGTGAGTACGTGCACAACATTGAGATGGTCGACGCCGACTGGTGGGTCGGCACCAACGAGCAGGGCGAGACGGGCCTGTTCCCCAGCAACTATGTCGAGGTTGTCGAGGAGGAGGGCTCGGCGCCGGCGGCTCCCGTGCGTCCCAGGGAGCCCGAGCCCGAGCCAGAGCCCGAGCCGGAGCATGGTGGTGGTGCAGCGGAGGGTGCTGAGAGTGGTCGCACCGCTACCGCTCAGTACGACTATGAGGCGGCGGAGGATAACGAGTTGAGCTTCCCGGATGGTGCCAAGATCTTGAATATCGTGAGTATACACTTCTTTGACGCACGAGCTCTTGAGGCCGCTTCCGCGCTTGCACGGCGATTATGCTAACGCGTTTTGCAGCAATTCCCTGATGAGGATTGGTGGTTGGGTGAGTACGATGGAAAGCAAGGACTATTCCCGGCGAACTATGTTCAGCTTGATGATTAAGGTAGTGCATATCATTGAGTAGACGAGAGATGAAGATATGCGACATCATGCTGACCTGAGTGCTTCATTTCGGGTAGCTGGAGCGAAGTAGGCGAGTATTAAAGTGTTTCGGGAGGATTTACGTCAAAAGCAGAGCCTTTAGGTTTGCAAGACTCGTATTTTGTACATTCGTTTACGGCCATCAATACAGGTTCTACAATAACGAGTTTTCGATGCCACCATCACTTCAACATTCACTACCAGCACAATTTTCGGGCCAATTTCTCGTTTCGTCTCTTCCTTTCTTCGTTTTTATACCTTCAATCCAGCTCAATCTCGCTTTCAACGCTCTACTGTTTCTCATTCTGCGCATAAAAGAAATTCGCTCCAACCACAACCAACTGATTCTCCACCATCCACCTCCTCAGCCCAACTCTCCGCCCCTCATCATCATACCCCCACCTCCTCCTGTCCTTGGGCTCACTCAGATGCAGCTTCTTAGTCGTGGAGTTGCCGGGCGCCAGCACCAGGAGCGCATACCTGTGCTTGCCGGTGCCGGGCGGCGGGCCAGGCGGCTTATACGCCACGACATGCTCAACCTCCGCCGTGGAATCGGCGTCGGAAGGCGGCAGGCGGAAGCCGGTGGCGATCCAGTGGCACACCTCGCTCCAGCGGGGGTCGTCGCGGCTCGGCGCGTCCGGGTCCGTCAGGGCGACCGTGTAGTGCACCTTACTCGACGCCGAGGACGTGGCGTCGGCGGAGATGCGGATGGCCGGTGCGTGCTGCAGGGCTGGTGGGTCGAGCGTGTTGCCGAGATTGGCGGTGGGCCCGGCCTGCCTTTTGCTGCTGCGCGGCCATGTCACGTTCAGCAGCAGTGTCGGCAGGAAGTCGTCGACTACGGTGGGGATTATTTCGGCGCTTATTAGAGCGGAGCGGACGGCAAGGATGCTTGATGGGAGGGGAGATGAGTCCAGTGGATGTTGCTTTGGAGGTGTGGCGAATACGAGATGATATAAGGAAAGTAATATACACAGGACTAGAGTATGAGCGTTCATTGTGATCGTGACCGCACTCCGCTTTGACCAATTCTCAACACAGATGATCGATAATGATAGAAGTGAAATTTCACATCCTCAGAGAGGTGGAAGTCGTTCTTATCTGAGTTGAGAATTGCAGCATTTCCCCGCAATTGAAGCATTTCGCCATTGTTAAGAATCCCTGCCGATCAGATTTCAGACGTCACCACAAGCGCAAGGCTGAGAGGACGCGATCACCATCCTACCTCTTGCAATCAAATTTCACATAGTTTAGAGAAAGACACCAAGTCTAAATTCAACGATGACAATATGAACGTACTAGTTAATGATCGACGGCTGACTATCTCGAGACTATGCAAGGCAGTCACACGCAGGTTTAAGCGGCAATTCTATGCCCAGAGAGCCTTTACATGAAGCAATAGTTAGAAAAGTATGCATATTCTAACAATAATCAAATCTTCCCTCACAGCCAAGCTATCTTTGAACGTGGATATACGGTAGCGTCGCTCGGATAGCCATATATACATCTCTGATGCAAGACCTATGCCGCCCTGACCGAATCATTAAAACAAGCGGACACGCGAAGACGCGTTTCCCAGCTCTTGACTAAACGCGATAAAACGCAGATATTCGTTACCCAGTCCAAATGGCCACGCTCCGCAGCCAGCACGACCCAAAAGCGGCCTCGAGTCTCACTCGTCAGGCGCCACGCCTCGCAAATGCACGTCTACTTCTGTCTATTCATGCCCTTCTTCATCACGGGGCTCTGAATCGCCTTGTCCCAGTCATGCAACATGAGCGTATTATTCGTGCTCATACGCACCTCCTCGCCGGCGCGCGCAATCATCTCCTCCTCGTACTTCGCGACGGCTTCATCCTGGGCGACGTCGCCGCGCAGCACGCTCTGCACGGCAGCGAGCAGCTTCGCGGCGTCGGTGACGCTGTGGTTGAGGCCCTGGCCGCGCTGGTAGGTCATGGTGTGAGCGGCATCGCCGGCCAGCGTGACCCTCCCGCCGCGCGAGTCCCAGCCGTGGTCCGGCGCGGCCGGGTCCCAGTCGGTCATGGCCATGTACCAGACCGGCAGGTCATCGGTGTCGATCCAGGCGTAGGCGGAGCGCCAGGGGTCGGCGTAGGGAGCGTCGGCGGCCAGAGCGCGCGCCTGCGCCAGCCGCGCCGCGTCGCTCCAGTCCGCGCTCGCGTCCTGCTCCGCCAGCGACGCCCGCCAGCTGATGTAGAAGAAGAAGGTCCAGGTCTCGGGCCGCGTGGCGTCGCTGCCGTCCTGCATGCCGAAGAACGAGAAGTAGCCGCGCGGGTGGATCGCCGCCAGGTACAGCGGGTGGTGCTTGCGCAGCGCGACTGCCTGCTCCGCCGTGTACCGCGCGTGGATGAACGTCGCGCAGATGGGCAGGCGCCGCGATTCGGCGGCCTCAGGCCCGGCTTTGACGACGAGCTTGCGCACGACCGAGCGAGCGCCGTCGGCGCCGATGAGGATGCGTCCTGTTGATGAGGTCCCATCTTCAAAGTGCGCCGTCACGAGTCTGCCATCATCGGAGTACGTGATGTTGGTGAGACGCTTGTTGAAGCGCACATCGATGTCCTTGCTCAGCAAGTCACGCAGCTTCGACCGCCGTAGCCGGTAAAAGTAATCGACGGTGGCCTCACCCATCTTCTCGCCAGTGAGGCCATTGAGGAAAAATAGACTGTCCAGGTGCTTGGATGGCTCATTTGGGTCAACTTGGACGGATTGGATGTGTGACCACGCATCTTCACCGATCAGAGATCGCAGAACGGGGGCACCCCAGTGGAGACCCATGTTCCAGTCCCGCGGTTTGGCGTGAAGCGAGGCATCCTTTTCGAATACGATGGCATGAATATTCGACTAGGTTAAGAAGGTGTCAGCTCGGAATGCTCTGAAAATCACGGAAGGCAGCGGAAGAGCATGGGAAGAGACGGTGAGCGCAAGTAGCAAGGAAACAAACAAACGAGGTAGAAGGAGGTCGGGCAAGAAAGTCAGACGATTTCGAAATATTACCCTGTATGGTAATTCGAAATGAGCTGGGTAATTGGAGTTTGCGGCTGTCTCCAGCTGGCTGGTTGGGCGCCTCGAACGAAGGATTCCGCAGTGCCTGAACCCAGCAATGGGGAATCGAGCGATGACTCGTCAAGTTGTTGCTGAGTTCCAGCCTTTAAAAATAAAAGACGTTCACACAAAGGGCCGAGGTGGAGCTTCTCCGTGACGTACCTTACGCAGTCCCTGTGCCAGGGCCAGTCCAGTGCTTCCTGTACCACGGCGTTAAAAAAAATCATTCCATGGCCGCGCATGACAGCAATTGCGCTTTGGTGCGTCTTTGGACGTTTCAATTGACCCACCTGAACCAATGATCAGAACTGTTTGATCGTCCGGAACGCCGTTGGGCGGCTGCGGCTGCGCTTCCGCCTCCATGTGCACGTACGAGTTGAGCTTCAGTTGATATGGCCGTCTGCTATCGAAGCGATGCCGCGGCACAAGCTAATGTGATACCCAGCGCGGCAATTTCGCAGCATGAGATGACTGTTTCGCCGACAGGTTGTTTCAAGGTGCTACCGAAGAATTGGTAACGCAGAAGCGGAAAACACGTCGTCAGCCAGTCAAGCGGGATGATTAGGAGTAGATAGGCAAAGCACCCAACCGCCATTGCGGCGCTGGAAAAAGATGTACTGCAGTGCCAACCTCCAGCCTTTCCGAGGGGCGTGAGCTCTTGCTTTGCTTTTTGACCACGGTCCCACCATCTCTGCAGGCCCCGCCGTGCAACGAACGGCGGGGACCAATTGCCGTGCACGGAAGTGACGAAAGGATATCGGAACCGAGACGAAGCTTCCGAAACGTCGTGAAGGCTTGCATGAAGTTGGTGGCCTCATGGCGCATGCGCGAATTTCACACAGGAAAGCAGCATTTCGAACCGCATCACGTCCCTTTTTTTTGGTTGCTGGGTTGTGGATTTTGCCTGAGTGCGTACTCGGGTCTTCAATCTGGATGGCTCTCACGCTTCAACAACAGTGGCTTTCTGCGCATACTGATGTGGAGGATGCAGTCGAGGCGCTTCGGTTACGGTTTATCCCTTTGCTGTAAATTATAGGCGGACCGGGTTGACGACGCCACGGCACAAAGTGGCAGACAATTGGAGTAATTGCAAGGAAACACCACAAAGTAACAAGCATATCTTGCAACGTGTTGAAGGCGAAATAAGAAAAAAGAGCGGCCCGCAGGATCCCCCACATGGCTCAAGGCGAATAGATGGCGTGCGACGGGGAGATAGGATTACCGTGCAATGAGAGGATGCAGGGAGATGAAAATGCATCGCGGGCAACCCCCCCTCTGGAACGCCCGCCAACGGCGCGTGGTCATGGGGCTGGCCTCGCTGGTTGGCTGGCGCGCTGGTCGGCCGCTCCCTCTTTGTCACTCCTTCCCTTCGCAAAGATAGTCACTGTTAATTGCCTGCTGCCCGCCCACTCTTCTCGCCGGAGCCGAACCCGATCCTCTCCTCTCCACCCTGTCTTTTCTCTTCATATCCCAAGATCCGCACAAGGTCCCCCGTAATCTCCGTCCTCTTTCGTCGCTGACCTTGCCATTGTTCCTTGCCAACCTCCCTTGAAAGGCTCTTCTTGCTCGCCGCACTTTGCTCGCTCTCATAAGCACACAATTGCCCTTTTTCCTGCCGCTCGCAAACACCCCAGTGCCTATGAATACCCGCTCGTCTTAACCTGTCAGCAGTCATGGACTCGCACAGAAGCCCGCAACCACCACAACATCTCCGGCAAGATGAAGACAACCCTACGCACATCCCAAACTCGGTCTCGGCGACGCATCACGCTCAATTCCGCCAGCAGTTGTCCTCTCCGCCGTTGCAATCCTTCATGCCGGCCCAATCCGTATCTTTTCCACAACATTCATCCTCCATGCAGCCATCCACAACCGCTTTTCCTAGCGAAGCTCTAGCGAGTGCTGTTCCGCTCGATGCGTTTCAATCAAGCAATATGCCTCCGGTTCCCGCCATGCTGCAAGCTCAGGTCGATGCCATGAACGAAATGGCAGAGTACGACATGGAGGAAGATCACGACTCAGCCTACGACAGTGAATCGCTGATTGGCGACGACAGCACCACTCTTGCCTCTTACATCACAGACTATAGGTTTGAGAACGGTAGAAGATACCACGCCTATAGAGATGGAGCATACTGGGTTCGGAGTCACGCGCAATCCTGTAAAAACCAGTGCTGATACTTCTCGTAGGGTCCCAATGACGAACATGCCGCAGAACTCGTAGATCTTGCTCACCACATGTACCTCATCACCCTCGATAACCAGCTACATCTCGCACCCATCGGAGACGCACATCGAATACTCGACGTGGGTACAGGAACAGGCATTTGGGCGATTGACATGGCAGACAAGTATCCTGGGGCCGCGGTGCTGGGTACGGATCTGTCACCAATTCAGCCAGACATGGTTCCACCAAACTGTTCATTCGAAGTGGACGACGTGACCATGGAGTGGACCTTTCCACCAAACCACTTCGACTTCATCCACGTGCGCGAGATGTTCGGAAGCATACCAGACTGGGAAGCATTCCTGGTGCAAGCGTATCGACACACTGCGCCAGGTGGCTGGGTCGAAATCGTCGAGCACAGCGTCGAGCCTACCTCCGACGACGGAACCGTCGGTCCGGACCACTTCTTCACATACTGGGGCCAGACAGTCATCGAGATGGGCGATAAAGTCGGCAAAACCTTTGGTATCTGGAAACAAGCCCGCCAGAAGATGTTAGAAGCCGGTTTCGTTGATGTGGTAGAGGTCTACTACAAATGGCCCATCAACGGCTGGCCACGCGATCCCAAGATGAAGGAGCTTGGTCGTTGGAATCAATTGCGTCTGCACGACGGCGTTGAGAGCTTCATGCTCAGGTTATTGACGAATGCTGGTGGCTGGAGCTTCGAGAGAGCACAATTACATCTTGCAGAGATGAGAAAGGCGGTCAAAGACTACA
>Ga0335072_10000298_pt1 | contig 104821 bp, 104 predicted proteins | sample Lox_Sample_21_FD_206725 | JGI IMG/M metagenome (GOLD analysis project Ga0335072, IMG submission 206725) | Soil microbial communities from Loxahatchee National Wildlife Refuge, Florida, United States - Lox_Sample_2.1 | ecosystem: Environmental > Terrestrial > Soil > Wetlands | place: USA...
GTCCCACACCCGCACCGTGTTGTCTTCTGAAGCCGACGCCAGCAGCGCGCCGTCCGCCGAGAATGCCACCGACCAGACCGGGCCTGTATGGCCCTTGAGCGTCTGTCGCGCGGCGCCCGTCGCCGCGTCCCACACCCGCACCGTGTTGTCGTATGAAGCCGACGCCAGCAGCGCGCCGTCCGCCGAGAATGCCACCGACGTGACCAAGCTTGTATGGCCCTCGAGCGTCTGGAGTGAAGCGCTCCAGTCTTCTTGAACCTCTGGTAATCTTTTCATCCACTCAGGTATCACATCTTCGAACTCCTTTCTCACTCTGCTCTTGTCCGGTGCAAAAATGAGTGCACTACAGTATGTTTGTAGGGGAGCCTGCTCAATCGCTGGCCGGCAGTTGAGGGCGAACCGCTTCATGTCGTGAATGAATGAGCACAGTTGAGGACAGTCACAACTCTAGACAAGGGATTAGTTGTATGTTCTTGGCGAGCTGGAAGTAGACCCACAAGAGCAATAGACTCTAGACTTCTAATGGCGAAGATCCCCTCAGATATCCTCCGCATCCAGCTAAGCGCCTCGAGCCAATGAAGGAAGTGCGTCTGTAGAAAATGATGGACTTGGTCGTTGTCACGAAGATGAGCACCGGTCTCCTGAAGATGCTGGACCCAGTAGAGACACGCATACTGAACTTCCGGAGGGAGACATTCCTCTACTCGGCTGCTCTCTACTTCAGCGATAAGCACGCCAGGAGCATCCAGCCCACAGAGGTCTTGTTTGAGGGAGGTCGACATAAGCTGGATACAGCTTTCGGCCAAGGTCTGATGCACCTGCTTACTCTCTAACCAAAAGTCCGGATCCCTGCACCGCCTTTTGTCAAGAAGGAAGTCACGAAATGATGGATGGTGCAGACGAAGAGGGTTGGTCTTCTCTTTAGGGATATCTATTATTGCATGAAGACCCTTCAACGTCTGTTTCACCTTTTCGTCCGATATGAATAGTAGCCTGCTTAGTGATTTGGCGGAAAGGGGGGAGAAAAGAGTGACTAGGCTTCCGAGCACAGCTTTTAGCATACTGTAGAATCGTTTTGTCTCTTGTATGTTCGTCGGGTGAACGGAGCTTTGCAGGACAGTCAGATAGATCCTGTCGAGATGATCCTCTGGTGTCGTAGTGCTGCCTTCAAGAAGCGTGTGCAACCATTGCTTAACTATCAGTGCTTGGCGAATGGAACCACAGGCGATTGCAACCCAAAAGCAAAGACTACCGGCGTTCCAAAGAAGACTTTCGATGATCTCCCGTAAGAAAGCGACATAGATGCCGTTAACATTGTCGTTCATCGCAGTAGAAGAGGTGACGCTCCCAACAACGATGCGCAACCTTTCATCCGGGAATTGCCCTTCGCTAATGAATCGGCAGGCGGTTGCAGCCCAGATGAATAGGCCGCTCGCTTTCTTGACCAGTATGTTGATGACTTCTGCACCTGGCCAGTCGGCATCTTGGCCGTCTTCTTTTCCGATAAGTCTAAGCTCGTACTCAAGGAATGTCAAAAGGTCGTGGTCAACAATTGATGGCGATATATCGTGAAGCTCGACGCCATATTGCTCGGTCTCTGGCAGTTGGTAGAAACCGAATTGGATCGGCACTTCGCGTCTGCTTGTCAAAAACACTCGCAGCCGAACTCCCTTCAACGATCGCGCTTCAGCCAAGAGTTGTAGAATAATCCGGATATTCTTGTCGTTGTCACATTCATCAAGTGCATCAATCACTAAGACGTACGAAGAAGAGCAGCCGTTGCCGTCCAGCTTCGACAGCGGTTTGAGAACCAGCTGACGCCACTGGTCGTGAAGGGAGAGGCCCGCGATGTCGCCTCGCTCCACGACAGCGTCGCAAACGTGCCGACGGAGGGTCGGGACGCTGTTCGCAAGCTGCACGGCGACGGTACTGCAAAACTTGCCGGCGCGGCCGACGTCTCCGCCACCTCTTGAAAAGAAGAAACTAGCACCGAGGCGCCCGTTGTCAAAGTATCTTCGAGCGACCGTACGTGCGATCGTCGACTTTCCCGTGCCGGCCAAGCCGCTCAGCCAGAAGATGTAACGCTCATCTTGTCCATCAGCCCAGCTGTGTATCTCCTGGAGGAGGTTGACGCGAGTGTCGGCAAGGCAAGTGGGTTCGTTTTGCTTCGCGTAGCAGTTGAAGGGCGCTTCAGTCGCATACGGTAGTCGAGTGAGTGGATCGTCTTCGCGCCCAACGCTATCAGTGAGCAACGCGTGTCAGCAGCGTCGCTGAGCAGATCCAGGTAGCTCCAAGCTACTTACCGCACGTTGTAATCCCCTTGCACATTAAGTTGGCCTGCCTCAGTCGCTACGATTCCCCCTTCGTTGGTGAACTTGGCCGGCAGTGGAGCTGCTGGTGTCTGCATTACTGTCAGTTGGACTGGAAGTGAAGCGTCGCAAGGTAATCATGGAAGGAGTAAATCATTTATGAAGTCAAAGAATTTGTCTATTAGGGGAGATATCTACATGCCTGATTGAGAATCCAACCGCAGAGCGTAGTGTCCGCCGGCTGCAGCTGAGCGAAGCTGGCGTCCGTGCCACCTGAGGTGGTGCTGCTGTGCTGCAGACACCTTCGAACGCGAGTGCATCTTTGCCTCGACGCTCCTCAACCTCAAGGTATATCGTTACCTGTTCGGACGCGTCCCAAAGCCGTCTTAAGCAAGCTGGCAAAATTCACTTCCTGCTACCCGATTCAAAGCGCCAAAACCGCGATCATCTCTCACCACCGCAATCTCTGAAAGACCCATTTGGACAAATTCTGCAGCGACTTGTTCCAGACGTCTACCAGCCGCGACTGGTTCCTCGTCTTAGAACTATCTCCTGCGTACTACTCGACATCGTCTCACATCGAACGCATTCTGCTTTCTCAATCCTGGAAGAATGGATTCCGCTCGAAATCGTCAAGAAGAACATGCTGCAAAGATTCGACAAGCGTTAGACAACAAGAAGCTCGTTGTTATCGTCGGTGCCGCGTGACTCTGGGTGCTATACAGCCTCCGCCACCGCGAATCACTTGGATCGGCCTGATTCGAGATGGACTCGACTACTTGGAGACAGAAAGACCCGTAGCAGGAGATGACCAGGAGCTCATACATTATCGAACTGTACTTAGCGGGAACAATCCGAACCTTCGGACTGTTCTACGGGTTTGCGGTTACTTGAAAGGCGAGCTTGACTACAACAGGCAGTTTCCAACCTGGCTGCGTTCGGTGTTTGGCTCTCTGTACGAGAAGGTCAATCACTCTGAAGTGCTCCAAGCTCTCCGCCGATTCCATCAGAAGGGCGCGAGGCTCATGACAACGAATTACGACGACCTTCTAGAACGCCATTGTGGGTTACAACGCATACGACGCTCGATCCCAGACGATGTCAGAAAGTACGAGCAGGGCACTCTAGACGGAGTCTTCCATATACACGGCAGCTTTCAAGATCTGCAGGAGATGGTGTTAGATCCCGTCGACTACTATCAAGTCAAGACTTCAGACGACGTCCAGAACCTCCTCAAGACGTATCTTGGACACAGTACCATACTATTTGTTGGATGTGGTTCAGGTCTCGATGACCCTAATTTCAATGCTCTGCTGGAGTGGGCCAGTAGCAGAGAAGAAAACATTCCTAATCATCATTATCTTCTAACCCGAGATGAAGATGACATCAGGTATAATCCACTCATAACGCTCAGGTATGGCCGGAACTACAATAATCTTGCTCCCTACTTGAATGCACTGCTTGAAGATCCAGCCAGTGCTTCAACAGCCAACGCATCTGCTGGGAGCATGACTTCTGCCGAGTCTGGTCCAGCGGCTCAGCAGGCACAGCCAGAGTCAATGGCCTCGAGTTCTAATGTACGTACGCCCATGTAGTGCCATATCTCCCTTCTACAGCTCATTCCGTTACTAGGGAAGCGGGACCGCTACATTCCATAATCATAACAGCAAGATTGGAGTTGGGGCGACGACAATGACTGTTAACGGTGGTCAAACGATAAATCTGTGAAAAGGAAACGAGATGTCTGAAAAAATGCGTGGAAGCAAACTCCAATCGTGTTGGGGTCATTTTTGTGAGGTCTTCCGCGATACTGCTACAGTTATGAGTGCTCGGGCATCCCTCGACTCGAAGGACACAGACTTTGATGTTTGCGCGCCACTTCAAGATGCGCCTCTGCTGAATTGCCTAAGGATTGGAAGGCTGGGTGGCGATGCTATTCGATCACGTGGTCTAGCCGCCAGCTGGAACTGAAGCGCGTCCTCCACCTTGCAGGTTGGATTCGTCCGCCATTTTTCCCCATCTGTCGAGGATGTCCAATGACAAGAGCATCTCAATTGTCCGTGTCTCTTCACCACCCCTGTCCTCACCAGCCTCAACCACGCCGTTTCTCCTCTCGTTTTGTTGCTTGTCAATACCGACAACATTGGTGCTGCACTCGTTGGGAGTCGAAGGTTCATGATCAGCTGCATCTCCTCTCTCAGAAGTAGGCGAAGCCAGAGTGTCGCGTTTGGTGGGCAACTCAAAGGTCGATCCCAGCTGGGCGTGTGCCGGAGAGCCTTCTTCGCTTAACAAACCAAAGCTGTCTTTGAGAAGGTCAGTTGCTGTTTCTGATTCGCGTGTACAACTCTTACTGCACTCGGTTTGCGAACCAGTGTTTGTGGATTCATGTCTCTTTTCATCGCGTGGGAAATTCATCATCGGCAGCTTTGATCTGTGACGTTCCAGTAGTGGCATATTCAATGAAGAATGAGAGCGGAGTCATGGCTTTTCATGTCTGAATCGTTGAAATTCCTGTAGTACAGGTTGAGACTTTGTCGCACCAAAACTGAGTACATTGTAACCCGATGTTTGGCGTAGCTTGATCCAAATGCAATGTCCGGAGTGACACATCGGAAAGTCAGTTCAGCAGGTGTAACAGCAGTCCAGGCAACGTTACGTAGCAGAAGGCATCCGCAACAATTGCAAGTACGTCCTCTTGTCTCAAAAAGTTGTGTTCTGGTTACCATACACGTTCTTTGTCTCCACCTGCTCCCCGATCTTGCTGTTGTAGTTGTTCCATGTGCTACTCCCACTCGCCTAACGAAAAGTGAGTCGTCAAAGGCAGGTTCTGTGTCTGCATACTTACCTTGGATTTCAGGACCTTTAAAATCGCAACTTCAAGGTCCTTGTCTTGGGACACAGCGATGTCCTTCAAGATTGGAAGACCGTCACTCGTACCAATCTCCGAAACCTCAACCTCGCACAGCTCTCGTTGCTCCTGTTGTACTGCTGGAAATGTCTCCACAAGACCGTTGACGAGGTCAATGACGTCCTCAATCAGCCTTCTAAAATGCTTCTCTTCGTACAAGGCCCACTTCACCTTCTGATGCAGCGCAGTTCTGTTCTGCCGCTTGATTGATAGATCACGCATCTTCTCGTGCAGAGAACGATGTACAGAGTCCATGTCCTCTTGCACGTCAAGAACCATCAGGCTCGAGTCATTCGCACTTGCACGGCTCTTGAACTTCGCGGAGACGCCTTCAGCATCAGCAAACAACTCCAATATCTGTCCTAGCAGCTTTTCGGCCTTCGGTATGTCTTCGGTTGGCAATGCTGTTGACTGCAGAGATTGAGCGTTGGCGATGTCGCCACTTAACCCAACCGCCTGACCCCATCGTGAGAGTCGCAGTCTAGCGTTGTCTAACTTGAGCAGACTTGTTTGAAAGTTGGTGCCGAAATTGCGGCCAAGTTGGACGTATTCGAAGCAGTCGACGGCGTTGTTGAAGAGGCCAGCGAGGGCGAGGGCACCAACGGCGAGACCAGCTGGTTCCATTGAAGGATGCAGAGGCAAGGGATTTCGGAAGCTATTGGGGACGTTAGCGGAATTTGTATTGGCGCGACATCGCGGGCCGAAGCGGAGCTATTTGACTCTAAAGTCAATGTCGAGGCCAAACGCAAGTGCTGGAGCGCTAGTGTCCAACTCACGTGGGGTCTGCCGCCCAGCGCCCGTTCAGCTGTGGCTGCTCGACAACCACGCATTGCTGTCTGGACTTTGTCTGCTACGGCTGTCATGTAGATTTCTCTTCGATAAATTAAATTATCCTTTGACTTTACCATTAACCCACTTCCCTGAGACGTGTGACTCTCTACCTCTTCGACCTCGATGGCCACCCCGGCGGATTCCAAGGTCGGCATCACTAACGCAGGTGGAAAGGTTGGGATCCAGGCAGTCAACTATATCGCGCACGGAACAACTGTCGTAAAGTAAGCTTCCTAGATTGATTCTGTCTATTTGTAGCCCTGCTGACGCGTCTTGTTCACTTATAGCGTTGGGCACGATCAAGATCCACTTCAGCGTCTACCCCACGTAGCTGAAGCGGCCTTCAACTCCTACGCGAAGCAACACGAACCTACTTGCCTTCCCGATACCCGCGTCGACCTCCTTCAAAAGATATACAACTAGGCCAAGGAACAAGACGAGCGGTGCATTTTCTGGCTGAACGGCCTTGCTGGTACGGGCAAGTCGACGATTGCGCGCACAGTCGCCCGCAAATACTTCGATGAGCACCGTCTCGGAGCTAGCTTCTTCTTCTCAAGAGGCGGCGGAGATGTCGGCCACGCTGGCAAGTTCTGCACGACCGTTGCTGTTCAGCTTGCAGGACATATTCCGACTCTTCGTCGGCGCGTTTGTGACGCTATCACGGACCGTAGCAATATTGCCAGCCTTTCTCTTGATGACCAGTGACGTCAGTTGGTCCTCAAACCGCTGTCGAAGCTAAGCAAAGACGACTGTCTATCGTCGTACGTTGTTGCCATTGAAGCGCTCGATGAGTGCGGCGACGACGGCAACATCCCGGTCCTTTTGCATCTCCTGGCCGAAGCTCGGTCACTGACAACAATCCGGCTGCGGGTCTTTCTGACGAGCAGACCTGAGATACCGATCCGATATGGGCTCTGCCAGATCCCGGAGGCGTTCCACCATGACTTCGTTCTCCATAACATATCACCGTCGATAGTAGATCAAGATATTTTTATCTTTCTTAAATACAACCCTAAACTTATTGGACAGGAACGCTCTCTGGATGCTGGCTGGCCGAGCAAAGAGATCACAAGTTTGGTCCAGATTGCAAGTGGACTGTTTATCTGGGCGGCAACCGCCTACCGGTTCATTCGCGAAGGGAAACGATTTGCAGCCAAAAGACTGAATGTAATTCTTCAGGGCAGTAACAGCGTCCCGACAGCACCAGAGAAGCACCTCGATGAGATTTACACCACTGTCCTCAAGCAATCCATTCCAGAACAGTTCACGAAGGAGGAGAGAGATGAGGCATGTTACATGCTAAGACAGCTTCTTGGGTGCATAGTCAATCTTTCCTCGCCTCTTTCTGCCTGCTCTCTAAGCAGGCTACTCTGTATCGCAAAAGGAGGTATTAATCAGACGTTAGACGACCTACACTCTATCCTCGAAGTTCCTAAGGATCAGACCCGACCGCTTCGTCTCCATCACCCTTCATTTCGAGACTTCCTCCTCGATCAGCAGCGCTGTGGAGATTTGAATTTCTGGGTAGAGAAGAGGCAGGCGCATCAGACCTTAGCCGAAAACTGCATACGACTTATGTCGACCTCGCTTAAGCAAGACATCTGCGGGCTGGACGCTCCAGGCGTGCTTATCGCTGAAGTAGAGAGCAGCCGAGTAGAGCAATGTCTCCCTCCGGAAGTCCAGTATGCTTGTCTCTACTGGGTCGAGCATCTTCAGAAGAGCGGCGCTCAGCTTCATGACAACGACGAAATCCATGAATTTCTACAAACTCACTTTCTTCATTGGCTCGAGGTGCTCAGCTGGATGCGGAGGATGTCTGAAGGGATCCTCGCCATCAGAAGTCTAGAATCTATTGCACTTGTGGGTCTGCTTCTAGCTCGTGTAGGGTATACCACTAACCGGTGATCTAGACTTCCAACTGTTCTCAACTATCCGCATTCATTCACGACATGGAGCGATTCGCCCTCAACGGGCGGTCGGCGATCGAGCAGTCTCCACTACAAACATACCGTAGTGCGCTCATATTCGCACCGGACAAGAGCTTGGTGAGGAAGCAGTTCGAAGACAAGATACCTAAGTGGATGAAAAGATTGCCTAAGCTTAGTCTACAAAGACTGGAGCGCATCATTACAGACGCTCGAGGGCCATATCTACTGGGTCACGTCGGTGGCATTCTCACGCGACGGCGCGCTGCTGGCATCGACTTCACACGACAAGACGATGCGGCTGTGGGATGCAGCGACGGGCGCCGCGAAGCACACGCTCGAGGGCCATACCAACAGGGTCACGTCGGTGGCATTCTCACGCGACGGCGCGCTGCTGGCATTGGCTTCGGGCGACAAGACGGTGCGGGTGTGGGACGCGGCGACGGGCGCCGCGAAGCACACGCTCGAGGGCCATACCTCCTACGCCAATTCGGTGGCATTCTCACGCGACGGCGCGCTGCTGGCATCGGCTTCAGACGACAACACGGTGCGGCTGTGGGACGCGGCGACGGGCGCCGCGCACCAGACGATCGCGCTTGCCTCCTACGTCAACGACTTATCCTTCACTCCAGATGGATCTTCCATACAGACGAATCACGGGCTTCTGCACCTCGAAGGCCTGCAAGGCCACTCTCCGCTCGACGTCTCTGCACTTCAGCCTCGCATATTTCTAGACGGGAATTGGATCCTACGGAACTCGGAAAGGCTTCTCTGGCTCCCTGCTGACTATCGACAGAGCTGCTCAGCTGTCAGAGTTGGTATTCTTGTGTTAGGGCACAGCGACGGCCGGATCACGTTTATGGAGATTGGCTAGGATTGCTTGGGCTCACCTTCACGAATGTAGCTAACATGCAGCAGTTCAATTATTATTTATTTGTTTTTCTAGAATCTCTATTCCATAGAGAGATAAGGGGGAACAGATGAATATATAGGCAGTCGTTTCCACAGTGACAAATAGCAACATCGGTCCGCGCGTCTACGAACTCGATCTTGTTTTACCGCTATACTGCTTTTGGATATATCCTGGTTACGTCCCCTGTCAGTTCATTGCTCTCGTTGCTATAAGAATGACTGCACTATTGCGAGTAGGGTAGTAACGAGGCAGGAAATCTCGGGATAACTTCTTCATGCATTGATCTATGCTGTGGGGAATTTTTGGGCAAAATAATCTTCTTCTCGATAGCTGAGGCAGGCTAGAGGGATTGGATTCAAACTACGCTCATATTGGAAAGCCCCGTATTGTGCGATAAGTAGAAGTCGCCTAGAGTTGCAATGACACGAGAATGTAGGTCGCAGCTTAAGCTCTTTATCCCGAGAATATTTTTGCTCTTAGCTCAAAGTTGACATTGTTCTATGGAAAGATGCTAGCGGGTTCTCGGCACGCAGGGTTTCTCGCGTCGCAGGGATGCTGTTTGGATCCCAGATCAGATGTGACTGCCTAATATGGCAGTCATGGTATTGTCACGTATATAAGGACACCTAGTGACCTAGTTGTTACAATACTAAGCCTGTCATCACTTCTTCTTCCGATTCTCTATAGGTTATGAGCCCGGATCATCTGCTGAGCAGGCTTCCGTCCTGGCTACGATAAGACCAGTTCAATAACAACACACACACTATCCAAGCAGCGAAAGAACACCAAAGCAAACAGCGGAAATACACCTCATACACGCACTCCATGACACGATGAACGCAAAGCGGATTCTAGTGCCAGAGTCAGAGCCAAAGAGTCAGAGCCAGAGAGCCAAAGTCAGAGAGCCAAAGTCAGAGAGCCAGAGCCAGAGCTACAGTCAGGGCTATTGCGGAGGGATCATAGTCAGGGGGAGCAGCGTCAGAATGGTGTTTGCCCGGATCATGGGATCCTTTGGGTGTGCCACGGCCCTTGTGGTCTGTTGCCCAGGGGGAGTGTTGGATCCCAGATCAGATGTGACTGCCTAATTAGATAGTCATGGTATTGTCACGTATATAAGGACACCTAGTGACCTAGGTGTTACAATACTAATCCTGTCATCACTTCTTCCGATTCTCTACAGATGCACGTTAAGCATTGAGGCCTAACGGTGTCACGCCGTAGTTACAATAACGGTAAATAAGGCGACGCTACTTATATCTGACGCCAGAAATACTGTTACAGAGGGCATCTATACAGAGCGTAAGGTACCTCACGGTAAGCACTAACAGCAGCTGCTGGTTAATTCTTCGTAGGCGATGGATCCAGCCGCCAAGATTTCGAGTTTGATGGTCTGTGCTCTTTCGCCCACAGCTTTCGGCTTCTCTTTTCTCTTTCTCACCGCCACAATTTTTAGGATCGTCCGCACCACCATGAATCCACTCCTCAATAGACAATAGGCCTCTCAATAGAATAATCCTACGCATCGCAAACTATGGCAGACGACGACCTTAAGGTGATTCATCATACAGCCGTCCCAGAAAGCATTCGTTCTAACTGCTCCTCCAGTCTCGGTTGGAATCCCACTCACGGGCATTCGAGGGTCTTTTGTCTCTCATTCCCGCCAAAGATTACTACGAGAGAGATAATTCAGTATGTCTCGACGCTGATCTAGGCTTTATATCCACTCTAACCGCTCCAAGAACGAGTGGCGAAAGAAAAAGCAGACTCCAGAAGAACGAAGAGCGGCTAAATTGGCTAAACTCAATCCCGACAACCACCCAACCGCCCTAGATGTTATGAGGGAGAAGGAACTCAAACGGAAACGTGAACTTGACGGCGAGCTCGATGTAGATCAAGATACAACTCCCTTCAGTGTGGCGAACATGGAACTACCAAGAGAAGGAATGAAGTTGAAGAAGCAGAAGATCGACCGTGCTGAAAATCCTACACCTTCCAGTTCAAACTATGATGCTCAGCTGAGTTCAGAAAAGAAGTCAAAATCCGAGAAACGAAAGGAAAAGGAACAACGCAAGAAAGAAAAGCGTGCAAGGAAAGAAGAGAAAAGAAAAGCCAAGCAAGCCAGAAAAGAAGCTACTGAGCGAGAGGCCGAGGAGCAAGAAGAAGAACAGGCGGCATTTTCACCATCACAGCAGGACGACACATTCCTGGATTCAGTTATGGGAGATGTCGGTCCGTTTGACGGTTCAGGACTTACAGATGAACAACCCGGTCCATCCATAGGCTCTGCAAGCCCTTCTCCACCTCCAGATTCAACCTTCTCCCATGCATCCAAACTATCCGCATCTTCTACATCGACAGCTCCATCATTGACATCAGCATCTGTGCTACCTGCCTTCGCTCGAGCGCAAGAACACCTGGAAATAGAGGCCGTGAGCAAGCGATTCACACTCGATACTTTGCCGGGTGTATCCGTCTTTGATCACTCGCAAAGTACGGAAGAAACATTGCAAGAGTCTTTCACCTCAGAACATACCTTCCAAGAGCAATCTCAAGTCCTCATAACGTCTGCAACGAACACTTTCACACTGGACAAATTATCGACGTCCGAACAGCCTCCAATGGCTGAACATGAGAGCATATCGGACAAGCCAATGGCCCCCGGAAACGGCAGCAAAGCCAAACTGACATCCGAGGAGCGAGACAGCGCAGCCCAGCGGCTCCGAGAAAAGATCGCGGCGCTCCGCGCAGCGCGCAACGCCGACGGGCCCGACGGCCGCCCGGCCCGCAGCCGGCAAGAGCTGATCGAAGCGCGGCGCAAGGAGCAGGACGCGCGGAAGCAGCGCAAGAAAGACGCACGCAAGCAGAGCAAGGAAGACTCGGAGCGCGCCAAGGCCGAAGCCGAGCTCGCGCTGCTCCGCGGCTCTGGCAGCCCCGTCGGCAGCCCCGCCGCCGTCTTCGGCAGCCGCCGCAGCAGCCCCGACCGCGCGACCGTGGCTTTCGGCCGCGTCGCGTGGGCCGACGGCGCTGCGCTGGGCGCCGACGGCGCCGCGCTGGAAGCCCCGCGCAAGACCAAGGGCCCGTCTGACCCGCGCTCTGCGCTCGAGGCTGCGCGGAAGAAGCGCGAGCGGCTGGCGGCGCTTGACGAGCGCAAGCGCGCGGACATCGAGGAGAAGGATGCGTGGCTGGGCGCGAAGAAGAGGGCGCGCGGCGAGCGGCCGCGCGACGACGCGTCGCTGCTGAAGAAGGCGCTCAAGCGCAAGGACGCGCAGAAGGTGCGCTCCGAGAAGCAGTGGCAGGAGCGCGCGCGCGCCGTCGAGAAGGGCGTGCAGGCGCGCCAGATGAAGAGGGAGGAGAATCTGAGGAAGCGCAGGGAGGAGAAGGGCAAGAAGGGGAAGAAGGTCAAGAGGCCTGGATTCGAGGGCAGCTTCAGGGCGCGGCCGAGGGTTAAGTGAGGTGCTGATGGCTTCTGGTATCTACATTACTGGCTGAGGCTCAATGGCGATATGTTGGGATGGATTTTATGGGCTTTTACAAAGTGCTCTGGCGGGCATAGCGATATCTAAGGTACGTTTTGCTCAACGTGAACCGGATACATGTATTTGGAGTCCGCCAACGCATTATGGCAACAAAATCAAGTACGTTCTATCTATCGTCACTCAAAGTTCGTCATGATGAGTCGTCTTTCGCACACTCACGACCACGTATGGGTTGGTTGATTCGAATATCCGAGTCCTTTACGGTCGCCTGCACAAATGGTTTCCTGTTTTCTGCGCACACAAGATTCTTTCAAACCCTGCTCATTTCCTTTGAATTGAAGCGAGTCTGACTCTGTGACAGCATCGAATCTTCGCGCGATTTGGCATCGGTCGTGTTGTGTGTCAATTCTTGAACACTCCTTGCTCGCAGCTTCAGAAAATTCCGATCACGCTTTCCTTCATGTTGCAACCAGACCCCTCGATCCAAAACATCACCATCGAGCTCTTTTCGCTTTTCAATTTCATTAATCGATTTGATCTGGGCTTCTGAGGTCTTCCCCCACGCTGGACAATCAGTGCCAACCTTGTGGCAGCCGTGTTGCGCTGGCTAAATCACGCAAGCGTGGGAGCACAGCACCCGAGTCTAGAGTAGAGTAAGATAATTATCGTTGCACGTTTCATGATAATTACGATGTCTCCAGCTTGGTGTCTTTCATGTCAAAATCTCCAGCCTGATATCTTTTCCACATAATCCGAAGCCTCACATTCTCTTGGTACATCACATACAGACTTGTGCCGTCTTAACATCTAAATCGGCCTTCTACGCTTTGCGATGGCTAGAAAGAATAAGATTTACTGGCTTACGCCTACAACGGCACTACTATCATTTACCGCTGGCCTTTCTCTGAGTCTTGGCCATCATCTCACGTACCGACACCTTGCGGGAAGCGTTGCTCCTCCGGGGGAATACCATACGCTTGTTGGAAAGATATCGAAGCAGCAACTCAATATTGCCATTGGGACTGCTTTCGCATATCTGGTGAAATCCACGCTTTCGTTGGCAGTGGCAACCTCATACGCGCAAGTCTTTTGGCGTGCGCTCGTGACGGCGAGTAAAGGCGCTCGGCTTCGCGATATTGACAGCGCCTATTCTGTCACACAGGACATATTGAAGCTGTTCAACGTTGGAGTTTGGCGGCGAAACCCGCTATTGCTTCCCTTAGCGCTCATTATCTGGTGAGCTCCATCCAATTCTGTGCAGTTTTGTTTCTTTCGCTGACTTGTGCAGGTTGATTCCGATCCCGTCCATCTTCACGCCCGGCACACTCACCATTCAGTCCGCATTGGTACATCCCAGCCCTTCTTCCATGACTGTGGTCCCTCAAATGGACTTTTTAAACCTCAACTTCGTTAGCATGCTAGGGGAAGACCCCGCTTTCACCTACGCAGGCGCTGCACAGCTGGTGCAAAGGATTGCTGCTGCGACCGCTACACAGGGAGAGATCTTGCCAATCCAGCCTCCAGCCTTGAACGCAAGCTGGTCACTGCAATTTTGGGGGCCTGCGATTCAGTGCAACAATGTGTCGGAGACGCAGCGCACGACCATATTAAACTCATACGTATCATACGTGGAAAGCCCATCGTCGTGGATCTTACCCCCTTCTTACATTTCGTGGGGCATCCAAAACTCTACGGAAGCTATACCATTTAATAACACCACCGGCACTTTGGAACTGTCGCAGTACGGCTGGTATGATTATGGGTTTGTGACAATGTTCGTGGCTTATATCGGCGACTACGATATAATTCCCTGGACCGTAATGCAGGAACATTTCAGCACTTCTTCAATCCAGGCTTTCGGAGGCTGGCCGCAGATCCTTAGGAACCTGAGTGCAATTGAATGTAACCTATATAACTCTTCCTATGCGGTGCAGTTCGAATATACCAATGGCGCTCAGAACGTCACGATTTCGAGACCTGACACTTCACAAGATGTTTTGTTTACGGCTGCACAAGCAGACTTCAATTTGCCAATGGGAGCAAACGAAACATGGGACGGATTTGATCAGAGCAGTATGCTAGCGGCATCTTACCAGGCTATCTTCGATGCGTTCACTCAGCTTATCTATGGCATCATTTATTCACAGACCGAGCAAAGCGACTCATTTATCACACAAACTATCCTAACAGAGACGGAAGACCTTGAATTTCTTTACACTCAGCTGGCGATCCAGAATACAGTGGGAGACTCGCCAGCATTTCAGATGCGCTCGATGGAGCCTCTTCTTGGCTCTCGCGGACCGCTAATAGATGCTCTGGAAAGATTATTCGAGAACTTTACCATCAGTTTATTGAGTGACCCCTACCTGCAGTAAGTGATTAGCCTTTCTAGATGGATGAAATTATATTGACCGTAATTGTCTAGGCCTAATTACTCTTTACCAAATGCACCTTCACCTTATGTGAATGTGACGTATGATGTGTATGACAATATTTACGTCTACGACAGTGTAGTCCTTTGGATAGCTTACGGTCTTGCTATTTTCTTGACCGGCTTGAGCATTGTCATTGGTTTCGCAGCAATGCGGTCTAATGGAGTTGCATACGATACAAACTTTTCAACTGTGCTACGTGCAACCCATATTCAGCAGCAAAGCGACGCTATCTCTGGACACAAGGAAAGACCACAAATGTGGATTCAGGGTCAAGATGATGGAAGCAGACCGCTCCCGAAGTCTCTTGAAGATGCTTTCGTGATCATGCGTGCCTCTCCAAATGAGCGCCTTCTGGAGACGAGCTTGTTGCAGTTCAGTTCAGATGGTCACGTAAGTTCTCAGAGAAACAGCAGACGTACACTCTCTTTAGCGACTTCAACTTTCGATCCTCTCCTTGACCGATCCGAAGATAACATCGGTAACTTGGATGAAAACGTAACGTCTCCGAGATCAGCGGCACAGTAACGCTGAGACCAATGTCAGGGACCACATGGAAGTCGAAGGGGATTGCTGCATGCGCAGTTTTTCTCACTCATCAAAACTGATGAGCTCTAGGGTTTATGAGATCTTGGTAGATTCCGTCGATTCTCGCTTACCACTTCATATGGCCACTGGTTCACGATTTATTTAAAGTTGGAATATTGTCCTCATATAGGTTACGTTGATCAGAATAAGAATCTATGCAACGAGAAAACTTGAACCTTCCGGTTTTGCTGGCGATACAAGGAAGGCAAGCCGTCTAGTACGTAGGTTAGTGAGCATACAGGTAAAACGAGAATATTACTTCGTACCGTATCTGAAGCAGCCTAAGTGCAAGCGACAGTAGCTGGATCGTAGGTAGTTACTAGCTGAGATAGAGTATGCAGACAACCCCACCTGTAGTGCTGACCAATGCAAACATCAAGACCAGTGAATCGTTCTGTAAAGTTCATATCGACAATCTGCGAGATCGCATACAAAGCAAGAGCCAGGCCAGTGAAAATCTGACTCGTATTCGGAGCGGAGTGTGCTTCAACTGCCTTTTGGATTCGTCTAGTCCTACGTGAATCACGGCTATTATCGCGAGCAGGTGTAATCACTCCGTGATAAGGGTGCTTTGGTGGCCTAACGGGCGCGTATGCAAAGCCGATTTGACGCACAATTGGAATTTCGCATCTCAAGGCTGTAGCTATCATGGCATCCGACACATTCCCGCCAGCGCCGCTCAAGGCCATCGCGAACGAGGTCGCTGTGCTATTGAAAGAGGGTAAGGAGACGGTCGCCGTGGCTGAAACCGTACGTTGTCTCTAGCAAAACGCACTCGCCTTGAAATTACAGCTCAGCTCCTCTCTCAAACGCTCTCTAACATTCTCTCAAAGGCAGCGGGCGGCCTGATCTCAGCATCGCTTCTATCAACGCCGGGCGCGTCGTCCTTCTACAAGGGCGGTCTAACCCTCTACACGCTGGAGTCACGCATCGCCTTCGCAGGTTGGACCGAGGACTCCATCAAGGACTACAAAGGTCCGACTCCGCAGATCGTTGCCGGTCTAGCCGACCATACTCGCAAAGCTCTCAGCGGTCCGCCGACTTACGCTGTCAGTGAGAGTGGCACTGCTGGCCCAACTGGTGGCACTACGAGGAATAGAACGCCGTGAGTGGAGTTTCCGTGATTGTCTTGTTGCTTCGATTCGATCTATGGCCGAGAGAGAGATACGTTGATGTGGAGACGACGCGAGATGGAATGATGGTTGCTAACTGCGATTGTAGAGGCTACGTCGCTCTGGCAGTTAGTTCGGACAAAGGCACATTCACGCGCGAAGTCGAGACGGGACTGGGCAAGGACCGCATCGCAAACATGACACAGTTCGCCATCGAAGCGCTAATTTTGCTGCGGGACGTGATTAAGGGAGATGCGAAACTGTGAGAAAGCAAAGGCCTGGATCACGACGAGGCAGAAAATGGAATTCGAGAAATGAATAACGTATTGAAAATGACCGCTACCTAGGAGCCATTGGAGGCTGCGACTACGGTATCCTTATCTCGACCAGAAACTCTAAAACTACATGAAACGTGAGAAAAGCATCGCAAGGAAAGGACCTTGCTAGGGGTATAGAACGTATGAAGACTATGCAAGTTGAGCTGAATGTACTGGCTCATTTTGTATCTTGTCGCACCTCCTTCACCATAGAATCAATTCTTATGATACATCCGCCTGCGCTTCTACCGGTGAAACCTGATTTGTACTGTGGAATGTGTGCTTTCTTGAACTACCAGTTGAGCTGTACTGCGAACTCTCGGGACTGCTGTTCGGACTCGATGGGCTAACAATGTACAAATTTTTATATCTGCCCATGAGTAGTCGTCCGTAGTATGCCAAACGCGGAAGAATGACTGAGGCGAGGTTGTTTTTCGCGTTTGGGAGCTCAACGTACTCGTCGCGCTCTTTGCAGCTTGCCGGATAGAGATCTTCTTGATGGATCTGGACACGCGACTTGCCGCGAGGTATTGCAAGCTTGGAGCAGCGTAGGTTTGGATCTAAATGAAGGTTTAGCTGTGAGTCCTCAACGTGAAATGTGAAGGTGGCGACTTGGAGAGGCCGCATCTCGTAGTGAAACACATACCTTTGTCGAGAGTTCTGCAAAGCTCCTGTTGTGACGAAGTTTTCACACCGACCCTATACGTGTAGACCAAGATTTTGCTGGTATCGTGGGGGTCCAGATTGAAGCGAGCACTGCTGCTAATGGATGAGTTTGTACTCGATGGACTGTCGGAGGTGTGATGTGACATATTGGCGTTGATTTGTGATGTTTCGTGGATTACGCGGACTTGTAGTAAGTTGGACGGTGAGAGAATGGGAGAGAAAGGTTGCCTAGAGTATAAGGGAGCAAAGGACAAAAAGGTTGGGAGGTAGGCTATGGAGTGTGTCACGGCACATTGCCCTGATTTTGAGGTTGAACGGTATCGTGACCTTCCGCAGTTGAGGCTGTGTTGTTCTACGCGATGTGGTTGGTTGGCTGTTGTGTCACGCACCCAGCTTCCTTTGTTCCCTTCGTTATGCCTTTGCGGTCAAGCCTCGCAGATCTAAATTTATTCGGTTCGCATGAATACCTATCGCCGATCCCGGTGTTCGCAATTCCTTCCAGAGTGTAGTATCATCTTCTGCTTTTCCTGTTATGAGCCGCGCAAAGACCCATTAGGTAAATTGGTCGTGTGCGTGCGTGAAACAGCTTCCATGGGGCGTCTCTGGGTCCGCCTGAGCGCCCAAGTTGGTGACCGGATCAGCCTCGTTTTACTGCATGAAGAAGCTGCTGTGCTCGTTAGGGAGTGAAGGGCGCTGAGACAAGCCACACCCGCCTAGCGGGACGGCGGGAGTGCTTCCAGGGAGGCCTGAGAGGACTCTATTTCCCCAGAACCCGGAAAGAGGCTGGCAATTAAAAGTGCAACTTAAATCTCTGTATCGTAGTTGCTTACCACCTTCGCATGATTTCTTCAGATCTGTCGCCGATTCTCAGCAGAGGTATCACCATTTAATACAATTTTTGGCCCACCATGGCTCTAGGCACAGTGGGCCTACGTTCTCCACGTATGCCGACAGCAGACCCACCGCCCTCTCCAAAGCTCCCCGAAATCAACTTGATGTCCGACTCCGCAACCCAGACCGATGTCGAAGTTGCGACACCACCACGCATCCTATCAGAAAGTGCCAGCCTTGATGTCGATGTTGCCACTCCTCCATGCATCCTATCAGACACTACCAGCCTTGCATCTTCGCAGGGTGATGACCACACGGGCAAGAGTTGGGCATCGGTAGTAAATGACCCATGGCATCCACTCATCTTATGCTTAGATGGAGGAGGCATACGAGGTTATTCCAGCCTACTCATCTTGAAGAAACTTATGGTAGAGATTGCCAGATGGGAGCGTATCTTCGAGGCTATGGAGCGGCCCACTTCACAAAGAAGAACCTTCGATGAGAACGAGCTACTGCCATGTCATTACTTTGACTTCATGTATGGAACATCCACTGGAGGTTTGATCGCAACCATGCTTGGTCGGCTACGAATGAATGTGAATGTCTGTTTGGACACGTACAAGATCGTCGGAAACGAACTATTTGGGAAGAGACGAAGCTCTATCCCGCTCGCCACCAAATACGATCACGTACCTCTGGAGAAGGCTGTTCGGAAAATCATCATGGAGCACTGCCCAATCCCGTCCCATCGCCGTGACAGTGATGGAAAGCACATCAATTGTGATGGTCTAGACTGGCATCCATGGCACATCGACGATGAAGGCAACGAACCAGACGACCTCGAACAATGGCATAAGGATATTGACAACCGCCTTTGCCAATCCATCTGTCTGACAGCAACACACAACAAGCGCGCGACGGAAGCATACCTCCTGCGAACTTACAACCATGTCTATTCGGTGATGACTCCCGAGTTCGTCACCGAGTACAACACCGGTGCTGAGAAACTGCGTATCTGGCAAGTGACGCGCGCCACATCGGCCGCACCATTCTACTTCCAATCTCTGATCGCGGATGTGGCAAACGAAACGAAGGAATTCAAAGATGGTGGTATCCGCGAGAACAATCCATCCGGTGCCGCCTGGTCCGAATTCATCTCGTTATATGGCGCACACGTAGAGCCAGCGCTGCTGCTCAGCGTGGGTACAGGACGACCGAACAGAGAACGTGACGGCTTTGCGGAGACGTGGCCAGGTCCTGTCGGGCATTGGGCGCTGATGCGCAAGTTCGCCGAAACCTTCGCCGTAGTCAATCACATGCTGGTCAAGTACACGGACGGTGAGCTCAAGCACGACATGCTGGTGAACCAAGCGCAAGGCATGCATGGCTGGTATAAGCGCCTCAATGTTGACACAGGCCTCGAAGATATGAAGCTTGACTCGTGGGAACCGTCTGAAGAGATTGACGATAAAGGCACAACGCGACACGTTCCTGGCGGCAAGACGCTAGCTACTATCAAGGACGTCACCGAGAAGTATCTTAACCGAACCAAGGAAATTAGAGAGTTGAAGGAGTACGCACCACCAAGGACTATGATCAGTCAAACTGCAGAGAAGCTCGTTCGACATCGCAGAGCGAGGGAGAAGACTAAAGACCTGAGTGATTTTGATCGCAGGAGATGGGAGTCATTGCTGGGGCAACATCTCTAGGTAATTTTCATTACGCATTTCGGTATATCTGGCGTTCTTGATTGCTCTCCAACCTAAATTCTACTCACTAACGGCGCTACGGTGTACCAAGTGGGAATCTGGTGGAATGGCATTGCCTTTCTCAGGCTTTTATTGATTTGGCAAAGCATTTTAGCATCCTGCTAGCGTCTGCATTGCTAAGATACCCAGTCAACATAAGGTAGTGATTTGCGTTTGTAACTAGCGATGGCCGCTTTCATTGTTGAACGTTTCGTAACATCATCAACACATGCTCGAAGACAAATAGAAAGATATTTTCAATTGTTGGATGACAATTGTACTTGATGCGTTGTACTTTGAGAGTCCTATTAGTTTTCTTTCTTAGAGAATCCCATCCGTTTTCTCTCGATAGTAGTTCTGCTAGGACTCTCGTTCAAGCTCTTCATCTCCTTCTACCTCTGGATAACTACGCTCTGTTGAATTGATGGTCGCCCATATCCTCACGAAGCTGAGTAAACTGACAGCAGTTCGAATGCCTATAACCTTCAAAGTTCCAGCTTTTGGCCCGCTGGTCTGACAAAAGACACGAAGCTGCCTGTACAAGTAACTTGCCAATCTCTGCTTGGCTCAGAAACAATGATAAATCACAGTCCGGGCCAGTCTACAAAGCCGTTAGTCAATCACACAGCAAATCCCTATGCCAACTTACCAAAGGCGGTCCTCTCTTCATTCCTTTTAGTAACCCGCACCTCATCTCCAATACTCACTGTCCCAGCCTCACCCTTCAGATAGCCATATCGTCCAAAAACGGCATGATACTTCTTCCCCTTATCCACCCTCCTCGTCTTTTGCAGCATCTTAAGCACCTCACCCGCCTTCCCAGTCCCAGGCTTCCCGGTGGCAAAATCGATATTCAGCGACTGACAGCGAATGCAATTCTGCAGCAGCGGCACAACCAGCACCGCTCCGCCGTCGCCGCAGATCGCAACCTCGCCCCAAAAGTCCTCGTCCCACGCCGGGTCGCAGCCCCCGCCGTCGAGCACCACGTTCGGCCGGAACTTCGTGATGTCCATGTCCTCGCCGTCGGGCAGCCACGCGGAGACAGCATCGCACGACCGCTGCGTCACAACCAGGTACGGCGCGCAGTCGTGGAACGCGATGCGTTCGGGCTCCGGCGGCGCGACCGCCCCGCCCAGCAGCGACGACACAGTCGTCGTGAGGCCGGACAGCCACGAGCCGTCGGAGCCCGCTGAGCCCCCCGCCGCCGTCGCCGACGGGAACAGCACCGCGCGCGAGTGCCCGCCGATGTACAGCAGGCGCACGGCGAAGCCGAAGAGCGCGCTGAACCACGCGCCGCACGCGTCGCCCATGTCGAAGGCCGGCGTCGCGCTGCCGTGCATGTCGACGTGGGTGGGCGCCAGCGCCGCCGTGTCCGGCGTCAGCGGCACCGTCAGCGCGCGCCGGGTCGGCGCGTGCGTCACCTCGATGGCGCCGGGCGCGTCGGCCGTGGGATAGCGCACTGCCGTGTGGAACTGCGTCATTGCTGGGAACTCCGCGACCGACATGTTGCGATAGCGTTTGCTGGGGGCGCTGGTTGGGCCGTTGTCTTGCAGCAGCATGAAGGTGCGGTCGTAGGGGAAGCCGTGTTTCGTGAATTGCGTCGTGGAGATCTTGGTTGGCCGCAGCGATTTGATGGGATATAGATACAATTGGGTGATCCGAATGGACTGGTCTACGTTGCCGTCTGTGATGGCCATTTTGAAATTGTCGGATGTAGTAATATTAGCACTCGAGTTAATGTTGTAGAGTATATGAGCATTTCAGCAGAGGTCGGCCAGGACATAGTCGAAATGTTGTGTTGGAGGGGTAGCTTATCCAGTTACCCGGCCCATCTGCGCCGATGATATCTGGTTTTGCCGAAATGGGCAAAGTGACCCCAACATATGGAAACTTTGATTAAACAGTAAACAAGAGAAACCAAAAAATTGACTTTCCATTGTGGTTCGAAGATGGTTGATCTCATCAACATCCTTGTTTGCCAAAGTCACGGGAGCATTGACGTCCTTATAATTGACAGCCGTAAAGAGAAATATTATTATGAAGACTGATTGTCATTGTTGTTGTAGTTGTTTCGTGCTCCGGTACACGCTGAAGGTACCGTATGCTGTATCAATCAAGTCACCGCTCCTGCTAGAATACGGTGTAATAGTGCTGGTCTCTCTCGGCGAGACCGAGCCGCTACCGATTTTACGAAAGAGCCAAGCAAGATGAGAAAAAGAGATTTAGGAGAGAAATTCAACTAAAGGGGCGAAAAGAGAAACGGTAGCTACTGTCGGAGGCGAAGCCAAGCAATACCAGCACGAGGTCACGATTATTCAGATAACGCTGATGTCAGGACGGGCTGAGCAAGAAGCTTGGGCCATTGACAAACAGGTTCGCAGAGAGCATTGCGTACACCATACTCGGTAAAGACCTAGACCGATGAAAACGCGTGACTGCGGCATGAACTGAACAAGGAATGGACGTCTGGATGGTGTGCTCAAACGGCTGCAGGGAACGAGTAGGAGACTGACGGCACAGTGTCTCGCGTGCAAAACGAGACGCAGGAGGAGTGAAAGACGACGGCGGTTAGAGAGGTGCATAAGCATCCGATCAAGCGGTAATGTGCATTCCCGCCCGATTTCAAGCAACGATTTGCAAACCGGATTGGAGTAAAAGGTAGCCTGCTTGGTGTGGGAGGCAGCGAAACATCCCCATTAAGCACCATGATTGGATACCAAACATGTGGCTGTGCAGGACGGCGCTCAGCGAATCGATGATCTCAAGGAGGGGCGAGAGGCCGGCATTCCAAAAGCATGGCCGAATGATTCAATGTAAACTCTGTGTTATTTGCGGGTATGGAGGGTTGATTGCGGAGGAAAGGGCGTAAAGGTGCCCAAGGTAACCGCGGTGAAGAAAGCAAAAGCGAATGCCTCACTTTGTTCGTCTCACCCACCACCCAAGCAAAATTTCGCCTTGTAATGCATTCCATCAGCTTCTCCCCGCCTAATTGAGTTAAACTTCTCAGCCTGAGTTCATCGCGTTACAACGTGGTGAATAATGCCAACCAACGCCTCCATGCTGCATCCATACAACGTCCTGGCACGACATTCCGCGCTGGCGCGCAAGGCTGTGAACGTTTGATCCTACTACTTATTTCCATCCGCTTTCTTCTTGTCTCTCACAACTCCGTTGCCTCCGACTCGACACCAAGGGTTGTGGCTTGGCTGTGACGCATCCTTCTCCCGCGCCGAGTCTCCCACCGTTTGCACCATACAGGATCTGCGCCCGTGCTGTTCAAAACCATTGGAGACCGCCTGCGGGCGCCATTCACTGGCACCCGCACTTGCATCATCCATCCTCCATTTCCACCATGGAGTCTGGAGGCTTGCGCCGTAAAGACACCACCAGAGGCCCGCCGCTGAGAATACTGTCTCTAGGTAAGAGTCTTGTTGCCTACTTTCCGACGTTGTCCGCTTCTGCTAATATCACCTCACAGATGGCGGCGGTGTCAGAGGCTACTCCATGCTTATTATCCTTCAGGAGCTCATGCACCGTACGTTTGTCGAAGTCGAAGGCCGAGCTCCAAAGCGAAGTGAGATTCCAAAACCATGTCAGCACTTCGACCTGATCGTGGGCACCGGCACCGGCGGCTTGATCGCACTCATGTTGGGAAGGTTACGCATGGACATTGAAACCTGCAAAGACGTCTATGTACGCATGACAAAGAGAGTGTTCGAGACGGACAAGACCATCGCCGGCATTCCCTACAGAAGTACACTATTCAAGGCCAGTAAGCTTGAAGAGGCCATTCGAGAATGTGTCCGCGAGCATACTGTCTTCGAGGATGAAGGTAATGACGAAGGCGAATCTCCAACGCGGGATTCAAACTCACCCGTGGCGGAACAAGGCTCAACCGTAGGAGGCATGAGACCTGGCAGCGCCTATGAGACTAGACATCCAATGGCACGGAGTGCAAGTGTTGCAAGCAGATACAGCCAGATCGGAGTGACTACCGTCGAGTTTCGAGGGCCATTGTCAGCCTCGAGATGGGGGAAGCCCAACGCATTGCTCTACGACTCAAGAGATCACCGAACCAAAACGTAAGTAAACCCTACCGTAATATATCTCTGCTGTCCTTCGAAAGGCTAACGTTCTTTCAGCGCCGTCACAGCAGTCTACAAAGACACACCTCGTCAAAACAATCAACTTTACTCATCCATACTCCTCCGGTCCTATGATTCGCGCAAAGAAAGCGCCGTCGAGCCAACTTGCACAGTCTGGCAGGCTGGTCGTGCCACTTCGGCCACCGCATTAGCCTTCAAACCGATACAAATTGGACATTCCACATTCCTGGACGAAGGTGTTGGGAAATATAACCCGGCTCCGCAAGCTGTTGACGAGGCAGTATTGAACGAATGGCCAGGAAGAGAAATTGGCGTGTTGGTCTCGATAGGAACTGGCAAACGACCGAAAGGCACAGACGCACAGCAACACATGTGGTGGGAAGGCTTTGTCGGCGGCGGTATGGGTGAATTTGCTGAAGCCAGAAGACGGCTGATGTCGAAGATCGAAGGCTGCGAAGACACGCATCAGTACATGCTGAACAAACATCTCATGGACCGCGGCGTCAGCCTCGACAACTACTACAGATTAAACGTAGATGTCGGAGTTGGAGAATTTGGAATGAATGAGTGGAATCGTCTAGCCGACATTAGCACAAATACACGCCGCTATCTCGCGACCATGGAGGTCCAGGGCATGAACAACGACGCAGCTGCGAAGCTTGCTCGGATCCATCGATCGCATGAGCGCTGGTTGCAAACTGGCGATAATACAACCATTCGATACTCCTGGGAAGTCGACCCTCCGGCGCCGCCAGCTGTCTTCGGCGCCGTCGAGTTGCCCGCCGAAGACGTCCCTTCACAACCACATTTCGCTCCGCAGCACCCTCCACCATCGGCGCCGCAACAGCAGCAGTCCTCCGGAGCTCCCTCACCCCAGCTAGGCCTTCTCCAGCCTCAAGACTTGAGACGACCCAACGACGACGACAAATTCGTCGTACAAGCTCCGGAGCCCAAAGACTGGGAGCATCGGCAGCAAAACCGCCCAAACGCGCAGCAACAGCAACAGGCAGCGTACCCGCCGCGGCGCTCCAACGAGTCCGGCCGGCCGGCCGTTCCCGCCGCCCCGCACAACTCGACGCCGAACCTACCGCTATCGCAACGGCCCTCGACCGAACGCCCGCCCTCAAACCGCAGCGAGCCGCCGCCCATCCCACCCAAAACTCCAATCAACGCGCCGGCCGTCCTCACCCAACAGCAGCTCGCGCCGCCGCTGCCGCCGTCCCTGCAGTCCCACCACCAGCCGCAGCAGCAGCAACAACAACAACAGCAGGGGCCGCAGCAGCAGAAGACGAACATGACGCGGCCGCCTGGCGGAATCAACGTCGCTGTACTGCCGTATCCCGAGAGCGACGGCCCACCTGGCGCGCCGCCCGTCAATTGGGGACGGAAGCCAGATTTGGGTGGCGCACGGTGAGTGCGTGAGTGAGTTAAAGGGAAAAATTGCGGTAGCACGAGCATGGAGTTTTGGGCTTGCGTTTTCTTGCCATGTATGCTCACGGCCGCACGGTATACCTTGGGACGGTTGGCATGATTAATGACGTGATGGCTTTTCCTTTCGCTCGATAGGATACCACTGGTGCGTTTTCGGTAATGGGATGCTTTGGTGGACGGCGTTGGGCGTGGTAAAGGCTTCCTGTGGTGCCTGCTATGGCTTCTACGCCATCATGAGGGATAGAATCGGCTTTCAAGTCTCTTGAGGAGCCTTGATACTGAGCCTGCAAAATTTAGCTTTGAGAAATGTATTAGTTCTTCTATTTGATTCAATGTCGATATTGGAGACGAGGAATTAGTAGTACAACGCTTATACGAAGCAGTTCTGTTCTTTCTACCATTGTGATATACTACATGCAATTGACCAATAGGGTATCGTACCAAATCATGATCGGAGAGTTTCCTCGACGGGAAGTGTTCATCGAGCCGCCAGCGTCTGTCTGCTGCCATAGATTACAGCCTAGGCTTTCTCATATCCGCATACCTTTACTCCTCAGCACATTGACAAAGCTCTGTGCCGTGAATCCCGCCCACTCTCCCACAGCACCCGCAGTTTCTCCCACCTTTCTCAAGTCCTCCAGTCGCTCATCCAGAAACCGTTCCGTATCCTTGAAGCCCTCCGAAGTATCCTGCGTCTGGTACAGCTCAGCAGCCGCATAAAGCGCTGACAGCGACGCTCTCTTCGTATACCACGAGGTATCAACGCTAGTATCGCCGGCCAGGAACCAAATCTCGTCGGCGAGCCGCGCCAACTCCTGCAACGACGCCGGCACATACGCCGGCTGGGCCAGAATCGCAAGCGCCTGTGAACAACGTCAGCGCACCGCCACTCTCACACAACCTCCACCAAAGAAAGCAAACGCACCTCCGTCCACCGCGGCACCACGCCCGCAACAGCATTCATGCGCAGCCGCTCTTGCACCAGCGCGCGTACCCGCCCCCCCACCCCGAGCCCGCCCTCATCCCACCGCTTCCGTAGGCCCTCGCCCTCGCCGTCCACCACGCCCGCCAGCTTGGCCCGCCGGCTCGCCAGCCAGAACAGCACGAGGTCGGCGGGGCCGCGCGGGAGCGCCGCTGCCGCCGCGACCGCCGTATATCCGGCGTCTTTGGCGCCCAGCGCGAGCGCCGCGCTGCTGAAGCCGTGCGCCGGGATGTGTGGTAGTGCGGCGGTCAGGAGCGCGCTTTCGAGCGGCGGGTAGGGCGCGGGCGAGGCGTGCGCGGCGCTGTGGTACGGGCGTGGGCTTGAGCGCGAGGCGTGAGTGAGGAGGGTGTGCGGGCGAGGAGGGTGGGAGAGGTGTAGGTGGAGGGTGAGACAGCGGCGCTGGAGGGCCGCCATGGGGATTGGGTGGGTGTGTTTTGCGTGGATTGGAGATGGTGGATGTGGTTTGGCGTTGGGTGGTGCTGCGGTGGAAAAGTTGGAGTTATATATCAGACTGCCTAAATGGGACTAGTCTGGTTTTGCCATAAGCTACGGATGGACATCGTTCGAAGCTCTCGAATATTAATGAAAGCCGAGTACGCGAATATCAATGTATATCAAGGGCAAGACGTCTTTCTGGGTATTTCTCATCTCTAATTCGCAAGGTTGAAAATTCATTCATCTCGCTCCGCATGCTCATCAACCGCTGAACCCTATACAAATGCCCGCGGAAAGCATTACCTTCGCCTGGTAAATCACCATTCTTCTTCGTTTCGTCCAGACGGGGAGGCATAATCTATGCAATAAAAAGACCTCTTGACGTGCCAATGGTAAAATCGACGTGATCCAGGCTAATATTGTTGCCAAGGTGTTTTCCTTCATACGAAGCAGGATTGCTTACAAGAGCTGCAACGGCAGGCACACACCAAGCTCACGTGCATTGCCGAGCGTGCTCGAGCTGTTGTACACTCTATCGCATGATTTCCTGGTATATCAGGACTTGGAAAACAGTTAGCGTCAGCCTATTTAGAGAAAACGATGTGAATCGTACCTTTCAATTGTTCCTTGGTCAGATTGTCCTTGTTCTTGTCAAAGTCAAAGAATTCCTCAGGAATTGGCTCTGCAGTCGGTTCATCATCAGGGTCATGGTACGGCTCCAGATATGGGTGTTTCAAAGCATCCTCCACAGTGATACGCTTGGTAGGGTTGAAAGCCAAGAGGCGCTCGAGCAAATCGAGTGCAAGGTCATTGGTGCGTGGGAACATAACCTTCCACGGAATCTTCTTCTTGAACGGAAGTGATCGAATGTATTCTCGCGCACGCCTCGACTTGATGCCGTAATAGTCTTCCATCGTTGGTGTTCCCAGCACGTCGAGGATCAACGTCAGTTGGTGGTGATCTGCGACTACATGTTAGCTCAGAGTGGTAGCGATAGTACGGGCTGCTTACAATCCTTGCCCGGGAAAAGTGGCTTGCCGCTGAGCATCTCCGCTAGTATACAACCAACGCTCCAGACGTCGATGGCCTTTGTATACTCCTTGAAAGTGAGCATAATCTCGGGAGCTCTGTACCAGCGAGTTGCGACATATTCCGTCATGAAGCCAGAGTTATCTTCAGTGGATGCAGCCGAACGCGCGAGACCAAAGTCGCAGACCTTGAGATCGCAATTAGCGTTAAGAAGCAGATTAGAAGGCTTAAGATCGCGGTGAAGGACGTTTGCAGAATGCATGGCCTTCAGAGCACGCAAAGTCTGGTAAATGAAGTATTGGCAATGGTCGTCAGACAGCTCTTGTGTCCTGATGACGCGATGCATATCCGTTTCCATGAGTTCCTTGAGCTAAGTCAGCTACATGCTGTCGCATAACACAGAGACCAACATACCTGTATCAAATACACTTCAGTAAAGGTTTCCAAGCTGCGTGGCTTCTGAATGTCAAGGATGGAAATGATGTTCTCATGATTGAAGTATCTTAGCAGCTTCATCTCTCGAAGTGTACGCAAGCAGAACATGGAATGATCGAATGGTGTGATCTTCTTGATCGCAACCTTTTGGCCAGAGGGTTTATGGATCGCGGAGCTTAAGCAGATGTTAGCAATTCGTTCATCGCATTCTGTCTTTGATCATCTTACCAAACGACGCCATATGCGCCTTCTCCAACAACATCCTGGATGTCATACTGCTCGGATACATTGAAAGAGATCTTCCTCGAGCCCGGTGGAGGAGCTCGTTGCGACATGTTGTTCACAGCTTGTCTTTCTAGAGAACGCGATCACTTATCTCAGTGTGGTGTCAGTTTCAAAGGCAAATTCGTCGGTCTGGTAGGAAGGCTGTGATCATGCAGATGACAGTGTCTGCTGGTCTAAATCCGCATGTCAGCCAACGCAATGTCGCTTACGGACGGAGTGTGGGGGAACAAAGACATAAAGAATGGATTCTTATTCGGTTGGCCAAGCCAAAACCAAGGTTGTTCGCAAAAGTGTGAGGATAGCTTTGATAGGTTCTGGAAGCTCCGAATACGTTTACGGATTCGGACCGGCGATGTATCAAAGAAGTCATTTTGCTTCACACTGAATGCGCACCTTGTCGGCATAGCCAGCTGTGTCTTTTCCAACTCGTATCGAGGTCAAAGGACGCACCTGTGTGTGAGTGCTTAGTGAAATTCTGATGTATGGCACAGTATATCTCGCCCAATCGTGTACGCCTCAGCAGCTGGAGGAATGAGGTAGCGAGGGAAGGGTAGAGAACAGGAGTTGAGTAAAGACGGTATGCGCTGAGTTGATGTCGGAAGTGTCTCTGTGCCGGGAGCTGAGGCTCAGCAGGTCGAAACGAGTAACGAAACGAGTAGCGTGAATCAGAAGTTGGCGCTTGAGGACTGGAGACGACCAAGGTAGCTAGCTATCTAGCGAAGAGCTAGTAGGCTTCAGGGAGGTCTAGTTACAGGTGTGATATATGAAGGGCAATGGAGCGGCACAGCACAGGACTCACGGAGTGGTGAGGCTAGAGAGTGTGGCAGGAGGATGTGCTGGTGCAGAGGTGACGCAGACGGCGAGGCCGATAATAGCAACTTTGGCTTTGTCTCTGGAATGGTTTCGAACTGGCAAAGGCGAGGTACGGGAGCAGTGTGCGAGGCGTCTTAGGGTCAGTCAGGTCAGTTAGGTCAGTTTTCGGGTCTAGACATGCAAGCGGGGCGACGGGGAATCTCAGCAAAGCGCTTGCTCACCCAATTGAAGCCCATCAACGAAGCCCTGGTCGCGGTTGCGTTGTAGTCACACCTTTGGCCTTTCCGCTCTTTCTTGACTCTGTTTTTAGGCTTGTGACTTGGATTCTTTGCTTTTCACTGCAGATCGTCTTTTCCTAGTGCTATCGACTACCTACTTACTCTTAGCTGCAGCTACTGCTTCTTCTTCTTCATCATCACATTTACGGTCGGGCGTTGACGGCTCCGTCAGCATGGGAACGGCGAAACCGCTGCCGCAGCGAACAAGTTATCCAATCGCAGCGTGATTTTACTACTCAAGCCGCATACACGACTTCAAGGATTAGATATTTTCATTCGTTTCCTTAGAATCACTTGCAAGCACTCATGGCTGCTGTGAACCGAAGTTGAAAGGACGTATGCACCTTTTGGTAGTCGGGACCCATCGGTTCGGCGTAGCCTCACCACCCCAAACCCAGCCTCTGAAATCCGTCCCAGCTCCTAACCACCTGTTTGATAAGTGTTCCCGAAGCCATCCGCGGAAACCATTTCCAACCAAAGGACCATTCTGCACGAATCATGGTCTCCATAGCATCCACCAACGAGCCTTAGTGAAGCCCTATAACGTGAATGTCTCAACATCAATTAAACCACCGATGAGTCCATCAATTTCAACTTAGCCGCTGCCTTCACATCCACAGGCAGAGCTTTCCACTCGCCGTGCCTGCCGCAACCCAATCCATAGTTGGGTGAAATCGAGCAACTGCTGGTACTGCTGTGATACCTTCGCCTCCGAGTTGTGCTAATTGCTCACCCTTACTCGTGTAGATATCGACAAAGCGATTCATGTTGCCGATACAAAAGCGTTGCACGCCGTCTTGCGGCTGTAGCTGCCATTGTGCCTTCAATCTACACCCTTGTCAACTTATGAAGTCGTTAAATACCTCCATGGTGAACCTACATTGTGACCCAACGACCAGTTTGGTTGTTGTGCGGTATGACCGTCTTTGGTTTCATTTGCTCTGGCTTGAGCTCCTTACCAATATCCCAACCTGTGCAATCGCTAAAGTCATGGATCTTTACTGTGTCATCATAAGACGTCGTTGCAACCTGACCGGCGCAATTGAAAGCCGCATGCGACACAGACAGTCTACTCTCATGTTCACCGAGAAGTGCAGGCATCCTATCACCTTTCTTACCAGTGATTTTGCGGAGATCCCATAGCTTGAGGGTGCGATCGAGAGAAGCCGTGGCAACAAAGTGAGGTTGGAGAGGATGGAGAGAGAATCCACCAATTTTCTTCTCTGATAGCTGATAAATTTCAGCTTCGTGAGATGGACTTCGTACGTCGTGAATGCCGAATGCGCCCTCCAGCGTAGCAAAGTAAAGTCTATTAGCATCGTTTTCGGCGACCTGAACACCAGATAATGGTGCATCTTCGGACAGATCTTTAGGCGCGTAGACCTCCACAGCCTGACCTTTCTGAAGATCGAGCCTCCTCAAAGAAGAGTCATAAGACGAGGTGTAAAGGATACTCGCATCAGTGAAACTGAACTGCATGCTAGTTATTGTCCTTGTGTGTGGCTTAAGGATTGTAACTAAAGGCTTCCAGTCGTCGTCTTCATCGTCTTCAGCATTTTTGCCGCTGTTATCTTCTTTCAACTGGGAGCTGTCGAATATACCGAGGTTGCCCATCTTATCACCTGCAAACACCAAAGCTTTGTCGGTTGTAGGATGGAGACCCATAGCATAGATACGCTCCTGAGTCATCTTGATTCTGCTCGGCTCTACGTTCTCCCATATTTGAAGGTTGCTCATTCGTTCTCGCAGTGCTCTAAGGTCTTTGTCGCTTGTCTGCTTGACATCCTGAGCCGTGAACGTCCGCCTATATGGCTCTGCCGGGCCGACTGCTGTCAAGAAATTGCCACTGCCGTTCCAATGCTGCCCTGATACAAGGACATCTCTAAAGTTTAGATCTTCACTGACTCTCTGCCTCTTGGCTCTTTCGACTGCCTGCTGTATTTCTCGTTCTTCTTCCGCCTTTTGCCGGGCTACTTCACTGTCTGCAACAATTCCTCGCAATCTCGATGAGGTACGAGTGGCAATTGGGATTTCTTTCTTTGGCTTTGGTTCGGCCTTCTTAGTTTTCCTTGAAGCTGAGGACGGCGATGACGCCCGTTTTCTCTTTGCTGGTGCAAGGCCAGCTTCGGAGGCTGTCAGAGCAAGTTCGCGCAGAAGAGCTTGATTCTTTGCAATTGTCTCCTGGCGTTTACGTTCATATTCGCTGATTTCTTGAGAGGTATCGCGAGCCATTTTAGAGCATTGAAGGGGCAAGGGGAGTGGTAAGTGAAGTGAGTGAAGAAAAGGGTGACACGAGGAACGGCTTCGCGTAAAGTGCGCCAAATCACGCGAGAGATAATGCTGACGGACAAAGCCAGACTAATTAACTCAAACCGCCAACAACCACGCCTTCACCACATATTAATAACAAGTGATGCAAACCCGTTAGCGGTTTGCCGAAAGTAAAGTATGCATCCCCGCGTCGAGAACGCTCGTCGTGAAGAGACAAATTCACGGTTTGGACCTCTAAAAACTCCCCCTCGCAAGTCCGTGAAGATACGGTCAATGTGCCACTGTTCTCCAGCCATTTCTCCCTCAGGACACCAGTCTGCAACGAGAAAATTACCGCAGTCGGTCATGCCGTCGATCGTTCCGTCGAGATGCTAACCCTTCGGGCTGGGTGCTGTGTTCGCTAGCGGGCGGATCATACTTCCCCAACTTTCTCGAGATATACTTTACATTCTATTTCTAATCTCGAACTAGATATTTCAATTGCATATTTGAACTCACTTCCGAGAGCCTCCTCGCTGCCAAAGGATCGGTCACACATCTCGCAGTCAAATGACGGGACACGCGATATATACCGGCGAGTATCGGCGTTGCTGCTCGGAACTTCTTCGTTGCCTAAGGATCGACCCGACGAGGTAACAATTTCGTCTTGTAGGTACTCGGTAGTATTACACACTCGGGAACCGAGTAGCGAGAGCCATAGTAGTAGTAGCCTGCATATCCCGACTAGGGAGAGGTCAGGGTAAATGAAATCTCTCTCTCTCACACACATACTGTGTCCAGTAAATATAACGGCACGCAGAGTACAATTGTGACGTTATGACCCCAGTGTTCATCCATGCAGATACTAACGTGCGGGCAGCTCAGCAGGCTGGTGGTCTGGCGGTACGGGCAGGAGGCCTGACACCTGCTGTGTCTGTGCCATCTCGGTAACGGCGACCGAGCTCGGCTTATGTTGGATCCGGGTGGGTTATGCGTTCTCAGTAACTGCACCCGGCGGAGCAGGAGTCGTCTTGTATAAGCTTCGGCGTCCAATAAAGAAGGCTGCCCCGACCACGACCACAAATCCAGTGGTAGCCCCGGCGGCAATGCCTGCCGCGGAGCCGGTGCTCAGCCTTCCTTTACTTGTACTGTTTGGCGATGTCGACGGGATGGGAGTAGTTGTCGAGTTCGAGGCCCCAGTTCCTGTAGATAGCGGAGAACTTGCTGACAAGGAAGAACTTATTGATGAAGTTGACGCGCCAAAGGTTCGAGAAACGGCAATGACATTGGTGGTATCACAGCGGCCGGTATTCGAGCCACAACACCATTGAGCCGAGGCATTCGTACCATCACAAGGTGTGAGCTGGGAATCTTGGTTGCTATCCTATCGTTTAAGGCTTTGGTCAACATTGACTACCCCATCCAAGTGGAATCAACAATTTCTAGGTACGTATAATGCACAGCTCTTCATCTAAACAAATGCTTAAACACTCAGACCGATCCGAGTTACTGCAACTTTTCGACAGAAGTTAGCATCCGGGACTAGTGTCTCATTTGAGTTCGTGAATTCGAAATTATTCTGACATAGCCCATTTTGTAGGCAGATATCTTGAGTGTATCCGTCACTTAACAGCGATTCAACGCGCAGCACATACTAATGCTGCCTTCAGTCTGCTCACATGGCTGAAAGGTAGTCGAAGCAAGGGTGCCGTCCAGATTATACCAGAGGCATGAAGCACGAAGAACGTGGTTAGAGTAAGGGAGGTAAAGAGGCAAAATATACCCGTGCGTTTCATCGTATGATAATATGAAGACTGGTGTGTGAAGAACTCAGGGTATGTCCATAAACGAATTTGGGGCTTCGTACAAATAATAAGGCCTCCCAAAGCTATCCTCGTACGGAATAATCCATCCCCAGGGTATCTCAATTATACGAGGTCACGATAACCGAAGGTCAAAAAGGGCGTGGATCAACGAAGCGCAGGAGCCAACGAAAGCCCCAGTGGCGCGGATGATCGAAATACAGGATGTGGAAGATGGAATTGTACAGTATAGATCTCAATGGATTAGGAATTGCCACTAATTGCCTCACCGGCGTGCGTGACATATGTTAGCCTTGCGGAACGAAGTTGAAACTAGCAGTTTGCAATTAATGAGGCCCCATTAGGCGGAGTTGTGGACAACATCGAATGGTTCGGGTCACTCGACCGGCTGCATCATGCTAAGCTCCCAGCCTCGGCTCAGCTAGGACCTCTGGCTGAACTTGTGTTTCGAAGGAAGGAAACTTCAAGTATATTATGGGAGCATTCCTGTTTGCAGCTTTTTCAGCGCATCAGTCTTAACCAGTTAGTATCATCTTCACATTAGGCTACTGTTTGGTCCACCTTTGACCGATCAATCAACTTTCATGTACCGAGTAGAAAATGGATCCTTGTATTTGGGAATTAAGGATTGATATTGACAATACATAGATCCTGATCGATGGCCGCACTCAAACTAGCGACTGCAGGCATTGCAGATAGACTGCGGGCATTGAAGTCAACCAAATCATCTCAGCGTGAATCACAGGACTTCACAAAAGAGCAGCGAGGAAGAGTCTGGAAAGCAGACAGTGACATAGGTGACGATACATTCCAGTACAAACATCTCGAGCAACAAAATTCCATCCGGCTTTTGGAATTGTATTCTGCTTGGTCCATAGATTCAGAGCTCTGCGGGTCGCTATATCACTACACCCTTGAAGAAGCACCACCCTACGAGGCCATCTCATACACGTGGGATGCCGATGTCTTTCCAGAGACACTAAGACTTCCGAACGGGCATCTGAAAATTACCGAAAATCTAGCCTCAGCTTTAAGGGCATTTCGACCTAGGGATGGAGATCGCCTTCTTTGGGTGGACGCAATATGCATTGATCTATCGGATAATGTCGAGAAGAACCAGCAAGTTTCGCTCATGACTGACATATATCGGGGTGCAAAGAGAGTTCTGGCGTGGCTCGGAGAAGGCGACGATGAATCGACTCGAACCTTAGAGTTTTTCCGAGACCTAGCGAAGTCCGCGCCTCAGTACGGCCTTGTCCCTCAAATCGACCACTTCGTGATTTGCGAGGATAACGGCGTCGACGTGACCAATATCATAGATGTCGCAGACGTAGACTCGGCCGCTGTCGCCTCCGGATCATTTGTATGCATCGGCTTGAATCCACCTCGCTGCATAGCGCTCCGCAGCATCATGCGTGCCCCGAAAGCTAAGCTCCTAGATCTGCTAAGTCGAGCGGACTCAGCTGGTTTGGATGCGATCTTCAACAAGCCCTGGTTTCATCGCATATGGGTTGTACAAGAAGCTATCTGTGCCCGGGAACTAGTGATCCAGTGCGGTTTTGCGAGGCTTGATTGGACACATTTTGCTGCAACGGGCTTCCTTCTTCACTTCGCACAAGACCTCGCGAGTCGTCGGTTGAGCTGTGAGAGCTCCTTCCATATGGCATTCGACATAATTATGGCTAGAGCTCAGCGCCAGCTTTTCCAACCTAAAAAGTCTGCCAAAATAGTGTCTGGACCGGAAAGGCTGGGAACGAACGAGGGTCGTCGTCGCCAGCATTTGAAGCTACTTGCCGAGAGCGCGATAGACGCATCCAAACAGGACGGGCCACGTACACAGGTGGTATTTACGACCTCCTCTTACGAAAGGTTCAAAGACATCGTAGCCAGCTTCCGCAGACGAAAATGCAAGGATGATCGAGACCGCTTGTATGGAATGCTCGGTTTCCGCCCGTGGGACGTTCACCTCCCCCTGAAGATTGACTATAGTAAAACGGTGAATGAGGTATACACTGACTACGCGTGCACAATGCTGCAGCACAACAATCTCATCATCTTGGACGATGCAGGTATCTGGAACAGGTTCCGCGTTCCCGCTACCGTTAAGAACTCACAACCAATCCGTGAGGTCGAATTTTTACCCTCATGGGTGCCAGAGCACCGCATGGCTAATTTATCGACCGCGGATCCTCTACCGTGGAGAGCTTCAGAAGGTAATGAACGTTGGTACCACCGCATGTCTAAGTCAGAGTGGCCTATCAATTCCAAGTACGAACGCCGGGTCTTCATTGAAGGCGTTCGACTTGGTAGCATCGCCTGCGTCATACGCTTCGACGAACCACCTGAAAGCGATTCAACTATCACTGAGTGGCGCAAGAAGTGCATCCATGTCATCGAGGAGTCGCCCAAATTCAAAATGTATAACAAATACCTGACGCGCGAGAGCGCAGAAGACGCCTTCGCATCGGCCTTGAACGTGTTCTGCTCTGCTAGGGTTGAAGACGACTTTGCCAGTGTTGAAGACGACTCTGACAGAGCAGCGCAACTCCTACAGAAATACTGGTTCTTCATGACGACTGAGGAGCACTTTGGTTTCGCACCCAACGGTATCGCTGAGCACGATGTGGTCGTGGCATTCTGTGGGCTGCCGGGCCCGTATATTGTCCGCCCTGTGCCTGGAAGCTTGGATTTCTTCCTTTTCTCGTCTTGTTACATTCATGGCATGATGAACGGCAGGTTTGAGTACAACGACGACTACCAAATGATTCCTCTGGTTTGAATGTTGCGGTATAAACGCCAATGCTATTTCGGCTGCCTCTAGTATGCATCGGGGGGAGTAGATCGCCTTCTTTGGGTGGACGCGATACGCATATGTTCCCATCGAACCACAATGAACTAGTTCGGATCCTTGAGGTTTGTACCTCAAGTTATTGAGGGTTTACTTTTACGCATTTGGCTAGTCAGTCCTTTCAATTCGAAATCTATCAGTACGCTTTCTGTTTATGCGTCGCCTTGCCTGTTGTTGATCTTAAAATGACCGTGTCGATTCCAAACTACGGCAGCTCGACTCGCCGCGCCATTTAGCTTGCACTATTTCTCTGCGGGAGACTACCAGCAAGAAGCATCTGGCCAGTCAGATAGCTCCGGCTCTTGAGCCGAGACTTTGGAAGGCATATGTGCCCAATGTCGAGTCTGGCGCACAACACAAGCTAAGTCAATGGCCGATTCGAATTAACAAGGGCGTCTAGCGTGTATAACGTCGGCGGCACAGCCATATTCGGATTATAATCGAACGCCGTTGGCAGTGTAGCATAATCGGCAGTTATAAGCGCTGATAGGTACCTAGGAAACTGTGGACAGGCGTCTTTATCTTCCAAGTATTCCGCACACTGAAACTTTTCCGTGATCTCAAATACAGCATTTGCCGTTACTCCAGAACAGAATGTGTCTACAATCTCTAGAGTTTCCAGCGCCAAGGTCCTCAGTACTTCATCACGTACGTCTCCTTTAATAGCACCCCGATCAAGCAGTAGCTCGATGATAGCCTTGCAGCCGAACCTAGATGCTGTTTGCAGCACGCTGCCGTATTTCCCACCTTTCGCATTGATATCGGCGTCTCGTTCCAGCAGTAGCTTTACCACCGCCGTACTTCCTCCGTAGCTTGGTGATGCTGCTGCTGCTGCTAAGGCACTGCCATACGTCTTGTTGACATGTGCGTTGATGTCGACGCCTCGATCAAGCAGCATTTTGACGATGTTCTTGCGGCCCATCTTGATTGCTGCTTCTGGCGCGTTGCAATATTTCCCACATGGAGCATTGACATCGAGGCCTCGATCAAGCAGGAATTTGGTGATTCCTCCGCTCCCTTTTGCCACGGCCTGTTCAAAGATATTCCTCCTATGTGTGGATTCCATCACATCATCTACAACATAGATACTCAGAAACCTCTGAACGAGCGTATCTTTCCCATGTTTGACAAGAAAGGAAAGAGTATCGACACCTGGATATGGAAAGAGGCAACTATGCGGATGCATCCGGCTGTCACGCTTGACGAGCGTTTCAAAAACTTCATGATGATCATTAGCGATCGCGGCAAATATGTAATTTCCGAATCGTCCATTTGAAAAGAAAGTGGCAGGACCATGTCTCAGTATGAGCTCGATGAGCCTAGGACAATTGCGCTCGGCGAATATATACTTGAGGTCGATGTCAATGGGGTAACGGCGAATTTGGTATTTTTCGACGCTGTTGTTCAGCACCACCCACTTATAGAAGACATGTTCATATTCTTCTAGGAAGTGTTCTTGGCCTACTCCTTCGGCCTGGGCATCGTTTGCGTGGACGATTATGTTGCAAAGTGCGTATTCTAAAAACGGGAACTTGCGCAACGCACGCTTTCGTAAGCTGCGAGCCTTTGCTGTTTTTACCAAAGGCAGTGGATCGGAAATATTGAGGTGGCTTAGTATATCTGACTTTAAGTAGCTGGAGCAGCACTCTTTTAGTCTGTCGTTACTTAATCCAGTGGGATTACCCACTAAATCTGGCCAGACCTGGCTCATTCCGTTCTCTTTGAGTAGAAAATCCCTCACGGACTGGTGAATGAATTGTACATTGCGGTTCTTGGACTTTGTCACTTCGGCAAGACCTTTAGAGTAGTTGATGATGAATCGATCTATGGATTCCGTGGGGGTGGTGTTCCGGCTCCATAGAAAAGACTCATCCGGGTCTCCATCTGATTGATCAATCCCGCACAGGATTGCGTAATACAGCTCTTCTGGCTTCATCGGGGGCTTGGCGTACAAGATCCACTGCAAACACAGCTGCGTGGTATTCAAGTCTTCATGATCGCGCGACAAGATACTTCGGAGCAGTTCGTTGAGATCATCCGGTATCTCGCGAAGCTTTTTGCGTAAGATGTGTTCTTGACCGCGATCGAATGCTTTGTTTAGGATTTGAACGACGAGCACAATCCACATGAAGATGCCGGAAGCTCTCTCTTGCATCTCCGTGCGGATCTCTTCAGCCAGCCGCCCTGTCACTTTGAGCTCGCTTTCGAGATACTTTTCAATATCCTGAGAGTGGCCTTGTTGATCCTCCAATATCATATTTGCACATCGTTTCATCGTGATGTGCAGATAATGTCGACTAGATAAGAGAACACGGAATGCTCCTTGGTCAGGGAGAGGTACGGCATCTTCACTTATATTTTCAAAGAAGCGGATCATGTCGCGTATTTCATCCTCGTCGGATTCGTCCAGTACATCGATAACGACGGTGATGTCTTGCTGGCCCAGTGTTTGTAGAACTTGAGAAAACATCTGCTTCAGCATCTCGCAATTTGTGCTGAGTTGATCGGCTGACCGATGCGTTAGACTCGGGAGAGTCCAGACCTGATCATGAGAGCACATATCCAGTAGTTGAACAAGTAATGATCTATACAACCCCGCTGTGCTCTTTTCTAAGTAGGTGCCTCTGGCATTAAAGAAGAATGAAATAACCTTGATATTCTTGTTGAGCTCTAGAAACGCAAACTTGGTCAACGTTGACTTGCCACAACCAGGTTTGCCTCTGATCCAAAAGAAACCGTAATGATCGTGCAACTTAGCTGGGTTTAACCAGTCTACATATTGCGGGCTTTGAAGGAGCCATCTACAGGTCCTAGCAAGACATGGTTTGATGTTGACGAATCTGTCGTCGATTTGATCGAAGCGTAAAGACTTAATGAGATCTTCTGTGGTAATATGGCCGACGTTCTGCTCCAGCTTGAAACCGCGATCGTGAGATTCAGGATCTCGTACGTGTGATTCAATCTTTCTGCGTTTTCGCACAGGCTCTTCCCTAACTATTGCGCAAAGTGAGCCTTAGCTGGCTGGCATTCACAAACATTTCCACGTGACATGATGACTTACCATTAAGATAACTTTCAATTGCCTGCTCGAGGCGCATGAAAGCATGATCCCCTTCGCCGTAGATGGGAGATAGGAAGACACCAAAGATTCCTTGCAAGCAGTACGCTCTGTCTTCTTTGCGTGTCGTGATACGACCTTTCGTCCATTCCATCCGCTCTTCGATAGAAAAATGATGCAACGGATCACCACGTAGAGCTTGGATTGGAATTTTTGTTATCTCATGGATCTGGCTCTCCAACGATCGCTTGTCCCCTAGGCGATTGCCCTGTACAGAGAAGAATTCAACAGATGTTGGAGCGAGAAGTTCTTGTAGCGTCCAACCACGGGTAAACCATCGACTGCTCCGGAACTCTGCCTCCCATATATGCTGGTTGTAGAAGTCTCCGTCTTGGTCAGATGAGACGTCTGACAAGTAGACGTAACATCGCGCCGCATCATGATACTAGCGAAACATGGATGCAATAGATTCTGTAAGTTCAGCCTGATTTGTTTTGTCGATACAGCAAGTATCGGCCCAGAAATATTGGAGGCCGTTACGTTTTGCTTGGTTTCCGCAGAATACGAGTTTGTCGTAACTAGCTGTTTTGTGGCCAGCCTGGTCGCGGTCCATGCCGTTTTCGATGTCTGCAAAGGTGACTTCCGTGCCATCCGGGCCCCAGGTATGAGAGAGAATGGCGTAACTGGGTATGTCATTTTGAAAATTCTTCAGCCTTAGACTGTCACATATCGTCTCCAGTAGCCGCATTCTGCTGGACCAACTTTGCGGCGACTTTGGGGTTGAATAACGCTAGACACGAACAGAGCCCCTCGAGTTGTTCAAAGATTTGTCTGCCTAGCGCATGCAATCCAAGTATCGCAGTGATGAGATGTATGGACAGGCCAGTTGATGCGAGAGATTTGGTTCTTTAACGAGTGTCGTGGACAGGCTGCGGGAGGACTGCGCCTACCATACGTCAAGCCACTGCGGCTGTGACATGCTTGCAGGGGTGTTTGGGAAAATGCTTTGGTGGAATTGTCGCGCGCCCGTTACCACACTTCAGTGTACAGCGCTGGCAGAGAGAATATAAAAATACGGCAAGCAAATCCAGAAGGTGCCGTTTCTGGAAACAAGTCACGGAGATGCAACCTTTATCCGTTAGATGAACGCCTGCTGAGCTTGCACATGTGTCCCATATCACAAGATACGGCTCTTCATTTGAGTACCATGCGGCAAGCCGGCCGGCAAGTGGGAAAAAAGTTTCTGCGCTCCATCAACAACGTTGAATAGATTACCTGATAGCTCGTTTAGGTCAAGTCGGGAACCGAAATAGACGCAGTCATATATACTTCGAAGCCCAATTGAGAGCCAGGAAGCCTCTTCGAGATCTCGACAAGAGCCATTTTGAATCACGTACCATTACGAATTGCTTGTTCGAAGTATTCATTCCCTCTCAAGCTGTCCATAATGATCCGTAACATAGTATTGACGTACTAGTCTGCTATCACAATAGTCCGCAGTGCAGCATTCACGTACTACTCCAATTTTGCAATTCCGTTCGTGTTTGGGTATAGCCATGAAAATGTATCCACGGGAAGCGGTCATGGCAACGAAATTACTCCACTCGCAAGTAATTACATGCGCAGCTGCATTTGCCTGCATCGGTTATAAAGTGCAAGGCAGGACCTTAGAGCGAGTGGTGCTAGAATTGAAGGAGACTAAGACGACGAACATCGATGGCCACCTAGTTCCTACACAATGTTACCCTTACAACTTGTATTTGCAATTGTCGCGCTGTACATCGCTGGACGGCATCATGCTCCACTCTGAGGCACGCGAGAGACTTTATAGACAAGGTACGGTACGATATGATCGCGGCCGGAAAGAGGCTGGCACTGCCGAGCAATGCAACTGTCAGGGAAGCAGAATCCTGGGACCGGTCAGAAGGAAAGTGAGGTAGAGAATCAGAGGAATTGAAGCAAAAAAGGGCTGCTTTGTATAATGTTAGTGCGAGAGGGAAGCAGCACGAAAGCAGCGCGGAGTCAGCTGGTTTGAAGTTGATGTGCAACATTACGTAAGATGGTTCAAGCTGCATGTGGCGCGAGGGTTTGCGGCAAAGAAAGCATTAAAAAACGAAAAGACGAAAATCATGAAAGCAGTCCAGAGCTGTTTTAAGGCTCGAAATAGACGATTAAACATCAATCCATCCTCATCGCGATCCTTTCTGCCCTTCTTATACCAAACAAGAACTATACAGTCCGGTAGATGGCAGCTCACAACCGAGCAAACTGAGCAAAGCCATGAGCAACCACCTTGGGTTCCCACAGCGGATCATATTCCATTCGAAAAAGATGGACAAGTCACAGCCCCGGATCGGCCAGTTCGGGAGTCTACAATTACAGATCGCGAGCGCGAAGCCTTTAGGAAGCTCTTCGAAATGGTGGTGAAGAATCCTCCTACACAGCCACATACATCTAAGGATCAATCGGAGGAAGTCAAAAGAACATTACATGCTGATGCACAACAACCAGAAGCGACGGAGCTACTGGAAGCTGCTGCAACTCGACTTCGGGCCTCCACGTTAATAGACAATACGGCGTACGTCGACAGATTCCCGGTACCGCTAAGAAGAATGGCTGCTGCAGCGACTCAAAAGGTGCAAGAGCAGCAACATCTCCAACATATTGAGGAACGGTTACGAGCGGAAGAGGAAGCACAACGCCCTGCTACACATGATCCTGTGGTCAGACTTCAAGAGGAGCAGCATGCCAGGATTGAAGGACTTTTGCGCACCGCGCCTTCTGATTCTAAGCTTTATCAAGTATTGGAAAAGGAGGTGTTTTCAGTGATCCGGTCGTTAGACCTTGACAAGAGATCCACAAAGGATAAAGAGGCCTCGCAGGTGGAAGAACCATTGCCTAGTGATCCGGAGCAACTCGCAATCATCGGTCCAAACTATCCATCCTTTCTCCTCATCGCGATCCGTCAGCTTCGAGCACACTTTCCCGCCTCAACTCTTCCATTCCAAATTCTTCCAGCAATCAAAAAATTAGGCCGGAGCTCCTATATCCTGGGTGCAAGTACACCACTTTACAATGAGATCATTGCGGCAACATGGCAAATTCTAGCTGACTTTCAGAAAATTGACGATCTGCTTAAAGAGATGGACAACAGTGGTCTGGAATTCGATGAAAACACTCTGCGACTGCTCCAGCAGATTCAGCGAGAAGGCAATCGTGTACTAAGCGGGAGACAAGGGGAACTTAAGAGGTTATGGTGGGATTTTGAGCTCGTTCGAAACGGATGGAATCGCGTCTGCGAGTGGATACCTGTCATTCAAGAGCGACTGCGAGCCTTGACCCTGAGATTGGCTAACGAAAAGGAAATGCAGCGTGAGCAGCTCGAATATGAAACGATTGGTGAACATTGATAGCATCAGCAAAACAGCAGTCCAATTGAACTCTAACTGCCATGAGACCTCGCTCTCACTCTAAGACAAAATCCACTTCCCCTTCTTTCACATTCTCCCGATGTATATCGTACAGTTAACTCCATTCGGCCTCTTTCAGTTGATCTTCTTCTGCATCGCAAAGTTCGGGAACTTCAACGTCTTAGGAATCCTCCAGTCGCCACTTCTAATGCCCTTCCAAACTCCCCAAATCCCAGCCATTGGCCACAGTCGTAAGAACCTAAGCTTCCAGCTGATCTTGAGTTCTCGCCTCTCTTTCTCAACGTTGACTCTAATCTTCTGCCAGACATTGGGTAGATACTCGGCATGATACTTCGTTCTCAGCTCCTCGTACCACTCGCGATCGTATATCCGCCAGAACTCATCCTCCGTGTAGTAAGCCTGCGAGTAGAACCACTTCATCCCACCGAGCTCATTCAGCTTCTTTTCCATATCTCGATTTGCAGCTACGAAAGCCTCATAACCTTTCGGGCCCCATCCCCAGACACCTATGTTCAGCATCGGCTTCAGACTCTTACCATCGGCCTCCATGTTTTTAGAATGGGGGTGGAACGTCGGCAGTGTGTCCTGCTTCAGTGGGCAGAGCCACAGCGGATAAATACCGAGCTTTTCATCGGTGTAGTCTACAAACTCTGCTGCTGATTCGTACGGTAGGGCAAGATCTTGCACGAAGTAAGAGATCGACTGTTTGCTTGCGTGGAGTGCCCGGTAGAGCATACGAGTGCGCATGAAGTCGTCCAAGAACCATCGCGTGAAGTGATTGAAAGGGAAGCTGAAGTATTGAAACGCAGAGCGACCGACCCAAAAGCCACCTCGATCATATCGGAAGAGATAGTCGGTCAATGGCATAAACTCCACGTACGGCCGATGAGACTCTCTTCGATTGAGCCGTCCGAGCTTGAATCGAACATGCAAGTAGTACCATGGGTGAAGCGGAGCACTGAAGCGAACTCCCCGAGCGCCTGCGGGAAAGCCATCTGATAGTCGGCCAGCGAGAACAACACCTTCGTTCTTGGAGAACATAATGCCATCAATGTAGTCATAATCGGTGGTTGCCGAGAGCTCTCTCGTAACTTGAGCTGCCTCTGCTGTGCTCCGGACGGGATGATACGTGACATTGACAAAGCGTTTGGCTTCGACCAGTCTCAGCTCAATCAAAGTCGTCACTCCGAGGGTGCCCATGGCGCCAGCTGCTCCTCGAAAGAGGTCTCCATGCTCGTTATCCGACGCTTTAACGACTTCGCCATTGCCAAGTACTATTTCGACAGAGTTGATGGTCCGATCAAAGAAGCCATACTTGAACGAGCTGCTCTCACCAGACGTTCCCGCGTATCCTCCTCCTGCGGTTATGCCTTGATTTTGCGTTAGACTTGGGTCTTGCCGGGATCGAGAGTTACTAACCGGGAAATTCCATCACAACGGGCGGTATCAAATCGTACTTGAGCGTTTCAGCTACCAGTCTGTCCATTGGCACATTGGGCTCCACGAGTGCTGTCTTCGTTGACACGTCGACTTTGAGCACGTGGGACAGCTTTGAAGTATCAACGAGACTCGTGCTGCGATCTCTGTTTCTGGTACTGTTGGTCGAGCCATGGAATATGCGAAATGGCTGTTTCCGCGCATAGAACTGACGTATCTGAGCGGCAATGTCACGGACGACGGCCGCATGTCTCTCCATTGTCGCCGTCGAGTACCGTGTCGATGAATGTGAATGCAGTTGAAGTTTCTTTGCACACTTATCCGGAAAGAGAAACTCGTAAGCTGCCGCGCTTTGGCCTCTCTATCCGCAAACAGCCAAACACTGTGAAGCTCAAGCATAGGTGTATACGAGCATTCAGCACAAGATCATATCCGGCACCTCCCTCGGCAAATACACTGCTCTACGACCTTTCACGCAAACTCATCTGGCCGTAAACACGCGAATCCTGCCCAAATTCCCCCAACAGCTGGTGACGCAGAAGCTTGCTTACGCCCGGCAAATGCTTAACGGCTTCGCGTTTGATGATAGAATACGATCGGAGCAGGCCAAATTCTCGGATGCGTGTGAGTTTGGCTGATACTCATGTGAAAATTTTGATTTTTAGTCCTATGCGCCTCCGCCGATGCTACGGTGTTGATTCAATGGCACAAACATGAGACACGCTAAAAGGATGGAAAGGCCAGAGGAAGTGTTTTATTAGGATGGAAAAGGGACCAGAAGAGAAAGTTTAGCTACCATTGTCTACGAGCGCATTTGTGTAAGACTTGATGGCCCGCCATGCTCAAAATCGATGGGGACCAAAACAAAAACAACTAGAACAAAAAGTAAAACCCCAAAATATTCACATACCATATAGATACGAGCCAATGACGACAAGAAGAGAAAGCTGCTCCGAGTGAGATTTATCTCAGCTATTGCCACCTAGGCACTGCATCGATTGCCGGTGAAGTCGATGTGATGTCACCCATGGCAACGGTTACACAGGGTACAGCACGCCCAGGTCCCAAAGCTAATTTCTAGACACTCTGGAGGGGTTGCGGCGTTTCAATCGTAATTGGTGAGCGAAATCTCACTTTCCACTCCTGCACCATCACAGAAGTGCCCATTGCAGCCCACATGTGGGACCACTGGGCATGTCGCCAGGATGTCGTTATGGTGCCTATTTTTCCATCGGATAACCTTCCGCCCGCTCCGTGTGATGATGACTCCCTCTTCTGCATCTACACTTACCCAGTATACTCCTCGATTTTACAATCTTCACACTGAATTTCCGAATCTGAACCAAGCCGAAATGTCTAGCCGCTGCCCCCCGATTCTACCGCAGGATGTTGATCCAGCGATCAAGCAAGAAGTTGAAGAACATAGCAAACAAATGGAACAGGTTTTCTCCTCGTGCGTCTCCTTCCCCACAACTCGCAAAGCGGCTTTTAAGAAACGCTCAAAGGTTCGTGTGGAAAGACCTTGGACCATTACCAGCTTATCTGCGTGCGCCGAAGATCTACGGGCACATCATGGGCCTAATCATGAACCTACGAACGCTAGCATTGTCGTCTACGGTCACAGAGATCGTCATACTAGTTGTGGCTTCCCACTTTGGCGCTGCATATCCACTATACGCCCATGAGTACCAGGCTCGTGCCATCACCGATTTGACAGAGGCGCAAGTTGAGGCTCAGGGCCTGGCGGCGTACGAAAGGGCCATTGAGCAAAGATCGATGGGACAGTGCTGTAAATTTTTTTGGAATGGATGGGGCTCTTGGGTTGTTATATTATGTTGGAGTTTACTCTGCTGTGTCGGTGTTGGTGAATGGCATCGATACACCAGTTCCAGATGCAAATTGGAAAATGTGAGAGCTTCAGGATGTGATGCCGGTCACATACAAGAAGTAGATCCATCGTCAATCGTTATACACTTCATGAGACCAGCTCTATATACAATAGTAAATCCAGACAATGTCCATTGCTTCGGGAGCACCAAGACATCGGACGACGTCGAAGCATCACGCCTTGATGTTACAGGCATTGAAACGACACCTTCTCGAGAAGCCTGGACTGGGTATGCTTGGACGAAATGGTGGTCTTTGGGGCGGTGGCCGATCACAGAGTTGGACAACTTTGTAGTAACGGTGTAGGTTGGTTAAGTTTGGATATGCTTCTGCGTTTTCGTGTAAAGGACGCAAATCTGAGTTTCATTACGATAACTGCTAAAGATATCTACGCTTTCTTCTTCTTAAGAGCGAGAGTCGGTCCGATTGGACTATCTAGGATAGCCGTCACAGCCTCAACGAAGGCCGAACCGAAGAACTCTATAGCGGCCGGGTTCAAAGCATCTAGAGAGACGTTGGTGGTAGTGCATCCTACCGGCGCCGGAATTCCATCGAACCTCTCTTTCACCCACACAAAGGCATCGCCAGCTCCAAAGATTGTCTCTGTGGCATGCTCACCTACCAAATCTCTTACATACTGAATATTCGCTCCTTGAGAGCACAGTTTCGCAATGAGGGCATCGCTCCCATTAATCGGTGCAATTTCGTCGCCAACAGCTTTGTACGCGAATATGGGCATCTGAGGGACTCCATGCTGACCCATCACTCCGGTTTCGTTAAGGATAGTTTGGACTTCTGGAAGTGACAGCGCTGCGCCATGATTTTGAAAGTATCCGAACATGTCCTGAAAGGCATACGATAGAATAAGATTGTCCAAGCACATGTTTCGAGCATTTGTGAAGGCAGCTGCTGTCGAAGGGGTGAGTTGCTGGTTAAGCAAATCTTGTACATATGGGTAACCAGAAGCGAGGCCCATCACACTAGCTGCGGCGAAACCAGCGAAGATTCCACCGTTGATGGCATACAAGGACGAATTAAGGCTGGTGATGAGACCACCGATGGCCATACCAGCAAAATTGAGTTCCGGAGCATACGTTGGTGCCAGTTCAGCCGCCCATTCCGAGGCTATAGAGCCGCCAGAGTAACCCCACATTTGATATACAGCATCGGATGAAATCCCGGTGATGTCACCAGAGGCCAGCGCTGCACGCACAGAGTCGAGGGTCGCTTGGCCTGCTTGGATTCCTGATGGGAATGCAGCCTGTGGACCCTCATAGTCGGGAACGTTGACAATCCATCCCTGGTTGAGAGCGGCGACGATGTAAAAGATTTCGATGGTAGCACTGCCAGCGTCTAAGATACCGGTACCGTCCTGAAGAGTATATGATGGAGGGCAATTTGGCGAAGCAGAATCCTCCGCTATCTGAAATGACAGTAGCTTGGTCGGAGTGGCATTGTACGGGATAATAATTGTGGTTACGGTTGCTTGAGGATCACCAGTTGAATCTGTTGACCGATAGAGAAGCTGATAGGCAGCTGAGACGTTGACAGGAGCTATTCCCAACAATGCGAGTTGATTTGGGACTGGTCTTGATCGTAGAATCGTTCCCGGCGCTGTGCTCTCATAGCCATAGGGTGGAGTGTAGAAGGGGTCGTCGGTAGGCTGAACTAGAGTACGCAGCCTAAGTCGCGACCCTTCAGAAAATGCATTAGAACATATTAAGCAGATGATGATCAAAGGTAAGAAGCCTTTGAGCTGAAAATCCAGAGGAAACGAACGCATTATTGCAGTGCAGAGACAGTGATAGACTTAAACGAGTCTGCTGGGGATTATGAAGACAAGTTGGAGCGAATTTTGAAGATATTTATGTGAAGATACCGATGTGAATAGGCGGTCACACACTTCCCTTCCATAATTCAGCTTCCAATACACCAATTTTACCCCAGGGCCACATCATTGCAGACGGCTAAAGCTGCTAACGGGGATCGTGAGCATTTGGTGCAAGGTTTGCGGCTGTTGACTCCAGAAAGATACGCGTATCTCCGTCACATGGCTGGTGGCTAATTTCCAGTTCCTGGCTCGGTGTGGGGAAATTGGGATAATCTCTTTATGGTTTTTAAAATAGTGCTCCCATGACCTTCTCGGCGGATGTGTGGTGAAATAAAATGTATAAGAGCGCATTCGACATCTGACAGTCGGCACGTTTTCCTGCTTTTGAACCAATCCTTAGCTCCGGAAGACGAGCTTTCTCTCTTCACATGAGTTGTGCCAACCCCGATTTGAGCATTTTTCCGGCCCGAATAAATCCTAGCCTCAGTTTCAGGTAGAATTGTCGCTCCGAAATAAAAATCAATGGTTACCTTAGAGAGTTGCTGTCAGAACTTTCACCCAATCGCACATCAGCTAATACGAGCACATCAACTTGGCCTTCTGTTGACGCTTGCAATAACATGAGGCAAAAAAATAGACTAATCGCAAGTCAGAGCTACAAGCTAGTGAAGATTAATCATCCGCCTCGCATATATGCGAAAGGACGTATGGAGAATCGGCTAACCAGCGGCTTGATTCTTAATCACTGCCTTGAAGTGGAAGTCAAATCTGAAAGCTTTTGGACGGTACTCGTGCCACAATTTTCGCCCTGGGAATCGCCTAGCGAACTCGATGCTATGTTACGGAAATTATATGGCTAATGTTGATCGCAACTGAGAGTACTGTGGTTGAGAAGCTTCATTGCACAATGAGATATGCCAGCTTCGGATCTGTACCCACATCGATAGTCTAGTAGATGCAAGTTATTCTGGTATGATGCACTGTAAATAAAGCTCCACGCACCTGACCATCGTACCTGCATGCATACTGCGACATGAAATGCGGAGTGCAGATTTCGGGACATGGTTCGATCGTCGGGTGTCGAGGCGGAGGCGGTATCTACGTGCCCAGGACGAAGCGGTTTCTGATGTAGGCCGATGAAGTCTTGTTCGACAAACTTACTTACTGCCTACGCGTCGTGAGAAATGAAGTTAGGTAGTTGACAAACAGCAGGATGTGATCTTGATGTCGACGATGTTGCCTTGGGTGTAGGTCAAAATTCAGCACCGAATCACGAGCCACTGGAGTCTTATCCCATATCACCAGATGGCCAATCTCCATGAACCCGTGTAAGCGCTTGTCATTCCGTTCGGCCGAGGAGATGAACTAGACGTTGATGAAGATGAGAGTAAATCTAGCGGCAGAAGATCCTTGTAGCCAGGCTCCTGGATTTTAGCCCACTAGTTCGGGTAGTTGAGATATTGGAAATGGCAAAGGAATGCAAAATGTATTAGAGTCCTCCGAGGCGAATGTTCTGTCTCAGCCTTAGTGGATCACAATTTCAGACGAAACTCCATTACGATAGTCTGGGATGGACGTGCTGCTGGTTACCATCATGAAAATTGATACCGGTACACCTGTGATTCGAGCCTGGACGTACTTCCATTCCATCACTGCTCGCCGTAGTTGATCAAAGCTGATAAATCCGAGAGGTCTGCATAACGCTTCATCTTTGGAATCTCCAATTCTCTTCAGCCATTTCTCCGTTACGCACCTAACATGCAGATCGACAAAGCACAGATGAGGTTCGTGGGGAGGCAAGCGCACGGTCTGCGATGTAGATGCTTTGAGGGGAGAGCGAATACGATGAGCCCGTAAACAAGGTAGCACACCGCAATAAGCCTGACTCAGGGCGCGCATCACACGGAAACTGAGATGTGAAGAGTGGTCAGTCTGAATGAGGCCGCAAAGCGGTAGCCTTCGGAATGCTTTGAAGTTTGAAAGTCTGGCCATAGGATGTGAGGTTTCCACTTTCCGCTGCCACTGCTTGGTTACCCAGGCTCTTCTAAGTGGACGTATGGCTGGTTATCAAGCATGGGGTGGACCGAACTGAAATTTGTTTAGTAGTGGAGGGAAATACGTCAAATGCTTCTCCAGTGAGATGACAGGGGACTACCACTACGGTTGCTTTAGAAAATTATCCTGTGAAAGTGAGTAGATGGGGCTTGGTCCGCGGTCCGATGAAGTCTAGACTGTGGTATACGGTTCAACCGACTGTGCCATCTAGGCCCTTTTCGACACAGTTCAAGTGAGATCAATCTGAAATGGACCATACATAGACTCATAGAGATGAACCCTGCCGTTGAGAGCAAATGAGATCCGTTTACGTCGTAGCGATGTTGCTGTTAAAGTACGTGCCAGACTTCGAGAAGCAGAGTAAACACTTGAAGCGCAGTTGACGCGGCGGAGTCTTATCGAGTTCCAGCCACGTAACCAGCGTATATCGTGTGCGTAAGTCCACTTGACTGGGTGTCAGGATACCTAACTACGTCTGAGCTGCTTCAAAGCTACGATGAAGGGAAAAGGGTTGTGAGGCAGAGCACCCGCTCGGCGCTTCGGACGTTAACTTACGCCATCGACCCCTCGGCGCTCTTCGGCGCTGCCGCGAACGTATTCCCGTTAAAATTCTCTTAAGGCTCATTAGAAATACACACACTCTCTTTGTCGTTCCTTAACGAAAATACCACTGCCGTTGCAATGAAGTCGTCAAGATGATACTGCGATATGCGCCTGTGCGAGCAGGCGTTCTGCGAAGAGCGGCACAACGAGCCTCGAAGACATCCTTTCGCCATAATCACCAACAAACCCATTCCTCTACCAAATCGACAATCGCGCAACGAGAATCCCTATCTCAACCGCAATCGACTGTAAGAACTATACCAAGTCCGACGGCTTGGATATGGACCGAACCTCTAAATGCATACTCGCGATTCCATGGAAGACGGCCGTACCTGACCCAGATCCTAAGCACACTTACGGTCTACCTCGTTGGTGATCTAATGTCGCAACGGATATCGCCGTCGCCTGCACGCAGCGACGACAAGACTTCGACGGAAACGGCGTACGACCCGTTCCGCACGGTACGAGCGCTGATAATCGGAGGCATGGCAGCGGTTCCGGGCTATAAGTGGTTCGTGTGGCTGTCTAAGAGCTTCAACTACTCGTCTAAGGCGCTCAGCCTCGTCGTCAAGATCGTGGTCAACCAGATGGTGTTCACGCCTGTCTTCAACACTTATTTCTTTGGCATGCAATCGCTTTTGGCAGGGGCCTCGCTGTCGGAGATCATCGAGCGCGTTCGGAATACCGTGCCGAGGAGCTGGGTTAATAGTTGGAAGGTGTGGCCGGCTGTCATGGCATTCAACTTTACTTATGTTCCTTTGGAATTCAGGAGCATCTTTGCAGGTGAGTTTGCGTTATTCTTTGTGTCGAACGATGAACTCTGCGCTGACATCCGTTACAGGCGTCGTAGCGATCGGATGGCAGACGTATCTGTCTCTACTTAATCAAAGAGCAGCACGATTAGAGAAGCAAGCTCATGCAAATGCATCGCAAGAGGGTGCGATCAAAGCTGCAGCTTGATAGAGGTTCTACTTCATAAATAGACATAGACTCGTAGTGATACACCCTCATACATGGCGCTCTTCGGCAATGACTAGATAAGGCATGCATCACACTCGGCTCAACACTCCACATCATCTCAATACTCAAGCTTACCGGAACAGACCATCGCGTCTGCCTCGAGATGGAACACGTACATAAACAAGCACATAGAGACACGTAAAGGTAAACAAAAGACACAAGATAAGTTCATGTGGGATCAGGCTCCATTCTTTCGGGTCGATTAATGTACAGCCTCAGCAAATGGCATCACGAGGATGCATCGTTATGTGGAATTGCAAACTCGAATCAATGCCCATAAACCCATTCATCCCGTTAAGTGATCCCTTAAAACGCCTTAGTTCAGAGCCACCCGTTCATCGCAGATTCTCAAACCCGTTCGCCATGTAAGACCGACAAGCTCAAGAAGTCCAAAGCTTAAGAGCGCTCTCCACGGAGGCGGCGGGCAAGCTGGATGTCCTTGGACTGGATGGTGACACGCTTGGCATGGATGGCGCAAAGATTGGTATCCTCGAAGAGGGAGACGAGGTAGGCCTCGACGGACTCCTGGAGCGCACCAATGGCAGAGCTCTGGAAGCGTAGATCCGACTTGAAGTCCTGAGCAATCTCACGGACGAGACGTTGGAAGGGGAGCTTGCGGATGAGCAGCTCAGTGGACTTCTGGTAGCGACGGATTTCACGGAGAGCGACGGTACCTTGAAGATGTTAGTTACGGTGATTCAATGAGGCACTGATGATCAAACATACCAGGCTTGTAGCGATGAGGCTTCTTGACACCGCCGGTGGACGGGGCGGACTTGCGAGCGGCCTTGGAGGCGAGCTGCTTGCGAGGGGCTTTGCCACCAGTTGATTTACCTTTAAATAGACGTTAGTGATGAGTTCAAAGAAGTGTTGAAGCAATGCGACCGTGGTAAAGTGAAGTTGTTGTCATGCGGCAAAGTCACCACCAAAGGTCAGAGACCCGACCGACGATGAGCTCGCAGCGACAACAGGCTACACAGCGACGATGCAATAATTAATAGAGTGTACTTACGTGCAGTCTGCTTGGTACGGGCCATTGCTGATGATGGATTCGATGTAGTTGATGAGATGGGTTGAAGATTTGATGGAGCAGCAGAAGTGGAGATGTATTCGGGATGCCGAAAAGCGGATGGTTGAGAGAAGCAGAGAGGAAGGGGGCGGGAAGCAGCTACTTATGGGCGGGCGGGCTGTGCGCGGTGATGGGCAAGGCAGCGGCGTTGTTTGCTGGCACTAGCGCGGAGAAATCACTAGGTTGAGCATCACAAAAAGCGTCAGCTTTCCAGCGCTTTTAACAATCGATTGTGTGGCCAATGGGACGAGCGGAAAGTTTTGATGTCGGATTCGCCCTGATGCGCGCTAAGCAGTTCGTGGCAGGCAGCCAGCTGCGGCTTAGCGAGATCCGCCCGTGATGCCTGCCCGCCACTGATGCGCCCTTGTTGATGCACCACGCGCCCGAATCGCATCGTCGGGCCTCAAATACTCCTGCTTCTCCACTCCCAGAGAGCCTCCTCTTTCGCTCAAGTACAACTGCATTCCACGTCCATCCACTCCACCACCAACGTCTCACTTTAAACTCATTTAAGGTTTAACCTTCACATCAATCAAAATGACTGGACGTAAGTGTTTACTCCTTTCGATCTTCTATTACTGCTTGCTAACATCTTCACAGGCGGCAAAGGCGGTAAAGGTCTCGGCAAGGGTGGTGCTAAGCGTCACCGAAAGATTCTTCGCGACAACATCCAGGGTATTACCAAGCCCGCTATCCGTCGTCTTGCACGTCGTGGTGGTGTCAAGCGTATCTCAGCCAGTATGTCATTGTCTTCCGTTTATCTTGCAGTTTGCTTACCCGTTCGCAGTGATCTACGAGGAGACCCGTGGTGTCTTGAAGTCCTTCCTGGAAGGCGTCATCCGCGATGCTGTCACCTACACTGAACACGCCAAGCGAAAGACCGTCACTTCCCTCGACGTCGTCTATGCGCTCAAGAGACAAGGCCGCACACTCTACGGCTTCGGTGGTTAAACATTGGTGTATCTATGGCTTCATGATTCTCCTGCAGTCGACCTTGTTATGGGCTTGAGGTTGGCAATTCGGACGGGACGGAGTGTTCACGGGCGACTTGATTTGTATCATAGGCTTATTCGGAGTTCAAGGGAGGGTAACTCATCATGCAATGTGATACAGTCATAATTTGCTGCCATCGAAATCGATCAAGATCCTATCTGTGCCGTAATGATTGTGTTTTGATTGGAACGCGTCTTGGTCTATGAGTACCTTAGCGCGTTGTATGTGTTCCTCTTAAATTGTGTCCAAGCTTCGTCGTGAATCATAGCGACTAGTTGCTCTGATCCAAGTAGAGTGCTTTGCGAAATCGGTTTCATCCCAGACAAGCCATTTTCAAATTCTGGCTTGCCGCATTTAGCCAATTTTATCAACTTTACCACCCGCCAGCGGTAAGATACGGTTCGGATAATCACGTGGAATACACGCCTGTCTCACTAAGGTAGCGTGTGCTAAATTGGGAGGTTCTCCCTAGGCAAGCAGTGGGTTGTGCGGTACAATGACTTACCAAATTTGCGTAGCGAGCCAACGTTGTAAAATTTACCTCACTTTTGATATTTTGCAAAAGTTCTAGAGACTCTCGACGCAGAAAAGCCAGTGAAGCGCTTTTGGCCTCAGCCGAGTCTTCCTTGTCCTTTTGTTTCCTCTTATCTGTTGCGGCCACTTCGTAAGATAGTTCATTTTTCAATTGTGGTATCGGGATCACAACGCAAGATGGCGACTGCGGGTGGAAATGCAACTACTGCTCAGCCAAAGTACCGCCCAATGGACAGACAACGGAATGAAATCAGGTTGTTGCGAATCCTACCGCCTTCTTCTTCAAGTTGCACGAGTTCGCTTGATTTCAACTCAGGTGTGGTACAATGTGAGATGCGACATTACTCTCTAGACGACTTCATTACCATGAAGCAAAAGACCAATCCTGTTTCCGGAACGACATCAGGTTGTGGACGGAGATGAAACGCTAAGAGCTGACATTGCCCATTTGTCTCTCAAGGAGCATCAACCGGTCAGTCGCACCACAAATACGCCAGCTGCAAAGGATACAGTCTCACGAGAGAGGATGGCTCTACTCACACGACGCTACATGTTATAGGAGGACAGATTCAAGAAATTGATCCCACACAACGAATGGGACTCCGATGAAGAAGAAGAACTCTTTGTTTACTGGATGAAATCTTGGATATGGACGTCACTGGCCAACGAGTACAGTGAAGAGGACAACCTGACAGGTTACATCGCCTTGTCGTACGTCTGGGCTCAGCAACCGAAGATTCCAGATACGGTCGCCCGTCAGGTGAAGCTATATCGGATTTTTCAGGACATTTCTCCCACTTGCGCAAACCTCATGGCTAAAGAGCTACCGTCTGTGGTGAAGAATCCAGTGGGCATAGAAAATCGAACGGATATTATCTTAGACGGCCAGCGCATCTCCGTCGGAAGTAATCTCGAAAGTGCCCTTCGTGCTTTACGTGAGATACCGGAGGTCCAGGCAGGTATGCCAGTTTGGGCGGATGCCACTTGCATTAATCAAACCGATATAGACGAGCGGAATATAGAGGTCAAGCGGATGGGCTCCATCTACACCCATGCAACACGAGTGATTACATGGCTCAGCGGAGCTGACGATCGGCATGTCGAAGCTCTTGAGTTCATGAATGTTGTTGGGGAGTACCTTGGACAGCTCGAAGCAGTTGACAAGGATGTAGCCTCCGCATGGTTTGCCAGGTTCAACTTACACAAAATGGTGCAGGATCAGGCCCTGCTCTCCGATCTTCCGTATTGGCACCGAGCCTGGATTGTCCAAGACGCTGTTTTGGCACCTCCGTTGAGCAATATCATTTGCAAGAACCGGCGCTTCTATTGGGAGAACATCCTACACTTCGTTTACTCTTTCAACAAGAGAAGAACGGAGTCTCAATCCAATTTCCATCTATTGCGCGAATATGACCTATCAAATCCGGTTCTCGCACGCAAGTTTCTCAGCTTCAACTCGCAAGTCTACTGCTTGCATGACGCATTTGGCGAATGAAACACCCGCAATACCCCGCCATTGGAGAAATCCATGGATGCGCCGTTTGGGAGCTTGTACCTTCGTCTTGCTAGCCAGACAAACTGCAAGGACTCTCGAGATCGAGTCTACGGTTTCATGAGCATCTACCCTGGCAACGTGGCCAAGTTCATCGAGCTAGACTATGCGCCCAACAAAACCTTGGCGCAGGTAATGGGTGATTTGGCCATAGCTCACATCAAGGCAACCTCAACCCTCGACTGGATACTGTTTGCCACCGACATATCACCGTCCGTCGACCCTTGGCCATCCTGGGTTCCGAATTTAGCGGTCCCGTACAAAGACGTCACTCTAACTTGGGTCGCAGGACATCAGCCGCAAGGGAGACGAAAGGTTGCAGAAGTATCTTGGGGATCCAAGGATTCCTGTGGAGTGCCAGCCCTTCACGTCAAAGGCTTCAAGCTGGACGTCATATCAGGAGTCGGCTCAAACTACACCAGAGACATGGACCTTCTGCACCCGTTGTTTCAGTCGGCAGACAACTTGGACAAGCTGCTCAGCAATCTCCAAATGCACATGGGCACCCAGGTGCAATATATGCTTCCGAACATGGAGCTCGAGACATTTGCGTGGATGCAACATTACATCATATCTTACTTTATCGAAAATTTCAAAGGCCGACAATCTTCACATGGTACTATCAAAAATGGAACGAAACACAGGTATGGAAACGACGCTGGTCTTCAGGTAGCTGTCGAAACGTGCATGAAGATTATAGGCTGGGAGCCAAACCCCGACCGCAAAGATATCACCACCATCTTCGCGATCCCGAGACTGGCGATCGTAGAAGCTCCAGACGAGGAGACAGCCTTAGAGCTAATACTGGGTGAGGACTTCACCGATTTCCGAACGCGAAATGAGCATCTGGACTTCTGGGGTCGCACGCTAGAGTCGTTCTTTGAAGAGAATAAGCTACAAAACACTCCTGCGCGTATAAGCTCAATGCTTAAGCTGCTGAAGGACATGCACCGCTCCAGAAGGGCAAACCTTTTCACAACGGCCGGAGGGTATATAGGAGCGAATCTGTGTCGGATTCTACCCGGGGACGAGATCTACCTTTTGTTTGGCTGTCGTATGCCGGTGGTCTTAAGGAGGCTGGAAGGCGTGCACCGGCTAATTGGGTCTGTTTATGTCTGTGGCGCAATGAACGGCGAAGTCATGGACGAATTCGAAATTAAAGGAACTCTCCCCGAAGAAGTGGTTATTGTCTAGTGCGGCTAAAAGTACATTGAGGGACGACGCCGGATGAAGTTCAAAGCCCTAAGCAGAGTGTTCTGCTTCGCTGGGCTGTGGTTTACTGATATTTCTGAACTGAGGGTTTCAATCGAAGGATTGTTCAGAATCTTTGCCAAATATCAAAGATATTATACCCCTGCAAAATGGTCGATGTACCGTTGAAGGCTAAAGATGTATCAGCTTGAATGCGCTAAAGATTTCAAAATATTCCGTATCATGCCAACATCGTTTGGGTCTGGCGTAGGTGACTGATAAATACGGCCCATCATTCTAGTTTGAATGACTGTCGATTCTTAAGCTACGCATTGTCTGATCGAAATTCTTCGTTCCTAGGCAGCATTTCTATAATCGCGATCCAAAGCTTCGTCATTGAGTCACAAATCAGCTCCTTTCAGCTCCATATTTGGGATTCAGGTGGCGAAATTTCCAAGTCATATGTTCAAACTTTTCGGTCAGCAGTATTTGCCACTAGAAATTGCACTTGAGTCAGCATTGGCCTTGTTTTTCGTTGTGTTCTCAAATTACCTGAAGGTAGCAACGAACTTAGTCCAGAGCTTTGTCGATTAGGCAACCAGCAACAACCTATCACAGGGCTTGTGGCTTCAAGCCTCACCTCTCATGCAGGAACAATCCACCACGCCAGCCACGAACTTCTCCTTCCAGCACTCTAAGTTGCTCTCTTCGATCTGCCATACGCTTTAGGATCGACAAGACTCCTCACCATGGCTTCAATTGCGCGTTTGCAGCAGCTTTTGCTGTCAGGATCCCTAGGTTTGCATCCCTATCATCTGATGCGGGCATCTCGCCGGCCGTTGTCGGAAACACGAATCGATGCTGCAACGGATTTCAGCCATGACTACACCTTCCCCTCCTGAAGACTTCGCATCTCCGACCCATTCTCTGCCTTGCAAGATGAGTCTTTCACACCCACCTCGAGCCCTCCTCTTCGATGTCTTCGGAACATGCGTCGACTGGCGATCGACCGTCACGAACGGGCTATGGGAAGCCACGCGCAAGTCTCTGAACGCGACGACGGTGTCAATCCCACCCGCTGTCGCGCTGAAGGCCTCACAAATGACAAAGGAAGAATGGGGTGTGTTCACTCAGCAATGGCGAAACACATACAAGGCGTTCACAAAGACGATTGCTTCTGATAGCAGCAAAGCTTGGAAGACGGTCGACGAGCATCATTATGACTCGCTGAAGGAGCTGCTCGCCGAGTGGCAGCTGGGGGGCCTGTGGACGGAGGAGGAAGTACGCGATCTGAGCCTCATTTGGCATCGACTGGATGGGTGGCCCGACTCGTCTACAGGAATTCAAGAGTTGAACAAGCGGTTCTGGACTTGCACGCTGTCCAATGGCAACCTGAGTTTGCTAAACGATCTCAAAGTCCATGCCAAGATGGACTTTACGCATGTTTTTAGCGCCGAGCAATTCGGCTCGTACAAACCTAATCCTTCCGTCTATCTAGGCGCGGTGGAGAAGCTAGGGCTTTCGCCAAAGGATTGTGCCATGGTCGCAGCACATTTGTATGATCTTAAGGCTGCTAGAGCGTGCGGTTTACAGACTGTTTATGTCGAAAGACCTCAGGAGGAGGTAAGTTGGCTGTTCTGCTGTGTTGTCGGACCTTAACTCTGTTTAGGACATCGGCGATGAGAAAATTCAAGCAATTAAGAAGGAAGGCTGGGTCGATGTTTGGGTTACACTCGAGGAAGATGGCTTTGTGACAGCGGCAGAGAAGCTGGGAATACAGGTTGTTAGACCGAAGGTCTAGCAATAGCGATCCGATGTCTCAACGAACTTGACTAGCATCGATCATTGTTCTACGTAGAGGATTTAAACTCACTAACTAGCGATCAGTCTTCGAACGTAGTAGTAGAACAGGATATTAGTCCCTCATACAGTATTTCGACTGCTCAGCACAGCTCGAAGTCAAATAGCGACAGCCGGTCCTTAAGCCCTCAGCTCCACCAGGCGAACAGTCCTATTGACTGATGGATGATTTCGTAGCCCAGAGCAATGAAGAGCTGACAGTGAAGAAGAATGACATCGTTGTAATCCTACGACAGGGGTCGTCCGGATGGTGGTTGGTGCGTTGACTGAACAATTCGGATGCGAGCTGTTTGTGGTCTCAGTTACAGGCACTGAGACAATTGAAGTTACCGCAGAAGATGGATTGCTTTTACATGGAGGCTGAAAGAAGGACGCACAGAATAGGAGCTAGTAGACCGAGAAGTAATAATAAAGGCCAGATCAAGAGGAGATAGTAAACATTATGATAGAGCTACCCGATTATGGATGCCGCATTCTGTGTAGATGACCTAGAACTGCGGTTCAATATTCCCCATTCGTTGTAGTAGACTAGTGGCTCGACGAAGGAAATTCATCCTGTAGCTCATCGCAGATATTCCAACAGCTGGATTATACCAAAACACTTACGTATCAACTAGTATCGTAGCATTGAAGAACAATGCTTCGAGATGCGCTCACGAAGGTGAGATCTAAAGGCCATCGAAACCTGGGGGAAGCGGACACCTTCCCCTCAGGGCCCTAGCCGTTGGCCATTACTCCGTAGACCTTTCCAAGAAACGCTACCTCGGCCGCCATTGCGGCAACCTTTCGTCCGATTCGGAAGAAGGATGATCGCAACGTCGTCGAAGCTGAGATCAGCTCCGCTATTTAAGGTGGCGATCCTGCCTCCTCCTCGATTCCTGGATCCTCCGCTGAATACCTGAGAGCCTCCATCGCCTGGGAGTGAATACTCCGACCTGCAGCTCCCCACCTGTACCGAGAGCGACCATGCTACCGCATCTCCAAGACGAGATTCATGCCGAGTCGCTGCGGGATCCGGAAGCTTTCTGGACCCGTCAGGCCGCGGAGCTCCACTGGCACAAGAAGCCCTCGAGAGCGCTCAAGGTCTCCACGAAGCGATTGAAAGATGGCACCACCCATCCAAGCTGGACGTGGTTCCCGGACGGCGAGATCTCGACCTGCTACAATTGCGTTGATCGCCATGTTCACGCCGGCCACGGCGACCAGGTTGCCATCATTTGGGATAGTCCTGTGAGCGGGAGCAAGGAGAAGTTCACCTATAACCAGCTGCTACGCGAGGTGGAGACATTGGCCGGCGTGCTAAGAGAGGAAGGCGTGAAGAAAGGCGACATCGTGCTCATATACAGTAGGATACATCTGCTTCGGAACTATCATACGTATTAACGATTCATTATAGTGCCTATGATCCCTGCTGCCCTCTTTGCCATGCTCGCAATCAACCGCCTTGGTGCCATTCACGCCGTCGTCTTCGGTGGCTTCTCGGCGCCCTCGCTCGCACAAAGAATTGAAGCTTCAAAGCCTAGAGTACTGATGACGGCATCCTGTGGCATCGAAGGCACTAAAGGCCCGATCGGCTACCGGGAACTGATCGAATCGGGTGTCAAGAGAAGTTCATTCAAACCGGAGAAGATAATTGTGTGGCAGAGAGATCAGCTGCGGTGGGATCCGATCGTCAAAGAGAATAGAGAGCGTAATTGGCAACGGCTTGTCAAGAGTGCGCGCAATAGAGGACTCAAGGCAGATGCTGTCCCTGTCAAGAGCAGCGACGGCATTTACATCATTTACACTAGCGGTAGGTTACGCCGGTACTCTCGCCATTGGCAGGATTGATACTGACTATGGATCCAGGCACGACCGGGCTTCCCAAAGGAGTGCTGCGCGAAGCGGGAGGCCACGCCGTCGGCCTGAACCTCACCATCACGTATATCTTCGGGATCCGGGGGCCAGGCGACGTGATATTCACGGCGTCGGACATCGGGTGGGTAGTGGGGCACTCGTACATCGTGTACGCGCCGCTGCTGGCGGGCGCGACAACGGTGCTCTTCGAAGGCAAGCCGGTCGGCACGCCCGACGCGGGCACCTTCTGGCGGATGGTCGAGGAGCACCGCGTCAACACCATGTTCACGGCGCCGACCGCGCTGCGCGCCATCCGCGTCCAGGACCCCGACAACACCTTCTTCGAGGCGGTGGCGCGCCGCGGCGGCCTCAGCACCCTCCGCACGCTGTTCCTCGCCGGCGAGCGCAGCGAGCCCACCATCGTCGACATGTACCAGCGGCTTTTGGAGAAGTACGGCGCGGATGGCGCGGCGTGCGTCGACAACTGGTGGTCGTCGGAGTCTGGGTCGCCGATGACCGCTCTTTCGCGGCTGCCAGCCACGGGGAAAAATTTGCGGTCGGAAGCCTTCGTCAAGCCACTGCCAATCAAGGCTGGCTCGGCAGGAAAACCGATGCCGGGGTTCGACGTGAGAGTCGTCGACGACGATGGCAAGGAGGTTGCCCGAGGTGCGATGGGAAATATCGTCCTCGGTATCCCTTTCGCGCCGAGCGGCTTCACGACGTTGTGGAACGACGAGGATCGGTTTTGGAGAAGCTACTTGAAGCGTTTCAACGGCAAGTGGCTTGACACTGGGGACGCTGGCATGATTGACGAGGATGGTTATGTCCACGTGATGTCAAGAGGTATGATTTCCGTATTGATTGCATTTACGACTAGAGTCCTGACATTTTATGAAGCGGACGATATTATAAACGTGGCAGCACATCGCTTGAGCACAGGTGAGTGATCGTTATGAGTACATGCCAAGGTAATGATACCCTGACAACACCATTCCAGGCGCAATAGAACAGGCGATCCTATCACACCCCGGGATCTCGGAATGCTGCGTCGTGCCGATCCGGGACTCTCTCAAGGGCCATCTGCCGTTTGCGTTTGTACATGCCCGCAGCGAAGAGGCTGCCGATTGCCTGTTCAAGGAAGTGCAGCAGAAAATTCGCGAGGAGATCGGCGGGATTGCATCGCTGGGAGGGATGATTCAGGGGTCTCGAATGATCCCGAAGACTCGCAGCGGAAAAACTTTGAGGAGAATCATGAGGCAATTACTGGAGAATGCGGTGGACGGAAATTTCGATGGAGCGGTTGAGGTGCCAACCACGATTGAGGACGCGGAGGTGGTTGACAACGCCCGCGGAAGAATTAGGGAGTATTTCGAGCGATCCGGAAGGGATTTACGAAAATCTGGGGAAGCTAGGGCGAAGATTTGAGGAGAAGTTTCATTTCGGCGGCTTGTGAAATCAGTTGTCGTGTGCCTACGGAACTGACGAGTAATACGATCTCGCTTACTGGGGTCCTGGCCATGTTAGCACTCAAAGTTCTGGTCGTTGACCGGAACGTAAGGTCTGCAAAGAGACACGTCCGCACTTCAGACCTCTTTTGTGTGTTTACTGTTTGTGTGTTTACAGTTTGGGTGTTTACTGATCGAGCGTGAACGGAATTGACGCTGCTTTCCATTGTAATGACCCGCAGCCACGACAGGGGATGTCGGCTCAAAGGACGACGGATCTTCCCGCTTGAAGCACCTTTTCTTGAACGGCCTTTCTAGAATGAAAAGCCTAGCTCAAACGACAAGCCAAGGCAAAATATGCGCAGATCCTGCATATCGAATGTATTGATGCCCTACTTCAAATTGTCGGCAGGACACCTCGGCAAAACACGGCGGAATAAGTTCTGAATATTGACAAACCAAGCGGACATTGGAAGGGTGAAGCCACGAATGTCTTGTTCATGATCGCATATAGGTCAGATCGTCGAGGGAGGTAGGAGATAGATTCGGAGAGAATGCATGACGGCAGAATGAGGCATTGTGTGCGCGCTCGCTCTGATGTCGTTCGACCAGCTGGTTTTTTTTTTTTTGGTTTTTTTTGTTCGTAAGGCTCAATCACTGCCACAGAAATTCCCACGTAGCTGGACTGGTCGCGAGGCTCCAGTCTTGTAAAGTTGTAATCGACTGTTACCTCACACGTGAGCGACTTTCGATGCATGTTTGACAGGTGGGCATAATTGGTCCATCTCTTGACAAATAATGCAAGCGGCAGGCTGACGACTGGTTCGCAGCTGCGAGGTTTTTTGTGTCGGCGATAAGCGATTCGCCTAAGATCCGCTGCATGCGACTTTGGCTGCAAGTTGGTGAAAGAAGGTTCTTGAGTGCTGCTGCATTGCCCTTCACCGCAGCAGCAGCGTATTCGGCGGAAGGAAATAACATTATCTGATAGGCTTACCAGCGGGACCGCGGATGCATGACCACCTCATTGGCTTCCGTTCTAAAGAAGAACATGGGAGTGTTTCGACCCACAGGGTTCCTTTTCTCTTTCACAGCCGCGGGCCGCGTCCCGAATGCACACTTAATTAGTTTTTCCCTGGAATTTTTTCCAAAGCCAGTTTGAGAAGTGAGCGGTGGCGGATGTCAAACGGCTGCTACAGCATGGACATGGCTGAGAAGGCGGTGGCACCGAGGGCGAGAAGGTTGACCTCAGAATAACCACGGCAAAGCAAAATCCTTCGAATGACATTTCGCCGAAGCAGCACCAAGAAAAAGGCGATTATTCCAGGTTGGAGGTGCAGGCCGTACAGACAGGGTCGGGGTCATCACTCTGGAGTGACAGTGCATCGAGCCAGGAAAGGTTGGGCAGCCGGAACGGACTGGCCTCGATGCAAGAGTCCGTTTGCATTAGAGCTATGGCAAAGTTACCGTATGTCTAGCGTGGTTGCGCGCCTGAGTACTTTTTCAAGCGCCGTTCTTTGCAAACCACCCGGCTGATAACGGAAAATCAATGAGCTAAATCGTACTCGTTTTCTTTTGCTCCTTTTCACGGTGGCTATCAGCCTACCGAGAGTGTACCGAAGGTGATCGACGTGCGGAAAAGCCGGCTGAGTGTGTCGAGTAAGCCATCGATGGAATTGGAAAGCCCATCGAGTGCGGGACGAGCCACGGCGAACTCCTTTGAGGTTTCCGAGATCCGCCTGGCTGGTAAGAGCGGCGTGGAGGCGTTCCGATTCCTTCGCGGTAACGGAACGCACAGGCTGTGTCTTCCTCGTGTTTGCTTCCCGCGGCATTCGCTCTCAATCGCCAAAAAAGGTCGACGGATAGACGAGCGGGCGTTTTATAGCTTTACGGCCAAAACGGTACGGATCCACTTGGGTCGAGGGCTTTAACTTTTGAAGGTGCTCGTCACTAGTAGACTGCAGGCGGTCGGTCCCAGCCATGCGGGATTGTCACCTACGCAAACGGGCAGCTCTGGCCGACAAAAAGTACATTGATAGTTGCTACACACTATCTCGAGAGCCACAGAGATTGCGATGCTAGAGAAGCGGCGGGAGTGGGCAAGGTGATGGTTTCAATACGTTAATAGGTAGGTGGATGACTGGTGGATGGACAAGGTTCCGTGCGAACGATGGTATGAACTTAATCTAAATTGACGAGAACTGGCTGAAGCTAAACGGCCGTGGTTATGGTTTTTTTTGGCAAAGAGCCTGTCTCACGACTCCACGAGTCACTGCCTTCTGCTCGTACCTGACAATAATCCTTCAGGTGGAGGCGTGAATTCTGACTCTGGGCTGGTTCGCTCAGGGGACCCCATCCCGTTCACTTAGGCATGCCACTTCAACGCAATCACCATTTCCACGGCGCGCGATGTGATTGCAAACGAAGGCTTTTTGGTGGCACCGGGCTTCTGCCGTGATCAGCATTGCCTTTCGCCCTGTGCTGAGGTCGGTGACGGAAAGCAGCAGCGTTGTGGTTTCGTCGACGTCCCGTAGTGTGTGCACAAAGACGGCGGCCGGAACGTTGGTCGGCTTTGCCGGGGCTGCTTCGCCGACTCTGCTTTGGGACGCGCCACGGAACAGACGAAGAAGTAAAGGAAGCGAAGCGAAATTCTTGATTCGACGGACGCGCGTTGAACGGGCTCCTTGGGGCTTTTTCACACCCGGGGCGTGCGTGGAAGGCGCTCTAAGGGCCAGCGCTGGCCAGCGTTAGGGGATATGCAGGAGCGGCGAATCGACGCGGCTACTGTGCCAGCCGAATTCTTCAGTGCTCACCATCGACTCCTGGCGCAGAGCTTTGGGGCTAGGAGGCTAGGAGGCTGCAGAAAGGACGCATTTCCATCAAACTCGAGCCATGCACCGGCGGGAATAGGATGGGCGGGAGCGTGTGAGAGCGCAATAGCGAGGCGTGGCCTGCAATTGGGAAGATAAACCACCAGCGCCGGCCAACGCCTCAATCTTTTTTCCTCTCGCATCTCAATGAAAAATAAAGGAAAGCTAGAAAGAAAAACATAAGTCGCTGGTCTCGCAATCGCTCCCGAAAAATCAACAGCCTCGAAAGGAGCGGAACAACAACCCCCCCAAGCCGTCCCCCACGCTGCAAGCGTCCTTCAGCCTCTGCCACTGCCTCCGCCTCAGACACCAGTCTGCGTGTGTGTCTATCTCTTCTCTCTCTCCCCATCTCTCGTTCTTTCGCTTGCCGCAGAGTCAATCACGGTGGCCGCCATTTATTGCTTCGAAGCGGCGACGGCGCATTGAATTTTGACCCTGTTGTTTCACCCCACGTGTCGGCGGCACACGCACACGCACACGCACAAGCACCAAAGCAAGCAACCAAGCACAAACTCACACCTATCGAACACGCGCACTCGCACGAAGCTCAGTCCGCGTGTGCCTCTCTGTCGCTGGATATCTGCTGGCCCTGCCGTTACACATCAATTCCGTACTTTTACGACAGTCAAATCGCCAGTGATTAATTCTGTCTGCCCGCTCGCTAACCGTCGGCTCCATTTTACCCACCCACCGCGCTAAGGTTGTTAGTTGTTAGCAGCGTCCCAGCAGAGTTCCTGGTCTGATTTCGGAACCTTCTCAGCGTCTGGACTGGCCGCTCTGGCTCCACCTCAACCTACCTTAACTCAACGCGCCTGGTTGCACCGCATTCTTATCCGTCCTTGCTCGCACGACCTCTCCAATTCTCCACTGCCAGCCAACTGAAACCCGCTCCGCACGCCGTCATTTTCAATCCGCCGGCCCGTCCACTCTCCGCCGCGACTGTACTCTCGTCTCTGCCGCACAAAGCCCCTCCCCTCTCGTACTCCCACTCCCAAAAGCCCTATCTCACCGACCCCCTACCGCCGCTACCCTTCGCCATTCCAAATCCGACGTACCTTCCACGACAATTGCACTCGCACCGCGCTCAAATACTCTGCCTGCAGCGTCAAACACCTATTCCAAGCCTCGGAACCTATCGATACCCATTCCATCTCGCTTCCATCGCTCTGGCACTGGCAACGTTTCGCTCCAAGCACCCGTAACCTACCCTTCACACCATTCCCAACCGCAACCAAAAAATCCTCTCAAAGCCTGATCCACAATGACGGGCAAGATGACATTGTACAAGTTGGTGGTGCTGGGAGACGGAGGAGTCGGAAAGACAGCGCTCACCATTCAGGTTTGTTGGTCTAGTGCTTTTTCTCATCCGGCAGCAAATTCTAACTCGCTTCACAGCTTTGTTTAAATCACTTCGTCGAGACCTATGACCCGACAATCGAAGACTCATACCGCAAACAGGTTCAGATCGATGGCCAGTCGTGCATGCTCGAAGTCCTTGACACCGCCGGTCAAGAAGAGTACACGGCGTTGAGAGACCAATGGATCCGAGACGGTGAAGGCTTTGTTCTCGTCTACAGCATCTCATCTCGGGCCTCGTTTGCTCGCATTGCAAAGTTCCATCGCCAAATTCAACGTGTCAAAGAGTCATCACAATCTGGCTCGCCTTCCTACCCCGGATCCCCGCTCAGCACCTCTTCACTGGGATCCGGCTCCTTCGGACCGGCTCCGGTCATGCTTGTGGGCAACAAATGTGATAGAATTACGGAAAGAGAAGTCTCAACACAGGAAGGTAGCGCTCTCGCTAAGCAACTTGGTTGTGACTTCGTTGAAGCCTCGGCCAAGAACTGCGTCAATGTTGAGAAAGCATTCTACGACGTCGTCCGACAGCTACGCCGTCAGAAACAACAAATTCACCGTAACTCAGATGGAAGAAAGGGTTACGTTTCGGACCGTCCTACTCACACCAACAGTGTCAGGTCTGAGAAGCAGTATCGACCATCCAAGAGCCACCGCAAGAGAAAGGACGGCCAGTGTGTCATCCTCTGAGCCGCTCTGTCACGATTACAAACACACCATCGATGGCGTTGTTTTCCTCGGCACTAGCCAGGCAGAAATCAGCAAAATGCTTCCAACTCGTCGACGGTATAGCCTTCTGACTGCTTGATCTGCAAGTCGGTCCAAATCCAAAATCCTTTCGCCACCATCGTACCCGAGGTTACTGTTGACCAAGCTTGAGGCCCGAGATTTCCGATAACCGGCAATCTTCGGCAGCCAAGGCAGAGGAGGAGATGGCAAGTGCTGTGTGACATCCAGGGCGCGAGATGCGGCGGTGTCTGGGGATATTGGGAGTACCGGTTGTGGAAATCCAGCCACATCTGCTTCTTGGGAAGAATTTAGGGGCATCTGTCAGGTCTGCAGTGACACGTGGGCGCAGTTTCCGCTTATTCCCAGGGCGGATTCGTCAATGCGAGGGCTCAACCATGGGTAGTTATTCAGACCGCAACTATTTCTCTGGTTCGCTAGTTGTCTGACCCGTTTGTGGGATATTCAGCAACGCGACTGCTTACGATCAACGTGGCGCTTCGTGTCAACAGCGTAGCGGGCTCCACCGTCGTCAGTTAGGGCTCATGGAGGTATCCGAGAGTGGATCTCAACAGAGCTGCACGAGAGACACGCTAGAACGTCGATCGATGGTCTTCAACGTTTTGAAGTCCAATCCCTTGGTATTCGCCCCCTCCAATCCGACATTGTGGTACGCTTAACGACACTTTCCCATGGCTCGGCCATATTCGGCGATACATTCTCGAACCTACGTCCGGACAGGAGTCGCAGCCGAACATCGACAGCGAATTTGGGTGATCAAATTGGGATGTCCGCTATGTTCCGGCATGATCTTTGGAGATGATTTGAATTGGGCTTGATTACGAAATCGGATATCGTACCCCGAGAGCCACTCTTGGGGTCAAAAGTTTATCTTCGTTCTGGTGCGTTTTAGCACAGATACCCAGAAAAAATCAATTATTTCATTGGCCAACTTTATGAACTTTTCACAAATTGCATACCGGTCGCTTACAACTTCCGTGAACCATTCCCGCATGGGTGTTGCCATGGATGAAAATCTCCCTCATATACGCTACGCGTGCAGATTCCGAAGACGCATAACCAACCGGCGAAATTACCGAAAGGGTGGATTGCAGATGCGGCATGGATCTACTTTCGAACCAACTTTGGAGCACACCCGTCTTACATTTGAAAGAGCGTTCATGTGGGCTGATCCTGTTAGGTTTCTTTGGTACACCCTTGTCCGAACATGATCAAGCTCACTGCAATAGAGAGAGGATCGAGTGAGGAAGAGCCGAGTCCAATGACAATACCAACAAGGGAATACGAAACGATAATTCCAATGAACAAATCAAGTTGCAAAAGAGTTCCATTCTGTCGGAATGCTTGTGAAAAGATACCCGATGCCGGCAATCTCCACCACAAAGAAATAAAGCAACCCGGAATTCCAGATTGCCACGTGCAGCCAGATCTTCAATGAAGACAAAGCAGGTACGTAGAATGGATAGAGTCTCTTTCCACGAGACCAATCACAGAGGAGAATCTGAACGCAAAGCTCTCCCCTTTATACAAGATGGATAGACAGCCTCATGCCTCCGAACGCTCATTAATTCACAACCGACCAGTCCACAAATATCCGAAGTCTCTTCCGTACGAACAGTAAATACGAGTTTTCTAAGTACTATATCTTCAGTCTATAAGTAATACGAATCTGTTACCTCATTACGGATGAACAACACCACTCAAATCTAACCCACCAAGCCAACACCATGCCATCTCTCCAAGTCCACGCAGCAACGCTCCCATCACGTCTCACCCACCCACAACCGCCCACCACCCCAGGCCCCCAAGCACCACCAGCCCGCAAACCCACCCGCCCTCCCACGCGGCCGCTCCCGCCGTCCTCCCCGCCGCCGCCCACCCCCCTCCCCTGGCTCTGGCAGTGCCACGTCTGCGCCGCGACCTACGCGCTGGGCGCGACGCGCCGCTGCCTCGACGACGGCCACGTGTTCTGCGCGGGCGCGAGCACGGTGCGGCGGCGCGGCCGCGGCGCCAGCTCGCCGCCCGTCCGCTCCACACACCAGCCATGCGCCAGCGCCTTCGACTACGATGGCTGGCGGCGCTGCGGCGAGTGGCCCCGGGGTGGGGTGGGCGGCTGCGCGCCGCCCGGCGGATGTTGGGGCGCGTGCGACTTCCCGAGTGAGTGTCGGTGGGGTCTGATGGGCTGTGGTGGTGGTGCGGAGGGCGGGACGAGGGTTGGCGAGGACCGGAGTGGGCCGCCGGCCGTGACCTTTGATGCGATTCCTGCGGGCGTGGAGCGGCGCGGGAAGGAGTCGAAGGGGGGCAGACGGTCCGGGGTGCTCGTGACGCCGCGTAGGAGAAGGAGCTTCTCGCTGGTTACGCCTCGGTTGGGTCCTGTCATTGAGGATGGCGATGGCGATGACTGTGATCTGTCGTCTACGGAGGTTGACATGGCGAATGCCGATTTTGATGCATTCATTTCGATGCCTCGAGAAAATGCTCCGCCGAGTCTTGTCCTGGTTGAAACGTTGGACTTTGGCGATTCATCGGTAGCTAGCCCGAGCATGGAGCAGACATCCAAAGCTCACAGTCCGAAATTGAGGGCTGAGGAGAGACTATTGACTGTATAAGTATATTGTATTTCGATTGGTCGTGTCCGAAATATCCAAACCTTAAGCCTACGGCAATCATTTTCAAGATTGTGCATACTCACAAGTTTTAAACTTCACTCGATGACGGTTTCCGTTTGTCTTGAAAATATTCGTGGCGTAGAGCCTGCTTAGCATATCAATACCGCTTGGTAACCAATCTTACAGTTTTTAACGAAAGCTCACCGTTTCCGCCGTCAAACGATCGCTACTTTGATATTGAACTAAACTCTTGACAAGTTGGCTTGCTGATTCATTGCAGTCCGGTAACAGCTCTGACCATGGCTGTGAGGGATACTCGACAAACGATACCTTACCCCAATCTGGCAGAGACGATGATTCCTACACTTTTTGTGAGCACTCTGGTAGTAGAAGACATGAGGAGAATTTACCGGCCAGCTACTTTCATTGGGCGTTCCAAGACTAGTAAATATACTGCGGATTAAAGCCAAGTCACTTCCTAGCTCTCCAGAGTCAAAGAGAGGTTTCTTCTCTCGTGAGATCACCTCCGCTACAACACAGCCTGCGGCCCATAGATCAATCGCAGCACCATAAGATGTGCAACCGAATAGCAACTCGGGAGCCCTGTAGCTGGTGGTTCCTACATCTGTGATTTTGTGGCTTGCTGGCTCCGACGCTGGATCTTTTGGGTCCCATGCGATACCAAAATCCGCCAGATACGAAGGTCCAGATGGTGACCTCAGGAGGATATTTGATGGTTTTACATCTCGATGAATTATTCCCAAGGAGTGGATGTGAGCTAAACCGGTGAACAAGTCTTTCAAACATGCACGCTCTTGCGCGTTGGTCAATGTCCGTTGGCGTAACATTTGCTCAAGATCGAGAGGCATATATGGAAAGACAAGCACGAGATGCCCGCCAGCTTCACGGAAAGTTTCCCAGAGTGAGATGACATGTTCGGAAGCTGCCTTTTTGAGTATTCTTGCTTCTCGTTCAGAATCGTGTGGAGGAGACATGGCCATTAAATAAGTTACTTTCAAAGCAACAAGAGACGCAACTGGTCCAAGAAACCCAGGAGGACTGTCGTCAGGCACAGCAGCCTTATAAAGATCGGAGAATAGGCCATCTTTGAAGTGGATTGCATTGTGGTATCGGCCTACGCTGCGGATGGAGATGCCATCTGTTACCACAGGAATAGCAGGAAACTTTCGATCCATTAGACTGAGGTTTGAAGAGGTCTTGAGTCAACTACCTTGCAGCTATCTTCTTTAGACGTCTTCACCTGGCTCTGAAGCTCTTCAAGCAAAGCATTACATCGTTCCTCATACTCAGTCTTTAAAAAGTTAAGAGTCAAGTCTTGCTCTAGGTTTAGAGTGGAATTACTTGAGTTTTAGCGTTGGAGAAGATGCTATACTCCAAAGATTTGGCATCTGTGGAAGCTTGATTTTGCAGCAGATCAGGATTCGCCAACTTGAGTTCGGCAGATCTGAGGCAAACGTGTTAGATTGTCTCTAGATCTAATAATAAGGCCATAACAGAACTTCAACTCATGATATAGTTGGTTTCGTTAGGGTAACGTGCATTCGCATTATAAAGGCCAATCGATCCGCAAAGCTCGGGTTAGCCATTCTAGCTAAAATCCAAGCGGCAATTTCTGAAGAGAGTGACTAACTCATAAAGGACGATATAGTAGGATCTACAACGAGGGTGGGGAAGAGCGAGAATGAAGAAACAGTACGGTAGAACGTTAGAAAGGGTGGAGTCGGGGCGATCGGGGTCTCTGATTAATTAGTGCATGATCCGAAAACGAACGTGGACCGGGAGAGCTGGACATGACCACCCGCATTCTTACACGTCCACCCACGACGCCTTGAACCTGCAGCTTTGCGCTGGCTCGCCCCTTTGCTATTGCCCTTGTATATCAATGTGATCTCTAGTCTTCTTCAACCTCCTTTCATTCCGAAATGGACCTCCAACGCCAGGAATACCCCTCCATGCTGGTACGTGAGACCATGGCCAGCTCTGCATTACGCGCGACCGCAGGCTAATATTCCCTCAGCTAAGCTTGCAGCCTGCTCAAGCGGTCCAAGTCCTGAACGATAGACTTAAATATGGAAAGAAGCTCAATACACACATAGCCGACTGGCTTCAGGTGCGTTCTGCCGATGCCGTGGCGCGCCGGCCTGATGCTCACATTTTCGTCCAGGAGCGACGTCGGGTCGAAGAGCAGTATGCACTCGCGTTGCGCAAATTGGCGGCCAGGCCTTTGGCGGATGAGGCCGTCGATCTAGGGTAATGCGATCGCGACTGTTCGACATGATGGTGCTGACGACTGACAGCGTACTCTCGACTCCATGGAAAAAGCTGGTGCAGTCGATTCAGGCTCTCGCCGAGTCGCATCACAACCTAGCCCTCAACATCGAAGTAGATGTCGAACGACCTTTGCGAGACTTTACTAATACCAATCGTGAAATGAAGGCGGTGCCAACCATGAGCGGCAACCTTATGTCGCTGGCCAAAGATCTCGATGAAGCAAACAAGGCTGCTAAGAAGCAGAGAGAAAAGGGTGGCAAGGCTTCCGCGGATAAAGTCGCGAGTGTAACAACAGCAGTTGAGAATGCGCAGGGTCAGTGGGACAGTCAAGCTCCCTACGTGTTCGAGCAATTCCAAGCCGCCGATGAGAGCCGTCTCAATCATCTCCGAGATGTACTCACACAGTACCAAACTCATGTCATCGAGTTGAGCTCTGCCAATAGCGCGTCCGAAGAAGAGACTTTGAATGCTCTTCTCAACGTTCAAACGTCAGATGAGGTGAGCACTTTCGTTTTGAAGGCCACCGCTGGTTTGACACCACGCGATACTACGACCGCGTCATCGAGCAGGCCACGGCCTGTGGCGCAAAGAACAAGCAGTACACTCGCGCCGACAACGACTCCAACATCTCAAGGAGATGATGGTTCTAGCCACAGGGCAGATTCGGGTTAGTACATTCACTTGATGGATCTGACCTTTGCTGACCGCATTGCAGTTCAAGATCGCCCGTCAGATCGTCCGTCAGATCGTCCCAAAACCGGTTCAAGTGTCGGCAAGAGTTTTGGGTTGAAGAGGCTCGGCACCGTCATTAACCGCCGCAAGAGCATGCACCCCTACGATCAAGCCGGGTCACCGGAACGAAAAAAGTCCTCGTCGAATCTCGGACCTTTCAAGCGAAGGCACAAGGAGAAGGCTGAAGCTCCTGATCTGACGCCAGTGCAGTCTCTTGAAGACCGGGCCATTTCAGAAACGGCGAGACCGGAATCTGAACCCACCCGTTCAGCTGTTCGAGAGCCATTGCCTGCTGTGAAAGAAAACGGCACTGCTGGTGAAGAATCCTCGACGTCTCAAATTGGAAGTGGATTGGTAAACGGAGCCGAGATTTCGAGTGGCTCGAAGTTGCAGGAGCCATTGCAGCCAACGCCTGCGCCAGATCGAAAGAGCATGACGGAGATACCGTCCAAGCCGGCAACTGATGGACAAGGATTTTCCATTCCACCCATTGCCGCCACAGACCCTATCACATTGGCGGAGCAAGAAGCTGCGCTGTAAGTTTATAACACATGCTAAGCTCCGTACGTATAGCTAATTTTTTTGTTTAGTTCAGGTGAAGGAGCAGCATCGCAAAATTTCAAGGTTGACATTAGAAATGCACCGATTGCGGAAGAAGATGGTGATGCTTCTGCTGCAATGGCGAACGTCACGAATGCTCTACGAATGGTACGCAAGACTGATACATACAAATATGTCTAATTCACTGACAACTTGCAGTCGGCCGCTCCTCGAAGAAGCCAAGGCACTGTTCGTGGTCGCAGAGACGGCAACAGAAACACGGTTATCCTTCCGAACGACCAAGCACCCGTGTTTCCTTCTGCTGAGCCTGTTGCTTCTCCTTCAAGCTCTGCGCCTGTACCAGCAGCTCAAAGTCCTTCGTCAACACCGCCTATACAATCAACAACTAGTCCATCAGTATCGCAGTCACCATTTAGGCTCGCACATAGATCCACTTTATTGGCTGATGAGTATGCCGGCTCTGACACTCATTCTATCCGGTCTGGGCGATCGCTTAGCAGCTCCGCGAGCACTACGATAAAGCATCCGGAGATGCATGATCCAGGATTGAATTCATCTATTGTTGAGACGTTGAGTGCTTGGTTCACTGACGGTGCTATTACACGCGCCTTACTTATTGGTGAAGTTGCTCTCGTCTACAATCCACTGGACTTTTCAGCTCCATTTGGCACGGATACGATACGTCTCAATAACTTCTCGGAACTTGAGAAGGTGGCTCCAAATCCAACCTTTATTGAAGCGGTGAACGACAACCCTGGTAGCTACACAGTGAATCTCGCCCAAACCACCAAGACATCGATCGCCTTCAAGTATCAAGTCCGGCTCGAGGAGGCAGCCGTTGCAGGATACGCGCCACTCACGTTGAAAACAGTCTGGAAAGTTGAATCTACCCAGGCTTCAGTGCTGCTTACATATGGCCTCAATCCTGCATTCGCACTCTCAATGGACTTCAGCAAGACATCGATCACGCTTAGCAATGTTATTATCGTTATTCATCTCGATCCGACTGGACCAAGAGCGACTAGTTGCAAAGCAGTGGGTGGAGGCACATTCTCGAGGGAAAAGAACCTCGTCTATTGGCGACTTGGAGACGTAACGCTCCAAAAGGATGGTCCTTCCCAGACCCTCAAAGCTCGTTTCTTTACCGACGCAGAAGCAAAGACTGGTAACGTAGAAGCAAGATGGGAACTTCATCAGGGCAGTGCCGCGGGTGCCGGCAGCGGACTCAGCGTGAGCGTGATGGAACACAGTACGGGTGCAGATGGCGACGCTAATCCGTTCGCCGATGAAGATGCAGCTCCGGCTCCGGCGGTATCGTGGAAAGAGGTGCGCACGGTGAAGAGCTTGCGTAGCGGAACGTATCTGGCTACTACCTGAACGATTCTGGATTTGGTGGAGGTTGTCGCATCACTCGCATAATATCCACGCGTTGCTGCCGATGGGCAGTCGATTGGAAAGCTTGTTGTACATAGTCTAGACAGAGTCCTGCAATAATTCTCTTTGCTCTTATTTGTTACAAGATCGCGTCTGATCAAGGATATTCCCACGTACAAGGTTTCTCGCAAGATAATATACGACATTGGTGGCTGCCCCCTGAACCTGAGCCAGACTTTCGAAATCGGCCCGTGCACGACATGTGGTTCAACTTCGAACATTTCAACCGTAAGCAGTACAAGACGTTGACATATGAAGTCGCTTTCTGGGACGAGATTTGTTGAACCTGTCGTCGACAGTTTCTCTGTCTCGTCCATATTCACGGTGATCATAATCGACCGTTCCGCCCTTCCTGCTGAAGCGCTCCGCACCTAATCGATGGACGATACGCTTTCACTTCAACACATCCATCGTAATACCTTTCCGAATACCTCAAACTCCACCTACTCAGATACCAGGCTGATAGAGAATCTGGACACTTAGAAAGAGCATAGTGCGGAAGCTGGGTGTGTTTCTAACAGTATGACCGTTGGTGAAGACTTCGAAATGGACGACATCGACTCGAATCACGGTTTGGAGGACGATGAGGAGACTGGACTTACGTCAAACATCAGAAGCGAAAGAACAAGTCGAAAAAGGAGAAATACACACATGGATGCGCGCGTGGCTCCGAATGTCGATATGAAGAAGGAGGAAGACCGGTTAACCAACCGCACAGTTTGGTCGACCATCCTAATCAATGCGCTTTTGATTGGGCTGTGGTATGCGTTTTCAATATCAATATCGGTGGTGAGTACATATCCATTGGCAAATTTGGAGCAGGATGCTGAGACGGCGCAGTACAACAAGTGGATGTTCAGCGATGAAGACGGGCAAGAGAAGATCGTCTTCCCATTCCCGCTGTTCACGACATGCGTACATATGATTGTCCAATTCACACTAGCCTCGCTGGTGCTTTTTATATTTCCTCAGTTTCGATCCCGACATGGACGTATTCATGACCCTCACTCCCTCCACAGCCATCAATCGGATCGTGGTTCTTCACCACCACCTTTGGAGAAGCCATTGATGACGAAGTGGTTCTACTTGACTCGTATTGGGCCTTGTGGTACTGCTACTGGACTAGACATTGGGCTTGGAAACACAAGTCTCAAGTTCATCTCGTTGACGTTTTACAGTAAGCGCTTCGAGCGTTGCAATTGAATACCTAGCTAACAATCTGCAGCGATGTGCAAGTCTTCGGTGTTAGGATTCGTCCTGCTGTTTGCCTTTCTTTTCCGCCTAGAGAAGCCGTCATGGAAACTTGCAGCCATCATTACGACCATGACCATTGGCGTTATCATGATGGTAGCAGGCGAAACGTCATTCAACGCACTCGGCTTCTTCCTTGTCATGTCGGCAGCCGCATCTTCTGGTTTCCGATGGTCACTGACTCAAATTCTCCTCCTTCGCAATCCAGCCACATCTAACCCGTTCTCCTCAATCTTCTACCTCGCGCCGGTCATGTTTCTGGTGCTTCTCATTCTGGCCATTCCAGTCGAAGGCCTCTTCGCAGCCATGCACGCGTTCGCGACCCTCGCTTCAGAACAAGGCATCATCCTCGGACTCGGGATCCTGCTGTTCCCAGGGTGTCTGGCGTTCCTGATGACGGCGTCGGAGTTCGCGCTGCTGCAGCGCACGAGCGTGGTGACGCTCAGCATCTGCGGCATCTTCAAAGAGGTGCTGACGATCAGCACGGCGTCGCTGGTGTTCCAGGACGCGCTCACGCCCGTCAACGCCTCCGGCCTCGTCCTCACCATCGCCACCATCGCCTACTACAACTACATCAAGGTCGGCGCCATGCGCGACGAGGCCCGCCGCCAGGCCCACCTCGTCATCGAGCAAGAGTATGCGCCCGTGCTCGCCGCCGACCCGGACTCCGCGCCCGCTCTGCACCAGCCGAATGGGGATACCTGTAGGCCACGTGCTAACACCGGCGATCTGATCAGAGCGAGTTTAAGCCTAAATGTGGATGGACAGCCGATCAGGCCGGTGAGAAATGAAAGCCCGGTGAGGGTGTCGCCAGTCAAGCGGCCTGAAGACTTGGATTGAGATGGGCATGCATGAATGGGCGTCTCATGTTTGGTAGTGTAGGGATGGTGCTATCATCGCGCATGTGGCATATCTGCGGCGTTTTTTTGGACATGGTTTCACCGCTAGGTAGCATTGTGAACAATTTGGTAGAGCTGCTTTGGGCAGCTCTTCTGTAGATAGACGGTCAGAATGTATCTAGCTTGTCTAGTTTACAACTATAATTGACTTGACTGTCCAATGGGAAACTTCGATGTTCTTGCCTTATAGTGCATGCAGCATGATATCAGCTCTAGTATTCGCAAAGAATAGGATCAAAAGTGGCGGTCAAGGGTAAAGCGTAAAAGTCATTTATCTTAATCAGGTCTTTCGCTTCGAAAACGTGAATCGTGCATACAATCAAAATTTGAGGTAGTCTCCACGGTCAACCGGTCCGAGTCGACGCTGAACATCTCCTCTTTAGGTGAACCAAAAAAACAATTTTCAAACTAGGCGTACATGATGCCCTGCATTCATTACTCCCATTTTGCATTCCGGGTATATCGGGGGTATAGATATGCCGTCGCTGGTATTGTCGTGCCCATCACGGATCACCAGAGCCAGCCAAACTTTTCCAACCATGCAGAAAAATAAGCCATTGAGCATTCCCAAATTGAGAAACAGCCCGAGCCCACCGACGCCGCGCAGCCACCCAGAAGTCTACATAAGCGAGCCGCGACTCCTGCTACCCGAGCGATCGTCAAGATCGTGCCGCGTGGGAGAACCAGCATGCTCTCCTCGTGGGCGTCGGTGGGCCGGAAACAAAAACTGAAGCTAGACCACTTATACACACAACCGGGACGGACCAGCGCGCAGACCGGGAAAAAATCCTAGTATGATACAAGGAAGAAGGGTAAACCGACGGCGCGGGAAAAAAATAAAATGCCAAACCTCACGATAGCCACGAGCCAACGTGCGAAAAGAGCGCATGCATCGTCAATCCTGCAAGCCCTCACGGCGCTATGCCCAATCGAGGCTCCGGCTCTCCACCTTGATTGGACGTGCAGCTCTTCAGCCCGACCACCAGCGCTCTGCAGCAAAATCCGCAACAGATGAAGATCCACGGCCGCCGTGGCCTTGCGCTATTGCTAACGGGTGCGTGCCCATGCCATGACGCTGCGGGCGCCGGTCTCTGCGTCACTTGTTTCGCCCGCCGCACAGAAAAGTCTATCCCTTCTTCGGCGAACTCCTAATGCCGTTGCGTCGCGTCCCAAGCAGGCGCGGCGTCTAAATCGGGTATCATTGGGTGTTGCCGGCTTCGTCCCTCGCGAGATGAGCCGGAACGCTGCTAACTGAATCTTGTAACCGCCGAGCCGTGAGGATCGAAAGCGAGAAGCCGCGAAAATGGAGAGATGAGGTCGGTTGTGGCGGTGAGGAAGGATGGAATCGTGTCATTGCGTAATGCAGACGGGCGCGAGGAATCTCACGATCGATTGCCCGCGAGCAAATGGATCGGGATTGCCCGAAAAAGGAGGCGCGAAGAGGACTGGGTGTTTTGCTTTTTGGGAGATTTCGAACCAACGGAACGCGCGGGTCGCTGTTTTCGTTCCATCGGCCCCTCAGCGTTGCGCAACGAAAGCGAGTCCCGAAGGAAAGGTAGCGGATCGGGCTTGCGTCGAAAAGAGAGTGCAGATCTCTCGTAAAAGCGCGTGGCTCGACCCCGGTTTCCCGCTCGAAGCGAAGAAAGAAGCATGACGAAAAGCACAGCCCTACCATCGGTGCTCGGTGTTCAAGGAGGCCGTCCCGATGCACCGAACCCCAAACCGCTTCTGCCACTCTCTCCAGTAGCTGCGGCTTCAGGCTTTGGCGATACCGGAACGGAACCTCGCTCAGAGCCGATCATATGCCCTCCACTGCGTCGAATCGACGCGTCTTGGCTGCTATGGCTGCCGCTGTCGCTGCGGTCGTCGCGGATGCTTCCGCCTCTGCTGCGTTGCTGAGGCGCATGCGGACGCGAGCGTTGACGCTGGAGCGATTCTGGCTCGGGACGTCCGCTGCTGTCGGCTTGACTGGAACTCGTCGTTGGTCTATCCGACGCGGGAGCTCCTCCGCGGGCTGACGCGTCGCTTCGTGTGCGACCGTGGACAGGCTTTCTCCCGGGCGTTGACGCGGTCGACGAGATCTGCGAGAACGAGGGAGAGGTGTGGTGAGCGCCTGCAGAAGACGGTTGAGGCGCTGGTTGGTGAGCACCTTGAGCTTTGCGTTTCTTTGGCGAGCTCGTGTATTCTGTTCATCCGATGAGTCATTCTCGGATCCTTGGGCCACACTACTTCTGACGTTTACCTGTCGGCGTCGCCGGTGGATTTCCGCTCCCAGTCTGAGACGTCGGAGGCACCCAGTGGTGGAAATAGATTGCAGGCGATGACGGTGGCTGCTCCAGCGGTGCTTGAGAGCCCGTCTGTCCGCTCGCTTGAGAGGCTCCTGCCGTTTGGATTTGCATTTCGTTGGTGGTCAATCTCGGCAACACGTTCTGAAGAGGTGGACGAGGGGCGGAAGTTGGTCCTCCTGTTGCCCCAGGCATCTGCCGTGATGCGGAGGAGGGTGACATGGCTACGGACTGGTGCTGCGGTTGCGCGCTGGGTTGTCCTTGAAGCGTTGGAGCCGTGGGAAGCACCGGTGCTCCCTGCGCCGCTCCAGGATACGATGGCTGCGATTGACTTATCAACCTGCCTTCTCTTCGCGACTCAGGCGATCCCTGAGATTGAGCCTGAGACGCCATCTGCTGCTGCTGGGCGAGCTGGAGCTGAGCCGCGTACTGCTGGAGCCATTCCAAGCTCACGTTCGCGAGGTTCCCTCCACCGATTCCAGCGAAAATCATGGGGATGAGTGGAGGAGGGACACCGTTTCTAAAGGATTCCTGGAGCATTCTCTCTTCGATTCTGCGTTGCTCGAGTCGGAGGGTTTCCTGGCGAGTCTTTTCCTCTTCCTGCCGGCGTTTTTCCTCCTCGGCCTTGGTGATGAGCCAACTTCGCATGGAATCTTCAGCGCCTTGCCATTGCGATGGAGGAGCGGGCATTCCAGTAAACTGAGCGGGAGCCAAAGGAGGCGCAATCCGTCCGGGATCCGGTAAGCTCATGGCCGCCGGTGGAGGCAACCCTCTGTGTGGTGCCGTCATGATCTCTGGTGGAGCAACCGGCAACGCACGCAGAGGGTCCCGTTCTGCCTTGGGTGAGAGTGTTCTTCTTGGAGATGGTGGGTGGACGAAATCATGAGGTGCTCTGAATTTGAACTCCGACTTTGCTGCTGGCGGCGGAAGTGTGAGTAACATTGGATCCGATACAGCCATGGGAAGTCGACATTTGGCGTGGTTTGTCGTCGATGGATGAAAAAAGAAGAGGGAAGTAAGAGGGGAATGGTTACATGAAGATGAATATGTAAGAGGCCAGCCCGGAATTCCCAGGGACGCAGGGTCGGTGGACTCTTGATGTCAAGGGCTGTTGCAACGTTTTTATGGGTGGGTGGTGGTTCAGGTACTAGGAACGCCTGGGCCTTTTTCGCTCGGCCAACGCGATTTGTGGGAGAGAGAATGAGCGCGGGCTGAGTTACTGGAAGCAGTCTGATCTGTTCAAAAAGCACGTTGATCTAGGCATATGGTCTCGCTCGCGTGGCCTTGACGATCTCGAGCTAAGCTGGGATTGGGGCTTGCAGGAAGTGATCGGGGGGTGGTGGGTGGGAAAGGCAGAAAGAGTATTGTAAAAGGCTACGCTTTAGGGAGCGTTAGAACGGCCGATAATAGTCGGACAATGAGGGAAGCCGTCAAACATCAACAAAGGAGCGACTGGACTGGGAAAGGATTGCCTCGCGGGAAAGCCAAGTGACAAGCCAACGCAGCACCTTTCTTTTCAGTGGCTCGAGAGGAATAAAGTAGACGCGGTGAAGATGCAAGGATCGGCAAAGATGAGAGAATGGGAATGGGGCCGGCCCGCCGTCTTTTGTGGTCAGAGCAAGCAGAAGAATGAATGGGATGGGATGGGATGGATTGAAGGAAGCAGCATGGCCTGGTCACCCGATTGAGCCCTGCCCGAGGAAGTTTGGACTGGACCGACGGTGTAAGCGTGTGGCGTTGGAACGAAAAGGTTTTGACATGCAGCGCACCAAGTCATCATCAAGTAAAGTGGCCGCGCCACCTTTTAGCAAACCAGCGGTGATATGTCCAAACGTTACATAGCTGTCAGCGCGAGGGAATCGCCTCGTCCGACGAGGCTTTCGGCTGATCAGCCAGTGAGCGTGGCCGTGCGAGTTCATCGTTACTCGTTGTGGCACCGCCGAGCCAGATGGCCGGCCCAGTCTGGGAATGGGAAGGGGAAACAGGTGCGAGAGATGAGATGAACGTGATGGTTCGTTCGTCTGGCGTGGCCGATTAGTCGGAGGGCTCGATTGGATGTGAGGCTTGCTGAGCAAGCTCAGAAATGGGATGCCGTGCCGAACAAAAAAAAAAACCTGCTGGCCCCGGGCCATTGAGCCATGAACCATGTAGGCGTACGAATGGTTAGATGGCTGTACGTTTCCTTTCCGTCAGATAATGCCCATCACCTGCCACGAAGGTCGCGGCTGCTTCCCAGGGCATCGTGTCCGTGAGAGCCAGCCGGCCAGTCAAGCCGCAAACCAGCAAACCAGCAAACGTCAGGCAGTCGGAATTAAGGGCCACCAGGCCACTAGTCGTGCGTGGTCCCTTGGAGCATTTCCAGGATTCAGAGCTCCGTTGCATACATGGCGTTTGGTATGTGCTTTTAGGGTCGCGACTCCAAGCGCAACAGTTGTCGGAAGAAAGCGAGGGGGGAACCAGAGCGCGACGCAATCAATCCCATCGGCGCAGCCTTCATGGAAATGAAGGATGGCGGCCATCGTAAGAACAGATGTTGCAACGGGCCCGAATTGGGCGATACGCGAGCTGGGTAACGGCCTTAACGTGAATTAAACTGCCTGTCTGTCAACGCCCGCCCTGCGATCGCGCCGCGGCCACTGCGTCTACGCCAGCACATGGCTCCGCAGCCCTTGCCATTTGGTCGTCGTCAACAGAGGCTGCAATAATCTCCGCGAAGCAGGCGGTTGGCCTGCGAGGCGCCGCCTGGTAGTCTGCCATGCCAGCCATGCCAGCCACGCCCTGCTTGCATTCTTCCGTCGTTACGGCGGCCACCGCAAGAACCAGACCGGGCGATGGGAGGTGGTGGGCCTACCTTCCCGCCTGTACTCGGCCTTTTTGCTTTAGCAGCCAGCGATATGACAGCGCTGGAGAAACCCTGGCGTGGATCGACCGCCAGTGGGAAAGACCGGCCCATCTTTTTTCGTTGGTTCGACCCGGATGTTGTTGGACGGATCGGCAGCCGCGAGGTACCATCACCACTCATAAAAACATGGCATCGGGACGCGAAGGCTTTGCACATCACTGCCGGACGAGGAAGGGAATGGCCATTGGGCAACGCTCCCTCGTGGACCGCAGGCATCAAAAACGTGCTTTTGCGCAGATCACGGGCGGCCCAGCAGCGTCGGCGGGTACCAAGCCCGACAATCACACCGTGGGCTGCCTTGAATGAGAGGGGTGGGCGCCGTGGACGCTGCGGACGCTGTGGATCGACCGGGGTGGGCGGTCTTTCGGAGGGAGCAGCCCAGCGAGCAGCCAGCGCGCCATGGCATCATCCCGCCGAGCTGGGGCCCTCTCTTTGGTGGGATGGCCAGCTGGAGCAAGCAAAACGAAGGCGCAACCCGCAAGGTGAATGCCGGTACGACTGCGCAGCTTCAGCTAACCAAAACCCTTTCCGTCGCACGCCAGCTTCCGTCTGTTCATCACACCCTCCTCTTCATAAAACCGATGGCCTGGAATTCCAAGCGGGACAGATCGAGAGCCGAGTGGCTTGTCCGAATGCGAGCAATTGAGATCAAAGATGAAACAGCTACAGCTGCCGTATCTGGCAGTGCCTTGGCTGCAAGCACACTGAGATTTGGCCCGGCGTCTCGTCTCGCCCACGCCTACCCCCGATCCAGCATGCGGTCCAACGACTTTTCTTCAACGGTCGGCGGGAGGGCCGGCTGACAGCTGCGACCAGCCACTGGGTTGACACCGCGCGTTTTGGTGGCAACCCGCTCGCTCTGCGTGCCGGCCTGCCGGTCCACCAAACGGCAGCACGATAAGGGTCCGATGCAGCAAAAAAGAAAAGAACTGGGGACCGGTGGTGGTGACGAGGAGAGCCATGACGGGTCGGAATGTAATCGAAATGAGGAAATTTACTTTTTACCCTCTTTCCACTGGTGGCCACGCAAGCCTCGAGCAGCGACTTTGTGCTAGTGCAAGCTTCGTGCAATGTAGACTTTATTGGCATGGCGCGGTCGTGGAGAAGCTTGAGACATGACCACATGCTGTCACGCATGTTTGGAGCTCCCGTCTCGGAACATTGTCTCCCTATTCCAAGCACAAGGAACCTTGAGAGCACGCGCCGCATTTGTACATCGGAGACATTTTGCCCGTCCTGTTTGGGGAGCACCCACGACCACCTTGAGACGACTACTGTTGCAATTGGCTTGACATCTCGTACTTTGACCGAAGGGCAAAACCGTTTTCGAACTATGGAGAGACATGCCTTAATGATTGCTGATCTTGGTGATCGATTTGATTCAATTCGATACGACGTCAGACAGGAATGTGACGCTGCTGTTTTTCACACACACTATTTTACGCATTCAAATTGGCTAATTCGCCCTACCAATTCCTGAGAACAGATTGGGTGTCTTGATTGTTGATCGATTTTGCTGGTTGTAGTAAAGAATATCTCAATCAATACCACCTACACACTGCGGGACTTCGCTAGGTGTGTGGCATGCGGCAAAATCAGTAGCGATGCAATACATCAATCTTGCATATCCAGCTCCATGGAAACGACACCGTAGATCGACAACCCACCGTCGATAAAACTCTACATCGGAGAAACAAAGCGCCAGCCAACTATCGCTTGCGCATGGCATTCCAGAGGGCTGACGGGCAGAAGATCGGCAGCGCCCTCGCAATGGTAGCGAGAATCCTCGCCATCGACACATCCCAAATCGGTAGGTGTATGGTGAAGCGAGCAGATTGAATGCAGGGAAATGGGGAACTGGGCTGCGAGAACGACTAATTTGGGCAAAGACGAGATGTGGTTAAGAGACCCAACCAGCCCGATATGTAGTATTCGTCTCGATTAGCCCGATCAACATTAGAATTAGCGAGAAGCTTTCGTATCCGGCTAATGTGAGGAGCGAAATGACGGTGATTGTCGCTGCGGCTTCGCTTGACGATGCGCGGACGGAGGCAAAAACGTGTCAAGTTGTGACGAAAACAAAGTGTCACAGAATTAAGCGCGTGGTATTAGCGGAATACCCGAATTGATCAGCGTTTTGAATGTAGAGTGGGGGGTGTTATTTTGGAGGAGCAAAAGTCAAGATGTCAAGCTCAGACCCCATCCCAGCCAAGCAACTTGTAATAACAAACAATACGAAAGTTCCGAGGCGCCTGCTCATTTGCTCGCTCTTTCTCTGGCCTGCTGCTTCTGCTTCTGCTGCTGCTTTGTTTTGTTTTGATCGCAAGTAAACTTTACTCTGCTCCAGTTCCAATCTCCACTTCAAGACTCTTGTGTTATTGTGTTATTTCCACGGTCCCCGCAATACCTCGCAAGTCCAGGCCGCTGCGGAGATGACTGCCCACCCCTGTCGTCAACTATTCCTCCGTGCGTACAGAGAATGAGGCGTCGCCGTGGCTGTTGGACGGCGACTCACATGTTCACCTTGTGGCAGATTGGAGGAGCATGGCTCGCATGGCTCGCATACCGACGAGGCTGGCATCCTACCTGACGCCAGAACAACAATTCAAACTCGTCGTCTCACTATCTAATTTACTTGTCACCCCGTCGCTCGGCGTTCCGGACCATGACTTTGCCGAAATACAATTAGATATTATATTACCAACCTCTATACATGTAATCTCCTTCATACTGAATTTCCGTATGCGGTAAGCTGTCGTAACCACGTGTCCGCCAAACGTCCACTTCGTTCCAGACTAGCATTGTTGTTTTGAAGCGACGTCCTGTTCATCACGATCGTTTCATCAGCTAGCCACCCTGATGCCTTCTTGTTGTTGAACGCCAAACCGACCTCCACCAAACGCCCAACCATGCGTGGAATATAAGCCACCGCGATGCAGACAGCGGCAGCGGCCCTACCGTTTTAACAAACCTTGCACCCGTCCTTTGACCACCCGGCGTCTATATCAATCCGTATGTTGAGATCACGCCCAATCATTAAAAGATGCAGCACAGAACGATAACAACCGAAATTTTGGGTTGCCGTTGACGGAAACCAGCTGCAACTCCCTGCCGCACATGCAGCTCACCGACAAACTGTCAACCGCTGTCACCCAGCCACGTCTTTCATCCCGCCGAACAGGTGGACGGATGGGCTGTCAAGAGCTTGGCTTGCGGTTCCTCCGTCGTCGGCGACATCGATGATTTGGTGCGCGGGGTGCCGGGATCGAGAAGCGACGCCCTGTCGAAAGATATTGGGACACGCTTCCCGCGTTGCTGTTGGCGGCAGGGTTTGCAAAATTCTCCGGCGCCAGTTGCCGGCCGGTGACGTTTGCATTTTCGACATGGGCAGCAAGAACCTCCTCATGTTCTCTAGCTCCTCATATTCTCTAGCTCCTCATGTTCTCTCGCCCCCCGTGTCGGTCGATTCCGACGTTGTGAGCCCTGACAGGATCGTAATGCCGGTCGAACTGCCAGGATAAACGAGACGGGCGGCAACGGGAGGCCTAAGGCGAAATTCGTTCTCGCAAATGAACCATGATGCGTCACGGTGTTTTGTCGGCGAAGTAACGTTTCGAAAGTAGAAGCTGCACTTGCTTCCGTGGCTGATGCTCAAAAGGTCACCGCAATTTGTCTCTCACTTCAACTCCAGGATCCATCATGAGCGCTTCTTCCTTAGCTTCCATTCCGCGTAGGCGACCTTCATCAACAAGTCCTCATCCTTGACTGGGATCCAACTCGTCAGTACCTTCATGGCGTTCTCAAAATCCGAGTCAAGGAGAATCTCCCGCGTTGCGTCGATGAGTGCGGCTGACGTCGCATGGAGAACGTCAAGGTCTGCACCAAAGGCAGTCTTGGGGTCTACGGAATTTGATACATCACCGAGCAACATAAAGACGTCCCAGACGCGAAGTTGCGCGGGAAAAGGGATCGAGTAGTTGAAGAGCGTAAGATACCAACGTGTGCCGTACGAGGTAGGTGGAATGACCAACTCATCCTGATTCAGAGTGTTAGCACGTATCCGCCGTAACGTTTCTTGAACGGAACCGACAAGTTTATGTGCGACCTCGCCGTTGCGTAACCAGTTTAACTTGAAATCGTCCAGTGCCTCCATAAGTCCATCGAAGCCATCCTGATAGAGTCGTTGCAGTCCACGTAGCTGCCAAAGCCTAGCTGTCATAATGAACGCATGTTCTTCATCGTAGTAGCATAAAAGTGTGGCCGTGATGGCGGCCATGCCTTGCACATAGCCGGTTTCAGGAAAGAAGAGTGAAAGAGCGTGTAGGACTCGGAACAATAAGCGTTGTCCTCCGCGATATCTTCGTCTAAACATGATGTGACTGTTGATCGTTCGTGGAACATCGCAGTCTATCTGAACGTCATCTGCTGAATTTTCTTCTTGTAGTCGGTGAAATTCTTGTATTAGTTCATCATCTTTCAATGACTCCTTGTGCCTCTTCGCACTGGCAGCTAGAAATGAGTACCAAGCGCTGGCACGCCATCGGTCTGGAATACCCTTCCACGTTCGTGAGATGACTTTAGGATCTTTTGGATCAAAGTCGAACAGCATTCCACCACCCTTGGTGCTGAGATTGCCTGTTCTACCCATCTTCCTCCACTTCTCTTCGCGCTCCCACTCTTTCTTCTTCAAAACCATCGCAACCTTACCATCATCGTTCTGTTCAGCAAGCTGGGCAAGCCCTGGAGGTAAGGTGAGCATGTCTCCAGCCTCATCCATCCACCGCCTGTTCTTGTTATATGGGAGGCGGTTGGTAGCATAACGAATTGTGCCTGTAGCTTGCGATAAGGAGTTGTTGCTGCGATACGAATAGATGGAGGCTGGCGACTTTTGCATTCCAGAGCCAAGTCCTCCTGTGACGGCTGATCGAGAAGAGCGAGCCGCAGAAGGAGAACGGCGAATGGAACGTATCCGTCTTGGAGACGAAGAAGCTTCCAGTAGAGCTGGAGTTACGCGGTGTTGTCCTGGAGAGTCGAAAGCGCTGGGAGAGTTGTTGGATGCTCTTGACTCGGCTTTCTTTGGAAGTATGAAGCCATATCTATCAACACCACCGTCTTCCACATCTTCCCAGTCCTCGATGCCGCCCGCGACCTCATATGTTTGCCGCACACTCAAGTTTTGTCCTCGATTGGAGATGGTGGGTGTCCTGGGTACGGCTTTATTCTCCGTAGGCGTTAGTGAACCTCTTGATGGTTCTATCTCGCCTTCATCCTCCTCCACCACAGTCTCCGCCGTTAAGTCCAGTACCGTCTCACCACCGGCATCGTACATTGAACGGACTTTCTGCGAGAGCGTCTCATCGTCAGCAGAGAGCACGCGTGACGTTCTACCGGACGGAACATTTAGCCTAGGAGTAGGCTGCGTGCGTATCTCGCCATTGCCTTCAACCTGGCTGTTGAACATTTGGTTCACACGTTGCCCGTCAAGTAGCATTGTCCCTCTCTTGCTGAATTGTACATTGTCCGGAGAAGTCAGCTCATCGAAGCCACCAGAGGGAATATCCGTCATAATGCCACGGAAGTTTCCATTCACACTCTGCGCTGAGGAACCGCCCGCTGGTATCGTCGAAGGTGGTAAATTCCGTGTGAGGTCCGATGTAGCTTCTTCGGTAGTAGGTGTTGGCTGCTCGCCATGAACAATGATTGTGGGCACTTCGACAACCGGCGCAGAATTTAAGGATTGCTTTGGGATGCTTGGGATCTCATCCTGCCCAGTCGAGTGGGCACTGGCGGTGGGAGACGCAGATACAAGAGCTGAGTCTCTGCGCAACTCGTCCAGTGGACGGCGTTTCTTGAGTGTAGAGGGTTTCGAACTGTGTGATGACTTTGGCCTCCGTAGGCTCTGAAGCCATGTATGTGCCGGTGGAGTTTCCGACGCTGAAGTCTTTGGGCGCAAAGTGTCTTGCCGCGGCGCTGGCGGAGCGTTCAGGTTGATCTCGGAATGCGATTGCTGCAAAGGCAGCTGCGCAACGGAAGCCATATGGCACGGCTCTGCATCGGTATAGAGCGCGTTAGAGAGTGTACCTGGGGTTCCTTGTTGCTTCAAATATGGAGGGAAGATGGGTGAAGGAGTTCACAACGATCAGGGTCCGATTGCGCCCGGGTCAACGTCAGGGGCGGCGGAAGCGATTTGCGGCTCAAATTGGCGAAGAGTAGCGATCTGACCACAACGGATGGATTTGCGGAGGGATGCGCATGCAGTGAAACGAGTATGAAAAGGAGAAATAAAGGAGAATCTTTGTTGTTCAGACAAGATTCGAGAAGCCGCGACGCGAAAGGCCAATGGCGCGCATCTGGAGAGCATACATCGTACTCCACTCTACATGGAACAGATTTATTTAGAACTGCAGCAAAGCTCAGAGCTACCTCCGATCCGGTTACTGTATAAAGGGGAATTTTTCGTACCGCCGTTCGTTATCACGTCTCTCTCCTTTGTCCGCAAACTATTATCTACTTAAAATTAACATTACCGTGTGCCCGTAACAATCTCAGGATCAAGCGGCATCTGATAAAATTTGTTGCCATCGGAGTTGTTCGTTTGTAACGTCCGACCGCTTTGACTCGAGTAATCCCTTGGGTTACACTGCATCTCACCGATCGCTTCGAACATTCGACTCTCCTGGACACGGTAATTGCAAATCGTCCGTGTGCACGATCCTACATCCATTTGTGTCTATTGCATCCAAGAACTCGCTCAGGGGCTACCCAATCGCGATCTACGTTTTCATACTCCTTGCGTGAAGATCCAATCTGAATGCTGCAACGAATGCCTCCGTAGTGAAGGAAAAGGAACAATCACCCACTGTCGATGATGGATGCGCAGGTATATCGGCCATTTTCCATCTACAGACCCAACTTCTGCTTCTTGATTCTAGGTAGCAACCCTGCAAGCGTAACCACTGACGCGACGATGACCGCCCACAACTTGATATCAAGGACGTTCTTGTTGTAGGTGGTCTGCGTCGCGGCGCATACAGTGGCCAGACCCAAGGTAAATATGGTATAGCCAGCCCATCGATGGTACTTGTACAAGAATCGTGCCTTCTCGTATCCTCCGAAGACGCTTGGGATGAAGTACTGAAACACTCCAAATAGCCACTGCAAAATGATGAGGATATACGTGATGAAGCCCAAGATGGCGTGAGGCGATTCAAAGTGCTCGATGTGATTTGTGAACTTGTTGATCTCGATCAAGACAAATGCAGCTAAGAAGCTCAAGATGGCCACATTATTAAACGCGCCATGGAGGGCTACTCCTAGGCTCTTCTGTTCGGCGGTATGTGTTGGTTGCAGAGTCAAGATGGCCTGAGTGAGAAGGAGGAGACCAGCTGAATTCAGTAGCTGGTTTTGGTAGGTTAGCTTGACACACTTCACGTGTTGCTTCGGAAAAAGGGTGGGAGTTTCTCACAGGATGTGGTGAAAAGAACCTGACGAGCGGATGTGAGAAGATACCGGACCAAACCAAGACGACCAAGATCCATATACCGGCTTGGGCTACGATGCCAGTCCCGAGGATGAGGTTGTGGTAGATTGGCGTTCCATCCTTTTGTGCCGCATCTCCAGCTCTTCCCAGCAATGGCTCTTCCTCCGGAGGGCCAGTGGCAGCAGAAATATCCTCATGATCGCCGGTAGCCGAAGCCATTGCAACTAAGCTTTCTTCTAGACGAGATGTCTTAAGGTAGTAGAGGATGATGGAAGAAAAAAATCACGACACTGCGGGGAAGCATGATGGGAGCATTAATAAAGGTGCCCGAGCTCTGCCTTTCACTTGAGTGAGAGCTTGCTGGAGCTTTGGCTGCATCATGACCAGTGCTGATGACGAGTCAGCCAATCATTTTTAGGACATTATACCACGAAGTCGCGCCGTGGTTGATATACTCGCCATTCATTCACGTAGAAAGTGGTTATAAACACCCTGGTGTCTATAAACTTATCCCTTCTATTTGTACATGTAGCATATGATCAGCACACCTCATTCCGGCAGCGGATTTAAGAAGAACCTCTTCAAGGTGATTCTAGTCGCATCTCCAATTGATAGGAGAAGTGCGACAAGTCTTTTTGCTAGTCAAATTTCGGTCTCTTTGCCTCAAAGAGCGCAGTTAAGAGGCAAATCTATGATATACGTGAGAGCGCAACAGAATTACGATAGCTGACTTCGTATTTTCGGAAGTCAAGGTGCCATTGCTACAACACATTGAATTCATCTAGACTTGTATCATCTACAGACATCCCATCGTAATGTATAAACAACATAGTGTTCTTTCATCGTGATAAAATGGTAAATCGCGTCAACTACAAGATGGATTTGCCTTTCAGATGAGGAAAGACGTGTTCTAGGTCTTCATCACCTCCCTCAAGCTTCTCCTTTGGCCTACTTTCTTCTTCAACTAGAGGCGCGGTCGCGGTGTCCTTAGAGCCAGTTTCAACTTCCTTCTTGATTTGCTCTTTCAAGACTTCGGGTTTCTCTCCCTTCTCCAGGCCCTTTCGCACTCTCTCCTCGTGATTCTGTGTCAGCTTTAACGTCTCTTCAACCTCCTTTGTCAGTTTCCGCACTTCTTCCTCTAGCAACTCATCCGCCGTCTTCGGCTTTTCTGGCTTCGCCTTCTCTTCCTTCTTGCCATCCAGCCGATCGAGCGCAGCCTTCGGTGCCGTAGCCGCCCACATCTCCTCGAGCTCCTCAAGCCAACCGCAAGCCTCAGCCAACTTCCTGACCTGGGTATCGCAATCACCCAAAAGCAGGACGTCGTCAGCGCGGCTGCCAAGGCTGCCGGCCTCCTCCAGATTGATGAGGACGCGGGGGACGTGGAAGGCGCAATAGCTGGGCAGCGACGCGAACGGCTGCACGGTCAAGCTCGTGCCCATCACGATGCACAGGTCGGCCCGGCCCGGCAGCGTCCGGTTCGCAAAGTACGCTTCCGGCAGCTGCTCGCCGAAGAACACGATGTCCGGCTTCACCAGCCCCTGGCACGATTCGCAGTGTGGCACCTCCTTGCGCGAGATGTGCTCGCGCATCGCAGTGTCGCTGAACGCCGTCCGGCACTCGATGCAGCGCTGTGTCGCGAATGAGCCGTGCGCTTCGACGATCATGTCGCCCGGTAGACCGGCTTCACGCTCGAGGCAGTCGATGTTCTGCGTAAAGAGCTTGAGGAGGAGTTTCTTTTTGTGTAGAAGGGAGATGAAGGAATGTGTGATTGTCGGGCGATATTTGCCAGGATAGAGTTCGTGAGCCAGCGTATAGAAAGGGTGGGGATTTTGACGGAAGTAGGAGAGGTCGAATACGGCTTCGGCATAAGGAAGGTTCAATCGGGCGAGATTGGCATATAGACCTGTTGTTGGAGAGCGAAAGTCAGGTATACCAGCTGAGGTGGATATTCCTGCGCCTGTCTATATGGTATAGCCGTCAGCTCAAGTCCTGTTGCCAGTGAAAAGAAGCTACAATGAAACTTACCATGACCACGATATTCTTTGCTTTTCCATCTTTGATATACTTCGCCAGGGCCTCTACAGTACGTGACTCTAACCTTTCCGGTGGGTCGCTTTCGTCTACGGGCGATGGGCCTTGCTTGCCCATTCTGAAGAGGCGACCCAAGCCTTTCATCGGCTTAGTCTTTTGCGCCTGTCGGCGATGGGGTTTATTTTTGCGACCTATTGTCGTAACTGCGGTGCGAAAAAGACTGAGAAAGGCTTGAAAAGGCGCAATGATTCCTAAATGCTGTTACGGTCGCTAAGGTATGAAGCGAAATGGAGGTGCTGCGGAAAAGGAGAAAATTGGTGAAGAAATGAAGCAACGTGACTATGTGGGGCAGAAACGGAGCTATGCGGCGATAAACTTCAGCCTTGTATACGTGTTTAGAAGGTAATTGGATTCATTATGAGAATTACGGCTGATGCAAACATTTTCTCAGTGCACTGAACTCTTTAATTGAAACCGAGCATCCTGTACACTTGTATCCTGTTGTTGTTCGTCAAAGCTTTGGATGATCGACCAGCTTTGCTTCGGGTTTGTCCCGAAAATGTCCCCACTGACGTCACGCCTAATAAAGTCATGTCGATTGAACAACAAGAATTCGCCAACTTGGAATTCCTTCTCAACCGTCTGTCATAAACTTATTCTCCAAAAGAGCTTGAGCTCTAAGTTATTGCTGTAAGCTATAAAATTGCAATAAAAATGACTACCAACGGCTTGAGTGAAATGAATCCTACCCAGAGTGGATCTGGATTCCTATCCTTTAACAGTCTTCCACCACGTTTGATCGTAACCGCCGAAGACGATGAATTTGACGAGACGAGCATCGAACACTGGCAAGAAGAAGGTTATGATGTGACATATCTTCCCATGGGCGAAGGTGGAAAGCCCTACGTCCAATCGCTCAAGGCTGTTACAGACGAACTGGGTGAGTAACGTCAACACATTGTTGCTCCAACTTTCAGATCTGACAGCTCTCAGAGCTCGGAGAAGTGTATGGTATCGTCGCATACGGTGATGCAGCAACAGTCTGCCTCGACGTCGCGACCAAGCCTATGCCACACTGCTGCGCTCTCGTCTGCTACTATCCGTCAACGGTCCCTCATCCGAACGCAAAGTATCCCACACAGTTGAACCTCGTCCTACATCTCACGGTGTCGCAAGGTTTTGTACCAAAGTTCAAGTACTTCAGCTACTCAAACGTGGAGCCTGGCTTTGCGGAGCACGATCTGCCGGAGTTCAACAGCGTGGCAGCGGGACTCGCCTGGACGCGCAGCTTGGCCGCCATCCGACGTGGTTTCAAGCGAGAGGCCGATCTCGAGAGTGTTCGTTCGAATCACATCGCGCTGAGTATCGGTCATCGCGACGCTGCCCGCACCATAGCCAACATGGTGCCTGACGCGCACGTCAACTACGGCCCGACCATGACTGGCGGCGTAGGCAAGAGAGCTCTATACCACTTCTACGAGGACTTCTTTGGGCCGTGCATTCCTGAGAGCTTCGCGACGAAGCTTATAAGTAGAACATCTGGTGTGGACAGGATCATTGACGAGTTTATTGTCAGCTTTAGGCATAACATCGAAATGCCGTGGATCCTACCGGGAGTTCCACCGACAAACAGACAGGTGGAATTGACCATGGTGAGCATTGTCGGAGTGAGAGGAAACAAGCTGGTGTCTGAGCATGTATACTGGGATCAAGCGTCGGTTCTCGTGCAGATTGGTGCTCTGGATCCAAGTAACGTACCCGAAGCGCTCAAATCTGAGGGTTGTACAAGGTTACCAGTGATTGGTGCAAAGGCCGCGAGGAAGATATTGAATCCGGAAGGGTATGCGAACAACGACCTGATTCAGGATTGGTGATTTTGAAGAGGAGTTGGAGTAATTATGGCTGATTTTGACACCGTTTAGCGAATTTGTTTTGGAATGTCTAGCCAACGAAGGCGCAAGTTGGGAGTTTGTATGTATCCAGTGTCCAGTACGGTCTTCGAATTCCAATCCATTCTCCTTGAGCTTCCAGATCTGGCACCTCGATTTCTTCCCACTCGACATCAAACCCTGCTTCGAACAGGTCCATCTCGACAACTTTCTGATATACATCGTAGCAAACCTGCCTGTCTGCTCCAAGGCCATTGAAGAAACTGAGTTTACCATTAGAGTCGAGGAATTGTACAACCCACTCGGAAAAGAATTCTCGCAAAGCTGAATACTCTTCCGCAAATGTGTCGAAGAAAATGGCATCAAAAGCAATGTCTTCTTGGCTCTGTGCCAGTTTTGGTAGCACATCCTGCCACCTTCCTTCGTGTATAATGACTCCCGGTTTTTCGTACCAGCCATCTTGCTTTAGCTTGGCCAGGACATCTGGATGCGCCTCGATGATGTGATGAACAGTAGGCTTTTTGTCTTGGAAGAAGGTGTCGATGATACCCATACCATGGCCAATGTTGAGAACACGCAATCTATCTTGTGGAAGTAGCAAAGATGCATGCCGTTCCATGATTGGCTTCTCCCAGCTCATCATGACTCCATTAGCAGCAGAATCGAGTAGCGCGGTTTGCGTTTGTGTGAGATTGCTTTCTAGATAGGTATCATTACTTGTTGTAGGGTCAGAAGAAGTCGCCGTGGTCGCTTGAGGGCCACTCTGTGATTCTTCAGCACCGCGTTCATCTTGCTCTGCAGCTTCATCCTCATCTCCAGCCAGAGGTTGATACCCCGAAAGTCGCGCAAGAAGAAGTTCGGCCCTGACACCAGCATCCACGATTAATTCATAAAGCTCTTTCAAGTCCAGTCGATACGCAATACATCCTGGTGTTTCGTTCTCACTGTCGACATCATTCCAGATAGCTCCGTTTCGAAGGAGAAGCCTAACAGTTTCAGCGGCTGCCTCTAGCTCCCTCTTTCGAATGTCTTCCTGATCTGTAGCTGGGACACCATTCAAGTCACCGTCAGTCATTTCGTCATCTTCATCATCAAAAGCTGCAATTGCCGCATGTAACGGAGTGAAGCCCGTGTCTGGATCTTGAACAGTAGCTGGGACCGTACGTAGAAGATTGCGGATGGCTTCGAGGTCATGAGTTGCCGCAGCAAGAATAAGGCTTTGAGCGTCAACATCAACATCAACCTGATCTAGGGGATCTTGGGGAGCTTCGGTATCCATTGTGAGGCCTGTAGATGATAGCTTTGGTTTTTGAAGGTTGAAGTGAATTTTACGCAAGGTTGAAAAATAGGCAACTCGGAACGACCCGCCAACTTCGGTCCGAACTTCTTCTGGTCTCCGCCGTCCACTTTCACTCCACCGCACCCACTTCATAACATCACAGCATTGAATCTACAACACCACTTCCTATCGACGCGTCTGGCGCGTTTAAGTGGAAACACATAGGTTCACTCTTGGTATTTCATTACCCACCAAACAGCCTCAACAATGGAAGAATTAATCAGCGACATAGAATCTCTCAGCGAGTCCAGCGACAGCTCTCCCTCAAGTTCAATTCAATTGAGAGCTCCCATACTCTACGTTAACGATTGCCCTCTCTACAACAGCTACGATTACATACGCGGGAAGTTTCAGAGCGAGCGTCTTAAGGAAGAGAGTGAGAGTGAGAGCGAAAGCGAAAGCGATAGCGTCCCAGTCCAAGACCAACGCTTTCTCGTTGTTCCGCCTCGAACATTTAACCGCAAACAACGAGAGAGGATACGATTGCAATATACCTTTCAGCGCATTGAAGAGCTAGACCCTGAGCCTATACCCGAATCCAAGATTGAACCTGAGGTCAAATACTCATCCGTCCCCGAAATCCACATAAACGACCTGCCCATAGAATATGGATCCTTCTCCGGCTATACCTACGATTTTTTGAATGGTAAGCTCATTGAAGAACCAGTCATTGACGAAGCGATTTATGAAGACTTCGGCGAGTATTATGACATTGAAAGCCATAATACTGTTCCATCCTCGGTCTTGAACAAACAAGAAAGGTTGAAGGACCCATATGACTTCTTCGACTTTGACTTTTTCGAGGAAGAAGACATTGATGGTGAGCCGATGGATGTGGATACTGACGAAGATATCTTGGAATTAGGTCGCCTCCCACTTTCCCGTACCATTTCTCCACCGACCCTTCCTCCATTGATCCTGCCTTTACCGATCCTTCCTTCACCGATCTTTGTCAACGGTGAAGAAGTTGGCGAAGAATACAACTTCATAACGGCCAAACCAAACTCCGAATGTAAGGACCTCGACAGCAATCTTACAAACGCAGACACTGACGAAGATTTCATTGATCTAGATCTTGCTGAACCTCCTATGCCTCTCAGCTTTCAATCAACACTATCGAACAACGAAGACATTCCTTGACTGAACTCCCAAAACGACTGATCTTGGGCCTTCGACTGTACTACAAACAGAACGACATCAACAATACCGGATTTGTCTGTCAATAAAGTCCCGCAATTTGATCAAGTGCTGACCGAATACAGATTCTCTGATTCATCGGAATTCGCCTCTTGCCACTTCACATTCTGCATAATAACCATGAATGCCGTATTACAAGAAAAGTTTGATGCTCTCGAAACGGCGCTCAACAAACTTTTGGATTCGATAACCACTTACAATCCCTCAACGACGGCTGCCCACGAGCTCCTTGCTGCAGAAGCAGATCTAACCGAAGGACTGGAACAGCTTGCTCAGCATCAGACAAATCACAAACGAATCCTTGCACTACGTCAGACAGCAGACCAACTAGACGCTCAGATCAAATCCACCATCCGAACCCTTGCAGAAACCCGCAAAGAGCTTCTTGACACACCCTTCACTACTTTCGACGAGTCCTCACGTAATGTCCCTCTCGAGACCATACTCTCATATGCGACTCAAATCGCACCCTTTACCGTCCCACCAACATCCACCACCTCCTTCGCCGCTCCCACAGAAGATTCCGTCGTCATAAAAACCGAAGCAACCGGCTCACAAATACTCAACGGAACCGCCGCATCTCCACCCGCACCAGGCACATCGCCGAACACCGGAACGCAAACGCCGGCCGATGCGCTCGCACCGGCCACCGAACCGCACCGCGACCCCGGCTTCGCGAACCTGATGGGCGGGCTGAAGGCGGTGCTGGAGGCGCAGCGGCGCGTGCCGTTCGTGCCGTGGCCCGACGAGAACAGGATGCGCGCCGGCGGCCTGATGGCGTTGCAGCAGGCGGGGAAGGTGGAGGACGCGGCGGCGATGGCGGCCGGTGAGGACGAAGAGATGGGTGCGGAGGCCCGCCGCAAGGACACGCTCGTGCCGATTAAGACTGAGGAGGGAGAGCAGGTTCCCGGTTTGGGCTTTGCCGCAGGTGAGGACCGCACGCAGACCAGGAAGCAGGAGGAGTTTAGGGGCTTTGCGCTTTATGATGAGGATGATGAGTGATGAGGTGGCTTAAAGTTCGGAAAGGATAGATTGTGCCCTCGGGAGGAAGTGAAAGTGGCTGTAAAAGTATGGATCTCGTGCAGTCTTGTGAGATTGATTCTACTAACCCACACCAAATGATAACTTGCCACGATTTCAGACCAGCATGAACCAAAAAAGTGCGATTTCTCACATCCACCTTACACCAACGTGGCAATTTTTGCTTGATTCTTCGGGCTGAGCTCTATCTCGACTTTGTTTCTGGTGTTTCGAGTAAGAAATGCCCATCCCGATACTACAGAGGCCGTGAGAAGAATGGTCGCGACGAAATATATCCAAATGGCCTTTGTCACTACATCTCCTTCCGCCGCTCGCCAGTCAAAAAAGGTCATGGAGAAAAATGACTGTAGCATCGTTGTATTAGCAAAGGAGCATCACTACCTCGCTCGGCTAAACCGAGAACAAACTTACACTGAGAAATGTCGCTGGCAAGAATAGTAGTGTCATCACTGCGATGGTTTTCATCAATGAACTCTCTTTTAAAGTGATCCTAGTCATTTTGCTGGTTGCACTAGCTTCATGACGAGCAATGATGTTGTAGACCTAGTTGATATTCTGTTAAACGTTCGGCAGTCATCAGAGGAAGGTGCCTTACAGCAGTGAATTGATTCGATATTCGTCGAGATAGAACATTAAGATCATATTCCGACGCGGTGATGAGTTTCCTTTGGAAACCAGTCCTGCTATTCAGGACCACGAAATCTGGATTATTTTGAACTGCCGTTCGTTTTTGGTCATCATCGTTCGAGTAGCCTTGATTATTGATAGTCACATTGGAACTATTGATATTACCAATGTTGACTTTTGTCTCATGTTGATTGAATGTCGAATTGCGATGAGCATTTAGAAATTCCTGGACAGATGTTGCTAACTGCGCTTGAAACTGCCATCTTCGTTCCAGTTTGACTAACTGGGTGTTGCACGCAGTAAGCTCACGTATCTCGTCATCCAGTTTCTCAAACTCTGGACCGGCAGCAACCCTTCCCTCAATCTTTTCAACGCGGGTTACAAGCTCGATGAGCTCTTTGGACACCCACTTGATGTGCCGAGCGAGAAATATGCTCGGAAACATGACCATTGGAACCTCTGTTGAGAGTAATCTTTTGGGGATCAAAGGCAAGGTGGTTTCTAGATCAAACTGATTGAGATGATCAGTGATGAGAAGAGCAGTAAATGTCTTTTTGCTTTGTTCTCGACTCTGAACTGCCCCCTTGATTCCCTTGTCGTTTGCATCATCTTCACTGCCCACGTCGTTTTGTACTTCTGATGACACTTTCTCGTCTCCGTCGTTGCGTTCAAAATCTTCAATGTCGATGGCGCATGATGAATATGAACAGAATGGCTCACTATCGTTTGGAGTCCGGAAAATGAACCCTGGAATACGAATCAGGAGCGACTCTCCAGTCATGGAATGGCTTTCTTACTAGATGGTTCTTGGAGGTGACTTACACTTCCAGCCTTGCTTTGCCATAGTCCTTGGAACTCATCAATAGGCCCAACGAGCTTCGACATATCGTCCTGAGGAAGACAAGTTGGCAAATCTGTTCCCTCTTTGCTTTTGTCCCACCTTATTGGTGATTAGCAGCATCTCGAAGAGCGAGATCAGAATTACAAACACTATTAGCAAGGAGGCATCTCGCGAGATATCTTCTACCTTGCCCTTTGCTTGATTTACATGTATGATCCGGACCGGTCCTTCCAATGTTTTGATACTAGCTTCTCCAGCAGTGGGTAGGATCCAAGAGAGCAACGAGCCTTTGACTTTTGCATATTCCGAATCCAAAGCACTCTCGAACTTTGTCATTGAGATATGCGTGCCGTGAATTGGAGCGCTGGGAACTGAAGACAAGGCTGTCGAACTTTTTGGTACAATGAGCTTCATACCTGGAAGTGGCAATGATTCATAAAAAGTGAAGATGCTGATGTGACGAAGGTCTCCGTGTTTTATATCCAACTGAAAGGATCGGTCAACGGTGGCATATACATTTGACGCCACTTTCAATCCTTCGAGTTCTGGTTCATGACCCTTTCGTAAACGTGCTGGGATGAGACGTGATATACTCCATCCCCAATTCGTCAACTGGTCAGAGCTGTGAGGTGTTCCTAGGAACAGTATTCCAGCGGTACGTTTAGCAATAGTACGCAGGGATTCACCAGATCGAACACTTATGCATAAAGCATTTTCAAGGATAAGGCCACCCATAGAATGAGCTATGAAATATATTGGTAGTTCTTTTGATAGATGAATGGTTTCAATGTGAAAGTTGTGTATCGAGCATAAAAGCTCTTCCCCGTAGGCATGAATATTGTCCGCAGAATTTGAGAACTTGGCAAGATTAGGGCCATATCCGTATGTTACAATCATAGCCGTTGGGAAGTCTCTTGCAAGTAATTGTGGCCAAAATGGTCCGTTTTCATGCGTCCAGGTGAGATCGCGATGACCCGGTAGACCGTGAACAAACCAAATCCTGGAAGATCACGTTAACTGAGGTATATAAGCTAAAGTATGGTTTTACTACTCCATCGATATATTAGAACTATCTACAGGTGCTCCAATGACACGAGGACCTCGTGGCGGATCCTTAGAGAAGCTATTACTTCGTTAGAACACCTTATTTATAGTAATGGCTTCGATATTGACATACAAGAACTCCTCATCATCGAGTTTTGGCATGGTGAGATGGTGATTTGCAACTAATGGCCCAATTGGAAGATATTACTCAAAAGGGATTCGAAGGTGTTAGAAAGGTACCAGCCCTTTCGTGTATTATGGGGTTATCGCCAGCACGTAGTAATAGGAGGCCATGGAATGGAACATTGCGAACCGCTGGCCCTCTGAAGGTCCAGCTTGGTTCTGCCTTTATCATTGTGTGTCAGAAGCCTCCTGAAGGGGGCTTTCTGCTACGTGGCGTTACAGAGTTGTTTATAACGGCTCTCCCTTCCTCAGGGTGCTTCGAAACGCTCCGTCACGTGCTTTTCTGGAGGCGAGTGAGGAAGTACTCGCCTTACTGGTTCTAACACTTACCCTTCCACAGCACTTGTAATTAGCAACAACATCGAACTCCATACAATAATCATCATCACGATCACGGCTCGCTGTTCATAACATGGGCCTTTTACTACGGATCGTCGTTGAGCACCAGGACCACCAAAGATAATAATTCGAGCATTAGAGAAAGAAGTAGATTCAATCATTGTCAATACTTTTTGAAATCGGTTAAGTCTTATCAATTCCAACGGTCTTCCAATTTGTGAATCTTCTGTTCATTTAAATATCGCAGAGAGTAACCAAAGATTACTCCAGGAGTCATTGATTCTAAGACGTAATGAACAATTATTTCAGCAAAATGACCAACCAGTTAATAAAGAGTACATTGTCATTCACGAACCTATCTTTACAACTGTATTGTAAATGCAATTACTCAAATATACCGATTTAAACAAGCTGATGGTGGGTTGGCCTCCGTTTTGAGCGGTTCTAGTTATTAAACCAACCAAATAGTATCGGATTCTGATCAGCCAGGAACCCATTTTTGTTCTTATTCGACACTCATCTCAATATCTATTCGCCGTCCATGGATAACATGATGATTGTCTAGAATCACGACGCATGTTACGAGTGAAATATAAATAAGCAGCTAATGCCTCTCACTGTGTCCGGAGACGCACGCCGTCGAGAGACATGCGACGTCGTCCCCTCGACTGGAACCTCAGATCAATTGATCACGGATTCTTGGTCAGGGCAACAGAACTGAGCACACCGTATCTCACATAATAATTAATACGGCGTACTTTATCTTACATACCGTAATGTCACCCTTCACTGCGAACCTTCGGCTGGCCGGGCCGTGCGGCTAAGGTGACTTCCCTTTCCTACGAATCCGAGCCTTTGATTGATGGTGTTAGAACGCTCGACCAATGCCAACGTGATCAGATAATATTACAGTCTTCAACGGAGTCGGTTCCACGGCTCGAGCGCGCTCACAGAAATTCAGGTGCACTGGGAGCCCAGCGGTTAAGCCACAGCTTGACCTCATATGGTTACGATAGATGTTAAGACATGAGATTAAGCAACGTCTGTGTTGAGGGTTCGAACATTTACAATAATATCCACGTTGCTACGGTTAGTGATGCTCCGGTTAAATTTTCTGAGGAAGACCATTCACGTGAGTCCGAGATCTTTGCAGCAGTTGGTGGCACTGCGTCTGCGGAAGACATTCAGTGGGCTTTCAGGTGTTGAGATCGAATGTAGAAGTACTTAGCGAGAGCTGGGTCGACGACTGGCTGATTTACACTTTGGGCGTGAGCCATTTTTATTGGGCTGCTTGGCGGAACCACCGTATAGCCACTTTCTGTGGAGGGGGTATCGAAGAGGTAAAGGAGTTACGGAGTAATTAGTAGACAAATACAATCACGAGCATCGACCGGGATCCACACTGCCGATCTGGATCTGAATTAGGTTAACCTAAGACAATGATATATGATAAGTCCGATTTTAACAATCTTTACTCAGCATCTCCTGCATGACGCCTTCGTAGCTCTTTCGTCTCCATCAACGTATACCCTCTTCCCTTCATCTGTTCGAGCTCGAGGCGGCGTTTTGATTTCTTTTCTTCTAGTGCTATGGCTACTCCGATGAAGCCGAATTCGTTCCTACACAGCAATCAGTCCGCAAGAGAGACTCAAATTGGTTTGTCATATCAGCAACTATGCTTGCAGCTCCTCTCCTGCTTCGCTCCTAGTTGAAGACAGTTTAGTCTCAAACAGTCAAACTATGAGAGCGCTGAGTATATGGAATCATCATGTATGAGGGACCTGAGGTCTAAAGATGGTGTGTTCAGGTGACAGCGGGAACGCGCCAAAGATGCAGCATTTTGCTAACCCTAACTGAATGGAGGACTTTCTTTTAGAGATCGTCTTGATCCAATTACTTAAATCCTTGGCATTCAAAAGGAAACGAGTCTAGATAGTTGATATTTGTTGCTTTCTTCGCCTACGCCATAATGGTTCTCAGTCTCTTGTTTCCGCCTAAAGTTTCTCCAGCAAAAACTGCACGATGGTGTCGCCTTTCTCGCCCCCGGTGCAGTCGTTATTCTTGGTGTATCTGTCGCTTTATGGCACTTTAGTTTCGAGTACGTTGAGCCCTCTATACTAATCCAGGATACTCAGTTACTCACGACGGCCAGCATACACTTCAGTCGCAAACAGCTCATCCCAGGTTGTTTCTCCCAGCTACCCAAATACCACCTCTTCAAGCCATCCAAATATCACCTCTTCGAGTGACGTGGCTGCTGCCAGCACTGGAGGTCTTGATATCATCTACCTTACCGACAGTGCAGCTGTTGAGAGCTGTAACCAGGCATGGGCAAGTTGGGTTGCGGCCCAGGACGACGTGACGGTCTTCCCTTGGTTCAATATTACTCCTACCACAATATCATTCGAAACCGTAACTAGCTATGTCTATTCAACCTATAAGCTTTGTGACGGAATACCTCGTATCGTCCTCGATGGCCCGCTAAATTATACGACTGTAACCATAGTGGACGACTTCTATACTCCCGCGCTAAGTTACTCATATGAGTCCTTTCTTCTGCCCTCGCCTATCGTTGCCTCAACTTTTATAACCAGCAATCCCGTAATATCAGAGGTGGGCTCCATACCTAACTCGATACTTACAGCGATACCTTCAGCGCTATTGTCAGTGGTCGAGGAGCCTTTACCATCTTGTCAAATCGATCCCTCGGACTGCGCAACTCTTTTAGCTGCCTCCAGCAACGCCATGTTCACTGGTGGAGGCATAAATATTACCGCATCGCCTGTATTATGGGCGTGTGAAGACGTCTTTCTCCTGGACACGCCGAGTAGTCAGAGCGGCTACCCATGCTACATCGAAATTCCAATAGTCCAACTCATTTAGTGCGTTTACTTATCAGATATGTAAGAGATACAGGCTAACTACTCCATCTTAGCTGGCCCGTGACGCTTGCGTCGCAAGATCTCTGCGTCTATCCAGACCCAATTGACGTCACTGCATCTCAACCCAACACATCTATTGCCGTACCTGTTGCCTCTTTGTTCGGCAGGAACTTCACATCGGATGGAAATTGCTATATCAGTTACCCTATCGCTATTGCGAACTTCTGGGACGGTACGATAGAAACCGAACCCGGAGATATTATCGCCGTGCCATCCAGCGAGCTACAGTCTTTTCGAAACTCCCAATATGGATTCGCAAATTTTTTCACCTACTCATTCAACTTTGCAGATCTACCACCGAATCACGTGCCTGTTCTTGCATACGAAGGTGCTGTCGATTGTTCCATATACGCTCAATTTGGCGAGCCGGAGTTAAATTCGTTCTGTGCGACAATCTATGAAGCGCTCTATACTCCACAGCTGTCCTTTCCGACCGAGCTCAGTAAGAAGTTCCCTCGGTGGGCGAGCTGCGATTTTAATTTCCTGGGACTTTACGACCCACCTACCTCGCTAGTACCCATAGACTTTCTAACACCACCGAGCACTGCCAGCCTTACAGCAACAGCTGCCTCACCGGGCTTGACCGGAGATCCGGCTACTCCGAGCATAACGCCTGTAGAGGTCCAGCAAGAGTCCTCACCAACAATAGCACCGCCAGTGAGAAGCTCCGCCAATGCCATAGATTCGGATCCACCATCCGAGAGCAATGGATATTCTAGCATTGACTCCTCAGATCCACCAGCCAACACAGAACCCCCGCTAGAAACCGTTGTCACATTCGGACACAGTGACGGGTCGGTGGCTGTCTCCTTGAGCAGCACCGACGTTGTTGTGGTCGGCAGCGCCACGGTCTTTCCAGGCCAAGTTGCAACCATTGATGGACAAGCGGTGTCAGTGCTGTCGCAAGGCCTCGGTCTGGTTGTGGGCGGCAGCTCCACGGTCTTACCAGGCCAAGTTGCAACCATCGATGGGCAAGCGGTGCCAGTGCTGTTTCAAGGCCTCGGTGTGGTCGAATTAGCCGATGGATCTGCCAATCCATCGGATCCCGCCACTGCAGTTTTCACCCTGGGAGATGGCAATGTTGTCACTGCTACAAGTATTGCCAGCGGCTACATTGTCGTGGGCTCTCAGACATTGACAACAGGCCAGGCTTTTACCACAGACGGAGCGGTTTTGTCAGTTGTCGACGGCGGCTTGTTACTATCCAGCGCGGCTTTTGAGGGTGCCGGCGAAATCATCACTGTAAACTCAAAGACCCTGACTGTGCATGAGTCTGTGAACAGTCAAGGGTCGACGGTAATCGATGTTGGGGGAACTGCCATCACTTTGTCTAGTGGCGTAGAAATATTAAGCATAGGAG